>Ga0066697_10001056_pt1 | contig 10982 bp, 8 predicted proteins | sample GraSoiAngelo_146_FD_66451 | JGI IMG/M metagenome (GOLD analysis project Ga0066697, IMG submission 66451) | Grasslands soil microbial communities from the Angelo Coastal Reserve, California, USA - 14_1009_05_30cm | ecosystem: Environmental > Terrestrial > Soil > Grasslands | place: USA...
GTCGCTTCTTTGGAATCCACTATTCCCTTTCTCGCTCACCCTGATGTTGCTTTCCATTTATTGGCTGGATCGGGGAACGCGTGAAGCTCGCTCATCCGATCTGTGGCTTGCCGGCCTGGCCACAGGAGTAATGGCCTTGATCCATCCCTATTCATTGCCGCTTCTTTTTGCGTTCGCGATTGTCGTTACCGTCATCCGTCGGAGAGCAAATGCTTTTGGTTACTTGTGCCGCTACTTCGCACTCGCCCTTCCGTTTGTGACCTACGTGACGGTAGTGTCACAGATCAACCCTCTCGTGGCCAGACATAGTGCCTTGGGTGAAATGAAGAGTCCGTCGCTGGTAGTTTACCTCCTCGGATTTGGTCTGCCTTTGTTCTTTTGCCTGGCTGCTCTGATGGCAAAATGGACGCCTTTGTTCAAGCGTTACTATCAGGTCCTGCTTTGGTTCTTTCTTTCCGTCGTATTCGCTTACCTGCCGTTCTGGTTTCAGAGGAAGCTCGTCTTTGGCGCGCATGTGCCGTTGTGCATCTTGGGTGGGATCGCCTTCGCCATGCTTCTCGGCTGGTGCTCTCGGTCCACAACCCGCAGATGGGTTGTGATCATTGCGGCTGTTATCGGTCTGCCTTTGCTTGTCGCAACTCCCATCTACCTCTTCGCCAGCCAAGCCAAGATAGCACGGGCGAACGCGGACGGAGCTTACTATCTAAGCAACGAGAAAATGGAAGGCCTAAGATTTCTCAGCACGCACAGCGATCCGAATGACGTTGTTTTCGCAACCATCGCGACGAGCCGTTTGATTCCAGCCTTCGCTGGAAACACGGTGGTGTGGGGACACTGGGCCATGTCGATTGATCTAAAAGAGCGGAGAGCATGGCTCGGAGATCTTTTCAAAACGGGATCGAATTGGGATGATGAGGATAGGTCCCGCGAGTTTTGGGGAACCGGCATCCAATACATTTTTGCCGATGGCGAAATCAAGCTGGCGCTCGAAACCTATCCGTTCATGTGGCGGGTCATTCTGAAAGAGGCGGAGAAGGTCTTCGAAAACGATTCGGTCGTGATTTACCGGCGGCGGAAAGCATCATAGCCTTCGGAGTTCGCAATGGGGGTTAGTTCAGTAAACACTTGATCTCATTCATTCTGCGGGCGTCGAGAAAAAAGCTCTGGCAGTGTTGCAGACTTTTGCCGGTGGTTTTGAGTCGGGCCGAAGTGAGGGCAGTGCTGGAACAGTTCCCGGGGCAATATCGATTGATGGGGCAATTGCTTTATGGCTACGACATTCGCACAGTGCAGGAACTACTAGTGCACAAAGATGTAAGCACCACCATGGTCTACACTCACGTGCTCAACAGGGCCCGGCACGTCTGATCTCTGACATCTGACCTCCGATCACTGACCTTCGATCTCTGATCTGCGCCTCAGCGGCGGCAGATTCTCGCCATATTTCCAGATCAGCCACGGGACTTCAAACGTGCGTGTCAGGCGTGGAATGAAAATTCGCGGCCGCTCAATTAATCGTAAAAGCCAGCCGAGGTAAAAGTGGTCCGCCCAATCGGGAATCACAATCTGATCGCCTGTGATGAAGCCAAGCGCTGCACCAGTGCAATGGATCGCTGGCCGATAAGATAAATTTTCACGAAGATAATACCCCAATTTTTCCTGAGGCCCAGCGCCGACCGCAATCAGCACATGCGCCGGACGGCGGCCCTCAATGAGCGCCAGAAGATGTCGATCTTCGATTTCGAATCCGTAATGCGGTGCGACATAACAGTTGTCGATCTTGACCGTAAAAGCTTCGCGGTGCGACCAATCCACCAATTTCCGTCGCGCGCGCTCGTTAGGCAAAACCCAGAAAATTTCTGTAGTCTCTCCGTCTTTCAACTTTGCGAGCAGTCGTTTCAGATATTTAAGACCAGAAATGCGCGGCACTTTTTCACGTCGCAACAATCGCCACATGACGATCATCAAACCGCTATCCCCCATCGCCAGGTCGGCCGCGACCATTGCCCGCCGATACGGCTCGTCGTCACGCAGCCGAGCGAAACAGGTCCCCGATGGGGCGACGAGAAAACCACCGTGCCGAAGCATCAACGCGACCGCTTGATCGGCATCCCCGTTAAAGAATTTGATGCCGAGAATTTGGCGCGTCACAGCCATTAACCAAACATCCAACATCCAAACTCGAATATCGAACGGAAACCGGAAATCGTTCCACTATTCCCGGACGGGCAGCCTTGTGCACGCCAAAGCCGCTACGGCGGAGGGAGGCCGTCCTTCCAGCAGAACCATTCCACGTTTCGCTTTGCACTGAGATTTGATGAACTTTCCCTCCATGCAATCAGTTGCCGCGGAGCGATCGGCCCATCGACGGGATCGACCCTTCTGAAAAACTGGTCTGCCCGGACGATTGGCTCTCCTCGTGCTGACGGCGCTTTGGTTTCTTCTTTGCAAACAACTTAGCGGCGAATGGTCCGACGCAGACACGACGGGCGTTTCTATCAAGCAACACGCATGTCACGTCTGCCAGAATCTGCCAAATATCACATCCCAATCGGGAGGTTCAAAGTGCCCAAGACCAGCCTCCGGATGCAATGTAAGCTCGCCGAAAACCGGCTTTCCCGCATCGTAAAGATCAACGCGAAGAAAAGGCTCCCGATCCGCGAGTCGTTCCGCAACGTGACGCATTTCGTTGAAGCACTCCGGACGAGCAATAGCGTGTATACCATTTTTTGGGCAAGCATACTGTAGCGCCATCGGCAGAAGATTGAATTCTCTGTCATACAGCGAACGGGTGTGGTTTGTGAAACGATCAAAATCCACCTGCACTATCTCAGCCCGACCATAGAAACAAAAGAACTTGTAGTCCACCGGCACGATACCACCCCCGCTGTCCACAAATTCCTCGACAAACAAGCGCGGCTCAATCCAGCGATACTGCCACTCAGCAAAGTGAACAGAATGATTATCTTGCAGCCACTGCTGCGTCATGCGATGTGCAGCGTCCCAGTCGAATTGCAGCGCATCGGTCACGACGATATTGGTGCCGGAACCGTGGTTAGCTTTGACAACAAACCTGCTCGGCAACCGTTTTTCTTGCGCGCGTCGGATATCTGTGCCGATCCAGAACACCTGGGTTAGGTGCTGTGCTCCGACTTTGGCAGCAACGTATTCACGGACCGCAATCTTATCGGCATACACTATATGACGAGCTTGCCGGCTGAACAGCTTTGCGCGCTGCAACCGCTCATTGAACGTGCGCGGTCGCAAAAGATGGGGACCACGATCAAAAGCCCTCCGGTACGTCGAACATACCTTCCAAACATCTGACGGCCACAGAACAAGGTCGATCAGACATCGACCAGCCGGGAATTGCGCAATCCGCGAGCGCTTGAGATGCAAACCTAGCGCCGTTAACAAGCTGCACGCGCGACGTCCGAATCTGTGCATGACCGAAAGCTAACTCCTTTTCGGTCCGCATCCATCAGGCCTTTCCCTACGGAAGAATCTAAATCTTCCGGCGCCCGCATAGCGCCGCCACAGAAGCCCATTTATGATTTACCTTCTCTCATCTCCGATCGCTGAGCTCTGATTTTTGAGCAGCGGAGCTGGTCGCATCCAGCATCTGCGAAATCAGAGATCAGAGGACCGATGGCTCGGTGTCAGTAGAACTCGGTGTGACCGTCGAAATCCTCGGGTGCGTCACGAGCAGCCTGGAGTTTTTCGAACTCTTTGATGTCGCTTAAGTCTTTATCACGCTAAGGCAAAATCGAACGCTTTAATATCCCAGCTTTTCCAGGCATCACCTCAACTGCTTGATCGACCTCTCCATCAAAAAACTGATGCCGAGAATCTGTTGCGACGGATAATTTTGAGCTGATTCGCGTTCCGCTCCGATCTCTTCCACAGGTTCCCAAACGTAATCGCGTTTTCGAAACGCGAGAATGTGAATATGATCTCGCGAGTTGACATCTATCCTCACAGCTTCCGAGCCTACCGCGCTCGCGCGGCGGAGCGAGCTCGCCCTTCCAGCAGAACCATTCCACGTTGGCTTTGCATTGAGATTTGATGAACTGTCCCTCCATGCAATCAGTTGCCGCGGAGCGATCGGCCCCATCGACGGGATCGACCCTTCTGAAAAACTGGTCTGCCCGGACGATCGTGGCTCTCCTCGTGCTGACGGCGCTTTGGTTTCTCCTTTGCAAACAACTTAGCGGCGAATGGTCCGTCAACGAGCAATACAAGTTTGGGTGGTTCGTTCCCTTTTTCGGCCTCTATCTTTTTTGGCTCCGCTGGCAAGACAGGCCTGAGCCATCTCCACCGCGCAAAACGCTTCTCCCCTGGATTCTCATCGGCGTTCCCGCGCTTCTTCTCCTTTTGCCGATTCGTCTTTTTGAAATCGGAACGCCAGAATGGCGACCGCTCGGCTGGATCCACACGGCCTCGGTCGCGGCGCTGACTCTCTTATCCATATGGTCCGCTGGCGGAAACCGGTGGCTCCGCCATTTCGCCTTTCCGATCGCATTCTTTTTCGTCGCAGTGCCGTGGGTAACGCCCATCGAAGTTCCCATCATCCAGGGCCTGATGCGCGCGGTCGCCGGTGTGGCCGCGGAGACGGTCACGCTGTTTGGAATTCCTACGCATCTGGAAGGAAACCTCATCCGGGTAAGCAGCGGACTTGTCGGTGTAAACGAAGCGTGCAGCGGCGTGCGTTCGCTGCAAACCGCGCTGATGATTGGTCTGCTTTTCGGCAAACTGAAACGATTGTCGGTCTTGCGCTGCTTCGTGCTTGCTGCCGGCGCAATCGCGATTGCGCTCACTGCTAATTTCTGTCGCGCGGTCTTTCTCGTTTGGATCGCGGCCACGGAGAATATCTCAGAAGTCAACCGCTGGCACAGCCTCGCTGGTTATACCATCGTCGGTCTTGTTTTCGTTGGCACATTGCTTCTCACGGCACTGCTGGGCAGGAAGAGGACAGAGGTCAGCGGTCAGTGGCCAGTGGCCAGAAATCAGGCCTCATCACCATTCCGCAATCCGAAATCCGCAATCCGAAATTCAGCTTCCTCCTTCATCCTTCCTACCTCCTGCCTTCTTTCCGTTCTTTGCTGGATTGTGGCGGTCGAGCTCGGCGCCCATCTTTGGTACCGCGCGCACGAGAGCAATCTTGTCACGACCACCGGTTGGAACGTGCAATGGCCGGCGGCCGCCCTCAATTTTCGCAAACTGAAGATTGACGAAGAAGTGCGCCGCCAGCTTCGTTTCGATCAAGGACATGGAGCTTCCTGGACGTTGCCCGCCAGTTCGCCGGCCACATCGCCTGCATCGAGCTCCAAAACGATTGTTTGTCTTCTATATCTTTTTCACTGGAACCCCGGCCGAAACAGCGCGCTTCTGGTTAACTTACACCGGCCAGATGTCTGTTTGCCTGCGATCGGCTGGAACCAGGTGGCGGACACAGGGGTACGCGATTATCCGGTTACCAGCTCGTTTGCTCTGCCATTTCGCCATTTCGAATTTCGTCGTGACGCACCTGATAATTCTGGCCAGCAGGTTGCACACGCGTTCTATTGCTTGTGGGAAGACCGTGCGCCGAGCCGTTCTGGTGCTGACTCGAAACTGCCACAAATGGCGTCGGCCCATTCATCATGGACGCGCGACGAGCGCATTCGTGCGGTCCTCGAAGGGCGGCGACATTTAGGCCAGCAGGTGATGGAAGTCGTGTTCATCAGCCGCGAACCAATCCCGGTAGCGGACGTGGAATCGCAATTTAGCGACCTGGTCCGCGACGTCGTTTCAGTAAACCCTACCAGCGAATGAGAATTGTAGGGCGTCTGTGTCAGACGCCAGGGAATTAGGAGGCGTTTCACAGAATGGCGCCAGCGGACGCCGAGCGACATAGACCGGCAGGCTGGAGGCTGAGTGAGCGGGAGCGAACGAATCAAACGCCCTACAATTTCAGCCCCAGGAAAAAAATCTTAAAAAAAGTCTTGCGATGCCAGACACGATTGATAAAAGAGAGCGCGACTGGTGACATTAGTCACTGAGAAGGCAGAAATTATGAAATTGAAAAAACGAGTTTTCCCCTCCCGCACATTTCGTTCGCTCTTCGTTGCAGTGGCGGGCGCGTTGATCCTCACGGCCGCTTTCGTCCCCAGGGCGAATGCTACGCTGCTGGTTTATTTTAACTTTGAAGATGCTACGACAGGCGGTGCCCCGGATTTTAATGCCGATGTTGTTGGTGCCCCTGATTTTAATCCTGGAGGAGGACTACAGTTTACGACGATCACGACCAATTACGCAGCTGGAGCATTCGACAGCCGGGCCGGGCTAACGCTTAATAGATCCGCTGGTGATATCGACATCACCGCCAATCAAGCGGTCGCGTTCAGACATAGCAGTCAGAATAATGGCACGTGGATTCAGTTTGCTGTCAATGCGACTTTCTTTCAGAACATGACCTTGACCTACGCGACGAATAACAACGGCAACGGCTTTGGCACTCAGAGCTTTTCGTACAGCACTAACGGAGGAGCGACTTTCACCGCTGCCGGTTCGGTGTCGGGTTTAACCGGGACTCAACTCGTAACTTTCGCCGTCCCTACCCTGGCTAATAACCAGCCCGGGCTCGTCTTGCGTATAACCTTCTCGTCGGGGCAGTCAAGTGGCAACGATATCCAGACCATTATCGACAACATCCAGTTGAATGGCACCGTAATTCCTGAACCCGCCACCGTCGCAGGCGGGCTGCTCGGCGCCTGTGGGCTATGCTGGCATCAGCGCCGGCGGCTGATTCGCCTCGTCCGTTTGCGTCGCGCCTAGGCGCATATGCGCGGACGTGGTCTGCCGCGCTTGATCCTCGACGTAGATAAGCTGAGCGTCTATCGTGGCCAGGCAGCCGTCACATCCCCTCGCATCTGAGGACGATCTCGACCTGACGCCGCCCGAAGAGCGTCGGGCGCGCCGCCTCAGGCGGCTATTTTTCCTGGCGATTGCGGTGGTGGCAGCGCTCGGCGCTACACTGTACTTCGCCGCGGCCCCGGTTGGCGGAGCAATCAAGTCCTGGCAGTCTCGCCGACTGGCGCGTCAGGCTTTCGCGATGATCGACCGAAAACAATGGACCGAGGCCAACGCCAAAGCACGCGACGCGTACCTTCTGCGCCCCAATGAACCGGAAGCTTGGCGCGCTATCGCGCGGCTGTTCTACCGCACGGGGCAAGGGACAGCAGCGCTGGAGTGGTGGAAGAAAGCGGACGAAGAACGTCGCCTTACCATCGAAGACCGCCGTGACTTTGCTGCGGCTGCTCTCGCGGCCGGGGAATTGGGGACTGCCGCAAAGCCGATTGATGCGCTGCTTACACAGCGGGGCGGTCCGGCACCGATCGATATCCTGCTCGCGGGCCAGCTCGCCGCTCGGCGGAGCGACGGAGTTCTCGCAGTGGATTATGCTGAACGCACGCTTGCTAACAAGCGTGCAACACCGTACGAAATTCTCTCCGGTGCAATCCTCATCGTATCGGTTACAACGCATGATTCGCCTCCTCACATTACTGCATGGAAACGCATCGAGGATCTGGCGCGCGATCCGCGCGATGCAGCGTCGCTTGATGCGCTGGTGTTCCTCGCCCAACAGCAATCGCTGGCGCCACCCAGCGGAACTCGCAATAATACTTCTTTTTCGCTGAGCGTTCCGGCGGCTCAACGGCCGCTCGCGCCGTTGGCGAGCGATACTTCTTTATCGCTCGGTCCCGGCAACGCTACCGTCCAACCCGCAAACACGATGGGGCTTCTCGAAATAGCAGATGCTCTGGAAAAACATCCTGGTGCACGCCCTTACCACAAGCTGTTGGCACTGGAGCTTCGCGCCCAGCACGATCCGGCGCTCACGGATCAATATGTTGGGGACGCAGTCGGGGGCTTCGGCAAACCAGATGATGAAACTCTCGCTGCGCTGGCAGGGTGGCTTAACAGGGTTGGCCGCTCCCAAAAGACTTTGGAATTGCTGCCTCTGGATCGGGCGGTACAACGCCAGGATCTTTTTCTGCAGCACATTGATGCTCTCGCAGCGCTCGAACGCTGGGACGAGGTGAAAGAGGTATTGAGCAGGGAACGGTTTCCGCTCGAGCCAGTTCTCCAACATATGTATCTCGCCACAGCACGGACACGCCTCGGTGAAGCGACTGCCGCAACGAATGAATGGCAACGCGGGCTGGAAGCCGCCAATACTCCCGAGAAGTTGCTTGCCCTTGCAAGTTACGCCGAGCAGAACCATGCCAACGATATCGCTGAAATGGCCTATGCCGAAGCGATCAGGCTCGCGCCTAAAGGTCGCTCCGCTTACGCCGGGCGCCTTCGTGTCGCGGAAGCAGCGGGGCATACCGCCGAGGCGCAAACTGTGGCGGCGGAGATTGTCCAGCTTTGGCCGGATGACGCGGAAGCGCGAAATCAGGAGGCTTACCTGCGATTACTGCTCGGTGCATCGGATGGCGCGGCTGAAGCCGCGGAGCGGCAGGCTCAGGTTCTTGTCGCTCAGGAGCCGTGGAACTGGGCAGCCCGGGCAACGCTCGGGCTGGCGCGACTTCGCTTAGGTCGGAAAGAGGACGCCCTTGCGGCATTCCGCGGCGTGCGGGCAACAGGGTCTGAACCTCCCGGTGCGCTCGCGGTTCGTGCTGCCGTTCTGGCGGTGAACGGCTACGAAGAAGGCGCGCGGGGCGATGCGCGCAACCTTGGAGCGGAACAGCTGTTGCCGGAAGAGCGAGCACTTATCGCTCCGCTGTTGGTTGAGCGGAAGCAATGAGGCACCCCACGCGGATTTTCATTTCTTTGCCGGAGTCGTTTTCCGCAGGGCTTGCAACTTTGTCAGATTGTTTTGGGCAACGATATCGTTGGGGTTGATCCGTAGGGCGGCTTTGAGTTGCTCTATCGCCTCGGAAATTCGACCCATCTGTCCCAGAGCAGCTCCCAGATTACTATGCGCGTCGGCATAATTAGGATTGATCCGCAAAGCCTGCTTAAATTGGTCTATTGCCTCTGAAGTTCGGCCTGTTTGGAACAAGGCGGTACCCAGGTTATTGTGCGCGTCGGCAAAATTAGGTTTGATCCGCAAAGCCTGCTTATATTGGTCTATTGCCTCTGAGGTTCGGCCTGTTTGGAACAAGGCGGTGCCCAGGTTATTGTGCGCCTTGGCAAAATTAGGAATGATCCGCAGGGCCTGCTCATATTGGCCTATTGCCTCTGAAGTTCGGCCCGTTTGGACCAAGGCGTTGCCCAGGTTATAGTATGCCTCGGGATTATCGGGGTTGATTCGCAAGGCTTGCTTAAACAGGTCCATTGCCTCCGGAATCCGGTTGGCCTGGTACACGATGTTACCCAGGTTATTGTACGCCATCCAGCAACCGGGATTACGGGCAACAGTCGTTTGATAAAGCGTTTCGGCGTTGGTATACATCCGGCTTTGCTGCCAGGTGACGAGGAACAGTACTCCAGCCAGCAGCAGGGTAGTTCCACGCTCCAGCCAAGCTTGCCAAGATTTGGATTGTCGGGCCAGTAGGACGATCCCACTGGCGCAAGGCGTGATGATTCCCAAGCAAGCCAAATATTGCCAGTGATCGGCTACAAACGAATAGATGAAGAAAAAAATATTGAGAAAACCCAGCGAAGGCAACAACAGGAAAATATAGACGAGCACTCCCGCCAATGGAGCTCGGGACCATCGCCGCAGACTCCATAAAATTCCCAGCAATCCCAGGACAGCGAGCGGAAAGAGATACTGCCACGCCACGGCGGCGTTAATCTCCCAACGCGAATAAACGAACATCAGGTTCGACGGCCACAGCACTTTCCCCAGTTGAAACCAGAAAGCCCGGCCGGCTATGAGGCAGCGGTCCACCAGGGAAAAATCCAGGGTTCTAGCTTTGTAACCCATGTTACTGTATTCCACCCAGGAGGTCATCAACCCCGCTGCCGCCGAGAGGAAAAAGAACGGGGCCAAGGGCACGACATCGCGCCGCCAGGAGATCGCGCCCCGTTTCCACCAGAAAATCACCAGCAAGGCCAACGGCAGCGTCACAATGGCGGTTTTACTCAGCAATCCCAAAAGGAACAGGCCGAGGGCCAAGGCGTAACTTCGTCTGCTTCGGCTCTCGTCAAACTTTAGATACCAGAGGGTCGCCGCCAAGCCAAAGACTCCGGAGAGGGTGTTCTTACGCTCCGTAATCCAAGCCACCGTTTCCACATTCACCGGGTGCAGGGCAAAGATCATGGTCGCCAGCTCTGCTCCCGGAATTCGCAAGAGACGAAGGATTTTTAGCACCAGCACGACACAGCCGATGTGCAGAAGAAGATTGACCAAATGATAGCCGGTGGGCGAATCGCCCCAAAACCTTTGCTGGAGCCAGTAGGAACTATAAAGAAGAGGATAGTATTGGTGGGTTGCCAGTGGCTGGAACCAGATTCGCCTCAAACCATCCAGGGAACGCAACTCGGGACTCGTGATATTGACGTCGTCATCCCATAAAAGTCCCCCGTGCCAGGCGGGCTGATAGGCCAGCATCGTGACCACCGCCAGAATCAGGCAGAAAAACCACTTGCGTTTCCACCAACTCATGACCGAAGAGTTGTCCGGAGAAATTTTCTCAGATTGGGCCCCTGTCGTTTCGACAACCTCTGACAGTCTTTTCTTCTTTTTCGAGCGTATTGCCATGGCCTGCACCTTTGTCCTCCGAAAGAGAGGACATTGGCAAGTCCATCCTTGTTAAAGGGATGGTTTTGCTTTCAGAGGAAGGAAATAACAGGACGCGCTGGCGCTATTCCGCAACGTGCGCGCAACCGGTTCTGAACCTCCCGGCGCCCTTGCGGTTCGCGCTACGATCCTGGCCGTAAACAGCTACGAAGAAGGAGCGCGCGGCGACCTCAGCGATTAACGGTAGCGGCGATTGACCCCAATCGCCCCAGGGCGAGAATCGGACATCCTGCAAGAAGGCGGTTAA
>Ga0066697_10001058_pt1 | contig 10974 bp, 8 predicted proteins | sample GraSoiAngelo_146_FD_66451 | JGI IMG/M metagenome (GOLD analysis project Ga0066697, IMG submission 66451) | Grasslands soil microbial communities from the Angelo Coastal Reserve, California, USA - 14_1009_05_30cm | ecosystem: Environmental > Terrestrial > Soil > Grasslands | place: USA...
TATAGCCGTTGTGATTCACTGGCGCGAGCGGGCCGGGTTTGGCTGTCCAGCTTGATTGTTAGCCTTTATTGACGACGTCTTGGGCAGTACAATCAGCCTACTTTTCCAGGGATGAGAGGATGGACCATTCTGCTGGAACACGACTTGGGCCATACGAAATCCAAGCGCCTCTCGGCGCCGGCGGCATGGGAGAAGTATATCGTGCCCGGGACACGAAACTCGGCCGCGACGTGGCGATCAAGATCCTGCCGCAGATCTTCACCAGCGACCCGGAACGCCTGGCTCGTTTCGAGCGCGAAGCGCGAATGCTCGCGGCACTGAATCATCCACATATCGGAGCCATCTACGGTATCGAAGAGGTGGAAAGCGTTCACGCGCTTGTGCTCGAGCTCGTGGAGGGCGATACGCTCGCGGAGCGGCTGCGTCGAGGACCACTACCCGTTAACGATGCAGTCGCAGTCGCGCGGCAGATTGCCGAGGCGCTCGAGTCAGCGCACGAGCACGGCATCATCCACCGCGACTTGAAGCCGGCAAATCTGAAAATCACCCCCGACGGCAAGGTGAAAGTGCTCGACTTCGGGCTGGCTAAAGCGGTGATCAGCGACGCGACGGGAACCGATCTCTCACAATCGCCAACGGTGACCGTGAATGGTACCTTGGAAGGCGCGATTCTCGGCACAGCCGCCTACATGAGTCCGGAGCAGGCGCGCGGTAAAACGGTCGATAAACGAACCGATATCTGGGCGTACGGCTGCGTGCTATACGAGATGTTGACAGGCCGTAGGGCGTTTGCGGGCGAGACAGCATCGGATACGATCGCGGCGATTCTTGAGCGCGAACCCGATTGGACGAAGCTGCCCGCGGCAGCGCCAGCGCACGTGTGGCGCTTGCTGCGGCGTTGTCTCCAAAAAGATTCCAACCGCCGATTGCGCGACATCGGTGACGCACGCCTTGAACTGGACGAGGCGCTCTCCAGTCCACCGCAAGCTGGTTTGCAGAAGCCCGCCGTAATGACACGGCGCACCGCAATAAGCGCATTAGCGGGAGCGGCGGTGGGCGCCGCCACAGGTGTCTTTGTGATCCGCAGCTATCGCGCGAGTCCTCGCAACTTGACGCGATTCGCGATCCCAACGCCCGAAGGAGAGTTTCACTCCGCCAGCTTTAATGACCGTGTCGCCATTTCGCCGGACGGCATGCGAATCGCCTTCAACACCGGCACGGGCTCAACCCCCAACTTCTACACGCGTTCATTGAGCGAGCTGGAGTCGAAGCGGGTGGAAGATGTTGCGAGCGGGGCCGCGGCGTTTTTCTCTCCCGACGGTCGGTGGCTCGGGTTTTTCCAATTGAAGCCGACCATCGCAATGTGGAAGCTGCCCCTGAGCGGCGGTGCGCCCGTCGCTGTATGTCCGGCTGGCAGCTTTGCCGGCGCCACATGGTCAAATGGCGACATCATCTATTTTGTGTCTGAAGTTCCAGGTGGGATTTTAAGCGTACCGGCGGGGGGCGGGCAGCCTAAGGAAGCCATCAAGATTGACACAGCTAACGGGGAGCGCGTGCTGAAATTCCCTCACGCTCTCGCCGGAGGCAAGGCCCTGTTGTTTACTGTGGCCACGGTGGCTTCCGAATCCTTCGACGATGCTCAGATCGCCGCTGTCTCTCTGCGCTCCGGGAAAAGAAAAATCCTCGTGGAGCGCGGCACTCATCCCCGCTACTCGCCGTCGGGCCACCTTGTGTACGCTCGCAACGGCGGTCTGCTCGCCGTCCGCTTCAATCCAGACCGGCTGGAGGTGACCGGGCAGCCCTTTACCGTTCTCGAAGGCGTACTAATGAGCCGGAACACCGGTATGGCTTGTTTCGATATTTCGGCGAACGGCGATCTGGTCTATGTTCCAGGGAAAGCGGAGGGAGGCGCAAGAACCCTGGTCTGGGTAGACCGAACCGGGAAAGCAGAACCTCTCCCGCTGCCGGCCAAATCGTATCTTCATCCCCGGATTTCACCAGACGCACGTAAGCTCGCCATCGAGATCGAGGGGACAAACCATGATTGCTATGTTTACGATTTTTTGAGTGGCGTGCTGTCGAACATCACCACCGATGGCGTGAGTCATTGGCCGGTTTGGTCGCCGGATGGCAAAAATATCGGTTATCGTTCCGGACCCATGGGGCGTTTTTTGCTGTGGCAGGTTCCCGCTGATAGAAGCCGCTCGCCGGAACAAGTGCCGGCCACAGGCGCCTCCCAAAGCGCGGAGTCGTATTCCCCGGACGGTCGTGCAATGGCGTACACCACAGCAGGTCCCGGAGCACCTCCCAAGGTTACTGTGGTGTCCTTACAAGGCGACCGGACGCCGCGGCGTCTCGATGATAGTAAGTATGCCCAAGGTTCGCCCAAGTTTTCGCCCGACGGCCGCTGGCTGGCGTACTGTTCGAACGAGTCTGGCAAGGCGCAGGTATATGTGCAGGCTTTTCCGGGACCCGGTCCTAAAATCCAAGTCTCCAACGACGGCGGCACCGATCCCGTTTGGAAGAGAAGCGGGCAGGAACTGTTCTATCGCAATGGCGACAGTATGTTGGCCGTAGAGGTTTCGACTGCTTCCACGTTCTCAGCGGGGCGCCCGCAGGAACTCTGGAAAGGCCGCTACTCGCACGGGATGAGCAGCTCGTGCGGGGCACCCGGCCTGACTTCTTCCAATTACGATGTCACGGCCGACGGCAAGCGGTTCCTGATGATCAAAGACGAGGATCAGGACTTGGCTACATCGAAGCAGATCATCGTGGCGTTGGGGTGGGCCAACGAAGTGAACCGCTTATCCAAAATCTAATCTGCCGTACGCGTAACCACTGCAGCCTGAAAAAGTTGGGGGATCAATCTCCAAGTCAGGAAACCGGAGAGGTGCTTCAGCTTTTGACTTTGCCGGTTGTGCCCGAATCGCGGGCAACTCTGGTGCGCCGTGAAGGCGCTGGTCCACAGCGGGGGTATACCCGCCCGGGAACTGGTTCGCTCCACCCGGTAGCAATCAGAGCAGCGGTGGAGGCAACGAAACTGCTGAAGCCTCTGGTGCAGAGGGTCGCTAAGGCGACTCGGCGAGCGTGCAGGCTGTAACGTGAGTGAACGCTGAGCAGGCCCCGAAAATAGTGATGCAGGAGCCGACCCGCCCAGAGTTCGTGGGAAGGCCGAAGCGAATGGAATTGTACGAGCGAACAAGTTCCATCCGACCTGCCGGGTATTGGCGACGGCATGTACGCAATGGGGACCATGCGCAACACGGGAAGTCCCAGCGGTGATTGCAGTATGGATCAACTGGCAACTCGCGAGAGACAGGCCAGGCCGTGTGGGATGGCGGAGAGGCTCGTAGTACCGACGAAGCCGGGTAACTCCGGTGGAGGGAAGGGGCCTCAAATCGTGCCACCTTGCGGGTCGTAAAGGACCTTCCTTCCGAACACCCGCAATCTACTATACGCACGAAGTGCCAAATCGTTTCGCGTCAGACTGCTATGTCGGACTACGGGATATTGAGGGGTCGGGCCGACTTCTCCGGTAAGCGTTTATCAGGTACTGGTTTGGGCTCCCGATCTAGTTCAGTGCCGTCACGTGGGCCAGAAAATCATTGCGGGCTGCGGTTTTATCTTCGTTTGCAAGATACGAGAAATAATTCCAATAAACGTCAGTTGTTGGGTAGGTTTTGTAGTTCGGGTTGTCAACCACCTCTGCCAGGTGTTTCTCGCCATATCCGACTGCTTGCATCATCTTCACAAAGTTTTGGCCATCCGCGGGCCAGGCGGTCCCCCACGTGTAGTGCTGCCTTCTGCAGTTCCACTTAGTGACCTGGCTTCCCCACAAACGATCCATGCCAGCTGACCGGACATTCTCGCAGAGGGCGGGGGCGTTCAGCATAGCTGCGATATTGCGATAGCAATCCGACCGCATGTAGGTGAGTTCATGGTCTTCCCGTTGGTCATCTCGTCCGATCGCGGATGGATCAATCTTCTGACAGATGGCTGGTTCTCTGAAGTTCCAAGCCACAACATAGAAGAAATCGTCCCGTGCCGTCGCCGGATGCATGGTCAGACTGATTGCTCTTGGTATCCCCAGCCAAGTGATCACGATCAAGCCGACCACGCCAAGCCATTTTGCCGCTGGCAATCGAGGAATGTCGCCGATGACCGGCGATAGCATCAATAAGATTCCGGCAATCCAAAAATAGTGGCCCACATGCACTTTCGCGTCCATACGGTCCAGCGCAAACCACGTTAGCGGGATGCAGACGAGCATGGCAGTGGCGAGAACTGCACAAATCTTGCTAGCCACATTGAGGAGTGCTAGCAAAAGATATACGACTCCGAGGGGATTTATGAGGCCGCCGAACAATACGAGCGGCGAAACCTTATCGGCATGCCAGTACTCAAGCGCCAGCCAGGCACAGTCCCAACCCTTCCACTGGTCAACGGCGGGCAGGAAGAAGCCGACGGAATAAAGCGCGAACCCAACATACAAGGCGACGCTCTTCCACGGAGCGGGCTGTCTGAAATCTTGAGCGGGAATGCTCATGAGAAAAGCCCCTTCTGGTATTCTCATTCACTTTGCTCGGCTTTCGAAACAGAAAGCGCGAATTCTTCGGGAGTGGCACTAGCACATGCCGTCGAGTCACTTGGCCGTGTAGTCGCCAAATCGGACATGTTCATACTAGCAACAATATAGGTCTTGCCTAAGACGATGGAGAGTGTTGCAAAGACTTTCTAGCCACTTTGACGATTAGCTGGTCGTAGTGCTCTTTATGGCCAGTGTGGTTTGTCAGACGTTGACGACGTAGAGTCGGATCGCTTTTCCATTTTTCGAAAAGGAGTCCGACTCAATGTTTGATCATTTGTTCGTCCGTTCCGACGCGTTGACTCGCTATCTTTCGGCCCCACTCGTTGACGAACGCCGTCAATATCTAACTCACTGCGCTGTGCAAGGAATGACTAAGTCTACCTTGGAGGCGAAGGCTCGCCTCCTGCTGTCAATCGCAGAGTACCTGAGATTGGCTGAGCGGCCCAGCGACACGATCAGCCTTTCAGAAATCAAGAAAGCGGCAACCCGATGGTCGAATCACAACTGGCCTTCGCCACAAAGCTCACATGCCAACCGATCGCGAGAATACTTCACAGCACAGGCCGCTAAATGGCTGACCTTTCTCAACCGTTTCCGGACTCCACCCAAACCGCCAACTGTCTATGACCAGATGTTGGCCGAATTCAGAGCCTTCATGGAAGAAGATCGAGGTCTCTCGCCGGCTACGGTCAAAGGCTGCTGCAGTTCTGTGCGCCCATTCCTTATTCAACTGGTTGAGGGAAGGCGGTCTCTTGAAAAGATCACCGTGTCCGATGTCGATTTGCTCTTGGCGCAGAAAGTGAATGAAGAGCATTATGCACGCAGAAGCGTTCGAGACTACGCTTCATCGCTTCGGGCGTTCTTTCGGTACGCCGAGATGCGAGGTTGGTGCCCGGCCGGTATAGCCGCTTCGATCATGGCACCTCGCGTGTTCCAGCAAGAGACGCTTCCCTCCGGACCGACTTGGGATGTTGTGCAAGAAATCCTGGATGCCACCACCGGCGATCAATCCACAGCCATCCGCGATCACGCAATTTTGATGTTACTTGCCGTCTATGGCGTTCGCTCTGGAGAGGTCGCTCGCTTGCAACTCACGGATATTGAGTGGCAGCGAGAGACGATAACTTTTACTCGTAGCAAGATGGCTGGAACGCACTCATTCCCGCTCTCTCCCTCCGTTGGAGCGGCGATCATACGCTACCTGAAAGAAGTGAGACCGAAATCACTCCACCGACAGGTCTTTCTGACGCGGCGGGCCCCGGTTGGCCCAATCTCAAATGGCGCAATGTGGGCGGTCGTGAGCCGGCAATTGCGAAAGCGCGCACCCTCTCTCAAGCATCACGGACCGCACTCCCTTCGGCACGCTTGTGCAACCCATCTGATCAACCAAGGGTTGTCTCTGAAGGAAATCGGCGATCACCTCGGCCATCGAGACGTTGAGGCGACCCGGATCTACGCCAAAGTGGATCTCGCCAGGCTCCGCGATGTAGCGGACTTTGATCTGGGAGAGCTGCTATGAACCTTCAAGCCATCTGCGAACAATATGCGGCCTTCCGAAAAACACTTGGTGAGGTTTTGAAACCAATGGGCGTCAACTGAAGGCCTTTTGCCGAGCCATGGGACCGAACACTGATATCGCCGAAGTATCGCCCGAAAAAGTGAATACCTTTCTCGTTGGCAAAGGTCCACTCACAACCAGCTGGTACGTGAGGCACAACGCCCTTCTTGGATTTTATCGCTACGCCATCAGTCGGGGGTTCGTTGCGATGTCGCCTCTACCGCTGGCCATTCCAAAACAGCCACCAGCATTCCAGCCTTATATTTATTCGCCTGTTGAACTGCGCCGCATCCTGGATTCAATTGGATCGTGCCGGCGACGTCGGAGTCACCTGGATGCGCCCACTATGCGCTGTCTTGTTCTCCTCATGTACGGCGCGGCGTTGCGGACGTCAGAAGCACTCTCTTTGACGATAGGCGATGTCGATCTTTCCTGCGGCGTTCTTACCGTCCGAGATTCGAAGTTCTTCAAAACTCGGCTCGTGCCGATCGGACCCAAGACGGTTCAGATGCTTGCCGAATACGGCAGTCGTCGAGAGAGATGCTCTAGGCGCCCCGACGCACCGTTCTTTGTGGGGCGGAACGCAAGACCCGTCGCCATTTACGTATTTGAGAGAGCTTTCCAACAGATTCGGCTCCATGCGGGTCTGCACCGAGCAGGCGGTCCCCGCTATCAACCGCGCCTTCATGACCTGCGCCATACGTCGGCAGTTCATCGGCTCACCACGTGGTATCGAGAAGGCAAGGATGTGCAGAAACTCTTGCCACAATTGTCAGTCTACATGGGCCATACGCTTTTGGCGGCTACACAGCGGTATCTCACTATGACCCCGGAGCTCCTGCACGAGGCGAGCCTGAGGTTCGAACGTTACGCCACGGGCGGGGGCGGCAATGAGTAAAGGAAACCTCCTTGGACCCTGGGTCCGGCGCTTTCTGCTTGAATATTTGGTAAGCGAACTTAACCTGGCACGAAACACCCAGCGCAGCTATCGGGGTACACTGGGTCTGCTGCTACCGTTCGTAGCTCGACACGCAAGGAAGGAAATCGACGAGATTTCTGTGATGGACGTCTCGCCGGACGCGGTACGGCTCTTTCTTCGGCACTTAGAGGAATCCCGCAAATGTGCTGTCTCCACACGCAACCAGCGGCTGGCCGCGATCCACTCGTTGGCTCGCTTTGTTGGGTTGTATAGTCCCGAGTGCATCGAGTGGTGCGGGCAACTCCGCACCATTCCACGCAAGCGAGCACTTCAGTCGACAATCACATATCTCGAGAAGTCGGAAATGGATGCATTGTTAAATGCACCTGATCAATGTACCGAGCAAGGACGCCGGGATCATGCGCTGTTGATTTTTCTTTACAACACGGGCGCGCGAGCTGACGAGGCTGCGCAGGTGAAGATCGAAGATCTCTTCTTAGCCCATTCTTCGCGTGACCATTCTCTCGTTCAGGTGCGTGGCAAAGGCAATAAGCTCCGGCGTTGTCCTTTGTGGCCTCAAACTGTTGCTGAACTTTCGTCATTGATAGCGAGTCGTCCGCCGACCGATCACGTGTTCCTGAATAGGTGTGGACAGCCCATCACGCGGTTTGGGATTCATACGATGGTTGAAAGGTACGTGCGAAAAATCTCGGCGAGTATGGCTTCGTTGGCGAACAAACGGGTGAGCCCTCATACGATTCGGCACACGACGGCGACTCACCTTCTCCGTGCGGGCGTCGACATCAACACCATCCGTGCTTGGTTGGGTCACGTCTCGCTCAACACTACAAACGTTTACGCCGAAGTCGATCTAGAGATGAAGGCCAAAGCGCTCGCAACCTGCGAGATCCGCGCCGTTCCGCAGAAGCATTGGAAAAAGGACGTCGCGCTAATGCAGTTCCTGCGAAGCCTTTGCTAGAAATTATGTGGCGTTCGGGGCCGTTCACGTGCATCCCAAGGCGAAGCCGCGTCCCCAGCGCCACATAACATCGGGCGCCACAGAGAGGTGTTATGTGGCGGGCCACATAACTATTCCCAGATCCAACCCAATCCTTCAGGCAGCTTCGATACCGATAGACAGTCCATCGGCTCGATAAACGACGCTTCTGTTTTCGGTAACGACTCCAACCGTGCTCGCGTTTCTCTTTGCATCGCGTTCCTTAGGAAAACAAAGGCCGGGCTAATAAGCAAACGCTCGCACCGGTCTGAACCCGGGAATAAAATGGTTTGCAAGATGACCGCTCGCAAGATCATTCATATCGACATGGACGCGTTTTATGCGTCCGTTGAGCAGCGGGACGACCCTCAGCTCCGAGGCAAACCCGTTGTTGTTGCCTGGAGAGGGAATCGCTCCGTAGTGTGCGCCGCTTCGTATGAAGCGCGAAAGTTCGGCGTGCGTTCCGCTATGCCCACTGTTCGTGCCGAACCTTTGTGCCCTAATGCAACATTCCTGCCCCCAGACTTCCCGCGCTATCGCGAGATTTCCCGCCAAGTGCGCGAGATCTTCAAACGGCACACTGACTTGATTGAACCCTTGTCCCTCGACGAAGCCTATCTCGACGTTTCGGAGAACAAGACTGGCTTGCCCACTGCGACGCGAGTGGCACGCACGATCCGCGACCAGATTCGCTCGGAGCTGAGCTTGACGGCATCGGCAGGCGTGGCCCCGAACAAATTCCTCGCGAAGATTGCTTCGGACTGGAAAAAACCGGATGGGCTCTTTGTCATACAACCGGAAGCAATAGATTCGTTTTTATTGCCGCTGCCCGTGGACCGTCTACCGGGAGTAGGCAAAGTCACGGAAGAAAAACTGAAGCAGCTTGAGGTACAAACGATCGCCGACCTGCGGCGAATGGATTTCGCAACACTCGAAGGCCGCTTCGGCCGCTATGGCGTGCGTCTCTACGAGTTGGCTCGGGGAATCGACAACAGCGAGGTAGTCCCTGACAGGCCAACACAATCCATATCCGCGGAGGACACCTTTGAACAGGACGTCTTGCTGGCCGAGATGGAACCGATGATCCGAAAACTTGCGGAGCACACCTGGACCGCATCGCGCAAGGAATCACGAATCGCGCGCACCGTCGTACTGAAACTGAAGACCAGCGAATTCAAGATTCTCACTCGCAGCCACACCCCATGTTCTCCACCTGCTTCTTGCGAGGAGCTGACAAGTATCGCCCTGTTATTGCGGGAACGTGTCGGCCTCAGCCCGCACCAGCGGTTTCGCCTCGTTGGCGTGGGCCTAAGCAATTTTCACAACCCCGCGGATGCATCTGCGCAGCCCGCTCTTTTCAGCTAGCGGGGGTGGTCGGTTCCCGGTTTGCTCGTCAACCGGGAGCAATCGCGATCACTTGCTACAAGCGGACTTACCGGGGCTTAATGCTCCGGACGTTCACTCTGTGCTAGCCTATCGCCACCCAGCTCCCGGAGCTCGTCCTTCGAGCGACGTAAAGGACAGCCAGCTAGTTAGAGAAATCCAAAAACTACTCAACAGGAGGACACCATGGCCCAAACCACTGCTACACAACGAGGCCGCGAGCAGCCTGACAAGGATGCGATTCGCCCGTTTCAGGCGAATTTTCCGGAAACGGAGCTTACCGAATTGCGGAGGCGCATCAACGCAACAAAGTGGCCAGAGCGGGAAACGGTCGCGGATGCCACGCAAGGCGTGCAGCTCGCGACTATGCAGAACCTCACGCGCTACTGGGGGACGGATTACGATTGGCGCAAGTGCGAGACGAAACTGAACGCCCAGCCGCAATTCATCACCGAGATCGATGGACTCGACATTCATTTCATTCACGTTCGATCGAAACATAAGAACGCGTTGCCGCTTATCGTCACGCACGGATGGCCCGGCTCGATCGTCGAGCAGCTGAAGATTATCGATCCGCTGACCAATCCCACGGCACATGGCGGGAGCGCGTCGGATGCTTTCGATGTGGTGATTCCGTCGATGCCGGGCTACGGATACTCAGGCAAACCGACCACCACCGGGTGGGATGTTGCCCACATCGCGCGTGCCTGGGTCGTGCTGATGAAGCGCCTCGGGTACGCGAAGTTCGCGGCGCAAGGCGGCGATTGGGGCGCGGTGATCGTGGATGCGATGGGCCTGCAGGCGCCTCCTGAGTTGCTCGGCATTCACACCAACATGCCTGGCATCTTTCCAGTCGACATTGACAAGGCGGCTTTTTCCGGGGCGCCGGCCCCATCGGGTCTCTCAGCCGATGAGAAACTCGCTTATGACCGTCTGCAGTTCGTTTATCAAAAGGGAATCGCCTACGGGTTCCAGATGGGTCTGCGACCGCAGACACTATACGGAATCGCGGACTCGCCCGTCGGCCTGGCGGCTTATTTCCTTGATCACGATGCGCGCAGCTATGAGCTGATCTCACGCGTCTTTGCGGGAGAATCTGAAGGCCTCACGCGCGACGACATCCTCGACAACATCACGATCACCTGGTTGACGAACACGGCGCTTTCTGGCGCCCGTCTCTATTGGGAGAATTGGGGTAAACTCGGGTATTTCAATGCCAAAGGCGTCTCCATCCCGGTTGCCGTGAGCGTCTTTCCTGACGAACTCTATCCGGCCCCGCGGAGCTGGGCAGAGCGGGCGTATCCCAAACTCATCCATTACAACAAGCTCGAAAAGGGCGGGCATTTTGCCGCATGGGAGCAGCCGAAACTGTTTTCAGAAGAGGTTCGCGCGGGTTTCAGATCACTGCGCTAGTTACTTTCCTGCGCAAAAATGAGGCCCGAAGTGGCCAGTTTGTCGAAGACTACCAGGCGATTTCAAGCCCAAACGTCACTTTTCCCTTGACATTCCCGGTAGTGTGCCTAACATGT
>Ga0066697_10001061_pt1 | contig 10972 bp, 3 predicted proteins | sample GraSoiAngelo_146_FD_66451 | JGI IMG/M metagenome (GOLD analysis project Ga0066697, IMG submission 66451) | Grasslands soil microbial communities from the Angelo Coastal Reserve, California, USA - 14_1009_05_30cm | ecosystem: Environmental > Terrestrial > Soil > Grasslands | place: USA...
GTTTTTCAAGCCCATGGCGGACGCCGCAATGAAGGACAGGTTCATGTGGAGGGCTTGAGCATGGGCTATCAGGGGATGGGCGTTTCGTTTTATGTACCGGATGTCGGAAACGCCCAGGAACTCAACTTCACCCTCTCCGGCGGCATGGCTGGTGCTACAGTTTTTCATACCAAACAACAACCACAACGCCTGCCACCTGCACCAACCCTGCATGCAGGCACGGCATTTACATCAGGAGAATGAGTATGCGTGATATGCAGCGTACCTTCGCACTTCTGATCGTGGCCGCCATCCTTGTTCCATGGACCGGAGTGTACGCGCAAGTCACGACCGCGACACTCTACGGGATCGTCCGCGACTCGACGGCAGCCGTGCTGCCAGGCGCGACGGTCGCGGCTACGAATGAAGGCACCAACCTGTCTCGGGAGGTCGTGACAGACGAGCGCGGCGAGTTCGCCATGCCGGCGCTTCCCACCGGCACGTATAGTCTGAAGATTGCGCTCCCGGGTTTCAAGACGTCCACCAACCAGGGCCTGGCGCTGGGCGCGGGTCAAACTCTACGTCAGACATTCGTGCTCGAGATCGGACAGGTATCGGAGAACATCACGGTCGCCGCAAGCGCACCGCTGGTCGAGACCGTCTCGGTTACGCAGGTCGAGGCCCTTGCGTTGGGGCAGGTGACTGAGCTCCCGGTTGCGCGCCGCAACATTGGCAACCTGCTGGCTTTGTCGGCGGGTGTGAGCGCAAGCGACAAATCGGAAGCGACGAAGAGCTTTCGGGTGAACGGTGTCGGCGATGGCGGCACAGGCATCACGGTGGACGGCACCAACGCGCAAGCCAACCCCGAGAACCACGGATTTAGCCAGTACGGCGGCCAGAATCAGATCGACATCATGGGGCTCGAGGCGGTAGCGGAAGTCCAGGTCGTCAAGGGCATCCTTCCTGCCGAGTACGGCGGAGCGATTGGCGGCCACATCAACATGTTGACCCGCTCCGGTACGAACTCCTTCCATGGTTCGTTGTTCGAGAACTATCAGAACGACGCATTTTTTGTCAAAGACTCGTTCCTGCCGCGTACAACGCCCAAGCCGAGCGTGGAGTTCAACCAGTTCGGCGGATCGCTCGGTGGACCGATCGTCCGGAACCGCGCGATGTTTTTCACAACCTACGAAGGCTATCGTGAGGAAACGGGGATAACCGTCCAGGGGACCGTTCCAACGCAGCAACTGCGTGATCGGATCCTGGCAGCGCTGCCGTTTGCAGAGACCAGGATCACGCTCGACCAACTACCGCTGCCCAATCAGCCAATCAACGCCGACGTCGGCAGGTTCACCGACGCCAAGCAGCGCACGCGCAGGGACAACCACATTCTCGCCAAGGGTGACGTGTTGGTGCTCCGCGGGAATTTGTCGGTGACCTTCAGCCGGTTGAGGCCATACGCGGTCGTTCCCTCGTTCTACACGAAAAACGACCAGAGTTACCAGAACGGCTCGGATCGCCTCACCACACAATACGTGCTGGCGCACGGTCCCTGGATTTCCGAAAGCCGGTTTGGATGGAACCACGCCACCCTGAAGCGAGCCCAGGATTTCTGGTTTGTGTCGGATCCGACAAAGCCGCCCGATACGGAGTTCACGAGCCTTGGCCGGCGCATGTCTCTTTTTAGTGTGAGCGGCCTGTTCTCAACGGCGTCTGCTGAAGTACTGGACATGAAGAACCACACCTTCAACCTGGACCAGAAGCTCGGCCGTGTCATGGGTGCGCATAACGTTAAACTGGGCTTCCGCTGGTCGCGCGAAACGGGAAGTAAGACCAACCCGCAGAACAGCGCGGCCACCTACCAGAACCTGGCAGATCTGTTCGCGAACATTCCGGACCGCGTCACGCTCCTTTACGGCCAGCCGCCTCACACCATACACCAGGACCAGTGGGGTGCGTTCATACAGGACGACTGGCGGCTGAACAACAAGCTGGTGCTCAACGTCGGGCTGCGTTACGACTTGTATCCGTTGGTACGCTTTCGGCCAACGACGAACATCCCCGCGGAGATCGTGAACCTCAACCCGCCAAGCGACCTGCGAAAGTTGGATTTTGGCTCCCCTCGTCCGCAGGACAAAGTGTACGACCCTGCCCGGCTCAACTTCGGACCCAGGTTCGGTTTTGCCTGGACGCTCGACAAGCGGGGCAACACGGTCATTCGCGGAGGCGTCGGTGTCCTCTACAGCCCGCACTTGTTAGCGCTTTTTCAAAACGTCATCTCCGATCCGCTGGTGCCGCCGCGTGTCAGCTGGAACCGGACGGACGTAGCGGCCAGGAGTCTCAAGTGGCCGTTCTACGGTGACGATTTGCGTAACGTCGTTGTGCGGGATTCCGGAGGTAAAAAAAGTCTCTACGGGATCATCGACACCGGCATACGCAACCCGCGGACGATTCAAATGATGATCGATGTGCAGCGGGCAATCGGCTCCACATGGATGGTCGCGGCCGGTTATGTGCACACGGCCGGCAACAATTTTCCTATGTCACGGTTCTTTCAGGCCGCTTTCAATAGAGCGACCGGCGCGCTGCCCAACCCGGCGCTCGGTCTGCCGAGCGGGTATTATATCGACAGCTCGCAGACGCTCGTGTACAACGCGTTTGAAGGGAACGTTCGAAAGCGGTTGTCCAACAATTTGGAGTTCAGCCTTCATTACACGCTGGGCAAGGGATTTGCGCAGCAGGGCGGCGATCTCGTCGGGAACTTTAGCGGCTCCCCCGGCACCTGGGCGTCCACTCAGGACTTCTACGACCCAAATTTCGACCGCGTGCCGCTCTCCGAGGAAGTCCGTCACCGAGTGACCGGCGACGCAATCTACAATCTACCCTGGTTCAAGGAGAGCAAAGGCGCGCTCTCCAGGTTTTTGGGTGGATGGCAGATTTCCGGGGTCCTCAACAGCCGATCGGGTTTGCCATTGCGTATCCTCCAGTCATCAGGAATACCGAACAGCCGGCCCGATTACGTCGGCGGCAATCCGGTTTTATCGAATTGGAAGGACACGCTGGTCTATCTGAACCCAGCCGCGTTTGCCCGTGTTCCAACGTATCCGGTGACCAACGCAACGGTTCGGCCTGGCACTCAGAACCCCTCTCAAGTGCGCGGCCCCGGGCGCCTGATAGCGGACATAGGGCTTATGAAAACGATCCACCTCAAGGAATCCCTGACTCTGCAGCTGCGCGCCGAGGCGTTCAACGCGCTCAATCACGCGAACTACAGGGATCCCAATATCAACATCCTTTCGCCGGACTTCGGCAAAATCACCAGCGCCACCGAGCGCCGCACCGACCAGATCGGCGCCCGGTTCACGTTCTGACCAGTAAGCGTAGAATGCCGCCGATCGGTTGTGGTCCGCAAAAATTACATCCGGCTCCCAAATTAGCAGCGCTCAGCGATTCGGTAGAATCGCTTGATGGCATCTACGGTCTGGATTTTGTCGGGTGTCGCGGCGTTGGTTTTGAATAGTTTCCACGTGTTGGAGGACATTGTCCCTACTAAAAATCCCATCGGCGCTCAACTTTCTCGATTGTCCTTACTGAAAATCGCATCAGCAGTCCTTTTCCCTGTAGGCGAGCAGCAACATAAGTGAAGATGAAATCGAAAGTGGTCGGACTTCCAATCAACGATCTCCAGAATTCAGACTATGCGGTCGTCCGGTAGGATTTTGAATTCGCGATTCCAAGACACCGCACCTCAAGAAGTACCGCACCGCCGCGAACGGGATCAAACCCAGAAGCACCGATCCGCGCGATTGAGGTTGATCCGCTTTGGTTTTTGGGTTCGTTGCAGCACTGTCAGTTGATGGCGCAACGCGATGATCTCGGTCTGCATGACGTCCTGGCGGCGAAGGCCGACTAGAGTGGAACGGAGCATCATTAATATAAGGTTGCGCATGGGCGGCAGAAGGCTAACAGCCACGGCCCGCAAGTTCAACAATTACAAGGCTTATGGAGTTTTCAGCAGGCACAGTGGATTCGTGGATTCGAGATACTATTTATAGCTGCCGCACTCCCGTTAAAAGAGAATCTTTAATGCCATCTGTCCAATCCGCGGATCCAAAGCGCTTCGCAATGTGCCAAACGTACGCGAGTTGAGATTCACGACGTTCTCAACTGTATTATTGAAGCCGCTACCATTGTTCGTGTCCCGAAAATTGACACGGTTAAAGATGTTGAAGAATTCGCTTCGGAACTGGACGCTGTAACGTTCACTGAGCTTGAACTCTTTCGAGAAACTCGTGTCCCAGTTGTAGTAGCCAGGCCATCGCAGCGATCCCTTTCCTACATTACCGAAAGTGCCAACGACTGGTTGCGAAAACAAGCTCACATTCAAAAAGTCCACACACGGAGCGCTCGTTCCACAGGCGCCACTTGCATACGGATTCCCCTGCACCATGAAAGCGCGGTCGCGCCCAATTCCCACTTGAGACATATCGGCTCCTGCCGTCAAACCAGACATGGGCGTCATCGGCCTACCGGTTTGAGCCGCAACGATTCCACTAAGGGACCAACGGCCAAGGATGCCGCGCGCAATCGGCTTTGCATTCGCAAACTGCGGAAGTTGGGCAACGAAGGAGAGGACAAATCGATGCGTGTGATCGAAATCCGACGGCCCGCGATCGAATCGATGCCGCAACGGGTCGTCCCACGGCCGCGCGGAGACTGCATCGGAGCCAAGGTCACTCACTCCAGCGCCGTTCGGACCATACGGAAGATCATCGATGCTCTTGGACCAGGTGTAATTGCCCAGGATTGTCACGCCGCGCGCAAGCCGCCGTTCAAGCGACACCTGCAAGGCGTTGTAAGACGAATTGACGTCGTGAGAGTCGAGTGAAATGTTGCCGAACTTTACCGGAAACACAGACGCGGGAAACACGTTGTTGAGCCTGCGGCGGTCATCAACGCTGCTCGGTCCTCCTGTCGCAATATCTCCGACTGGGGCCGGGTTCAGCTCTACTGATTCTTTCAAATGACTCGAGTGCGATCCGACATAGGCCAGGCGGACCAGCCACCCTGCGTATACCTCGCGCTCCACGGTCAGATTCCAGTTGTATATAACCGGCGCCAGGTACTTTCGGGAAGGATCGTACGTCACAGCGAGTGTTGGTGAAGGGAAAGCGACGTTCGACGGTGGCGGGAACACCGCTGGAAACGGGTTAGTAATCTTTTGTGCCTGGCAACTCGGCGTGGTTTGACACAGCGGATCGCTGAACGGTCCCGGAGGAGAAGAGAGCGTCAACTGCGTACTGAACGGTGTGACATCTACAAATCGATTGTTGAAAATACCGACAGTTCTCGAGTCGTAGAAAATTCCCACTCCGCCGCGAATACTGCTCTTTCCATTACCGAACACGTCATAAGCAAAACCCGCACGCGGTGAGAAAAGGTTCAGGCTTCCGGTCGTACCATTCGGCGGCACACCGGGATCGCCGGGGAAAAACAATCCAAACGGAGCGTTGGCAAATACAGTCGACTTCTTGCCCGCATAAAAGTCGTTCAGCCGGAACTGTTCGACCCGGCCCTTAATTTCGCGCCAGGGCAGTGAGGGCTCCCAACGAAGTCCGGTATTCAGTGTCAGGCGGCGAGACAGGCGGAAATTGTCCTGAATATAAAGGCCCGCGAATGTGTTGCGGTTGTTTTTGAATTCTCCATTTCCTTGACGGAATCCGGGGTTCCCGCCAAGTGTTCCGAGAAGAAAACTTGATATCGAGTTGAACTGAAATTCTCCAGGCTGTTGAAAGAGGTTGTCGATGTCCACATAACTGCGTTCGATCGTGCCGCCGAGGCGCAGATCATGCTGCCGGTGTACCCAACTGATGTCGTCGCTTGCAGTAAAGTTGTTCCGGATAAAGCTGGCGTCGGGATTGTCTCCGAATCTAAACCCACCTGAAACGTTCACCAACTCGATCGCCTTCCTTGCGGGCTGGAACGGAATGTTCACGCCGAAATCGCGGACGTTGGGCACGCCATCGGCAGGACCGCGCCGGGCCGCTTCTCGCGCGTAGTTCACATGAACGTCGTTGATGAAGGTTGGCGAGAAGATGTGGTTCTCGTGAACTAAGAAATTCTGGAACGGAATCGTCGATCCGTCGGTATAGGTAAGGATGTTGGCCGGATCAAAGACCGGGTCTTTGTGAAAGCGAACATAGTAATAACGGCCCGTGAGACGGTCTCCCGTGGCAAGCGAATGATCCACCCTCCCCAGAACCTCGTCGAAGATCTGGCGATCGGGTCTGCCGAAAAATACAACTCCTTTCGGGTCACTGGACTGAGGCAAAAATTTCAGCAGGCTTCTAGCGGCGGGATCGACTGCAGCGCCTGCGGCGTTGATGTCCGCTTGCGTTGGAACCGTGGCGGAAGTGGTATTCCCGATGTTGCGGAGGCGAGTCCCCTGATATGCCGCAAAAAAGAAGGTTCGTTCTTTGATGATAGGGCCACCGATGGTGCCTCCATACTGATTGCGTTTCAACGGGTCCCGTGTCGGACTGAAGAAATTTCTCGCGTTAAATATAGCGTTCCGGTTGAACTCAAATAGATCACCGTGGATGTTGTTGGAACCTGATTTTGTCACAATATTCACAACTCCGCCGGCATTCTGCCCGTACTCCGCGCTGAAATTGCTGGTCTGGACACTGAACTCCTGGAGCGCATCAGGAAAAGGAAAAGGTTGATTCACGTTCGTATACTCGTCGAGGTTGTTTCCACCGTCGAGCCTATAGCTGATCTGGTTCTGCCGTGAGCCATTAGCAGAAATGGTCAAGGCACCGGGAATCGTTTTGGTTGTTCCCTGATCGGCGCCCGCATCCGGCGTCGCCACGGTTCCCGGGACAAGCAATGTGAGCGCCGCGGCATTCCGGCCATTCATTGGCAGAGCGTCAACGCGCGCCAGCTCGATCACTTGGCCCAAGGTGGCTGTCGTCGTGTTTACGGGAGGCGGAGCGGATTCCACCGTGACTTCTTCAGCGAGTGCACCGACTCGCAACGTCACGTTGACTGTCAAACTCTGGTCTGCAAGCACCGCGATTCCGCGCTGCGAGAATTTGCTAAAGCCTGGATTCTCGGCCGTCAATTCATATGTTGCCGGACGCAGCGACGGAATGACGTAGCGGCCCTGCTCGTCGCTTGTGGCCGAGCGTGACAAGCCAGTGCCTACCTCTGTAACGGTGATCATCGCCCCTGGAATAAGCGCGCCGGATGGGTCGAGGACAGTTCCTCCAATGGTTCCCAAGCCTTGCGCGAACGCGGACATGCTAAATGCGAATGACAGAACCGCAGAGCCGAAAAGACGATTCATAATCTACCCCCGTCAGGCAGCCTTACCATGAGAGATATTGTTCCGATTTGCAAGACCAGCCAAAGCGAGCACTATTATATGAGGTCGAAGGTCAGGAGATCACATGAGCACAGTTAGGTTTGAACCCGATCTTTATCGTCGCCGCCGCTCTGTTGATGTCACTCGCGGTAACCGCACAAGACACCAATCGCGCGAGTAGGCCCGCTAGCGAATACAACGTTCGGACATTCGGCGCTAAAGGCGACGGCAAAGCGCTGGATACCGACGCAGTCAACCGGGCGATCGACGCTGCTGCTGCCGCCGGTGGGGGAACGGTCTGGTTTCCGGCCGGCAGCTACTTATGCTTCTCGATCCATCTGAAAAGCTGAGACACTACCTTCTGGTCCCGATGCTTGATTGATATGTTATTTAGGAATCAGACTACTAGTTCGTTGATTTTTCTTACCAGATTACTTTCAGCGCGAACTGAATGTCCCGGGGTTGCGTCACCGCGTACTGCAGCCCTCCGCCACCACTCAGCGTTCCGTTTAATTTGAAAATCTGGGCCTGGCCAGAGTTAAAAAACGGCAAGGGCGGCCCGAAGTTGGGGTGATTCAAGATGTTGAAAAACTCTGCCCGGAACTGCACGTTGAAGCTCTCCGAAATCTTCTTCACGGCGAAGTTCTTGTACAGCGAGAAATCCAGGTTGACCAATGGCGGACCGATGACGCTATTGCGGCCGGCATTGCCCAGCAGATTCGAACACGTGCCCGGGAACTGAGGATTCGCCAATGTTCCGCTCCCTACAAAAGGCACGCATCGCGAAGCGATCTCCGGACTTGCTTTCGGCAGCGTGAAGCAACCAGTATTGATGTAACCCAGGAACACCCCGCCCGGATTGCTCTTGAAATTGGAATTCACCCCATCGCATCCCGGTACGCGATCCGGAATCGAGTATGGATCCGACCCGGCATTTTGCGCACCGATGGCGTCCCCGCCGATCAGGGGAGTCGTAGGAATACCGCTATTCATCTTGAAGATGCTGCCCATCTCCCATCCGCCCAGTACCAGCCGCCTGAGCCCCGCGCGGGGCCCTGGCACCTGCCAGATGCCGTTCAGTACCGCGGTATGGGTGACATCGAAGTCCGAGCGCGCGTGAGTGATTTTAGGATCGAACCAAAACCAAGTGGTGACGGAATTCGAAAAGGAATCCCCAGCGATGGTCCCGGAACTGCTGTCCATTCCTCTGCTGTAGCTGTAAGCAGCTCCGAATTGGAAGCTGCGGCTCATCCTCTTCTGGACGTTGACTTGAAGGGAATGGTAGGAGGTGTCGTTGTTGTACAGCATGTAGCGAATCGGTCCGAGCTTCGGGTTGATCCTCAAGTCCTGGCGAGTGGGGTTATATGGCCAGAGGTACCCCGCGGAGGTCATCGTTGGGATTACCAAATTGCCGTCATCGCCGCGATTCAACTGGTGGACGCCATGTGAGCCGATGTACCCGATGGTCGCCGTGAGGCTGGCCGAGAGCTGACGCTGCACGTTGATGTTCCACTGCTCGACGTAGCTTCGGCCGGGATGACTTTCCATCAACGCGCCGTAGAGCGAATTCGGACCCATCTTGCTGTAGGCGCTCCCGGGAGTACCGGCCAGAACGCCGATGCCGGCCAATGGTCCCTGCTTGTTGTCCACCACGCCCGCCAGGAGAAACGGCGTGGCTACGCTTTGTGGATGGAAGAAGTATCCGGGCAGCGGCAAAACGTCGAAAATCGCGAACCCGCCGCGAACCGCGGTTTTTCCGTCGCCGCGCGGATCCCAGGCAAAGCCGAATCGCGGCTCGAAATTGAGGGTGGTCGGATTGGAGAAAAACGAAGAGGCCACCCCGGCGCAGCCCGGCTTTCCCAATACCGTGGTAAGGGCAGGATTCGCCGTCCCGCATTGGGGCAATGGGTCGCTGAAGGCGGCGAGGCTGGTCAATTGGCCGTGCACCTCATTCGGCACCGTTGTCATCTCGTAGCGTAGCCCGATGTTCAACGTCAGTTTGCGCCGCACCCGCCAGTCATCCTGGATATACCCACCAAATAGAGTTTCGCGCACACCCCGAGGATTCGTTTGCTCAGGAAACGATCCCTCTAACGAAGAAGGGTTGTTGAGGAGAAAATCTTTCAGCGATGCGAATCTCAATTTTCCAAAACGGGTGAAGGACTGGAAGAAATTGTATTGCATCCGTTCCATGGCGAAGCCGAATTTCAGAGAATGGGCCCCGCGGGTCAGCGATGCGTCGTCGTAAAATTGGAAGGAATTCCAGGCGTGTGTCGTGTTGTTGCCGTAAAGACCCGCGAGCAAGGTTGTAAAGCCGCCACTGATGAAGGTCTGCGGGTTATTGGTTCCGGGCATGACGCCTAAAGAAGGGTCCGCGGCGGCGGGATTAATCGCCGAGACACTCTGGAAGTTCACTATAGCGTTCCGGTTGAACCCTCCACGCACGTTATTTACCAGGTTAGGGCTGAAAATGTGGCTCTCCTCCAGGGCGGCGATGTGACGAATCGTGGACGACAGGATATTTTGGTTATTAAAGGTGTCGGGTTGATTGTAGGGCGCCTTGTCGTATACATACGTCGCGAAAAAGTTGTCTTTGTCGCTGATCTTGTGGTCCCCGCGGACGGTGTAGTAATTTTCCGTTACGACGCGGGCCCCGGCAAAGGTGAATAAGCCTTTATCGCCGGTGACCGGCCCGTTGGCGTGAGGATACAGCGCCAGGTACTTCTTAATGGCCGGGTCCACGTTCACGCGGGTGCCGTCCGCCAGGTTCCCCAGGCGGGCAGCGTCGGACGGAACGGCAGCCGGGATAGCGACGCCCTGCGTCTGGCGAATCCCTTCGTAGTCGCCGAAGATGAAAGTGCGGTCCTTGCGGATGGGTCCGCCGGCTGCCGCGCCGAACTGATTGCGCCGGTACGCCGGTCTCGCCTGGCCACTGGAGTTCAAAAAGAAATCGTTCGCGTCCAGCTTATCGTTCCTCAGGAACTCATATACGTCGCCATGGAACGTGTTTGTTCCGGTCTTGCTGATGGCGTTGACCACGCCGCCCGAGGTCCTTCCATATTCTGCTGAGTAGTTACCCGTGAGCACCGAGAATTCCTGAATCGCATCCACGCCCAGGCTGACCCCGAGCACGCTGCCAGGACCGCCGTTGGCGAAATCGTTGATGCTGTTGCCGTCCAGGCGGTAGTTGTTTTGCGTGGGCCGGCCGCCGGAGATGCTCAGTTGCGCTCCAAAGCCCCGATTGCCACGCGACGTTCCGGTTTCGAAACCAATCTGGGTCTCGATGGCATTGACACCGGGAGAAAGGGTGGCGAGCGACGCCCAGTCGCGGCCATTCAAGGGCAACTCGCGGATGGTTGTGGACTCGACCTCCCCGCTAATGACCGACGAGGTCAGTTGCACCAACGGCGCAGCTTCCGTCACCTCGACGAGCTGAGCGCTTTCTCCGACTTTCATCGATATGTTGATCTGCTGCTGAGCTCCCACGGTCAACAGAATGTTCGACTGCACCACGGTGCTGAATCCCGGCGCCGAACCCGTGACGTCATAATTGCCCGCTAGTAAATTGGGCGCTGAGTAAAACCCGGCCTCGTCTGTCGACACGTTCCGAACAACACCAGTGGCTCT
>Ga0066697_10001062_pt1 | contig 10965 bp, 10 predicted proteins | sample GraSoiAngelo_146_FD_66451 | JGI IMG/M metagenome (GOLD analysis project Ga0066697, IMG submission 66451) | Grasslands soil microbial communities from the Angelo Coastal Reserve, California, USA - 14_1009_05_30cm | ecosystem: Environmental > Terrestrial > Soil > Grasslands | place: USA...
CGACGATCCGCCTCGGGACAGCGGTCCTCGTGATGCCAATGCGGGAACCCGTCTACCTCGCGAAGCAGGTCGCCACGCTCGATCACGCCAGCCACGGTCGGGTCCTCCTAGGCGTCGGCGTGGGCGCCTACCGTGAGGAGCTCGAGGCGATCAAGCCGAAATGGAAAGGAGCAGACCGCGGCGAGATGCTCGCCGAAGGTCTCGCGGCGATGCGGCTCCTCTTCACCGAGCGGCGGGCAAGCTATTCGGGCCGCTTCTATCGGTTCGACGCGATAGAGCTCTTCCCCAAGCCGGTGCAGGACCCTTTCCCTATCTACATTGGTGGCAACCACGTGAACCAGATACGGCGCGCGGTCGCGTACGGGACTGGTTGGTTGCCGGCATCGATTCTCCCATCACAGCTTCGCGAGGGCGTCGCCGAGCTCCAGCGGGTCGCGGAGGAAGCAGGACGGGATCCGCGGGAGATCCTCGTGGCTCCACAGGTCATGGTCTGCATCGCGCGGACCCACGAGCGGGCGATCCGCAACTTCGAGGCAAGCCCGATGTTCCGCCACCTACACACGCTCCGCGACTCGACACTGCGCTCGGTCGACATGAGCAAACTCATAGAGGCGAATCTCATCGGGACGCCCGAGGAAATCATCCAGCGGGTGAAGGCGTTCGAGGGCGCAGGCGCGTCCTTGATGGCCACGATGAGTTTCATCAGCCCGACCGTTGAGGCCACTCTCGAGGACATCCAGTACTTCGCGGAGGATGTGTTCGCGGCCTTCAGGCTCGCGCCCAGGTCCCCGGCGTGATCGCTCCCGGCATTGGGCAGCTGCAGGATCTCCCGCCACCTCGCCTGGCCGCGGTGGTACGGCTGTGCGAGGAGCTCGGGTACGACGTGCTGTGGTACGCGAACGAGAAGTTTTACCGCGACCCGTACGTCGGACTCGCGGTCGCGGCGATGTCCAGCCGCACACTGAAGCTCGGCACTTACGTCGCGGACCCCTACAGCGCGCATCCAGCCCTCACGGCCGTTGCTATCGCGAGCCTCGACGAGCTTAGCGGCGGGCGCGCCGTCCTCCTCCTCGGAGCGGGTGGGACCGGCCTGGACCGGCTGGCCATCGAGCGGCGGCGGCCCGCGCGCGCGATCTGGGAAACCATCACCGTCGTCCGCCGTCTGCTGGCCGGCGAAACGGTGTCGTTCGAGGGCGAGATCGTGCGTCTGAACGGTGTCCGCCTCGCGTTTGCCGCGCGACCGAACATCCCCATCTACGTTGCGAGTCGCGGCGATCGCGTGCTCGCCGCGGCCGGTGAGAAAGCGGATGGAGTCATGATCGCGACCTATGCGACCCGCCGCGGCGTTCAACACGCGCTCGCCCGCGTCGAGGACGGCGCGAGGGGCGCAGGACGAAAGCTGTCTGACATCGCGTTGGTGAGCCGAGTCGATGGTTGGATCGATGAAGATCGGCAACGTGCGAGGGCTGCGCTTCGCCCGATGGTCGCGCGGCTGCTCGCCGCCAGCTACCCGGATCGGAGCTTCGTGCATGCCGCGGGCGTCGAAGTACCGGCGGAGCTTGAGTCGATCGCCGCGCGTCGTGACCGCGAGGCGGCGAGCGCAGCCGCCCATCTCGTCCCGGATTCGCTCCTCGATGCATTCACCTGGACGGGAACGGCGGAAGAGGTCGCGAAGAAGGTCGCCGCCGTCGCCGACCTCGGCATCAACCGCGTCACCTTCATGCCGCACCCGCCTCCGGGGGACGCAGTCGAGAAGGGCATTCGCGCGTTCGCGACCGAGGTCCTGCCGCGCGTCGCCGCCGCCGGCACGCCGGTCGGCCGCGCGCCAGCCCGATGACGAAGAATGCGTGTGGCACAAGTTGAGGAGGACAGCGTGGCGACGCTCGTGAACGTACCGCGCGCCCGTGCGGTGTTGCAGCGGGAGGGCCTCGACGGGGCCATCGGCTGCACACCCGAGAACGTCTACTACTTGAGCGGTGGGCTCGAGAGCACCGGATTTGCGATCAGTCGCTACACGACGCAGGTCTTCGCGATCGTCAACGCCGAGCGTCCAGCAGACCCGATCATCGTGTCCGGTCTCGGGGACGCGGGCGCCATCCTCCTGGTGTGTCCGCGACAGACCCGAGCGATCCACTACGGGACCTTTTTCCGTTACGTCGACCCGGAGGCGAAGCTGGACGCGCATGAGATCGGGATAAAGGCACGGGTGGTCGATACACCCGCCAAAGCGAACGCATTCGAGGGACTGCTGGCGGGCCTCGAGGAGGCGCGCCTGACCCGAGGTCGCGTCGGCTATGACGAGAAAGGATTCGACGCTACGCACCTGCCTCGGCTGAGAGAGAAGCTACCGCAGCTCGAACTCGTCCCCGCCTGGGCGACCATCCGCGGGATCCGCGCGGTAAAGACCGACGAGGAGATCCGCCGACTCACCGCGACCCTGCGGCTCACGGAGCGGGCGATCCAGGAAGCGATCACCGTTGCGGCACCGGGTGTCACCGAGGAAGATCTGATCCGCGAGTATCGGCGCGCGGTCGTATCGGGCGGCGGAACGCCGGCGATCAACGAGATCACGTTCGGTCGGCGTGCGGCCGTGGGCTCCCTTCCGCGGCAGAACGGCGTGCTGAAAGAAGGCGACATCATCCGGTTCGACGTGGGCTGCAAGCTGGACGGGTACTGGAGCGACATTGCCCGGCTCTTCGCATTCCGCGGCGAGCCTCCCGCGCGGATCCGGGGGTTATACGGGGCCATGGTCGCGGGCGAAGAGCACGCGATCCGGATCATGCGACCCGGGATCACAGCGCGAGAGGTCTTCAAGGCCACAGTCGCGGCGGTCCGGGCTGCGGGCGCGCCACACTACGACCGTCACCATGTCGGCCACGCCATCGGCCTCGAGGTCTACGAAGTCCCACTACTCGGGCCGGGCGACGAGACCCCGCTCGAAGCCGGAATGGTCTTCGAGGTGGAGACGCCGTACTACGAGATCGGCTTCGCCGGGGTGCAGATCGAGGACACGGTCATCGTCCGTGAGGGTGGCGGTGAGATGATCACCACGCTGCCCCGCGGCATAGAGCCGCTCGCATGAGCTACCTCACCGGTTTCCGCTGCCATCGCTGCGGTCACCTGTATCCGCCGGGGCGTCATTTCCTCGGTTGTCCCGCGTGCGCAGGCGACAGACCATCCAATGTCATCGCGGAGTACGACTACGAGGCGATCGCGAAGGTGTTCACCCGCGAGACCCTCGACCATCGACCAAGCACGATGTGGCGTTACCGCGAATTCCTGCCGGTGGACGAGGAGCACATCGTCTCGATAAGCGAGGGCTACACGCCGCTCGTCGCCTGTCCGAACCTCGGGCGGAAGCTCGGGCTGTCCTCGCTGTACGTGAAAGACGAATCGCGCAATCCGACGTGGTCCTTCAAGGACCGTATGGCGTCCGCGGGTGTCTCGTCGGCGGTGGCGCTGGGCTGCGGCGTCATCACTGCCGCGTCGTCGGGAAATGGCGGCGCTGCGGCGGCCGCGTACGCCGCCCGCGCCGGTCTCGACGCCGTCATCGTGACAACCCCGAAGTTCCCGTTGACGATGCGAACGCTGATGCAGTCGTATGGCGCGAAGGTCGTGGCGACGAAGACGATGCGCGAACGATGGACCATCGTCCGGCTCGGGGTGGAGAAGTACGGGTGGTTCCCGACGCAGAACTTCCTCGATCCGCCGATCGGCGCCAACCCCTATGCGCTCGAAGGATGCAAGACCATGGGCTACGAGATCTGCGAACAGCTGGAGTGGCGGCTCCCGGACTACGTGATCTCGCCGGTGGGCTCCGGCGACTCAATGGTCGGGATGTGGAACGCCTTTCGTGAGTGGCTCGACCTCGGGATCGCCGCGCCCCGGAGCCGTATGCCGCGCATGGTCGCGGCCGAGGTCTTCGGCTCGCTGGAGAACGCGCTGGCGAGCGGTCTCGATCACACCGAGGCGATGCCGACAGCGCCTACCGTCGCCGTGTCCGTAGGGGTCGCAAATAGCGCATACCAGTCGGTGCGGGTGCTGCGCGAGACAAGCGGCATCGCCATGAGGGCGAGCGACGACGAAATGCTCCAGATGCAGTCGGATCTCGCATCGGAAGAGGGCATCTACTCGGAAGCCTCGAGCGTCCTAACCCTTGCGGTCGCGAAGAAGATGCTCGACCGCGGCATGCTCAGAGGACATGAGCTCATCGTGGCGCTGTTGACGTCCACAGGACTCAAGGATCCTGAGGTGACAGCCACGAGACTGCGCAACGTCCCGGTCATCGCCGCGACCGAGGACGACCTGACCCGGGTGCTCAGAGACGAGTACGGAATGACGCTCCAAGACACCGCTTCGGCGTCGGCGCGTTAGTGCGCGCCTCGGGGCTGACCGGGCTTGTCGCCATCGTCTCTGGATCGAGCCACGGGATCGGTCGCGGTATCGCACTGCGTCTCGCACGAGAAGGTTGTCACGTGATCGTGAACGGGCGCGATGGGGACGCGATCGACGACGTCTGTCGGCAGGTGACCGGTCTCGGGATGCGCGCCGTCGGGGTCCGTGCGGACGTATCTAAGGAGGAAGAGGTCGAGCGGATTTTTGACGCATGGTCACGGCAGTTCGAGCGGCTCGACATCATGGTGAACTGCGCGGGGATCTGGCAAAGCACACCATTCCAACGGATGACCCGAGAAGAGTGGGATCACGTGCTCGGCGTCCATCTGCAGGGTTTCTTTCACTGCAGCCGTCGCGCGGCGGAGATCATGGTGCGACAGCGCGCGGGCACGATCATCAGCGTCAGCTCGATCAGCGACCTGCGCGCACACGAGAAGGCCGCGGCGTACGACGCGGCGAAGGGCGCGATCCTCGCCGCGACGCGGGCGATGGCCGTCGACCTAGGCGAGTTCGGAATCCGCGTGAATGCCGTGAGCCCCGGGCCGATCTACGTGGAGAACTGGGACAAGTTCTCGACGCCGGATGACCGTGTCCGCGCGGGACAGCAGCTGCCCCTCCGTCGCATCGGCACGCCCGACGACGTCGCAGGCGTTGTCGCGTTCCTAGCCTCCGCTGATGCGGCCTTCATCACGGGACAGACCATCTACATCGACGGCGGGCTGACCGCGCAGGCACGGCCGCCCAGCAGTCAGCCAACATGAGCGCCCGGGACGAGGTTCGTCCGCAGGTGACCAGATCGCCGACCGTCACACGGCCACCGATCAGCGTCGCCGCGCTCCGGGAGCGAATCGGTGCCGTGCCAAGAGTCGACCTGGCGTGGTTGCCGACGCCGCTGCAGGAGATGCCGCGCTTGAGCGCACGCCTCGGCGTGCGGCTGTTGATGAAGCGCGACGACCTCACCGGCCTCGCATTCGGCGGAAACAAGGCGCGCAGCCTCGAGTTCCGGCTCGCCGAGGCGCTCGGGGCGGGCGCGGACGCCATCGTGGCCGTCCTCGACCTCCAGTCGAACTCCGCCTGCCAGACCGCGGCGGCCGCGAACCGCCACGGACTGGAGACCCACCTCGTGCTGCACGGGTCCGCGCGCGAGTGGCAGGGCAACCTCCTCGTGGACGCGCTGCTCGGCGCGGACCTCCAGATCGCGCCGAGTGCCGCCGAGGCAGAGCGCGCCGCCGCCGATGTCGCGGACCGCCTGCGGGGAGAGGGTCGCCGCGTCTACTTCCTGAATCAGGGGCGGATGTTCGCGCTCGGCTCGTGCCTCGGGTACGCGCTATGTGCCGCTGAGATCGTCGAGCAGCTCGCGTCTAAACGGACGAAGGCCACCGCTATCTACCTCAGCTCGTCGGGCAAGAGCCAAGCCGGCGTCGTCCTTGGCGCGCTGGCGCTGGGGATCGAGGCGAGAGTCGTCGGCATCGCCGCCCGGCCAGCACCTGAAGCCGCATCGCTCGTCGTCGCGACCGTACGGCAGGCTGCGAACCTGCTGGAGCTCGACGTCCAGCTCGAGGCGGGCGACGTCCGCAACTTCAGCGGCTTCGCGGGCGCCGACTACAAGGCTCCGAGTCCGAAGGGCCTCGAGGCGCTCGATCTCGTCGCACGACTCGAAGGCGTCCTCCTCGACACGACCTACACCGCGAAGGCGATGGCCGGCCTGCTCGATCACATTCGGACCGGCAACGTCCGGCCAGGAGACTCCGTCGTGTTCATCCATACCGGAGGGACACCGGTCCTCTTCGCGGAGGCGGAGTCCCTGCTGTCCTGGCGGCGAGGGTTGGTGGCGGGTGACGCACCAGGTCGATGAGGCGAAGTCGAGGCAGCTGCGAAGCCTCGGCGAAAGCCTCGACCGCCTGATCACGATCGACCTCACTGGCAGGTCCGTCATCCATGCACTGCATCGCGCGGCCCGTGAACGCCAGGGTGACGAGCCGCTGAGCAGCCGCGCAGCGCGGTCGCTCGTCGAGCGCGTGGGCCCGCGCGATGTCGTGCTCATCTCGACCGGGATGCCGGTGGGGACGCTGCCGAGCGCTGAGCAGGACGGTCCGGTCGGCGCCGCGACCCTCGCGCGGAGCCTCGTGATCGGGCTCTCTGCCACGCCCGTTGTCGTCACCGAAGAGCGCAATGTCCCGCTCATGACCGACAGCCTGCGGAGCGCTGGACTCTACGTCCTGCCCGTCGAGGTCGCGCGGAGTCAGCCGACAGGATCCGCGGTCATACCGTTCCCTCTCGAGCCCGCTGCCGCCCCGCACGCATCGAAGGCGATCCTCGACGGGTTGCGGCCGAAGGCGCTCGTCGCGATCGAGCGCGCGGGCGCGAATGAGCGGGGCGAGCACCACGCGGCGCTCGGGCGAAACCTCACCGCCCACAACTCGAAGCAGGACGTGATGTTCGAGATGGCACGGGAGAGCGGTGTCCTCACGATCTGCATCGGCGACGGGGGGAACGAGCTCGGATGCGGCATGATCCGCGATGCAGTCATCGCGGCGGTCCCCGTCGCCGCGCGGTGCCGGTGCCCCTGCGGCGGGACGGTCGTGCCGGCGTTCGTGCCCGATGTCCTGATCATGGCGTCGGTCTCCAACTGGGGCGCCTACGCGATCGAGGCCGGTATCGCCGCGGCCGTCAAGCGCCCCGAGGCGTTACACGACCGCGACGTCGATCTTCGCGTCCACACGGTCGCGGCCCTGGCCGGCGCGAACAACGATGGCCCGCGCCTCCTCGATCCCGGAACGGACGCGGTGCCCGCCCGCTATCACGGTCATCTGTTGGAGCTGATGGCCGAGCTCGTGAAGAGCAGCGCGGACCTCGGTGGCCTCTATCGTTCCGACAAGTGGCCGTGGGTGCATGACAGATAGGGTCGCGGCCGGCGCAATGAGTCGCGTATGGGGTTCGAGGTGCTGAACGCCGAGACGGTCAGGGCGGCGCTCAAAGGGGTGGGCGTCACGACCGTCACGCCGTTCGCCCCCGACGATCTTCGTCTCGATCTCCCTTCACTGCGGAAGAACCTGACGTTCTTGCTCGACCACGGCATCCGGGTCCTATACCCGTGCGGCAATACCGGGGAGTTCCATGCGCTCACGGGGGAGGAGTGGCGCGAGGTCGTCAGCGAGACCGCCAAGACTGCGCATGGCAGGGCCGTCGTGCTCGCCTGTGTTGGGTACGCGGCAGAGACGGCGATCGAGATGGGCCGGTACGCGGTCGCGCACGGTGCCGACGGCGTCATGGTCATGCCGCCCATGCACACGTACCGCTCGGCCCAGGGGCTGGCGCTGTACTACCGGCGGATCGTCGAGACGCTCGACGTACCGGTTGTGATTTACAAGCGCGGCGAGGCTCCGTCGGACGAGCTCCTCGTCGAGCTCGTGCGGGACGACCGCATCGTCGGTGTCAAGTACGCGGTGAACGACCCGAACCGCTTCGCCAACGTCGTCGCCCGGGCACGGGAGGCGAAGGCGATCTGGACCTGCGGTACGGCCGAGCGGTGGGCGCCGTTCTTCGCGCTGGCGGGAGCACAGGGCTTCACGTCAGGCATCGCAAATTTCGCGCCCGGTCTTGCGCTCGACATGATGGCGGCGCTCCAGGCCGGGGACTATCCGCGGGCGATGCGAGTCCGAGCACGTGTACTGCCGTTCGAGGATCTCCGCGCTCGCCACGATGATGCGAACAACGTGCCGGCCGTGAAGGCGGCGGTGGACTGCCTCGGCCTGCACGCGGGTCCGCCGCGTCCCCCGCTGACGCCGCTGTCCGCCGACGATCACTCCACGATGCAGGGGATCCTCCGCGACTGGGGACTCAGCCGGGACTGACCGGCTGAGCTAGCGCAACGGGGCTAGAGGAACTCGATGCCCATGCTTGCCAGCCAGCGGCGGTAGGCAACGGTGGGGCGATCCATCACCGCATGAAGCTCCGCATCGAGGTCGACCCGGAGCTCCCAAGGGCGAGCGCTCTCCACGACCTCGCGGTCCTCTGCCTGCACGAGGTCCTGGGTCCGCTGGAATTCCTCGTGGTCGACGGCCCAGTCGCGGCCTGGGTAAAGGATCCGGTAGAGGCGCGTGCGACGACCGCTCTCTGGGCACATCGCCACGAGAACGGAGAAACGCACCTTCCCGCTCGTCTTTCGCATGCGGATCGCGTTGGGCGCCGCCCAGAATTGGTAATGCGACGTCACGAATCCGGGACGATCCGAACCCGCTGTGGCATCCGCGTCGTAGGTGACCGTCGGGTTCTTCGGCTGGTGTATGTCGTACTCGAGGTAGAAGAAGGGTCCGTCGAGCGACACACGTGCCTTGGGCGCCTCGGGTCGGGTAGGGTCGCCGATGGTGCCACGATGGGTAAATGCGAAGTGGTATGTGTCGAGCGACCCTTCGACGGTGCGCCCAAGACCGGCCTCCCACACGCGCTCCGCAATCGGAAGGGCGATGAACGATGGATCGTCGGACTCCGGTACGGGCATGATCGGGATCTTCGCCTCGGGCTCCAAACAGACCCAGATCAAACCGTATTTCACCAGCGTGGGATAAGCGTCGTTGCGCCAGTTCTTTCCGCCGGGGAGCGGCAGGCCGGCGGCTTCAAGGGCCGGAATGCGGCAAATCCTTCCGGTCGGACCCCACTCGAATCCGTGGTAACGGCAGGCGACTCCGGTCCCCTCGCGGTTCACCCAGCCCAGCGCGAGAGCGGAGCCGCGGTGCGGGCATGTGCCGGACATTGCGACAACCTGACCCTCTAGGTCGGCGATTACGATCCGATCGCCGAGGAGTTCCTTCGCGAGGACCCGCTGCATCCCGTGCTCGTCACGGCCTAACTGCTTGAGCTCGTCGAGCGAAGCGATTGGGTGAAAGAACGGGCGCAGCGACTGCGTGTAGATGCGTTCCTGCGCTAAAGACAACTCGGCCATCTGCTTCACACGCCTCCGGACCGAGACGATCGGCCCGCGCGGGGCATCGTAGCGATGCCCCAGCTGGCGGCTGAACTACACGACGCCGTTCTGGTCGCGGAGGGAAGGAAAAGGCACAAGACCCCAGATCACCCTGCCTGCAGGGCGTACACGTCTCTCGGGTCGGTCTCCCGCCCACGACTCCTTCCTTCAATGGCGGTTTGTAACCCGCCTCCTGATCGAGATCACGACTTTGCTTGAGATTTGGACTGAGCCGACGGGCAGACTCGAACTGCCGACCGGCGGTTTACGAAACCGCTGCTCTACCGGCTGAGCTACGTCGGCGCGTGTTTCCTGATCATTTTGCCACTTTTCTGAAGGAGTAAGTGGGGGTCGCCAAAACTCCCGGCCGGCCACATCGAGATCGACCCTCGCCGTTTCCCCGACAACCTCGCCCGCGAATCGAACGAGAGCCCCGGAGTGCGCCGTTCGCGACTGGTTGTTCGAGCCAAGGAGTTTCGATCTCTTGTAGCGCGGCGGCCAATCCGCGGGTCCAGGTGACTCCGACAGGTCTCGTTCATCCCGCGCGCGCGAACAACGCTCACTGCGATAGTCTCGAACGCTGGCTCAAGCACTCGCGGGAAGAGGCCTAAACCGATGTCTCGCAAGATCCGCATTTCCATTCCAGACGAAGGCGCCTCGGCCATCGCAGACCTGTTGGAGGACGATGCTCCGAACACCTGCGATGCGATATGGAATTTGTTGCCGCTCCGCGTCAAGGCCATGCACGACATCTGGTCTGGTCATCAGGTCCTGGTGCACCTGGACAAGAGTGTCGCGCTCCAACCCGAGAACGTCCTGACCTACCTTCCCATGCCTGGCGACGTCTTCTACTACTACAGGCCCCCGCACTACTTCCGAGGCTCTCCGTATGGCAGGTCAGAGTCGGCAGAACTGGGCATCGTCTATGACAGAGACACGAGGCCACAGGGGCCTCGAGGGCCAGAGGCCGTCAACCTCTTCGCGAACATCTCCTCCGGGTTGGAGGGCCTCGCGAAGGCGTGCGAAGACATGATCTACCGCGGCCAGAAGCACCTCGTCATCGAGAAGGTGGAGTAACGCCATGAGAAAGATGGTCTTCGAGCTCACAGGAACGAGGGCCGTCGCCGAGATGCTTGATGACGTGGTGCCGAAGACCTGCGACGCGGTGTGGAACATCCTCCCCGTTGAAGGGATGTCCATTCACGCGAACTGGTCGAGCCGCGAGATCATGCTGCATCTTCAGGGCGACAAGATCCTTCGGCTTCCTCCTGAAGGGCCGACCCGACGAGGAACCACCGCTCCGGGTGACATCGTCTACTTCTGGAGATCGCCTCAGATGTCTCGAGGCAAGCAGCTGGCCTACAGCGCTCAGTTCCAGCGGGAGCTCTCGGAGTTCGCCCTCTTCTACGGTGATCCGGCAGGGGGCGGCCTCGCCGCGGACGACCCGCCGCGGACCGGCAGGACTTCGAATCTCCAGGTCTCCACGCTATTCGCGAGGCTCATCGACGCCTCACCGGAGTTCCTGCGGAAGTGCGAAGAGATCCGTCACAACGGCCTGCAGAAGCTTGTCGTCACGAGGTCGGAAGGGTGACGAAGGTAAGGATCAC
>Ga0066697_10001079_pt1 | contig 10903 bp, 6 predicted proteins | sample GraSoiAngelo_146_FD_66451 | JGI IMG/M metagenome (GOLD analysis project Ga0066697, IMG submission 66451) | Grasslands soil microbial communities from the Angelo Coastal Reserve, California, USA - 14_1009_05_30cm | ecosystem: Environmental > Terrestrial > Soil > Grasslands | place: USA...
CAGTGCGCCTGGACGGAGTAGAAATTGGAAATGTGGAATCGATCTCGCTGTTGCCGCGGACGTCGGGCAAGCCGCTGGAAAAGAACAAGAATATTGAAGTGGTGATGCGCGTGGAAAGGCGATATCAGGAGGACATCCTGACGGATTCCACCGCGAGCCTGGTCACAGAAGGACTTTTGGGCAATCGATATGTGTACATCACTCGAGGCCTCACGGGAACTCCTATCCGAGACGCCGGAGTGATTCCCGGGACGGAAGAGAAGGCCATGAAAGAGGTGGTGGAGAGGAGCGCCGAGGTACTGGGAAACCTCAATGCGCTCTCGGACGACGTGCGTCAACTGATCCAGGGCGTCAAGGAGGGCAAGGGCTCGCTGGGGCAATTATTGACCGACGAGCAAGCGTACCACCACTTGAACAGCATTCTCGCCAAGGGCGACGTGATGCTGACGAATATTCAGGCGGGCCAAGGCACGCTGGGGAAACTGGTGGCCTCGGACGAGATGTACACGAAAGTGGACCAGGGTTTAGACAATGTGAATGTGATTCTGGCGGACGTGCGGGCGCAGAAAGGGACGATCGGAAAACTGATGTATGACCCGACGCTCTACGACCAGGCCAAGCAAGCGATCACCAACGGCAATGCCATGATCGGAGACGTGCGCGCCGGAATAGGAACGTTGGGGAAACTGGCCACGGACGACACTCTTTACAACAAATTGCGCGACACGAGTTCGAACCTGGCAACCGCGTCGGCGAAGTTGAATGACAACACGACGACGGCAGGGAAACTCTTCTCCGACCCGAAGTTGTACGACAACCTGGCGGGATTGACCGGGGATATGCGGCTGTTGATTGGAGATTTCCGGCAAAATCCGAAGAAATTCTTGCACATCAAGATCACTCTTTTCTGACCAGGACAGGAAAAATCTTTCAAAGTGCCGTTCTCCATGTCGGGGTTCTTTAGGCTCTGCCAACCTGGTGCGCTTTGCCGGAAGTGGCGCGGTGTGTTGTAATGCCCCTGTAACAATGCGGGATTAGTCTTTGTGAATTGAGCAGCTTCTGCTAACGAGAATCATGGAAAATCTGGATGTAACGCAGAAAGCGCCGCGAACCGAGCCGGCGAAATCCACCCTTCCGCAACCGGGCCGGCCGATTCCCAGCCGCGCGTATCCGGGCGCATTGATTGTGGTTGAAGGCACGGACGGGTCGGGCAAGAGCACGCAACTGTATTTGCTCAAGCGCTGGCTGGAAATTGGCGGATTCCGTTTACATTTCACGGAATGGAATTCATCGCCGCTGGTGAAATCCGCTACGCGGCGAGGAAAACAGCGGCGCTTGCTGACGCCGACGACATTTTCGCTGCTGCACGCGGCGGATTTTGCGGACCGTTGTGAGCGACAGATCATGCCGTTGCTTCAGGGCGACTATCTAGTCCTTGCTGATCGCTACATTTACACGGCGTTTGCGAGGGATGCGGCGCGGGGCTGCCCGGCGAGATGGCTGCGAAATTTGTACCGCTTTGCGCCGATTCCGGACATTACGTTTTATTTCCGCGCGCCGCTGGAGGTGGCCGTGCATCGCATCCTGAGCGGGCGTCCGAAATTGAAATACTACGAAGCGGGCATGGATTTGGGGATGTCCTACGACCGCGCGGAGAGTTTCCGATTGTTTCAGGCGCGGATTCTGGAGGAGTACGACAAGATGGTGGACACCGACAATTTCGTCGTACTGGACGGCACGCTTCCCGTGAATAAGCTGCAAAAACAGATGCGCGACATCGTGGCGTCAAAAATCGATCTCAAGCGCTTCGCTCCACACCTTCAGGACTCGGAGTGACCATGCCGGACCAGGAAAAAGAGAAAACGTCAGGGGCGGTTCCAGCGGCGGAGACGCCCGTGGCAACGCCTCCAGTGGCGGGGGCCAAGGCGGTTGCGGCCGCCGACGAAGCGTCGTCCCAATATTTTTTTGGCGAGCCGCTGGTCGGATTCGATCCCAGCGAAATAACCGGCAGCCTGGTCGTAATTGAAGGCATGGACGGGTCGGGACGGTCAACGCAGATTGCCCTATTGCAGGAGTGGCTGGAATCGGAGGGGTTTGCGGTGCAGACGAGCGGGCTGCGCCGTTCGAATCTGGTGGGACGCGACATCGATGAACTTCTTGCCAAGAACGCCGCGACGCGGCTGACGCTGGCGCTGATGTACGCAACGGATTTCTTCGATCAGGTGGAGCACCGTATTCTGCCGGCGCTGCGATCCGGCACCATTGTGCTGGCGGATCGTTTCATCTTCACGCTCATCGCGCGGGGCGTGGTGCGGGGCATCAATCGTGATTACATGGGCGGGCTCTACGCCATGGCCTTGCGGCCGCACCTGACTTTCTGGCTGAACGTGCGGCCAGAGACGGCCTTCGGGCGGGAATTCAAGAAAGCACAGGCCATCAGTTATTGGGAAGCGGGACGGGACATGTCGCTTTCCCACGATCTCTACTGGTCTTTCATCCGCTATCAGACGATGATCAAGCGCGAGTTCGAAGTTATGGCCAAGAAACATAGTTTCCTCGAACTGGACGGTGAGGCCAGCGTTCCCGCCGTGAACAAGCAGCTGCGCCAGCGTATCGGCGAGCAATTGGGAATTCGCGCGACGAAGTACACTCCTTCCGCCGCGCTAGCCCACCTCTGGCGGTAGCTCCTGGAATGTCCGAGCCGGTTCATATCGCCGCCATCGATGCCGGTTCGAACGCCGTGCGCCTGTCCGTGGCGCGCGCCTATTCCGCGCTGGATATCGAACCCGTCCACGTAGAACGCTACCCGCTACGTCTTGGAGAAAGCGTTTTCGTGCGTCCCCGCTTTAGCGAAGAGATATTCAAGAAAGCCACGAAGGCCTTCCGGCATTTTCGAGAACTGATGGATGAATTCGGAGTGACGCGATATCGCGCGGTAGCGACGAGCGCCACGCGTGAAGCGCGAAACCGCAAGGTGTTTGTGCGCCGCATCAAACAGAAATCGGGAATCACGCTGGAAGTGATCAATGCGGCTGAGGAGTCGCGTCTCGGCCGGGAAGCAGTATTGGCCGCGCTGGGACCGGAGGCGCCACCCCGCTGCATCGTGGATCTAGGTGGTGGAAGCCTGGAGATCAGCATCCTGCGCGATCGCACCGTGGAGCAAGGCGCGCAATTGCCGGTGGGCACGGTGAGGCTGATGACCACTCTGGAACTCCCCGGAGTGATTCGTCTGGCGGAAGCGGAGCAGGTGCGGCGGTACGTACGCGCGCTGCTGGAGTCGAAACTAGTGCCGCGCCCGAATTTGGGCGAAAGCATCGCGGTGGCGCTGGGTGGGAACGCGGAAACGCTGGCGAATATCGCTCCAGGGACGCGTCAACACGGCCTGCCAACGATGGAATTGTCGCTCTTGCGGGTGCGCTTGCCGGACATTCTCAGGCGAGACGTGCGGGAACGCATGAAAGTCTATGCGGTGCGGCGTGACCGCGCCGACGTGATGGGCGTGGCGGCCATCACGTTTCTTACCTTGGGGCGTTACCTGAACTTGCGCACATTTGCGCTCCCCGGCGTCGGCGTGCGAGAGGGGCTGTTACAGGAGATTGCCCGGGAAGCCTTCTCGCGCAAGGAGCCCCACCGGTACAACGCCGCGGCGCGCCAGTTGCTCGTGGGCACGCGCAGTTTTGCGCGGCGGATTGGATACCAGCAACAGCATGCGGAACACGTCCGGGAATTGAGTATCCAGCTATTTGATCAGTTGCAGGCGGTGCATCATTTGCCGGCGCATGCGCGTGTGCTGCTGGAGGCCGGGGCACTGCTGCACGATACCGGGCACATGATCAGCCACCGCGGGCATCACAAGCATGGGGAGTACCTGGCCCTGAATGGCGATATCGCGGGGCTAGAAGGCCGCGACCGAGCCGTGGCGGCGGCACTGGTACGCTATCACAATCGAAAGTCGGAGCCTGCTGGGCATCACACCGCTTATTCCTCGCTGAACAACGCGGACCAACGCGTCACTCGGAGACTTGCGGCAATACTGCGGATCGCCGAGGCTCTGGATCATTCCCACCGGCAGCGCGTGTTGAAGATCCGCGCTTCCTTTCAGCGCGGCGCGGTGGGATTGCAGGTGCACGCAAGCGGCGATGCCACGGAAGACTTGCGAGACGCTCATCGCAGCGCGGAGCTGTTTGAGAAGGAATTCCACGTGAGGCTCTATTTCCGCCAGTCGTCGGCAGAGTGAATTGCCGGGCCGCAGAAGTGCCGTTTCTCGAGGACTTGTTGATTCGAAGGAGAAAAGGATGCAGCTTTACATTGTTCGCCATGGGATTGCCATTGACCGTGAGGACCCCAAATGCCCTCCCGACCCGGAACGGTATCTGACCGAGGCGGGCATCGAGAAGACCAAACAGGTGGCTAAAGGAGTGGCAGCCCTCGGTGTGACGGGTGATCTGCTGCTTTCAAGTCCGTACGTGCGCGCTACGCAGACCGCGCAAATTTTTGCCAGTGCGCTGGCGTACGCCAAACAGAAGATTCGGCGGACGGATTTGCTGTTGCCGGGAGCAGAGCCGTCCCTTCTATTTCGCGAACTGGCGAAGGACAAGCACGCGTCCATGGTCTTTCTCTTTGGCCATGCTCCGCAACTCGATGAGGTCATCGCTACGGCGCTCGGCTCTAGAAAGCCTCTGACGGCGATGAAAAAAGCGGGGGTGGCTTTCGTGGAGCTCAGGCGTATTTCTCCGCCGATTGGCGAACTCGTGTGGCTTGCCACACCTAAGTTGCTGCGGCGAGCAGGGAAGTAAGCCAACAATTCAGATACCTAGCTTTATTTCTCCCGGTGACGATTGCGAATCAAGGTGCGCGGAAGAGACGTAAATCCGCGGTGTCCGTGAAGCAGTGGAGGGGAAGCGCAAAACAAAGTTTCATCCACGGGAGCACTTGAATCAAGCGGCCGTCGAGGGTGGGCTGGGAGGCGAACCGGTGCGGCTCATCGTTCGAGCATAGACAGGAATATGGTTTCGGGACGAAGAGGGTGCACAGGTGGTCGCCCGGCGTGGCTGGGGTGCTCAATCGGAAGCGATGACCGAGAACTCGGGAGCTTGCCGGGGCGATAGGGCAAGGACCTTTTCCGGCTTCGCGGTGGCCTTTAGGATCAAGGGCATGCCAAGGCGATCTTCCAGAAGATGCTTGCCTGCAGCAAGGCGCGCGACGGTTTCGAGATCATCCACTAGGCCGGGAACACGAAGCACGATCGCGTCGGTGGATTTTTCGGCTTTGATTCCTGCTCCGCTCACCACACCGCACTTGCGAAGCGCACGCGCCAGCCGCAAAACGCCGGCCAGGGCGCGGACACTGTTCTGCTGCTCTGCCGAAAGCTTGGAAAAGGGACCGTCCTTTGCTCTGGGTTCGGCCCCGCGATGGTAACGGACCGCAAGAGCGAGCAACTCCCAATCTTCGTTGCTCCATCCGGGAGGAATCGTGAGACCAAGAAGGAACTTGCGCGCGGTTTTTTGAGGTGACTTGCCGGCGTCCGTGTCGCCAACTCCATGCAAGCGAGCCGCAAACAGCAAAACCCGGCGAAGAGCGGGGTCGTTGAACGCGGGAGCAGAGCCCGCGCGTTTCAAGGCGTCGAAAAGGGCCACGGCGATACGCGAGGTTTGCGAGGTACGGCGCACATGGGGATCAACGGCGCGGGCCGTGGCGCGCAAGCGGGCCAGAGCGGCAGCTTCGATCCGGCCATTCGTGGGTAGCCCGGAACGCCAGATGTTCCAGAGGCTGGTCTTGCCGAGGGTGAGCCGGCGATAGGTTTCGATGCGATCGTTGCGCTCGCGTTTGATGTTTTCCTGCCAGAGTTTGAGACAGTCTTCGGTTTCGAGGAAGTCTGACTTCTTGACAACTTCTGCAAGGACGTCGAGGTCGTGAATCTCGCCGAGCGTGTCCTGGAGACGCTTGAGATTGTCACTCCAGGCGGCATAGTGCTCCGGGAGCAGGCTTTCGACCGTGTAGCGAAAGCGCTTCAGTCCAATGCGCAAGGCATGCCAGGGTTTGGGTCTTTCGGTGCGCAGGGCCTTGGCGTGAAGCTCCCTGGTGCTTTCGAATCGTTCCAGAGCAAGGCATTCGGCGGCGAGACTCCCAACCGGCACGAGACGGGAGCGCTGACTGAGAGTGCGGTCGAGGCGCTTCCACGCCTTTTGGTCGAATCTGTCGGCCACGCGGAGCGCGTTTTCTCGCAGCTTTGGTTCGTTCGATTCGAACGCGGTTTGCAGATACGTGCGCACGGGGTCGGTTTCGGGAGCGAGTTTCTTTACCCACGCGTCCATCACTTGGGCATCGCGAAGTGCACCTAGCCCGCGGAAGAGTTTGCGGGCCACCTTGCGCATGGCGGGCCAGGCGGGATCGGGGTCCACCTCTTCCATCACCGCAGCGACCGACCGGCAGCGGCGAATGGCCACCCGAAGATCATGGACGGCGTCTGCGTCGGGGGACGAGCGGACGCTTTCCAGCTCCTTGATGACGCGGTCCATCCAGAAGGAAAGGCCGTGGTGCTCCTGGTGGGAACCGGAGGGCATGGCAGTCACGGTAGCCATCTTGAGAATCCTGGTCGTGTGCCTTCGGATGTCCCTGGAAGGGACCCCTGTCGAAGGGTGGTTAGAGTACCTCGTGGGGGGAGGCGGAGTCCAGTGGGGGGGCTGTGGAAAAATCCGTGGGCAAGCGAGCCAGGAGGATCCTCGGAAGGAGCTCTATCGCCGAGGAATCGAATCTAGCCGAGATCCTTGCTAATGCTTTCCTACTATTGTAGGTGCCCATCTTGAAAGTTAGAGTCCCGGGCCAAGGGGCGGAATGTCGATCTCGTGCCGAACCGTTCGTTTCTTGTGCCCCGAAGACTGCGCTTTGCGCAGCGTGAAGTTTTTCTGGAGGCAAACCCTATGAGGCGATTCGGCGTACTTCTATTTCTCCTGGGGCTCGCGGTGCCCGGATTTGGCCAGAGCAACTACGCCGTTCTCACGGGTATCGTCACCGATTCGCAGCATCTGCCTGTTGTGGGGGCCGCCGTCAAGCTGACGGCCGCGAGCACCGGAGCAATCCGTCGGGTCGTCACGAACCAACACGGACTCTTCGAAGCCCCAGCACTGTTGCCTGATGATTATGAACTAAGAGTCGAAGCGTCCGGCTTGGCTACGGCAAAGCAGTCCTTGCGGCTGGAGGTGGGCCAGAAACTTGCTGTAGACATCACGCTGAGGGTTGGTTCCGTCACTGAAGGAGTAGAAGTCACGGCCGGGAGAGAAGTTTTGCAAACCACCGACGCCAGCGTGGGAGAGGTCGTCGAGCCCACATCCATTCGCGAATTGCCGCTCAATGGACGCATGTTGATTGACCTTGTGCTGACTGTGCCCGGAGCCCACGTTGGTTTTGGAGCACAGACGGGATCCACCAATCCTCTTTACTGGCGTCCGGGGCAGCGCTCCGCCGTAGTCATCGGTGGCAGCCGCCCGAACGCGAACTATTTCTTACTGGACGGCGCCACCAACACCGATCCGACATTCAACACACAGAACCTGAGCCCTTCTCCCGATGCGGTTAAAGAGTTTCAAGTGGAAACGAGCAGCTACACCGCCGATATGGGAGGCGCGGGAGGTGGCCAGATCAATATCGTCACCCATTCCGGCTCCGGCCAATACCACGGAACAATTTACGAATTTCTCCGCAACGGCGCAATGGATGCCAGCACCTTCGCGTCCATGGGCAACAATCACCTGGTGCAAAATAATTTCGGCGCCTCGTTCGGCGGCCCACTGATCGGAAAGAAGACCTTTTTCTTCGTCAATTATGAGGGCTTGCGTCTTGCGCAGGCAGACGCCCAGATTCTGACTGTCCCCACGCCGGACGAAATCAAGGGTGATTTCAGCACCAACAATGTCAAAATCTACGACCCCACCGTCGCGGTGAGTAATCCAAATTACAACCCGAGTTTGCCGACCGGGCCCTCGAATTTCCCGTATACGCGCTCCCAGTTTCCCAACAACCAGATTCCGCCCGGCCGGATCAATCCTATTCTCGAAAGCTTTTTACTGAAATATCTGCCTCAGCCGAACATGATGATGATGGGGGGCGATGCGGATTCGAACAATTATCTCGACGTGCGCACCGAAAGCCACACTCAGGACCAGGGCACGTTTCGCGTGGACCATAACTTCTCGAACGGTGACACCCTGCTGGCTCGCTACTCTGCCGGCGGAGAAAATGGCTTCTCCCCGAGCAGCGGTATGACCTCCACGACGGAAAATTTGCCCGGCTTTGGCGTGAACTTCAACAACTTGTCCCAGCAGGCGGTCGGGTCGTGGAATCACATTTTTACCAGCAACAGGGTCAACACCGTATCCCTCGCACTTTCACGCCTTTCGATGGACCGCACCTCGCAGAATGACGGAGTCAACGATATGGTTAGCGCGCTGGGCATTCAGGGAATTGGGTTCGGAGGCAAGAACGCCTGGGGTTCCCCGTGGTTCGCCGTTCAGGGGTACACCGGAATCGGCGACACTTTTGCCGCAACACCCATGCATGCCTGGGACACGACGATCGAACTCCGGGATACCTATGCGTGGCAGCGCGGACGCCACGGTACGAAATTCGGCGCCGAATTCCACCGTTACATCTGGCCCATGTGGGGATTCTTCCAGAACCGCGGATACTACCAATACACCACCGGGTACACCACCGAATTTGGTTTCAATGACGGCAGCGGCTCCGGACTGGCCAGTATGCTGCTTGGCTTGCCCGCCGTGAAACAACGCCAGGCTGGTATACCGCAAATGGATTTGCGCGCCTGGGGAACGGCCGCGTTCGCCGAAGATAGTTGGCAGGTGACGCCCACGACTGCTCTTAACCTCGGACTCCGCTATGAATACACCAGCCCTCTCTACGACAAGCAGAACACCAACACCAACCTGATTTTCAACAACGGCGTTCCTTCCGTTTTTATCGGCGGGCAGTTGGGTTATCCGCGAGGGCTGATGTACGCCAATAAGCATAACTTTGCGCCGCGCTTGGGAATCGCCAAACACCTTCCAGGCGTCGGCCTCGTGTTCCATGCGGCCTATGGAATCTTTTTTACGCCTGTAGATCTGAACACCTGGTGCAACCAGCGGCACAACGTCCCTTATGTTTTTCCGGAGACGCAGCAAGCCGATAACTTCACGCCGCCAGCGGCGCTCTTCAACACCGGCATGAATTTCGGCACACCGGTTCTGGGCACGGGGGCTCTGACGCCCACCACGGTCAGTTTCACGGCTTTTGATTCGCACGCTCCCGCGCAGTACGTGCAGCAATGGAACGGCTCGGCGCAAAAGAGCTTTGGGCAAAACACCTCGCTTGAAGTCGGCTACATCGGCTCACGCGGTTTCCACCTGCAAAGAGCGCACTTGATCAACAACACCCTTCCCGGGCCGGGTCCTCTTGGCCCGCGGCGCCCCTTCAAGACGCTCACTTTCGGGCCGGGCACGGTGTTGACGCCGAGCAGTACCACCGCCGTGGTGCAAAGTGAGACGTTCCCGGTCAGCACCATCAATTTGTTGGAAAACACCGCGCGGAGTTGGTACGACGCGGGCTACTTGAATGTCCGCCGCCGCTATTCGCATGGGCTCAGCATTCTGGCCAACTACACCTTCGCCAAGAATCTGACCAACGCTCCGGACTTCCGGTCGCCGATGGACGAAGCATCCATCCCACAAGACAACAGGAATCTCAGCGCCGAAAAAGGTCCAGGTTGCGACGTGCAGCACCGCTTCGCCCTGAGCAGCGTTTACAACATTCCCGCTTTCCGGCGGCAGGAATGGCTTCGCCTCATTTCCGAGGACTGGCATTTGTCGACCATCTACCAGGTCCAGTCGGGAATGCCCTTCACCATCTCCGTGTTCGGAGATACGGCGAACTCTGGGACCGTCTTAGGCGAGAATCCCATCCGGGCCAACGTTACCGGCCAGCCTATATTTGGCCCCGGCACGCGCACCGCCGCGGAGTGGTTTAACCCCGCCGCATTTGCTGCGCCCCCGGCGTTCACATACGGCCATGCAGGCCGGAACTCCGTGTATGGCCCGCCCATGCAAACGCTGGACTTCGCGCTGGCGCGAGCCTTCCGCATCAGCGAGAGAACCAATTTCCAGTTTCGTGCCGAAGCATTCAACGCTCTGAACAAGGTAAACCTGGGCACGCCGAACCGCTTCGTGAATACGCCGCAGTTCGGAACGATCACCGTGGCCATGACGCCGGGACGCGAAATGCAGTTGAGCGCCAGGCTTTCGTTCTGAGATCCCGGAAATGCGGGCAAACAGCAAGTCATGTGACGCCTTGAGCGCAGGCCGCGGGCGTGCTATTTTGAATTGTTGCCCCGGAGTGGCGAAACTGGCAGACGCGCTGGACTCAAAATCCTAAACAAGCGCGTTGCAATTAAAGGACCTACGCCAGAAACACGCCAGTTAGCTCACCCATCCTCACCGGACTACACCGACCTTCGTTGTTCGATTACTCATAGTTGATACATAGGCTTTGCGCGCGATGCGCTGCCCGTTCCATCGATTTCTTGGTGTAAATTTCCGCCCAAGATTCGCCATGTTTGGCTTGCCCTTCCCGGTCATCTTCTTCTAGGAGTGGTTGTAGTTTTCGCGCCGTCAAGATCACAAGTCACCGGCCAAGCGTGCTTCCGCTCTTCGGTCATAGGGGAGTCCCCGCAGTTTAGGATTGAAATGCGGTAGAGGCAGGAGAGGGGATTCTACACCCGTTTGCATAAATGGCCAGGGAAAATGGCCTATTTTAGCCGCTTTCCATTTGCCAACGGTGATGGTAAAATCATGGGTAGAACATGGGCGAATTGTGGAAGGGACTATATTTCGGTGAGCGGAGCCGCGCTGTTCGA
>Ga0066697_10001084_pt1 | contig 10886 bp, 10 predicted proteins | sample GraSoiAngelo_146_FD_66451 | JGI IMG/M metagenome (GOLD analysis project Ga0066697, IMG submission 66451) | Grasslands soil microbial communities from the Angelo Coastal Reserve, California, USA - 14_1009_05_30cm | ecosystem: Environmental > Terrestrial > Soil > Grasslands | place: USA...
ACGGCGCACTCTACTGCATTCATGCTTCGTCATTATTGCAGTCCCGGTATGCCAAGCCCACCGGTGATTTTTGTCATCTCCGATTGCGCAAGTGCTTTGCCTTGCTCGATGGCTTGCTTCACTGCGCTGAGGATAATTTCTTCGAGAAATTCTACGTCATTGGGATCGACTACGTCCCTGTCGATTTTGATTGCCATGACATCGCCTGCACCGTTCGCCGTAACTTTTACCTTCCCGCCAGCCGCGCTGACTTCGATTGTTTGCTTCTCAAGCTCAGCCTGAGTTTTTGTCATTTGCTCCTGCATTTTCTGAGCTTGCTTCATCAATTTGTTTAAGTTCATGGGATTGGTCAGGCTTTTTCGTCATTCCAAGCGAAATGGAGGAATTTCGCTATGTATCCTCAAACGTAGCGCCACGGGATCCTTCGACTCCGCTGCGCTGCGCTCAGGATGACAAAGGAGTCGCAGCATCGTCAGGATTTTATTTGAGCGTTAAAAAGTTCGATGGCTTCCTGGATTAGCGGTTCGTCTTTGAAATCGTGAGAAGACAAATGTTCCGGGACTCCTGCGTTCCTGGAGGTGAGTTCTTCATTCACTGTAAGCTTCAAAGTCCAATCCTTTCCCGTGATTTCATGCAGCAGCGTTTCAACGAACCTGCGATTGGTCTGTGTACTCAAGTAATCCATCGCAGCCTTGTCGCCAGGCGCAAAACCAACTTTCAAATTGCGTCCTTCGATTCCGAGAACGTGGGCTGCTGACGCCGAGTTTCGCATGAAACCCTTCTGTGTCGGAATCTTGGCGACCACCTGTTGCCAAATTTCGCCAAGGTCAATCGCTGCTTTTTCCTCTACGCGTGGCGCTGTAGTGGCGGTTGTATCGGCTGCGGGGTTTTTAGATGCAAGCGACTCGACCGCTGCCACAGACGGAGATGTCTTCTCCGAAGCAACAATTTTTCCATCGCGAAGCTCGCTCAGCTTTTCGATGACCTCATCCAGCGTCGCCTGTCCAAGAGTTTGAATCGCCCTAATGATGGCGACTTCGAAATGCAGCTTCTTGTTTGGAGCCCACTTCATGCGGCCCTCTGCCGCTGCAAACTGATCAATCAAATCAAGCAAACGATCGGTGGTAATCAGCTCCGCGTGTGCGACAAGCGATTTTTGGACGTCGGGTTCAACATCTTCCTTCAGCGCGTCCGGTTTGGCTTTAAACACGAGCAGATCGCGAAGGTACGCGATCAAATCCGACATGAGCCGCATCATGTCTTTTCCACTTTCGCTTTGCTGATGCAACAGATCGATCGCGTCCGGTGTTTCACCGCGCAAGATTCGCCTCGTGAGATCGACGACCGTTTGTTCGCTCGTGAATCCGAAAACATTCAGCACATCGCTCTCACTGATTTTTTCTCCGCAAAACGCGACCAGCTGATCGAGCATCGATTCGGCGTCGCGCAGGCCGCCTTCCGCGCCGCGCGCGATCGCGTGTGCTGCCGCTGGCTCCAGCGTGATCTTTTCTTTTTCGGCAATAAATTGCAGGTGCTTCGCGATGAGATTCGCCGGGATACGGTGAAGATCGAACCGCTGACAGCGGCTCAGAATAGTTGGCAGAACTTTCTGTGGCTCAGTGGTCGCGAAAATAAATTTCACATGCTCGGGAGGCTCCTCTAACGTCTTCAGGAGCGCATTAAATGCTGCTGGCGAAAGCATGTGCACTTCGTCGATCAAATAAATCTTATAACGGCCCTTGGCCGGCGCATAACGAACGTTCTCCCGCAGTTGACGCACATCTTCTACGCTGTTGTTGCTCGCTCCGTCGATCTCGATGACGTCCAGACTGTTGCCGGCAGCTATCTCCCGGCAGTTATCGCATTCTCCGCACGGCGTGATGGTCGGGCCTTTAATGCAATTGAGCGACTTGGCCAAAATCCGGGCAGTCGATGTTTTGCCGATGCCGCGCGGCCCGACAAAGAGATAGGCGTGGGCGAGCCGATTTTGCGCGACCGCATTTTTCAGCGTGCGTGAGACATGCGCCTGTCCGACCAGATCGTCAAAAGTCTGCGGCCGATATTTTCTGGCGAAGACCTCGTAACTCACGGCAGTAATCTAAATGCGTTGATTGTCGGGCGAAAATAGAAAACCATTCACAAATTCAGAGTTTCCGATGTTTACAAGAACGACCATTCTCTCGCTGCTACTGGCGACCAGTGCAGTATTTGCTGCCGGTCCGCCGCCTGAACTGAGCGATCCTTTCCTCGATAAGTTTGTCGGCGATTGGCGAGTAGAGCGAAAGATGGGAAAAGGCGGCGTTAAACAAACGAGCGTGCATTGCGAATGGGTGCTGAATCATCAGTTCATCGAGTTTCACTACGGCGCCGCCGACGCGAAACCGGAGTACGAAGCATTCGTGTTCATCGGCTTCGATGAGGCGGCGAAAACCTATGTTTGCCACTGGGTTGACGTGTTCGGCGGAAAAGATTCCGAGCTCGGTCGGGGCAAAATTGACGACAAGCTTCTCGCGATTGAATTCAAGTTCGGAAATGGTGACCTGACGAACAAGTTTACCTTTGATCCGAAAACGAAAACCTGGACGTCGTTGATTCGTCAGCAGGAAAAAGGCGAATGGAAAACCTTTGCCGAGGAAAAATGGACAAGGAAATAAAAGCGATCGTCTTGTTCCTGTTCGCTCTCGTAATCGCTGCCTCCGCGCGCGAGCCGATTAAATCACTCCCGCCAACCCAGGCGAAAATCGTTCGCGCGCGCGAGCTGGGAATTCCGTTTGAAGGCACGCCGGGAAAGTTTAATGCCATCACTGATGTTCCTGGCGTCGAAGTCGGCTATACGACGTTGATCAGCGGCGAAGGAAAACTTGAAGTTGGCAAGGGCCCCGTGCGCACCGGCGTTACCGCAATCATTCCGCGCGGGCACGATTCTCTCAACGACCCGGTCTACGCTGGATATTTCAGCTTGAATGGCAACGGCGAGATGACCGGCACAGCCTGGCTGGAAGAAAGTGGGTTTTTGGAAGGGCCAATCATCATTACGAACACGCACAGCGTTGGAATCGCGCGCGACGCTGTAATTGCCTGGCGAATTAAACACGGCGCACCGGATACGACCGGCTACTGGTGGAGCTTGCCTGTTGTTGCGGAGACATGGGACGGCTGGCTCAACGACATTAATGGGTTCCATGTTAAACCCGAGGACGTTTGGCAAGCGCTCGATACCGCGCACGGCGGCGCAATCGAAGAGGGAAGCGTCGGCGGCGGGACCGGTATGATCTGTTACGAGTTTAAGGGGGGCAACGGGACCGCTTCGCGTGTCGTGTCCGTTGCTGCAACCGGGGACGCTGGCCCCGGCAAACAAAAAGTCGCGCGCGCGTACACTGTCGGCGTGTTTCTGCAAGCAAACTTCGGTCGGCGTCCGCAACTCATCATCGCGGGCGCACCTATCGGCAAAGAAATTCCCGGCGAAGTATATAAGAAAGAAAGCGGCTCGTGCATCGCGGTGGTTGCGACCGACGCGCCCCTGTTGCCGAACCAATTGAAGCGGCTTTCGCGTCGCGTGTCGCTTGGTCTTGCCCGAACAGGAACAATTTCTGGAAATGGCTCCGGCGATTTGTTCATTGCTTTTTCAACTGCAAATCCAAATGCCGCGAGCTCCGATCAACTCACACATAACGTGCAGACGATTCCCAACGATCTCATGGATCCGCTTTTCGCAGGGGTGGTGCAGGCCACCGAGGAAGCAGTCGTCAATGCATTGATCGATAACCACTCAATGACTGGACGCGACAATCATCGCGTCGAAGCGCTGCCGCACGATCGCCTGCGTGAGATCTTGAAGCGCGTTCACCGCTGACGCGCGTTTCATTAGTTTCGCCAAGCTTTCAGAGTGGCGCGCGTGTTTTCGCCTCGCGTTGTACCTTCGCGCCTCGATTTGAAAGCAATGCGAAGACGCCTCACGCCCCTAAAGCACGTCGCTCGAAATGCGGAACCACGCATTTCAGAACTGCAGCAATCGTCGGTTTTCCTAAAAGCTGCAGCTAGATTGCTGCGAGCAACACCGGCACAACTTTCGTCGCAGCTATGTCTAGAACGTGCAGCGTCAAGTTTTCAGCGCGTTCCTGCACTTGCGCTGGTTGACTGTCAATAAAGACCCTGAGATCGCGCTTTTGGTTTTCCACGAAGTAATCGAAGTCTTCTTTATCAATCTTCCCTTGCTTTAACAGGATGAGACGCTGTTCCAGTTCGTTCGCGTTTTGCCGCACCAGCTCAGTAGTGTCGCCTTTTGCTTGCGTGAGCAAATCCCGAAATTCGTTTATTGCAGCCGCGGCCGATTCGTCGCCGACTTGATCAAGTGCCGAATCAAGCTCCGACTCTTTACCCGAAGATTTCTTGCGTTTCTTTTTATCGCCCGAGGGCATGATCGTAAATCTTGTTAACGTCTTTCTTCATCTCGGTGGCAAGCGCGGGCGTGATTTTGCCGCGACTGGCTTTGCTTCGTATATGCGCTGCGTCGGCATCGAATTGCGCCTTGAGATCAATCAGAACCGGACGACGTGCGGTGAACTGCTCATTTGCGATGGCCTGCTGAAACTTGGCGTTTCCTTCGTTTACTTTCGCGTCGAACGCCGCGCTATTGAAACGTTTTTTGGGAACGGCGAACTCGTTGATAAACGCAAGATGAAAACTGCGCAGGCTTTCGATCTGCGTATCGCTTCCGGTTTTGGTAAAAGTCGCAGTACCGCAGCTCGTGATGACGATTGCGGTAGCGCACAGGAAAAGGTTTCTAACGTTGGGGTTCATAAGCCGCAGTCTTTTATCGATCTTGCGGCAACTCGCTCCCGCCTGTCAAGACATCAACAAGCCGCGTCGTCATTGATCGCTATTCCTTGAAGCCGTCTGCGCAGCCATTGGTATATGGAATACCGAATGCTGCCAGATTCATTACGATCATGACAAGCGCGAAGAGGTATAGCCCCATCATTAATCCTATGGCAGCGTGCATCGCCAAAATACAAATCAACCAAACGAGACGAGTTTTTTTCATCCAAATGAAAATGGGATAGCTCACCTCAAGGAGACAGATCGTGATTCCAAGCACAGGCAAGGCGTAATGGAATCGAACAAGAATGTCCGGTGAAACGAGGTTAAAAGGCGGCCGGGTCAGAGAGTGCCACAGATTGGAGCCGTTCCACCAACCGCTCCCGAGACATTTTGCCAGGCCGCCGATGAAATAAACAAAACAGAGATGCACCTGTAGGACGCGCCGCCAAAAACCCAAGAGCTGCGGATTCTTTGGTTTTGATTGTACTACCCACCGATCAAAAGAATAGCGGTCTGGCAGTGGAGACAACATCAGGTAAAACAGTGCCGTGGTCATAAAGTTATCAGCGCCGTAGGCCAGTAACCCTCCGCTTTCAGCGACACAGAGGTGAAGAAACCAGGCAATAATGGCCGCTGGACGGCAGAAAAGTCCTAACAATAAAAAACAGCCCGCCGATAATAAGCAGGCCCAGCTAATGCTGAGCACTGTTTCTTCGCTCATGTTAACGCTGCGACCGAGAGCAACCAACCAGCTAAGTGTGGGAATCAACGGGCTTTCGAAAGAAGTAATGGCGTCGCCAATTTCGCGACCAACAAGACCTTTCCCGCTGCTGGCGAACAGATAGTACCAGTCGCTCCTTAAGAACAGCGCATAGGCAGCTACCTGCAGACCCAAACCGACGCGCAACACCGCAAGCCACGTTTCGGTTTCAGGCGGAAACAGAAATTTCAGCGCTCGCGTCCACCACGATCGCAGCGGCGTCATGGCGTTCTTGACTGGATTTTAGAGGTTTTTACAGAAGACAACGTAGGAAACGAAGATTTGATCATAATTAAATTTAGAGCTCTTCGTCTCCTTCTGTTATTGTTTCTCCTCGTCACGCAGGCTAAAATCAAAGCTGAACATTGGTTGAAATGTCTCTGCTTTGCCATTTTCAAACTCACTCATCTCAGGTGGGTTTACGGATCCAAAAGTGGCGTGAATCTTTTTCACGTCGGGGTGCTCCCGCCATACGGACAGCGCGAGCATTTTGACTACTACCTCCCGGATCGGCTCGTAGCGTTGCTCGGCCAGCCTGTCTAACAAACTGCTTACACGGAGCGCAGCGGCTCCGCTGCGCACATGGGCCGACTCGTATTCTACCCGCCCATCATCGTAGAACAGCTCGAAGGTCAATCTGTGCTGGCTGGGTACGTTGGGAGCAAAAAAGCTGTAGCCCGCTTGGATACCAGCGGCATGTAGATACGTTGAGACGCCTTGCCGGATCGGATTCGAGGCCTCGGCCTCTTTTGCGAGCGGCCAACTGGCGACCAGTTCAGCTTCTCGCGCGGACTTCTCGCAAGCTGAGGGTAAGATGGTAGAGCCTTCCGCTATCAGCGAGAATATGCCCACCAGGCAAACTGCTGTTAATAAAAAGAAATGAATTCCAAACCACGCCGCGTAAATGGCCTTCGACACCATGTCATAAGGTAGGATGGACCGCTGGGCCGTCCATCGTTTTGGGTGCGGCGATCACCGGACGCGAAGCGAGGCATCTCGGCTTACTGTGAAGAACAGCGGTTCGAAGCGCGCTGGCAGGGCAGTACCCAATACCGCCGGCCCCGAGAACATCGGGACTGGCGCCGCTATTCCCCAGCTAATCAGCAGGCTTAGAGTGTCGCGGCGACTGCTTTCAAATTTTCAGTAGCCGCCTTACCGTCGCTGATCGGCAGAACCATCTCCACGAACCAGGCGCAACTTGGTTGGGCGCCAGCGTAGAACAATGTGGCCTTGTCTGTTTGAACGCTTTTTAATGCCACAGGGTTTTGCGTTTGTGTGGGCACGTGCATCGCCAATGCGCTGAGACCGATAACAGCCACAGTTACTAGCATAGCTGCGATTACACGTACGTTGGGTTTGGCTTCGATTGATTTCATAACCTTGCGTTTATCAGTGCTTTGGATGACTGTCAATCGCCAAATCAAAAGCCGTGTCGTGTCGGTTTCGAGCAGCTTGGGTCGAAAGTTAGCCGGTACAGCCCAGCGGTGGAGGTTGAGCCTGCGGCAGTTCCTCGCCGAATGTCTTAACAGAACAGATGCTTGCGAGACTTCGCAGATGCATCCGGGCCGCGGTTACGAACGTTACTTTGCTGCGAGTGAATCGACGATTGCCTCAAAGCGTGGATCGCCTCGCAATGGGTCCCAAAGCGGATGAAGGCGGACGTAGCCGTAGCTGATATGGCTCCCGGGAAGGTGCGTTGTCTCAGTGAGCCGTTCGATTGCGCGATCTTTCTGGCCGGTCCATGCGTAAATAATGGCCATGTATCGGGCGAGCGTTGCACCCTCGATGGCGTTTTTGCTAACCGGTGTCAACTCGACCGCGCGTTCGCCTTCGCGAATCGCATCCTCGTTATTTCCAAGTACGGCGTCAATGACACCAAGCGCACAAAGTGCAGCTGCGTAATCAGGTTGATTCCGTACGGTTTGACCAATTTCTTGACGTGCGCTATTCAACGCCGCTCGAGCACCCGGCTCATCTCCGCGCAACCTGGCAAGGAGACCCTCGCACCAGCCGCCAGGGAATGGAATATTTTCGTCAAAGCATCCACAGCCAGCCATGTTGGATAACGCGCGTTGGACCGCTGTCGGATCGCGTGCACGCAAGACAAGAAAGAGCCATGGATTAACAAAGCAAAGCGAGGCGTTCGCGTCCTCCTTCAAAATCGCGTCAACTGTGCTGTGGAAGAGTGTGGGGTCTGCCCGCTCCTCGAGGTCCACCAACGCGCGTCGCACGCGGCTGGGAATGTCTTTTGGAGCCATCGTCAGCACGCGATCAAGCGTGGCTGCCATGTCTTTGTATCGATGCAATGCCTCGTAAGTGAGAGCGATTTGCTGGAGTATCGAAAAATCACGTGGATTCAGCTCCAACGCATGCTTCATTTCCTCGAGCGATTTCTCCCAGCGACCCTGACGCCGGTCAATGTAGGCAGTCAAAAGTGGAATCCGCGACTCGTTCGGCAACGTTTGGCGTGCGAGCACCAGCTCCTGCTTCGCGCGGTCATAATCCGCATACGCCCAATAATAATGTTGAGCAACGGCCAAATGAGTCTCTCCCGATTCGGGGCGCAGCCGGCGAATCGACTGAATTACCGACTCAGACAATTTCAAGCGCGTTTCGGTGTGGTCGGACCCACCGAAATAGATTCGGTCATGCGCTCCCGCCAATTGGCAATAGGCATCAAAAAACGAAGGATCGCGCGCCACTGCCTGGTCAAGAAGGCGCACGGCTTGGAACAGATCTTCCCGTAGTCGCGTGCTAAAGGAAATGTCGTTGATGAGATCTTTCGCCCGCAGATACGCGTCGTAAGCTATGAGATCCGTGGTCGGCGGCTCTTGGATGGCATTTTTCTCGGCGGATGAAACCCCGGCTCCGAGCTTGCGTGCGATCTTTTGCGCGATCTCACTTTGGAGCGTGAACACGTCGCCCACGTTTCGATCGTACTGCTCCGCCCACACGGGAGCGTTCGTGCGCGTATCAAATAACTGAGCATTCAAATGGATTCTCCCTGCCTCCCGACGCACACTTCCCTTGAGTACGTAAGTAACGTTTAAAGCGCGGCCGATTTCTTGGTTATCGCGCGCGCCACGATATTTTGCCACGCTGTTGTGGCTGATCACTTTTAGATTCGCAACCTTCGCCAGCTTGGTTAAAACACCATCGTAAACGCCGTCGGCGAAAAACGCGTTTTCTTTCTCCGGACTTAGACTTTCAAAAGGCAGGATTGCAATGCCACTTCTCGGAGGCCGGGCCGCCGTCTCGGCCTTCCAAGTCATTACGCCCACTACTGTTGCCAGCGCCAACAAGAGCGCGGCCATCCCCGCAACGATCGGATTCCGTCGCGACCACCGCCACAGACGCACCGGCGGCGAAACAGGCCGCGCGACAATGGAATGGCCGTGGAGCCACCGTTCAAGATCTTCGGCCAAGTCACCGGCCGAGCGATAACGCGCTTGCGGCTCATGTTCCAAACATTTGGCACAGATTGTTTCCAGATCGCGATCAAGCGCCGGCGCTACGCTCCGCAGTTTCGGCGCGGGCCTTTCACTTGCCTGCTGAATCACCTTCAGCGCGTGCTCACCTGTGAATGGCGGCCGGCCTGTTAAAAGGTGGAACAAAACCGCACCCAAACCGTATACATCGGCAGCGGGCGTAAGATTTCCGTTTGAGCCGTTCACCTGCTCAGGCGCAATGTAGCCTGGCGTCCCGAAAATGCTGGGTGTACGTGTCAAATCGCTGTTTGGCTGAAGCCATTTTGCTAATCCGAAATCGCTGACCAGCGGTTCGCCGCCGCCGTCCAACAAAATGTTTCCGGGTTTAAGATCGCGATGGAGAATTCCTTGCACATGTGCGTATTGCACTGCGCGCGCAACCTTCGCCATCAATGCCACAGCGCGACGCGGGTCGCGGCGCAACATTGGAGCCGCTTCGAGCAAACTGCCGCCGCCGGCGAACTTCATACTGAAGAAAGGCAGCCCTTCGCTCTCGCTGACTTCATAAATTGGCAGAATGTTCGGGTGATCGAGGTTGGCCGCAGCCTGCGCTTCACGTCGGAAGCGCATCAGCGTCTCCCGCGAATCCGCGTGGCAAGATAAAATGCGCTTCAGCGCAACAACGCGGCGCGAATGCCGTTGTCGGGCCCGATAAATCACGCCCATCCCGCCGCGTCCGATTTCTTCCAGAATTTGATAGTTGCCCAAGTGCCAATCTGTGTCGGGTCCGTCAATTTTACCCAGCAAGTCATCGAGCGTTTCCTCGGCCTGCGTGCCATCGCCGTTGGTGTCAATACCCGCCGAGAGAAGACAGTTCAGACAAAGACTGCGACCAACTCGCGATGCCGATCCACACTTTGGGCAGATGCCCGTTTCATTCTGGAGGGGGAGGGAAACAGAAGCGTTGGGCGAACTCATGCTAGGGGACTGGATAGTAGAACGGGTTTAAAATGTTGCAAAGCAAAAATCAGAATTATTGCGAACATTTTTGTTCATCGGGGCGTTAATTGTTCGCGTAAAACTGCGAAAAGCACGCTGCGTGGTTCCACTATTCGTATCCGAAAATTCCCGTGGGCGAAGTTCCTAAGAAATTCTAGAAACTTAACCACGGATGACACAGCGCGGCTCTGCCGCAATCAGCACGTTCGCGGCAAAAAAATCTTCGCAAGCGGCGACGTTTTTGGTCTATGGCCTGCGATATTGCGTGCGAAGACGAGAAAGTCCGATTTTTCCGCAAGCTATTTCGCGGCACTTAGCGCTGCGCAGAGATAGCGCAATTCGTCGTCGATCTCATTGGTTCCTCCGACGGTTTGAGCGACTTCCTCCCGGAGCAGAGTGCGATAACGATCACGCATGCGGTGCACAAGAGGTTTCACTGCCGTCTCGCGAAGACCGAGTACCCTGGCAAGTGTTGCGTAGGATACATCTTGCCGCTCCGCAGCGAGACAACTGCTCAACACATCAAAGACGCGTCGTCGGCCGCGCTTCTCACACTCATCGCCCAATCGCCGCAGTGCCCGCTCGACCACTGTCGCAGCCCAGCGCACATCGAAAACTCTTTCGGGTGACCATCTGTCCGATTCCAGCTCTGGAATCGACAAGTGGGACGGCGCCTCCGTCATCCAATCATCCCAGGAAACGAAACGTAAGTCGCCGCCACGTTTGCGCGCGTGACGCTTTTCGACTTCATCGTGCAAGAAACGCTGCAACGCGGTGAGCAGAAGTGATCGGAATCTGCCTCTGTTACGATCAGCCCCTTGGAGGAGACGACCTTTGAGGACCTTGGCGAAAAAGTCCTGTGTTAGATCCTGTGCATC
>Ga0066697_10001103_pt1 | contig 10798 bp, 8 predicted proteins | sample GraSoiAngelo_146_FD_66451 | JGI IMG/M metagenome (GOLD analysis project Ga0066697, IMG submission 66451) | Grasslands soil microbial communities from the Angelo Coastal Reserve, California, USA - 14_1009_05_30cm | ecosystem: Environmental > Terrestrial > Soil > Grasslands | place: USA...
CCGCCTATCCTATGAACGTCCCGATCCTCTACGTTCACTCAAGACCCACGGCGAGTCCTACGGTAGGAGTTGAACTCCTGTGCGTTTCTTAGGAAGTGATCGATGCGCTTCTGCATGATCACCACCTTCTACCCACCATATTCGTTTGGGGGAGATGGTGTGTTTGTGCAGCAACTCTCCAATGAGTTAGCGAAGCAGGGCCATCAAGTAGAGGTGGTCCATTGCACGGATGCCTATAACCTTTTGGCTGGCCAAACACAGTCACCAACTTCCCAGGATCATCCTAACGTAACCGTTCATGCATTGAAGAGCTCCTGGGGTTTTCTGTCTCCCCTTGCGACTCATCAGACCGGGAGGCCGCTCCTAAAGATTTCAAGCATCAAGAAAATTCTCGAGAGACCTTTCGATGTCATCCACTATCACAACATCTCCTTAGTTGGAGGACCGAAGATTCTCGAATATGGGCGGGCTGTCAAACTCTACACTCTTCATGAATACTGGTTGATCTGCCCAACCCATATGTTGTTCAAGTTTAACCACGAAGCTTGCACCCATAAGGAGTGTTTATCTTGCACGCTCGCTTATAGGCGTCCGCCACAGCTCTGGCGGTATACCGACATGATAGAGCAGGCTGTGAAACACGTTGATCTCTTTATTGCCCCTAGTGAATTCACCATGAATAAGCACCTTGAAATGGGTCTGAAGATTCCGGTTGTCGAACTACCTTACTTCACCTCCCGCTGGGAATGGCAGGAGACCACACCTCGGCGGTCTTCTATGGGCGAGACCCCGTATTTTCTTTTTGTTGGGCGGCTGGAGAAAATTAAAGGCCTTCAGGAGCTTGTCCCATTGTTTCGCCATTATGAAAGAGCCCAGCTATGGATTGTCGGTGTAGGTCATTACGAACCGGTTCTTCGCCGAATGGCTCAGGGATCTCCAAATATCAAGTTTCTGGGATATCAGTCCGGTGAGAATCTTCGCATCCTATACAGGCAAGCCCTGGCAACCATCGTTCCCTCCTTATGGTATGAAGTCTTCGGGCTTGTCATTCTTGAAGCATTTTCACAAGGGACTCCTGTGATTGTGAGAAATAGAGGAGGGATGCCCGAGATCATCAAAGAAAGTGGTGGCGGGTTTGTATTCAACACAGATGAAGAACTCCTCGATGCCATGGAGCAATTAGTGGGCGATCCGAATTTGCGGGAGGAGATAGGACGGCGTGGCTATGAAGCGCTCCAACAAAAATGGCGCGCAGACCTTCATGTTCAGCGCTATTTAGAACTTGTTGAGCAAATTGTCAGTCGAAGAGAAGAAAAGCTTGGCGGAGAAGATTTTGTAGCGCCTGCGTATAAAGACAGTTGGAGCATCATGTAGCCATATTAGCCAGCCTCTTTAGGCAGTTCGCTGGCTTGTTAGGATTCGGGATCGGGAATCATGCAGACAGATCAACCAAAGAAGTCCGACCAGAGGAATCCCCTCCGAATTGGACTCGTAGGTTGCGGTCGCGTGGCGGAGTTTGGGTATTTACCGGCATTTGGGCAAGCGACGGCAGTAAAGCTCGCGGGCGTTGCAGACGTTAATCAATCGCGCTGCAAGGGGATCGCGGCCGGAGTGCCGGCCCATGAAAGCATTCGCGACCTAATCAGCGCTGGTGGGCTCGATGCGCTCGTGATTTCAACTCCCACCCGATTTCATCTGGCCGATGCGCGGTGTGCCGCCGAAGCAGGCCTACCAGCCCTCGTGGAGAAACCTCCAGGCCTTAATGTGGGAGAAGCCAGTGCGCTTCAGGCTCTGAATCCCTCGCCCTGGATTGCGTTCAATCGCCGGTTTGAGCCAGGCATCGCTGCACTTAAGGAGGCATTGCCGCGCGATGCCAGGCTTCATTTGCAACTGGAGTTACATTACCGGAGAAATTCCTGGAAATCTTTTGATATGCAGGATGATGTGCTCCTGGACTTAGGGCCACACCTCATCGATCTCGCGCGCTGGCTCACTGATAGTGAAATCCTATGGGCGCGGGCTCTCTCCTTAAACGAGCGTCGCGCTGAATTTGAGCTTAGGCTAGAGCGAGGACATGCCACCATTTCGTGCTCGAACAACAGGCCCCACTATGAGCGCGTTGAGGTGAAAGACGTCCTGGGACATGTGAGCGGCTCGTACAGACGTGGGGGACTTCTTTCCGGAATAGTGGCCAGACTCCAAGCGAACCGAGAAAATCCCCTCGTGAGCTCGCTGGTTGCCCAGCTTGAGGCCTTTGGACGTGCGGTACGTGGGATGCCAGGCGGATCACCCCTGGCGAAGACAGCCGACGGGCTGGCAGTCATGTCGGCCATCCATGCGGTGCGGCGTTCAGCCGTTCAAGGCGGCGCAGAATGTTCCTTGCAGATCCTTCACCAAACCAACTGAGGAGACATTCATGATCGCTATCTTGCAGTTCGATGGCGTGAGTCTTCCTCATCTTCATCAATTTCTAGAGCAAGGCCGTCTCCCTGGCTTTGCCCGGCTTCGAGGACGCGGCCATTGGTACTCGCTCCAAACTCCTGTCGCGAGCTGGGAGGGAGCAACCTATTTTACATTGTACAGCGGAAGGGGAGTCGAAGAACATGGCATCTACTTCCCATTTATGTGGTCGGCAGCAGAGCAACGTGTCCGACCACAAGACTACTACCCGGCTCCTGAGCCGATTTGGGACAGAATCGGAAATGTTGGGCGTCGTTCGCTCGTCATAGATCCGTATGAGGGCAGGGAACCGAAGTCCATCAAGGGAAAGGCTCTCGGTGGGTGGCAGTTTGAACACAAAGTTACTCTTCATAGGTGGGCTGTCCCTCGAAGTCTTGATCGTCAACTCGAGCGCCGGTTTGGTCGACCTTCGTTGGTGGAAGAAGTCTATGGCCGCCCTTCCACTCAGCACCTCTTCAAAATGCGCAATAGGCTGCTTGGCGCACCGAAGCGTGCCGCCGAAGTTGCAGCGACACTTCTCTCGGAGGAGAGCTTCGACTTGGTTTGGATCACATTGAGCTCGAGTCACATAGCAGGACACTGGTTTCTGGATCCGTCGAGGCTTCCGCAAGATCAGTTGGACGCAGGAATGAAAACCGACTTGGATGCCACACTATGCGATGCCTACGCTGCCGTGGATGAGGCTCTTTCCCGGATTGTCGATGTGCTTCCATTGGGGACTGACATCATTATGCTTTCGCCCAGCGGCATGGGGCCTAATGCGACTCGCACTCATCTGTTGCCTGGGATGCTGCAGGCGGTATTGTCCGAGAAAAGTGTCGCAAAGAACGCGACAAGGGCGGCCGGTAATTCTCTGTGGCGTCTACGGGCCGCGCTTCCAGCGGATTTTCGGGCCTGGGTCGCTCGTGCGCTGCCTGATCGCATAACACTTGAGATTACCTCTCGCCTAGAAACGTGGGGCGTCGATTGGACAGAGACTTGCGCGTTCATGATTCCAAGCGGTATTTGTGGATACATTCGCCTTAATTTAATGGGTCGGGAGCGAGACGGGATCGTGAGTCCTGAAAAGGCTGGTATGTTATTCGAGCAAATTGTGTCGGGCCTTCGAACGTTCCGCGATCCTGATGGCGAGCCGACCGTCAAAAACATTGAGTTTGTCTCAAACTCTCTCGGTTGCGAAACGCTTCTTCACCCATTTCCGGACCTTATCGTGCATTGGAGCGAGCGCTCGCCGATGGACTTAGCAGGGGTAAGTTCACCGCGATTCGGAGAGGTTTTGTCCCCTGGGTGGGGCAGTGGGCGAACCGGTGAACATTGCGACGGTGCATGGGCTCTTATTGTACCCGGTTCCTCAAAGCTGAAGACGCCAACAAAGCCGCCACACATCTTGGACATTGCCCCCACTATTTGTTCCGTCCTCGGAGTTGATACTGACCGCCTGACTGGTCAACCTTTGCTTGAGCGGGGTGCCGCAATCCAATAAATGGAAAGATGTTAGTACCTTGTGCAGAGTTCCAAAACAAACTGAAGACTCAGTAGGGAATTGTGATAAACGGTACGTTTACAGAAGAATCATCCACTATGTGACGTCTCGTGACGCACAAAAAAATACGAGACACGGTCTCTTGAATTAGACAGATGCCTGAAGGACCGGTCTGTATCCAAGAAGTCCACGCGGTCGACGAAGGGTCTAGGGCACTAGAACCTAAGCTAGAGCCTCGGTCTACTCTTAGACATGTGCTCTTAGTTGGCGGCCTCGCACTTTTCGCCATCCTCGTTTGGAAAAGCAGCCCGGACTTGATCGGAGGTCTTCTCTTGAAGGTAGGATGGGCCCTACCCTTAGTCTTCTTACCGCATGCCCTGGTGACCACCTTCGAAGCGTCTGGATGGTGGTTCGCCTTTCCTCAGAATGGGTGTCCGATTAAATTAATCGAAATCCTGCGGTTCAGTGTTGCGGCCAAGGCAATTCAGCATGTGACTCCGTCAATCTCGCAAGCGGGAGAGTTGCTAAAGATTCAGCTTCTTCGCGTTGCTGGTATGAGCGCGGATGCCAGCATGGCATCCGTTGTCGCTGCTAAAACCACTATTACCCTGGCCGAACTTCTATTCATAGGTATAGGACTGGTGGGGGTCCTTACCTACGTCACTATTGAACCGCTCCTGGTGATGTCACTGAGCATCGGAATTCTCGTGATGTGCCTCGCTGCTGCTGGCCTATTGGTGTGGCAGCGAATTGGTCTCTTCCGTCCTCTTGTCTGGCTAAGTAGGCGCCTTAGTCTATTGACGACATTCCTAGATCGGCACGAACAGTCCCTGTCATCTACCGACCGGATGCTAAGGGAGTATCTAGACGAACGAAAACGTTTCTGCTTGTCGTGGCTTGGATATTTCCTGGGCTGGGTCGCCGGAGCACTAGAAGCTTGGCTATTCCTGAGCATTCTCGGTCTATCAAATGACCCAATGTCCGCACTTCTTGTTCAGGCCTGGTTAGTCCTTGTTACCCGACTCACAGCCTTTGTGCCGGCAAATTTGGGAACGCATGAGGCTGGCACGGTCATGATCTTTTCCTTACTGGGACTTACCGCGGACAGTGCAATGGCGTTTGCCTTACTTCGACGCGTACGGCAGATTGCCTGGATTGCTTTAGGTCTGGGCATCTTAGCCAAAGTTCCTCGTGCACAATTTTTGCGTCTCTCTAGCTAATTCTTCAAGCCTGGTTTTTTGAAACTTTCCACGCTATGGGTATGAACCCATCGCTCGATCGACTAGCTCGTGGGCAGCCAATCGGTTGGGGAATCCTCGGCACTGGTAACGTTGCGCAGCTTTTCGCGTCAGACCTGGCCCAGGTGCCCGACGCTAGGCTCCTTGCGATAGGATCACGCAGCAAGGAGCGAGCCCGCGTCTTTGGCGAGAAGTTTAGTATTCCAAATCAGCATGGCAACTATAGGGAGTTGGCAAGCGATCCACGAGTTCAGGCCGTTTACATTGCCACCCCGGCCTCGGCTCATAAAGAGAATATACTGCTATGCCTAAATTCTGGAAAGGCGGTCTTATGCGAGAAACCCTTCACCATCAATGCTCGAGAAGCTGAGGAGGTCATCACGTTGGCTCGCCAAAGAAAGGTATTTCTGATGGAGGCCATGTGGACTCGCTTTGTGCCATCAATGATCAAAGTCCGTGAGCTTTTGGCTACTGGAGCAATCGGAAAGATAACTCACTTCATTGCCGACCTGGGAACCCGGGTGCCCTTCGATCCTGAAGGGCGAGTATTTAATGCTGGCTTGGGGGGAGGAGCTTTGCTCCAGAAAGGAATTTACCTGTTGGCGCTGGCTTCCATGATTCTGGGTAGTCCAAGTACAGTGAGGAGCTTGACAATTATGGGTGAGACCGGGGTAGATGAGCAGGCTGGTATTCTGCTCGGATATCCGGGACGTCAATTGGCTTCACTGAGTTGCTCCGTGTGTGTCCACACTGAGAGAGGAGCCACCATCGTGGGAACCGCCGGGCAGATCAGAATTCATGAGCCGATTATTTGCCCGGGAAGTCTTACCTTATGCCGCTATCCAGATCAGGATCGGCAGCACGAACCTATGCGAGAGACGCGTTACGTTCAAACTAGGCTAGCGCTCGTTCGATATTTGAAGCAAAGCCGTCTTGCCCGGCAACTACGTGAGCGCTATCCGAGGTCGAGTGACCGGCTCCTCTATGGGATTTATTCCAAGACAATCTACGCGCCTCCCGTTGGAGAAGGCCTTCATTATCAGGTTTCCGAGGTGATAAGGTGCCTACGCGCAGGACGAATTGAAAGCGACATCATGCCTTTGAACGAATCACTAAGCGTAATGAGCACCGCGGATCAGATCAGGGAACAATGCGCTGGCCGAAATTTTCAAAATTAGCCAAGGATAAAAACCGAACGCAGGACTAGAATCACAGCGATGAATTTTGCTTCGGCAATGCCCGCAATACAAAAATCTTCATCTTTCGCGGACAGGAATGTCCATCGTCGGTGTCCGGAGCCGTGCCTTCCTTGGCTGGGCTCCGGGAGTAGCTGTCATCGCCAGCCATGCTATTAGTAAGAATCCGGATTTTCTTGGTAAGAGCGCAATCGGTAGACTTTTCCCTGTAAAGCCAAATCGCTTCGAGTATCGGGCATTACAGCCGATAACGATACGCTTCCGCTGACCCCGATCCGGCATATTGGCAGGGAAAATAGCTCATCATAATGGCACTAGGTTTGCGTAACTTCTTCGGAATTTATCGTTTGCTACTATCATTCGGCGTGAAGCGGGAACGGCAATGGAGAGCACCGACCAAGCGAGATCGGAATGGAAACGGGGACTATGAAAATACAAAAAATCCTCGTAGTCGACGATCAAGAAGAGAATCTCAAACTTTTAGGTCACCAACTGAGAGCGGCTGGCTGGCAAGTAAGCCTCGCTAAGAACGGTAAAGAAGTCCTGGTACCGACCCCATGTGATTGTCTTAGACATGATGATGCCGGAGATGGACGGATTTCAGGTGGCAAGATGCGTAAAGGAAAACCCAGACTACCAGAACATCCGTGTTGTCGCCGCCACGAGCCTATGCAGTCCCGGGGACCGGGACCGATGTCTAGCAGCAGGTTGCGATGATTACATGGCAAAGCCCTTTACGAGCCAAGATCTGGAAGAACATCTGGCCAGTCTTCTGTCCGGAGGCAAACCCGCTGTGTATACGGAAGAGACAAACTGAACAGATCCTAACAAGATAGACACGCTACCTCTTAATCCTCAAACGGGAGTAGTCACGAGAAGCCGAACGGACGAAGCGTCCCCTTTAGCTCCTCTTTCTTCATGGAATCTTCCACGGCAAAATCTGTTGTTGAGAAGCGATGAGGTTCATGTCTGGCGGGCCACTCTAGACCTGCAAGCTTTCCCCTCTCTAATTTCAACTTAGGAATGGACATCATGCTGGACCCTACCAACTTTGACTCATCGCATACCTTGCTTGAACCGCAGGGTTTCTGCACCGTGCCTTCTTTGGGTGAACCAAAAGGAACTCATGGAGTCGGTCGCCGGACACCGAACAGATTCGATCTTTACCAGCAGTCGAACTTAACACTGAATCAGGTCCGGGTTTGGATAGCGCAGGCCCTGGTTCCAGAGGTGCCGATTTATCATCTGCCAGCTATCCTAAACATCTGCGGTGATATTGATCCCAAGCATTTTCAGAAAGCGTTTCAGGTCCTAATCAATTCCAGTGACGCGCTGCGGACCGTCGTGGAAGAAATAGACGGGATCCCGACTCGGCGAGTTCTCCCAGAACTCAAGTATGTATTGGATTTCGTGGATCTCTCCCATCTACCCAAGGAGCGGCAAAGGGCTAAGAGCTTGATGGAGGAGCGCTGTCAAATTCCCTTGAATTGGCAGGAGCGACTGTTTGATTCCGCTCTGATCAAACTAGCCTCAACAGAATTCCTTTGGTACCTGAACGTTCACCATTTGATTTGCGATGGCTGGTCGTTTGAGCTGATCTACCGCCACATGGCCGATCTGTATCAGCGATCCCTACGGGGATATCTGCCCAAGGCCATAACTCTTTTACCCTTCGCCGATTACATCGCTCATGAGCACGCGCATCGGAAATCCTCCCGCTATCAAAAAGCAGAGGCCTACTGGAAACAGGAGCTAACGGAGGATGCAAGCCAGATTTCGTTTTACGGCAAAGTCCCGCTCACGGTGACGACCGGTGTTCGACGAATTTCCTACGATTTAGGTCCCGATCTCACGAAAAGACTCAGGTCTGTGGCAACCTCTACTCCGTCATGGACGGAACAGACTTCGATGTTAGGCATTTTTGTTGCGGTTCTGGTGGCCTACCTTCACTGTATGGACGGAAAACAAAACTATACTATTGGCATCCCGTTTCATAACCGCCGATCCAAGGCGTTCAAAGAGACCCTGGGGTTGTTTTCTGAAATACTTCCGGTGCGAATCGGAACTGCCGACGATGACACCTTTGCTTCCCTGACGCGCAAGGTCAGAGAAGAGGTGTTCAAGGCGGCTCGCCATGGACAACACTCGATTGCGAATCCTCACTTCAAGAAGATTTATGAAGTGGTGGTGAACTATCACACGCACTCGTTCCGTGAGTTCGCGGGGATGCCTGCTTCTCCCGGCTGGATTCATAGCGGGCATGGAGATGACAGTTTTGCACTTCACGTGCACGATTTCCGCGCGTCGGGAAACATAGTGTTGGATTTCGAGCTCCATCAAGCCACCTTCAACGAGCAAGAGTCCGAGCAGGTGATTCGCCATTTCGTGCGCGTCTTGGAGGCTTTCGCGGCTGATCCGCATCAGCCCCTACGGGGTCTAACTCTCCTCTCGCCAGAAGAGGCGCGGCAGATTGTACTCGAATGGAATCGTGGCGTGGTTGAACCGACGGATCAGCGTTGCGTGCATGAGATTTTTGAAGAGCAAGTTGCGATAAGGCCGAACGACGTCGCTGTTGTCTTCGAGGACAAACAGCTCACATACCAGGAACTCAACCGACGCGCCAACAAGTTAGCCCACTTTTTGCGCGGCCGGGGAGTTGGGCCGGAGACGCTTGTTGGTCTGTATATCGAGCGTTCCCCGGAGATGCTCGTCGGGCTATTAGGCATCCTTAAAGCCGGGGCAACTTATGTTCCCCTGGATCCCAAATACCCGGGCAGCTGGTTAAAATCGGTTCTGGACGATACCCGCGCCCCCGTCTTGTTGACCCAACAGAAGCTCCTAGCAAGTCTCTCCCATGGTCCTGAGATTATCTGCCTTGACTCGGTGCCCGAGGCTTACACTCACGAGAGCGAAGAGAATCTTAGGACAGAAGTCACAGGGGACCATCTCGCCTGCGTGATCTACACATCCGGTTCAACGGGGATGCCCAAAGGCGTGGAGATCACGCACGCAGCCCTGGCTAACTATGTCGGCCAAGCTGCAGGAATTTTTGGACTCAGCCCTGCCGACCGAGTTTTGCAGTTTGCTTCGGTCAGCTCCGACATCTCCGTGGAGGAAATATTCCCTTGCCTCATGCGCGGCGCGACGCTGATTCTGCGAACCAACTCTATGCCGGATTCGGCCGCTGGGTTCTTGGAAAAATGTCGAGACTGGGGCATTAGTGTTCTCGATCTACCGACCGCCTATTGGCACGAACTGACAGCGGCGCTCTTCTCGGAGCATTTAGCCGTTCCGGCGCGGATTCGGTTGGTCATAATCGGCGGAGAAAGGGCGATCCCAGAAAGACTAGCCCTGTGGCAGGCGTGTGTCAGCCGCGGCGTCAAGCTACTCAACACGTATGGACCGACGGAGACCACGGTTGTCGCTACCGTGTACGACCTGACGGATTTGCCGACCGAGAACGGGTGTTTCGGCGAGCTCCCGATCGGGTGCCCGATTCTCAACGTTAACACCTATGTGTTGGACCAAAACTTGACTCCCGTACCGGTTGGAGTGCCGGGGGAGCTATGCATCGGGGGAGTCGGGCTCGCGCGCGGTTATTTGAACCAGCCCGAATTGACAGCCGAGAGATTTGTTCAGAACCCGTTCCTTGAAGGTGCCCGTCTTTACCGGACCGGAGATCTGGTTCGCTACCGGCCGGACGGCAACCTTGAATTTGTCAGGCGCATCGATCGGCAAGTTAAGGTTCGCGGTTTTCGCGTCGAGCTTGACGGAATCGAAGCGGCTCTTAGGAAGCATCCGCTGGTTGCAGATGCGGTCGTCGTACACGACCATGCTTCCAGTCAAAAAGGCTTAATTGCCTACCTGATACCAAAGGACGCAGCCGTATTAAATTCCGAGGATGTAAGCCATTTCATTAAGACGAGATTACCCGACCATATGGTCCCGACGACCTGGGCGGTATTGGAGTCCCTGCCACGGAGCTTGAGCGGAAAGCTGGATCGGCGCGTCCTGCCCCTTCCCCAGAAGATTCCGCTCGCCGCGTCCACGCTGGTTCCGCCGCGGACGCCCACGGAAGTCAAAATTGCGGATCTATGGCGTCATGTGCTGGGCCTAAAGGAGGTCGGTCGCTATGACCACTTCTTCGAGCTTGGAGGACACTCACTGCTGGCAGTCCAAATCATCTCGCGCTTGCGCAAGGAGCTGCAGGTGGAGATTCCCTTGCGAATTATTTTTGACGCTCCGACGGTTGCGCAGTTGGCTGAACACGTCGATGCGGCTTCGCGGGCTGGTGAAAACCACCACGGGCCGGTACCGGCGCCGGGGTCGCTGCGCCGAGGAGAGATGCCTCTTTCCCACTCGCAGTCGCGAATTTGGTACATGCATCAGCTTTCGCCCGAGAGCGCGGCATACAACATCAG
>Ga0066697_10001104_pt1 | contig 10798 bp, 13 predicted proteins | sample GraSoiAngelo_146_FD_66451 | JGI IMG/M metagenome (GOLD analysis project Ga0066697, IMG submission 66451) | Grasslands soil microbial communities from the Angelo Coastal Reserve, California, USA - 14_1009_05_30cm | ecosystem: Environmental > Terrestrial > Soil > Grasslands | place: USA...
ACCAGTCGCGTATGGGAGCACGTGGTCCTTTACCGTCTGCCACTTGGTGGCGCCGAGAGCATGCGCCGCTTCCCGGATGCTGTTTGGAACGGAGCGGATCGCCTCTCGAGCCGAAGTCACGACGATCGGAAGTATCAGCAATGCGAGGGTCAAGCCCGCTGTCAAGATGCTTTGGCCCAGATGCAACTGGTACACCAGCAGCCCCAGGGCCAGCAGCCCGTACACAATGGAGGGCACCCCTGCCAGATTGGCAATGTTGATCTCGATCAGGTCTGTCAGCCAGTTCTTGGGTGCATACTCCTCAAGATACACTGCCGCACCGACGCCAATAGGCACGGCCGTGAGGGCCGTGACGAACATCACTGTGGTCGTCCCCACCCAAGCCGACAGGATTCCGGCTTCTACAGGGAAGCGGGACGGATAAGACGTGAAAAATCGCCAGGTCAGGCGCGACCAACCATCCAGGGCAAGTCCCAGGAACAGAGCCAGGAGCGTGACCAATCCTACCAGCATGGCCAGTAGGCCCAAAATGGCGAACAGGGAGTCTACAAACCGGTTCCTCGCGATGGCTGACTGGAGGCGCATCTCAATAGGCTTTCCAGAATCCTTTTCGGAGCAGGTAGCCCGCCACGTTAAACAGCAGGGTCATGAGCAGCAACGTCAGGCCTGCAGCAAAAATACTCTGATAACCAATGCTCCCATGCGGTAAGTCTCCTAAACTCACCTGGACAATATAGGCTGTGATCGTTTCCGCCGGTTCCAGAGGGTTCCAAGTCAGGGTGGGCTGCATGCCGGCAGCGATGGCCACCACCATCGTTTCGCCGATAGCTCGAGAGATCCCCAGGGCATACGCGGCCGCTATCCCGGAAAGCGCAGAAGGTACCACCACCCGCAGAGCGGTCTGCATGCGAGTAGCACCCATGGCGTACGAGCCTTCCCGGATGTCCATCGGGACGGCCCGCATCGCGTCTTCGCTCAACGAACTGACGTATGGAATGATCATGACCCCGATGACCAGTCCTGCGCTGAGCATATTGAAGCCAGGCAGGTCGGCCCAGATGAGCTGAAGGAACGGGGTCACAAACAAGAGCGCGAAATATCCAAACACCACGGTGGGCACGGCGGTCAGCAGTTCCAGGAGCGGTTTGACGGTCTCGCGGACGACGAGTGTCGCACACTCGCTCAGGTAAATGGCTGTGATCGTGCCGACCGGGAGAGCCATGAGCAACGCCACGGCTGTGGTGACCAGCGTGCCCGCGACGAGCGGTAAGATCCCGTAATGAGCCTCCGAAAACAAAGGAGTCCACTGGGGATCTGTCAAAAACTCTGCGAGGGATACATGTCGGAAAAAGGGCAACGACTCATACACCAGCACGCCAGCGATGCCGACGGTGACGGCCACCGAGGTCAGCGCCGCTAACAGGAGCGCCCATTCGATCGCGCGTTCTCGCGCAACTCGACTTGAGTGAGCCCCCCGAGGACAGCCCCCTGAGCCGTCAGGGCTTGGCTTCACGTCTTAACAACTCATCAATCTGGAGACCCACTGCCGGGCTCCCGTGAAACACGGTCCCTAACTTTCCTTGCCGAAAATGTTCCATCGTGAGGCGGTACGTCTGAGCAGGGAGAGGGACATATTTGACTTGCTCGATCAACGTAGCCCCCTGCGTGAGGTAAAATTCCACGAACTCCCTGACTTCAGGTCGTTCGGCTGCATGCCGATTGACATAGATAAAGACAGGGCGTGAGAGCGGCTGATAGGTGCCATTTTCAACGGTCTCACGGGAGGGGAGTACGGGTCCTTTCCCACCATCGACCGCGAGAGCCTTGAGCTTCCTCTTGTTCGGCTCAAAATAGGCGAACGGAATGTAGCCCAACGCATGTTTCTCATTCGCGATGCCCTGAACGAGCGTATTGTCATCCTCGCTCGCGGTATAGTCACCTCGACTCGCCTTGGCTTTTCCCGTAATCGCTTCGGTGAAGTAATCGAACGTGCCCGAATCGGACCCGGCGCCGAACAGTTTGAGGGGTGCATCAGGCCACGGGCTGCGTACCTGAATCCATTTGGTGATCCTGCCTTGGGCTGAGGGCTCCCAGATGGTCTTCAGTTCCGAGACGGTGATGGAGTCTGCCCAGGTATTTTGTTGGCTTACGGCGATCGTCAGCGCGTCAAATGCTATGGGCAGTTCAAGGTATTGAACCCCGGTTTTTCTACACGCCTCGATTTCTTCGGCAGAAATCGGACGCGAAGCGTCCTGGATGTCGGTGTCTCCTCGACAGAACTTCTTGAAGCCGCCTCCTGTCCCGGAAATCCCAACGGTCACGCGAACAGCGCCCCGGTTGGCCTTTTGAAACTCTTCGGCGACCGCTTCTGTGATGGGAAAGACCGTGCTGGAACCATCTATCTTGATTAAGGCTGCCGGTTCAGCGTCCAGGAGCCGCGGGAAACTGAATAGGGCGAGGAGAAGAAAGGCCGCAATCGTCCGCAGCATCGGTCGAGCATCGATCATCCTCGTGTCCTCCTTGAATCAACTGGATTCAAACGAGGCACATCGTAGGTCCCCTGTGTTTCAAGCGAGTTGAGGGCGCGTTACTGGAATGTTAAATCGGTGAGGCTAGGCGTGGTCCCTATTCGTGGGCTGATCGCGATTCGCCGCTAAGGGCTCAAGCAGGCAAGGGATATCGCCCTATCGTTCCCCGTCAATGAACGGGCGGATACGCTCGGCGATCTCATCCCGAACGCGGCGAAAAACCCTCTGTCGTTCCTCGATCGTTCCCACGGCTGCCGCCGGGTCCTCGAAGCTCCAATGCAACTGCACTGACGATGCCGGAAAGATCGGGCACGTCTCTTTAGCCCGGTCACATACCGTGATGACGTAGTCGAACCGCGCGTCCTTATACTCATCCACCCGCTTCGATCGGTGCGACGAGATGTCAATTCCGATCTCCTGCATCACGGCCACTGCGCCCGGGTTGAGGCCGGCAGGGTGCGTTCCCGCACTGGCTGCCTCGAAACGGTCACCGGCCAGATGTCGTAACAACCCTTCCGCCATCTGGCTGCGGCACGAATTCCCCGTGCAGAGGAACAGCACCGTCTTTTTCATAATTCGACCTCGCAAGGCGCCTAACCCCTTACGCCTCACGCCTCACGGCATCTGACGGGAACCAATGCCGAGTCCGGTTGCACACCGCGCAGACCGAGAGCATGACCGGCACCTCCACCAAGACGCCTACGACGGTCGCTAATGCAGCCCCCGAGCCGGGCCCGAACAGGGCAATCGCCGTTGCAACCGCGAGTTCAAAGAAATTGCTCGCCCCGATCAACGCCCCGGGGGCGGCCACGAGAATGATCGTGCCGGCGATATACTGATCGGCCTCGGCGGGCGAGATCCAGGCCGAGAAGAGGTGTCGGAAGAAAAGCCACGCGATGAATGCCATCGAGAAGGGTTTGACCAGCCAGTTGATGAACAGCGTCACGACGACCCCGATTGGCCGTGTGCCGACGTGGCGAATGGCTGCGACATCGACCTTCATCATCGGGATGATCATGAGCCAGATGAGGACGGCAATGGGCACGTTCACCTGACTACCCTGGACCAGCTCAAGGTCACGGAGTACCTGCACGGAGCCGGGGACCCACTTTCCCAGCGCGACGCCCACGAGCATGCACAGCCCGACCCAGACCGTGAGATAGCGCTCGAACAGGTTCAGCCGCTTCTGCGTGACAGGAGGCTGCGCTGCAGCAAGTGCAATCTCCATAGTGACTCCTTTTTTCCTCCTTACCCCGGCTTCCGAGCGCGCACAAAGGCGCTGATGAACTTACCATCCACCTGTGGCGCGACGGCGTCGAGATTCAGTCCCGAACCGGCCAGCAACTCGCGGGCATCTTCCATCCGGTAGACGCGCGTGGGAACCAGGTCGATCTCCTGAAACCCTGCCTGCGCCAGCTTGTTCCGGTATTCCGATTCATCGAGGGCTCCTGCCACGCAACCGATCCAGAGTTCCACGCTGAGGCGGATCTCGGCGGGGACGGGGCCTCGCACGACGATGTCGGAGACCGCGAAGCGGCCCCCCGGGTTGAGGACCCGAAAGGCCTCGGCCAGCACGCGGTCCTTGTCCGCGGCCAGATTGATGACGCAGTTCGAAATGATCACGTCCACCGAGTTGTCGGGCAGGGGAATCTGTTCTAGATCACCGTTCAGAAACTCTACGTTGGTCAGCCCGGCTTTTCGTTGGTTCTCGCGGGCGAGGTCCAGCATCTCATCCGTCATGTCGAGCCCATAGACCTTCCCTGTCGGGCCGACGCGCTTGGCCGACAGCAGCACGTCGATGCCGCCTCCGGAACCGAGATCCAGGACGGTCTCGCCGGGATTGAGCCGGGCCAGGGCCGTCGGGTTCCCGCAGCCCAGGGAGGCCGCGACGGCTTCGGCGGGTAAATCGACCGTCACCAGTGCTGAGTAATGATTGGATGTGATGGGGTCATGGTCGCGACGCGACCGCTCGGTGCTGCAGCACGAGCTGGCGCCGCTCGCAGCCTGTAACGCCGCGTGGCTATACTCCTCTTTGACGATCTCCTTGATGTGCCGGTCTTTCATGGCGCCCTCCTCTCTGTATTTGAATCAAGGTTTCTTGATGCGTCAAGGCAAAAAAAGGGTCAGTCACAACATGGTGAGCCGCCCGTGACCGCGTGGCTTCGTGTCTTGAGCGAGCCAGCGTACTCCTGCAACTCTTCGATCGTGTCCGGATTCAGTGAATAGTAAATCCAGCGTCCCTCTCTCCGGTCCTTCAGGATGCCGGCATCCTTGAGTATCTTGAGGTGAAACGAAAGGCGGGATTGCCCGGCCTGAAGCATGTCGGTCAGATCGCACACGCATTGTTCACACTCAAGCAAGCAGTCGATGATCCGCAGGCGAGTCTGGTCGGACAGCGCATGAAACAAACGGGCCGCTTGCTCCAGGTCTTTCGTCTTGGATGACGGCATGCCGGGATTATATCAATATTTCTTGATTTGTCAAGCGGGGGGATGTGCCACTCCATAGCGGGCCATTGCCAGGCGAAGCTCGTGACTGGTCGTGCGGTTCGAAGGTAGCCCCGATTCCACGAGTCGAAGACCTCTTCCTGCTAGCGCGTCAATGAGTCCAGTAAGTTTGGCCGGGAGCGTGCGGGCGCGGGTCTTTGCGCGGCGCCAGTCCTTTAGAATCCTGGCGTATGACTTCAGATGGAGGGTGCGCGCCAACTTGCGGAACTGCGCGCGTTCCTCGTAGTCACCCAGCACGGACTGGGCCCGCTTCAACCGGCTCACGATCTCGGGTCTCGCATAGGCCTGGTCCAACGCCCAGTCTTCCTGATAGCGGATCGGTTTGATCTTCAACCGGAGTGCATGGAGCGTCTTGCGCCGAGGGTTGGCTGTTGCCTCGCTGATCCGTTCGTGGAGGCTCTCGGCATGCTCCCGGCGCAACTTCTCCATGCGGTCAGCCATCCAGTCCGGGGAGGCGGGTGTGGGAGAAAGCGCATGGCGGCGTACGCGGCGCTCGATTTTCAGGTAGACCTGCGACCGGTCCAGCTTCACACGTTTTTTTCGGATGCAGTCTTTGACCTTCCGGATATCGGATGGAGCGGCTCGCAACCGAGTGAGATAGCGTTCGAACACCTGCAACGTTCTAAAAGAGCTCAGGCGGGAGGCGCAGTTCGCCATGATCTCCGCGTTTCGGTCCTCACCCACGAGCTCAAGGTAAGCCTGTAACCGTCTGAGGTGGGTGCGCAAACGATGGACGGTTTTCGGACGGACGTCTCCTGCCGACAGCTTGGCCAGCGCGTGCAGCGCGACGGTCTGGTACCTTGCCGCGCGGTCATCTTCCGCTGACAGGTGTCTCATGTCCTTGGGTCTAGACCTCACCGAGGATCTCGCCGGTTGGCTGTAGCCCGCATTATTCATGAACGCTTCTGCTGCAATCGCGGATTCGCTGCTGCGACAAGCCTGCGTGCGGCTTTCGCGGCACGCTGGCGGGCGGGCTCGCCGCTCAGTCGGTCAACGTACTGCGGGGAGTATGTCTCCCTCCTTCGCGGCTCCACGCGCCCGTCTCGCGACGCGACTGCGCGATTTCGCCACGAACCGTCATGAATAATGCGGGCTAGGGGGCCAAACTTTAGCATGCCGGGTCCGGCCGATCAAGGGGCTTCATTTGGACCCGTCCGGTGTGCTAGAATCCGCCGCCTTGTGAGGTGCGTATGGACTGTCTGCTGTTTCGGCACGGCATCGCGGTAGAGCGGGAGGACTGGGACGGTCAAGAGGCTGAACGGCCACTCACGCGCAAGGGGGCGGAGAAGGCGCGCGACGCTGCCGTCGGGCTGCGTCGTCTGGACATCGCTCCCACCCATGTGCTGTCGAGCCCGTTGACACGGGCGCTCGAGACGGCCAAGCTTGTCGGGGAGTTATTCCGGCTGGCGGACGTGAAGGTGTGTGATGAACTCCTACCCGATGCTCCGCCTGACAAGCTCTTCCCTCTCTTGGCCTCCTTGCCCGAAGACGCCTGCGTGATCTGCGTGGGCCATGAGCCGCATCTCGGGCTGGCGGCGGGAGTCATGCTGTTCGGTCGTCCCGCCCCCGGGCTTTCTCTCAAAAAGGCGGGGGCCTGCTGCATCCGTTTTGATGACGGGCCGAAGGCGGGGAAGGGAGCCTTGTGGTGGTGGCTGACCCCGGATCAGCTCAGGAGGCTGAGGAAGCCTTAGCCGGCTGGCCGGTCGAGGGTTGGGTGAGACGGCCAGTCTTGAGGACCGGCTCGATTTTGGCCCGGAGCGCCTCCTGAATCTCATCCGGCGGTTTTCGCGCATCCACCACCTCGAAGTGGAACTCCTCCGCCATCCTGTCGAATTCCTCGATCAGCAGCGACTGGTATTTCTTGAAGCTCTCGTACAGATCGGCGCCCAGCTTCAGGTCCATCCCGGATTCCCAAAAGTTCATCCCTTTGCTCTCGATCACCCGCAGCGCCAGCGTGTCAACGTCGATGCGGAGGTAGCAGATCAGATCCGGGACGATGGCGAACCCGAACACGTTCCGAATCCAGGTGGGGTCCCCGCTGCGGACCACGTCGCGCGCCAACGCGGTATAGATGTAGCGATCGGCCAACACGACGAAACCGGAACGGAGGGCCGGAATGATCTGGTGCTCCAGGCGGTCGGCGAAATCGGTGGCATACAGCAGGCTGAACGACCATCGGTCCAGGATGTTCCCCTGTTTGGCCACCTCGATGGTCTTGGACATGAGACTGGACCTTGTCCACCCGGTCGTGAGGACGCCGTATCCCTGCACTTCGAGCCACTCCTGCAGCATCTCGATATGCGTGGAACGGCCCACGCCGTCGGTTCCCTCGATCGCGATCAGTCTCCCCTTGAGGTCACTCGGATTTAGGTAGGTCAAACCGTCGCCAAAATAATGCCCGTTTCCCATGGGTGCCTCGCTTCGGCCGGTAGTTCTCAAGCGCCTTTGAAACCAGTTGGCGCATGTCGTTCTGTTGCTCCTCGATATCCTTCGTCGCATCCATCGTGATGAACCCGTACTCGCTCACCATCTTGTCGTATTCCGCCAGGATGCGGGACTGGAAAATGCGGAAACTCTCCGTGATGTCCTGACTGAGGCCCATATCCATCCCGGCCTCATAGTATTTGAACTGTGCCCGCGTGCCGCCCAGCAAGCGGTCGATCGCCACCTCAATCGGCACCTTGAAATAGAAGGCCATATCCGGCCGGATCGCAAAATTGTAGAGCTTGCGCACCCACATGGGAGAGACCCCGCGCACGGCATCACGCGAAAACGCGGTATAGACGTAACGATCGGCCAGCACCAGCATCCCGGCCTTCAGCGGTGGAAGAATGTCGTGGTAGAGCCGATTGGCGAAGTCGGTCGCGTGCAGCAGGCTGAACGTGGTGGGGGTCAACGCCTTGCTTTTCTTCCCGCGGCGGGTCGTCTCGCGGACCAGCTCCGAGGAGTTCCACTCGGTAAAAAACACGTTATAGCCCTTTGAGTCCAACCATTTCTGGAGCAACTGCAATTGCGTGCTCTTGCCGGACCCGTCCAGGCCTTCGACGATGATCAGTTTGCCGGGAAAGGGATGCGGCTGATCGAACGTTAAGACGGGCGGGCTCATGCCGGTGCTCCTCCCGACGCCTTCGCCACGAACTGGACCGGTCTCTTAAAGACCTTTTCGAACAGATCGGAGCGCCCGCGGGCCGCCCAGATTTCCAGCTCGGGGTCGCCGGCGGTCCGGAGCGTGATCGTGACCGGCTTCCCGAGCTTCACCTCCAGATCCTGGATCACGGAGAAGTGGCTGCGATCCAGGCCGTCGGCGATCCTGAGCAGCGCGCTCAGGGCCTCCAGCCTTCTCCGATCCCGGGCGGACAGTATTTTCAGGGGTACGTGCTCAGCCTGCGGCAAGGCCCGGCGATGGTAGCGCGCGATGTTCGCAATCATTTCGATTTCGTCCGCCGTCAGGCCGTACAGGTCGCTGTTCTTGATGAGGTAATAGGCGTGCTTGTGATGCTGCCGGGAATTGATGAGATAGCCCACATCGTGCAGGATCGCCGCGTATTCGAGCCACTCGCGCTCGCGCTCGCCTAACCCGTGCAGCGGCTCGGTCTGGTCGAATAACCGGGTCGCGAGCTTCGCCACGTGATGGGAATGGGTCTTGGGGTACTGACAGCGGCGGGCCAGGTAGATGACGTTCCGCCGACGGACGTTGGGAATCTCCCGCTCGGCGCGGAGGCCCTCCCGGTTCCTCTCGATGAAATCGTAGATCAGCCCGTCCCGGATCGCCTTGTCGCTGATCGTCATCTGGTCCTGGTCGAGATGCTCCATCAAACTGCGGACCACCGTGGTGGCCGGCAGCAGCGTGTCGACCCGTTTCGGGTCCAGCCCTGGAATAGCCAGGCGAGCCTTGGGCCTGGCGTCGATCAGGAGACGTTCGACGGCTGCGACCTCTTTGAGCGTCACCGTGGCTAGGTTGAGCTGGGGGATCGGCTGGCCGGTGCGGCGCAGGTAGATGATCTCGGCCAGGTTCCCGATCATGCCGGATGTCCCGACCAGCCGATCAAACTGTTTGGTCTTGAAATGCTTCAGAGCGGATTGAAGCTGTGCGTCGATGGCCTTCCCCATGTCCCGGAGCATCGGCTTCGTGGGAGGGTCCTGCTCGAGATACAGGTCTTTCAACCTGATCGCGCCCAGCTTCAGGCTCTGTCCCTGGACCATCGTGTCCCGGTTGCCCACGATCAGCTCGACCGAGCCTCCGCCCACGTCCACCACCAGCGCGGGCCGATCGCTCAGGTCCATGCTATGCCGGACACCCAGGTAGATCAAGCGGGCCTCCTCCTGGCCGGTGACCACCCGCGCCGTCAGTCCGGTCTGCCGCGCCACCTCCTCGAGAAACTCCCCGCCGTTTCTCGCCTCGCGCACAGCGCTCGTGGCCACGGCCTCGATCCGCTCGTAGCCTTTGTTACTGGCGAGCGTGGCGAGGGTTCGGATCACCTCCAGGCCGCGCGCCATTGCCGCGTTCGACAGGCGACGGTTCTTGAAGGCCCCGTCGCCCAGACGGGTCATGTCCTTGAACCGGTCCAGGATCTTGTAGGAGGAATCAGGCTCGACTTCGGCGAGAACCAAATGAATCGAGTTGGTGCCGATGTCCAAAACGGCCAGCTTGGTCATGAGGAGCAGCTTAGGGGAGCGCAGCGATCAAGTCAACTGGAGGTTTCGACAAACAAATCAGATAGTTTGCTCTTCAAGACGGCTGGCGCAACTACGGAGTTCGTACTCAAACCCGCTACGCCGGAGACAGCGGACGGACCCTGTTCGGGACGGCTACCCGATCGCTCGGGCGACCTCCCGTTGGATCGCCTGGGACAGATCGTTGTCGGCGTTCCGGTACAACGGGCACCATCGGTGGCGACCTGAGGCGCAGAAATCCCTCTGATCGACCGAGCTCGGTTCAAACGGCACCACCACCCCGAAGCATTGCGAGGTCGTCCCTGTGATGCGACGATCCACGAAGTAAGGACACTTCATTTGCGCACTCACCTCCTTCCAACTTTTCCTCAGTATTTCCCTTCCCCTCAGTCCCCCTCCCCTCAGTCCTCCCCCAGGGGGCACAACCCTGGGGGAGGACTGAGGCTCACAGGAGTAACACGGACACGTCGGCCATCCTACAGGGCGTGCATGTCATTTCGGTTAAGGCTGTATTGCGGATGGGTAAAATTTGATGGCCTGTTCTCAGTTTGAAGACGATGCGTTTTAGAGGTGTCTCAGGAGAGAGGGATGTCGAGAGGCGTGCTCAGGCTGAATTGATCGCCTCGTAGCTCCGGCGCACGTCCGGTAACGGCTCCCAGCATAGCAGGCTCAGCAAGGAGTTAGATAATGGCATCAATTCGGTTCTCTGTTAGAAAGCCGGCCGAGCGACCCGACACGGGTGTTTGGCTGGCATGGATTGTCACTGTTTCTCAAGAGGCGTTCTTTTTCTTCGGGCGGGGCAAAATCACACACAGTATCGGATGGTGCTTCGGAAACGAGCCAGCCCAGAAACTCCTCATATTCCCGAACTCTGGCCTCCCCCCACGTCACGCGCATGGTATAGGCCGACGGAAAGCCGTTGTACCCCGTCTCATAGTAGCCATTCGATTCCTCCATGAGGACGGGCTCCCTGTTTTGGTACTCAAGTAAGACCATTCCCTGCTTGAATTTATACTTCGGCTGCTGGTCCAGCTTACTCTTGAGTGCGACCTTCACGGTGATTCCATTCTCGTTCTGTTCTTTCATGGC
>Ga0066697_10001108_pt1 | contig 10791 bp, 12 predicted proteins | sample GraSoiAngelo_146_FD_66451 | JGI IMG/M metagenome (GOLD analysis project Ga0066697, IMG submission 66451) | Grasslands soil microbial communities from the Angelo Coastal Reserve, California, USA - 14_1009_05_30cm | ecosystem: Environmental > Terrestrial > Soil > Grasslands | place: USA...
CAGAGCGCGAGCCTCACGGTGCGGGCTGCGTACCTCGAGGTCCTTTCGGATCTCCTCGGCTCCGGCGCCGTCGCGGTCTCGGCGATCGTCACGCTCGCGACCGGCCTGCGGAACGCCGACACGGTGGCCGCCTTCGCGATCGTGGCGCTCATCGTGCCGCGCGGGTGGCGCCTGCTCCGCGAGGCGCTCGACGTCCTCCTCGAGGCGACGCCGCGCGGCGTCGACCTCGACGTCCTGCGCACGCACATACGGGGATGCGCGGGAGTCACAGACGTCCACGACCTCCACGTGTGGACGATCACGAGCGGCCTCAACGTCGTCTCGGCGCACGTCGTCGTCGACCGGCACGCCGACCCCGCGGCCGTCCTCGACTCGCTCGGCGGCTGTCTCGCCGGCGACTTCGACATCGAGCACTCGACCTTCCAGCTCGAGAGCGAGGACCGCCAGCGCATCGAGCGCTCGGCCCACCCGTGAGCGAGCTCGACCTGGGGCGGATCCTCGACGCGTGGGGCCTCCCTCGCCCGCGGGCGATCGGCCCGGCGTCCGGCGGCTACCAGAACAGGACGTCGTACGTGTCATGCGCGACCGGCGACTTCGTCCTCCGCGTGTACACGAACGTCTCGGATCCGTCGCGGCAGCGCTTCGAGCACGAGCTCCTGCGACGGCTCGGCGCCGCCGGCCTGCCCTTCGCGATCCCGCATCCGGTGCCGAGCACGAGCGGCGACACGCTCCGCGTCGTCGACGGCCGGCTCGCGGCGCTCTTCGTGCGTATTGCCGGCGAGCCCGCGAGCGAGGACGATCCGGTCGCGCGCCGCCGGGGCGCCGCCGCACTCGCCGACGTCGACGCCGCGCTCGGGACGTTCGATCACTTCGAGGTGACGGTCCCGTCGTTCACCGGCGCGCTCGCGGCGATGCACCCGCTCGTCGACGATCTCGACGCGGCAGTGGCCGAGTGCGGGCTCGACGCCGACGAGTCGCGCCGACTCACGATCGCCCTCCACGAGGTCGCCGAGCTCGCCGATCCGCTCTACGCGTCGCTCCCCCAGCAGGTGACGCACGGCGACTTCGGGTTCGGCAACCTCCTTCTGCGCGACGGCACGGTGATCGGGTATCTCGACTTCGAGCATTCCGGCTGGGACGTACGGGCGATGGACCTCGCGGTCGGCCTCTACCGCTGGCCGCAGCTGGGCGACGTCGCGATGGCCCGCTGCGACGAGTTCGGCCGCGCGTACTGCGCGCGGCTCGCGCTCGACATCGCGGAGGTCGCGGCCCTGCCCGCGCTCATGCGCTTGCGCGCGGGCGTGGCCTTCGTGCACTGGACCGGACGGCGCCGTGCGGGACTCGCGACGGCGGACGACACGCGCTGGCGAGCGCGCCGCGCGCTGCTGGTGAACGACTGGGTCGAACGAAACGGCGCGGCGCTCGTCGCGCGGGGGCTCGGTTGGGTCGAGCGCGTGGACGCGTGATGCGCGGGGTCCTGCTCGCCGCCGCTCTGGCGGCGTCCGCCTGCGCCGCGCCGCCGGATTTCGGCCGCGGCGCGGGTCCGACCGGCACCTTCGTGATCCCGACGCAGCTGCCGAACGGCCGCGTCGAGCTCACGATCCAGCCGCACTACGCGCTCGGCAGCACCGTCACGATCCCGGTCGCGATCAGCGCGACCCGTGGGACGATCACCGGCCCGCTCGCCGCGCGGGTCCTCGCGAGCGGTATCAACGAGGGCACGAGCCCCGCCGAGGTGCTCGTACGCTCCCTCGTGGCGACGAGCGTGACGGCGGCGGCGGGCCAGCGCCGCATGACGTCGGTGTCCTGGGACGGGCTCGACGAGCAGGGCCGACTCGTGCCCGCGGACGCCTATTCGCTCGTCCTCGAGTTCCAACTCGACGGCGCCGGCGCCGAAACGCAGGGCCGCGCGGGAGTCACGCTCCAGCTCAACGCGCCGTAGCGACTCAGGCCCCGAGCAGCCGCAGCCGGACCGCGCGGATCCCCCAGACGAGCGCGAACACGGCCGTCGTCACGAGCACGATCGTCGCGCCGGATGCGGTGTTGCCGAAGAAGCTGAGCGCGATGCCGACGATCGCCGAGCCGACGGCGAAGGCGAGCGCGAGCGCGAGCATGTCGCGCAGGGTGCCCGCGACGAGGCGCGCCGCGGCCGCGGGGGTCACGAGCATGGCGACGACGAGGATGATGCCGACGACCTGCACCGACACAGCGATCGTCACGCCGATGAGCGCGAGCAGCAGCGCGTCGTAGCGGAGGACCGGCAGGCCCGCCGCCGCGGCTCCGACCGGATCGAAGCTCACGAACACGAGCTCTTTCCACACGAGCCAGAGCGACACGACGACGACGAGCGTCACCACGCCGGCGATGGCGAGCTGTTCCTCGTTCACGCCGAGCACATCCCCGAAGAGGATGCCGAGGAGATCCCCGGTGTAGCTCTTGATGCCGGAGAAGAGCACGACGCCGAGGGCGAACATCCCCGAGAAGACGACGCCGATGGCCACGTCCTCGCGGAGCCCCGAGCGGCGCGCGATGAGCCCGACGGTGAGCGCGCTCGCGACCGCGGCGATCGAGCCGCCGATCGCGAGGTTCACCTTGAACAAGAACGCGATGACCACGCCGGGGAACGCGGCGTGCGAGATCGCGTCGCCGAGAAACGCGAGGCCGCGGAGGACGACGAACACGCCGACCGAGGCGCACACGATCCCGACGAGGACGCTGCCGACGAGCGCCCGCTGCACGAACGTGAACGCAAGCGGCGCGAAGAGGTCAGGCATGGTGCTCGTCGCCGTACAGCTGCGGCCCGCCGGGGCGGTGGCCGCCGTACGTCTCGCGGAGGATCCGGTCGTCGCGGAGCACGGCCGTCGTGCCGTCGGCGACGATCCGGCCGTTGAGCGAGACGACGCGCGGGAAGTGCGCCATCACGCCCGCGAGGTCGTGGGTCGAGACGACGACGGTCTTCCCTTCCGCGGCGAGCTGCTCGAGCACGCGCATGAGCTGCTCCTCGGTCGTCGGATCGACGCCCGTCGCGGGCTCGTCGAGCAGGAGAACGTCCGGCCCCGCTACGAGCGTCCGCGCGAGCAGCACGCGCTGCCGCTGGCCTCCGGAGAGCGCGGCGATCGGGCGCTGCGCGAGGTCGCGCGCGTCGACCCGTGCGAGCGCGGCGCGCGCATCCTCGCGATCGGCGGCGGTCGCGCGCCGGCCGACCCCGAGCTTTGCGATCCGGCCCATGAGGACGACGTCCTCGACGAGGAGCGGGTAGTCCCAGCGCAGCGATTCCGCCTGGGGGAGATACGCGACGCGGCCGGACTCCTCGCCAGCGCGCGCGCCCAGGACCCGGACGCGGCCGCGCATCGGCGGCAGCAGCCCGGCGACGACCTTGAGCAGGGTCGACTTTCCGGCGCCGTTCGGTCCGACGAGCGCGAGCAGCTCGCCGGCGCGCACGGTGAGGTCCACGTCGCGCAGGACGGGGACGCCGTCGTACCCGGCGCTGACGTCCTGGAGCTCGATCGTCCTGGAGGCCTCGACCACGGGGAGCGAGGCTACCGTGACCGCGAGGGTCACTTCAGCGCGTCGACGATCTTCTTCACGTCCGTCCGCATGAGACCGAGGTAGCTGTCCGCGGGCGGGTCGCCGAGGCTGTCCGTGACGAGATCGGTCACGACGGTCTTCACGCCCGCGTCCTTCGCGAGCGCTTGGGCGACGTTCGGCGAGACCTGCGCCTCGGAGAAGATCGCAGGGACCCTCTCGGCCTTCACCTTGTCGACGAGCTTCGCGAGCTCCCCTGCCGACGGCTCCTTTCCGCCTTCGGGCTCGGCGAAGCCGACGATCTTGAAGCCGTAGGCCTTCGCGAAGTACGGGAACGCGTCGTGCGAAGTGACGAGCTTGCGCCGCTCCTGCGGGATCTGCTGCACCTGCACGCGGATCTCCCTGTCGAGGTCGTCGAGCATGGCGAGGTACGCCATCGCGCGCGAGGTGTAGCCGTCCGCGTGCGCCGGATCCACCGCGATGAGCGCGTCACGGATGCGCTCGACGTAGGTCTTCGCGTACTTCACGTCGAACCAGTAGTGCGGGTTGCCGTTCTTGTTGATGTCCTCGTCGTCCGATTCGCCGATCCCCAGACGCGGCAGATCGTCGGACAGGATCACGACCTTCGCGTCGGGGGCGGCGTTCTTGCGGAGCTTCTCGCTCCAGCGGTCGAGAGCCAGGCCGTTGATAAGGATGACCTTCGCGCTCGCGACCTTCTTCGCGTCCTCGGGCGCGGGCTGGTAGTCCTCGACCGCGGCGCCCGCGGGCGCGAGCGACTCGACGTTCGCGTCCGGTCCGCCGACCTGCTTCGCGAGGTCGGCGATGATCGTGGTCGTCGCGACGACCGTGATCCCCGACCCGGCCGCGGGCGCTTGCGCGCACGCCGCGACGACGAGCGCCACGACTCCAAGGGCGGCGACGCTCCGTCCCATCTCGTGCCTCTCCCCCGCCTGAGACTGAGTCTCAGGACGATGACGAGGCTAGTTGAGACCGAGTATCATTGTCAAATGACGGGCCTAGGATGGAGCTGATGCCGTCGCGCTCCGAGCGCTCGCTGGCGGACCGCATCAGCGCGGGCGGGCGGCGCCTCACGCCGCAGCGTGTCCTCGTCGCGCGGGCGCTCGCGGACGCCCGCCGCGCGCTCAGCGCCCAGGAGCTCTACGACCGTCTCCACACGACCCAGCCTCGGCTGGGCCGGGCGACCGTGTTCCGCGCCCTCGAGGCGCAGGTGCAGGATGGCATGGCGCGGCGGCTCGAGCGATCCGGCCACGTCTCCGTGTACGTCGCCTGCGATCCCGAGCACCACCACCACCTCGTCTGCGAGCGCTGCGAGCGCGTCGAGGACCTCGACGAGAAGCTGCTACAGCCGCTCCTCCGATCGGTCGATTCGCGCTACGGCTTCCACGTGAACCACACCGCGCTCGACATCTACGGGCTCTGCGCGAGCTGCCGGCGCGCGAGCCGCAAGGCGGCGGGCTAGCAACGACCCGTCGGCCGCAGACGCCCCGGGGTCACGTCGGATGAACATGTTTGGGTGGCTCGCGCTCGTGCGCTGCCTCAGGCTGCAACGCCATCCCGCATTTCGGACAGCGGCCGGGCCGGTCGCTGCGGACTTCCGGATGCATCGGACACACGTAGCCCGCGGGCGCCCGCGTTGAGCCGTCAGCCACCTGTTCTGTCCGCGACCGCGGCGGGCTATCCATCTCCGCGAGCATCGCGCCGACACCGGTACGTGCGGCGCGCCACACCAGGAGCGCGGCGAGCGCGAGGAAGATCAGGTTGAGGACGGACGTGTAGTTGAACGTGATCTGCGCCTCGGCGACGATCGCGTGCCGCTCCGCCGGGATCAGGCCAAGCGCGCCGAAGACGAGCTCGACGACGAGCCCGGCCGCGACCATCGCCAGGTACGAGGTGACGAACAGGAATCCCGTCATGCGGCCGCCGTAGTACTTCCGGTAGATGTTGAGGATCGGAAAGATCAGCAGGTCCGCGAAGATGAAGCTGATCACGCCGCCGAAGCTGATCCCCCCGTTCCACAGCACGGCCGCGAGCGGCACGTTCCCGATGGAGCACACGAACGACGCCATCGAGACGAGAGGGCCGACGACCGGTCCCCAGAGCGCCGCGACCCACGGATCGCCGCTCAGGAAGAACGCGCGCCAGAACTCGACGGGGACCCACGCGCCGAGGGCGCCGGCGATGAGGAGGCCGCCCGCGATGTCCTTCCAGATCGCGGCCCAGTCCATCACGAAGTAATGCGAGATGGCCGTGAAGCCGCGCGGCGAGAGCGCGCGCTCGAGCACGTTGCCGCCCTCGGTCACCGACATGTCCATTGCGGCGTGCCCTTCCATCGAGCCGCGCAGGCCGCGCTCGGCCTGGCGGCGCGCGGACTCGAGCAGCGGGCGGCGGAGGAACAGCCGGAAGAGCAGTACGAGGATCGCGATCATGAGCGGCCCGCCGGCGAACTCCGCCAGGGTGAACTGCCAGCCGAGGAGGATCGCCATGATGATCCCGAGCTCGATCACGAGGTTCGTCGACGCGAACTCGAAAGCCATCGCCGCGGTGAAGTGCGCGCCTTTCTGGAAGAGCGAGCGAGCCAGCGCGACGGCCGCGTAGGAGCAGGACGAGGATGCGGCGCCGAGGCCGCAGGCGACCGCGATGCTGCGCGGCGAGTCGTCCGGCAGCAGGCGGCTCATCTGGGATTTCGAGACCACCGCCTGCACGACCGCCGAGAGCGTGAAGCCGACGATGAGCGCCCAGGTGATCTCCCAGGTCATCGCGAACGAGAGCGCGAGCGCGGACCAGATCGCCTCGAACACGGCTACTCCGCGCGACCGCCGAAGAGCAGCTCCTGCAGGTCGGGGAGCGCGGTGCCAAGACCGACGATGAAGAGGAGCCCGATCGCGAGGCTTGCGAGCCCCGCGACGAATCCGACCACGACGTAGATCGTTCGCAGCCGCTGGGCTCCGATGAAGCCAGACGCGCTCACGACCGCGACGAGCGTGTTCGAGAGCAGGAGCCCCACCACGAAGGCGAAGAGGATGACCACGCCGGTCGTCCCGGTCACGCCGGCGACGCCAGCGAGGAGGAGCGCCTGCGACCCGGTCTCCGCGCCGATGCCGTGGATCATCCCGACGCCGAACGCGGTCTTCGGGCCGTATTGCGTCGCGTGCGCCGACTGCACGTGCTCGTGTCCGTGGATGCGCGCCTGGAGCGCGCCCCAACCGTACTTCACGAAGTCGAATACGAGCATCCAGCGGCTGCGCAGCCGGAACTCCCCCTTGCCGCGTAGGTACTGGTAGACGGAGAAGAGCACCCACGCGCCGAGCACGACGAGGGTGACGCCGACGACCTTCTGGAGGATCGGGTCGACCCAGGCCGGCAGGACCGCCCCGAGGAGGAGCGCGGCGACGCCGAGCACCGTGACGACGGAGGCGTGCCCGAGCGCGTAGAGCGTGGCCAGGCCGACGGCATGGCGCTCCTCGTGCGCGAAGCGCGATTCGGCGAGCGCGTGCATCGCCCCTGGACCCGCGGTGGCGTGCGCGTGCTGGTGCCCGCGCCGCTCGGCCGCGTCGTGCCCGTGCGCCGGCATCGGGGCCCCGACGGGCACGTCGGCCTCGCTGTGTCCCGCGGTCGTCGTGCTCGTGATGTCGGTGATCGCGGCGATGTGGTCCCAGTCGAACCCGTGCCGGAAGCCGAGCGCCGCCATGCCGAGGAGGAGCGTGATCGCGCCGAGATTCACGCGAGCGACGCTACCGCCAGGCCAGACTTATCGCAAATCACCGCAATAGTGGGAAGTTGCAAGACGCTCGCGATTGCGCGAGGCTTGCGATGTGAGCCTCGCCGACGACATCCGCGCGAAAGGTCGGCGCATGACGGTCCAGCGCCGTCTCGTGCTGGACGCGCTGGAGCGCGCGCGACATCACACGACGGCCGAGGAGATCGCGCGGCGGATACGCGCCCGGTATCCGCAGATCGATCCCTCCACCGTCTACCGCAACCTCGAGGTGCTCGAGGAGCTCGGCTACGTCACCCACACGCACCTCGACGACCGGGTAACGCGGTGGTTCCGGGCCGACGCCGAGCGCCACGGGCACCTCGTCTGCCGGCGCTGCGGTGCCGAGCAGGAGATCGACTTCCAGGTCCTCGCGCCCCTGGCCCGCCGGCTCCGGGAGGAGCACGGCTTCCGCGCCGACCTGGCCCACTCCGCGGTCGTGGGCATCTGCCGGCAATGCGCCGCCGTATCCTCTGGTTAGGGAAGATGCGGGCTCTTGGGATCGCCATCTTCGCGCTCGCGGTGACCGGAGCGACTCTCGCGGGATCCGGCCTCGTCGTGGCGCCGCACGTCGATCCACCCGGCACCCCGCTCTTCCACGACCACGTCCTCGCGGCCTACCGCTTCCCCATCTTCCTCATGACGCTCAACCAGCGGCTGCAGGGGGTCCCGAAGCTCACTTCGCTCGCGCCGCTCGCGACGACGCTCGCCTCGCTCGTCATGGCGCTCCTCGTCCTGGCGTGGCCGCGGGTGTCGCGGCCCACGCGCCGTCCCGGCGCGTACGTCGCGGCGCCGCTGGTCGCCCGCGCGCTCTGGCAGGCGCCGCTGCTCCTCGGCCCGCCCCGCTAGCGGCCCTCCTCGCGCCGTCCATCTCATCTGAGGAGGGTCACATGTCCCGCGCCATCCGCGCAGTGGCGGCGATCGCCGTCATCGCCTCGTCGTTCGCGATCTTCGCGAGCCCCGCGTACGCGCACGAGCGCCGGACGGTCGGTCCATACCAGCTCGTCGTCGGCTTCCTCACGGAGCCTGCCTTCGCGGGCACGGCGAACGGCGTCGACCTCACCATCACGGACACCCGCTCCAACAACAAGGCCGTCGAGGGCGCCGAGAAGACCATTTCCGTCGCGATCACGAGCGGCGGCCTCACCACGCCGCTTTCGGTGCCTCTGGCGACGCGCTTCGGGATGCCGGGCCACTACGCCGCGTACTTCGTCCCGACGAAGGACGGCGCGTATGCCTTCACGTTCAGGGGCAAGGTCGAGGACACGGACGTGAACGAAAGGTTCGAGTCCGGCCCCGGCCGATTCAACGACGTCGAGTCGACCACCGCCCTCCAGTACCCGACCAAGGTCCCAACGGGCGCCGATCTCGCCGGCAAGCTCGACCAGCTGCAGACGCTGGTGATCGTCGGGATCGTCGTCGGCGGTCTCGCGCTCATCGGCGCCGTCGCGGGCCTCGTGATGCGGCGCCGCTAATGCGCATCGTCGCGCGGCTCGCGCTCCTCGTCCTCGGCGGCGCCGCCCTGCTCGGCGGCGTCGCCGAGGCGCATGCGAACTACGTCCGGTCGACCCCCGCGTCCGACGCACGGCTCGTGAAGCCGCCGACCGAGGTGCGCGTCGAGTTCAGCGAGCAGCCGGACCCCAAAGGGAGCGAGCTCGCGGTCCTCGACGTCGCGGGAAAGCGCGTCGACAAGGGCGACCTCGCGCCGTCGGGCGACCCGAACGGGCTCAGGGTCTCGCTGCAGCCGATCGGCGAAGGCGGGTACCTCGTGTCGTGGACGGCGTCGTCCGCGGTCGACGGCCACACGACGAAGGGCGCCTTCGCCTTCGCCGTCGGCAGCGCACCCCTGCCGGCGCTCCCCGACGTCGGCAGCGCCGCGGCTCCGCCGCCCTCGCCGCTCGAGGTCGCGGGCCGCGCGCTCTCGTATGCCGGCATCGCGCTCGGATTGGGCACAGCGTTCTTCGTGCTCTTCGTGCATCCGCACGCGCCCCCGGAGGCCCGCCGCGAGAGGGAGCTGCTGATGCTCGCCGGCCTGCTCGTCGTCGCCGGGTCGGCGGCGCTCGTCCTCGAGCAGGGCGCGAAGCTGCCGCCCCGCCTCGGCGCGCTCCTCGGCATGCGTGCCGTCGCGGGCGTCGCGCTCGCGATCTCGGCCGCGGTGCCGCGCCTCGCGCGCATGCGCCCGGTCACGGCGCTCGCCGGAGGTGGCGTGATGACGATTGCGCCCTTCGCGACCGACCGGCCTCGACGGATCGTGGCGCTCGCGGCGGGTCTGTCGGCCGCGATGACGGCGACGCTCGTCGCGCACGCGACGGCATACGGCGACCCGAAGGACATGCTCTTCGACCTCGTCCACATCGTGGCCGTCTCGGTGTGGAGCGGGGGCATCGTCGCGCTGCTGTGGTGCATCCTGCTCCGCGCACGCGTCGAGCGACCGGAGACGGCGCGGCGCCTGGGCCGGACGGTCTGGCGGTTCTCGCTCACCGCGCTGGTCGCCGTCGCCCTCCTCGTGACGACGGGGATCCTCCAATCGCTGAGCCGCCTCGTGCTCATCGAAGATCTCTACGAGACCCCGTACGGGATCGCCCTCGCGGTGAAGATCGCGCTTCTCGTCGTCGCACTCGCGCTCGGTGCACTCAACCTTCTCGTGTGGGGGCCGCGGCTACGAGCGGGACGTGCGGCGAAGGCCGGGCTCGTGCGCGGGACGATCGGCGAGACGGTGTTGCTCGGTGCCGTCTTCGTCGCCGCGTCATTCCTCACGGCGTTCGCGCCGCCCGCGCAGGTGTCCGCCGCCGCCTACGACCAGACGCATCACGTGCAGGACCTGCGGCTCGAGATGCTCGTCGCGAGCGGTCAGCCCGGACGCAACCGCTACGTTCTGCGCGTCCATAGGGGCCTCGCACCGGTGCAGAGCGCGGAGAAGGTCGCCTTCCGGTTCACGATGATCGAGCACGACATGGGCGAGCAGGAGCTCGTGGCGACCGAGCGCGCGCCGGGCGAGTACTCCGCGGACGGCAGCCCCACGGCGATGTTCGGGACGTGGCGGATCCAGGCGATCGTCCGCCTCACCGGGCGAGAGGACGCCAGCACCGTGTTCACGTTCCCGGTCGCGGCGACCGGCGCGACGAGCGCGAAGGTGATCGCCGCTCCGCCGTACAACCTCATCGTCTTCACCGATCCGTCGCAGCCGCAGACCGGCGCGCCCATCGCACTGAACGTCGTCGTCATCGATCAGAAGGGCGACCCCGTGAGCGGGAAGAAGGTCCGCGCGACGTTCTCGGGACCGGCCCCCGTCGCCCCGCTCGACGCGACGGAGGACGCGGCCGTGAGCGGACCCGGCCGCTACAAGGTCGCGATCGACGCGCTCGACGCGGGCAGCTGGAAGGTCACCATCGCGGTGGGCAGCGAGGCCAGCGGCATGTACGGTCTCGACGTCAGCCGTTGATCCTTCTTTCGGTCGCCGCGCACGGTGTCACCGGGACCTGGCTCGACGA
>Ga0066697_10001117_pt1 | contig 10766 bp, 10 predicted proteins | sample GraSoiAngelo_146_FD_66451 | JGI IMG/M metagenome (GOLD analysis project Ga0066697, IMG submission 66451) | Grasslands soil microbial communities from the Angelo Coastal Reserve, California, USA - 14_1009_05_30cm | ecosystem: Environmental > Terrestrial > Soil > Grasslands | place: USA...
CCCGACGGCATCGCCAACTCGACCGCGGCGGGCGACGACGTGCAGATCATCCCGCTCGGCAATGCGGCGCCGAACACGCCGTGCGTGCTCACCGGCGCCAACGGGCTCGCCGACACGCCCGACCCGGCGGGCGGCGACGACGTCCGCATCCTGCTGGTGGGGCACGCGGAGCCGAACACGCCCGTCATCCGCTGCGGCCCCAACCATGTCGCCGAGACGACGGCCAACAACGTCCACGCCGGCGGCGACGACGTGCAGCGGGTGGGCGTGGGGGCATCCTGCCCGGGCAGCGGTACGGTGGTCGTCGACTCGGGGGCGAACGGCATCGCCGAGACGCGCGCACAGGGCGCGGAGCTGGTGCTCCGCCTCGCCAACCCGCGGCCGCTCATCATCCCCATCCGCCGCCACGGCACCGCGAGCCGGACGGTCAAGCTCGCCGTCTTCAACGAGGAGTTCGCCGGCCCGCCGAGCCGCGCCTACACGCTCTCCGTGACCGACGGCTCGTGCCCGGACGGCACCGTGAGCCAGGTAGACGCGGATGCGCGCGCCCGGGGACTGCAGACGACCGCGAACGTGCCCGCCGGCAGGCACGTCAAGGGGAGCTTCGTGGTGACGCTCCGGCTAGAGACCGTGACCTCGGTGTCGCGGAAGATACCCTTCCGCTGCACGGTGGACGTCGAGGCGGACGCGGTCGACACGGCGCCGGCTCCCGACGACGCCGCGAATCCGGCCAACAACTCGGCGAGCGTCGAGATCGACGCGGTGGACCTGAACGACCTCTAACACACCCGGGGGCCCGTCCAGTGCTCGGGCGTTTCGCGCCCTGCGCGCTTCCGATGCCCCCGGACCCCGTCGGCCAGCTCGAGCGCTCTCGCGCTCGGCCTCCTCACACCCGGGGGCCCGGCCGCTGCTCGCGCGCGCGGCGCATCCAACGCCCGCGCGGCTCCGCCGCGCGCCCCGGACCCCGTCGGCTGGCTCGGCGCCTCCCGGCGCCAGCCTCGGCTACTCGCGCAGGACGACGTCGAGCGCGAAGCGGAGGCGTTTCAGGGCGCGGCCCAGGCGGTTGTGATGGATGTTCCGCCGCAGCGCCACCAGCAGCTTCCGCTCGAGGGCATAGCGTGTCGGGGCCTCGCGCTTCACGGGCACCGGCGCGCCGCGCGCCGCCTCGAGCTGCTCGACGATCTCGGCGCGCGGGTAGCCGAGCGTCTCCAGGTCGGCCGGGTCGAGCTGGTCCACGAGCTTGCTCACCAGCGCCAGTGTCTCGGGCCGGGCCGCGATCTCCGCCGCCCACTTGCTGACCGAGTCGGTCACGGGGCGCGTGTGGCGCGCGACCCCGGTCGGGTCGCCGAGGCCCGTGGGCGCATCGCTCTTCTCTCCGTACGCGATCGCCTCCGCCTCGAACGGGATGCCGAGGTGATCGCAGACGCGGCGGAAGTGCGTTTCGGGGTCGCGCACGAGCTCCTCGTAGCGGACGTGCACGGACGGCACCGGCTGCTCGCGGAGCATGCGCGCCAGCGCGGGCACGTAGCGGGCGAGCAGCGGGTTGTGGTCGAGGGCCACCCGGTAGTCGCCGTCGAAGAACGACTCGACCCAGGAAGAGAGGACGGCCAGCGGGTGGCGGGTGAGGACCACGTAGTGTGCCTTCGGGTAGAGCTTGGTGAGGAACGGCAGCACGAGGGCGTAGGCGGGGGTCTTGTCGAGAAAGAAGCGCTTGCCGGGCGCGGTGGCGAGCATGCGGCCGTAGAGCGTGTCGGTGTAGGCGCGCAGCGCGTCCAGGTAGTCCTCCTCGCCGCGCGGGAGGTCGGCCACGAGCTCGTGGATCGCCTGCTCGGCGTTCACGGGATCGTAGGGCGCCTTCTGCACGCTGCCGTAGAAGCCGAGGTGGGCGATCGGCGTGATGAGGTGCGGCTCGGCGCGCTGGTAGATGGCCGAGTGCGCGCCCATCATGCGCGCGAGCAGCGTCGTCCCGGAGCGCGGCGCCCCGATCAGGAAGATGAGACGGTCCTGCATCTCAGCTCGTCTTGGGGCGCCTGGTCGCGAGGCCGTCGGCCTCGATGCGCAGCGAGCGGTTGAAGCGCGCGCGGAAGTTCTCGAACGCCGCCTGCGCCGTCAGCTCGACGATCTCGCGCTCCGTGAAGTGCCGCCGCAGCTCCGCGAACTGCGCCTCGCTCACGTCGCTGGGCGAGATGGTCACCATCTCGGCGTAGGCGATCGCCGCGCGCTCGCGCTCCGTGAAGCCCGGGTGATCCGCGTAGCGTTCGATCGCCTCGAGCTTGTCGTCCGGGATACCCTGTCTCCTGCCCACGGCAGTATTGATGTCCATTCAGAAGACGCAGCCGATGAGGGTGGCGACGCGCAGGTGGATGAGCTTGCGGAGCGCGGGCTCGATCGCCCAGCCGCCCGTCTCGAAGATGGCGTTCATGATGGTGAGCCCCGGCACCAGGCGCGGGGCGTGCGCCGCGATCGGGTAGGGGCGGAGGTCGCGGCCGAACATGCGCCGCATCATCCACATGCAGAAGCGCGTCGCGAAGCTGCGTTGCGTGGCGGGCTCGAGTCGGGCCATGGTCAGCTCCTCGTCCACTGCTCGCGCAGCATTGGCTCGGATGTCAGTCTCACCTGAGATTCCATATGCTTATCGTCCATCAGTGTCCAAAGTGGGAAGGGTTTGGGAAACTGCACACCCTTTCCGCACACCCTTCGTGGGGTTTCTGCTCAGCAGGCTGGCGAGCAGAGCTTGCGCGACTGCCCGGTCGCCTGACTTGCTCGACACCCGGCGCGTCTTCCCGTCCACCGTCACAGTCACCTGATAGATGCCGTTACGGAGCCACACGGAGCCTTCGTTCGGGCGGCCTGGGCGTCGGGGTGCCGCTTCCGCCTTGGTCTCCTCTCGCATGACCTCCTTTCGTGGCTCTTGCGCCGTCGTGCCGCAGGTCCAGCACACGTCCGAGACGCCGCCGTGCGCCTTCTTACCCGTGCTCGACGGGAAGACCGCCTTGAGCCGCCGGCAGCGCGAGCACTTCCGCATCGGGCGGCCTGTGTTCAGCAGGTTGACGGGCGTCGCCTTCATCCGATCTTAACAACCTTCGCCGCCTTCTTCACCGCCTGGAGCTTGTAGGCCGCCAGCTTCTTGAGGGCGTCTGCGACCTGGGTCGGACTCACGATGTTGTAGCGAGAGAAGATACCCTCTGTGCGATGTCCCGAGTTGGCGCGAGCCACGTCACGGTCCACCACCTGCACCAAGTTCCGCACCGCACTCCTCCTCAAGTCGTGCGGGGTGATGCGCAGCCCGGTAGCCCTCATAGCCTCCTGCCATGGCTGGCGGAACCTGCCCATCCGCACGCCACCTTGATGAAAGATGAGGGGGCAATCGAGCCGCCGTACGGCCCGGCGCCGCTCGATGATTTCTGCCAGGTCCGCCACCAGCGGGATCACTCGTCCCCGGCGCTGCTTGGTGTCGGGCGCGGGAATGTGGAGTTCATCGCCGTGGATGTATGACCAGCGGAGCTTCCGCGCTTCGCCAACCCGCTGCCCCGTGTTGCCTAACCACTGCGCGAAGTCGCGCACGTCCGTGTCGGGGATGGCGGCGAGGAAGTTGGCGAAGTCGGCCGGCTCCACGAACCCCTGACGGACGGCGGATAGCTCCTCCAGTCGGTTGGGGAACGGAGGCACCGCCGAGATGCGGCCATTCTTCCACCCGAGGACGAACGCCCTATGGAGCACCCCGAGAAACTTGTTGACCGTCGCGTGTGAGCGGTCCGCCGCCTTCCACTTCGTCTGAATCTCCGTGAGCAAGGGGCAGTCTACGTTCACCGCCGGCATGGCGTCCAACTCGGCAAGCAGCGCGGTCTTGGCGCTTGGGAACATCGTCTTGACGCTCGCCTGATCGCGGAGCTTCCAGTGCGCCTCCAGGGCGTCGAGCAGTTCGTTGACCGTGATGCGCTCTTGCTTGCGCGGGTCCATGTGGCGCCTGGTCCGCACCTGCTCGCGCCGCTTGTCGAGCAATGCCTGCGCAACCTGTTCGTCGGTCGTCTTCGCGGACTCTTTCACGAAGCGCTTCCCGTTCCAGTAACCAACATAGAGATACGGGCTCCCCGGTCGGCTGAAGATCGACCCGGTGCCTTTGATGTGCCGTGGCTTTCTCATGGCCAAACCTCTCTACAGAATATCGCTCATTACCAGATCGCCCGTGTAGAGATTTCTGATGCGGTACGTCGGCGGCTCATGGACGCCCTCGCCGCCGTCCTCCTCCCACTGCTGGCGCGCCGCCGCCTTCCTGCGTTTGACTTCGCCCATGGCCGTGTCGATGTCCGTGGGGCGTACCGGCTCGCTGCTCCAGCGGCGGCGGCCGGCGGGGTAGGTCCGGGTGGGCCTGGTGCGCCCATCGGGTTCCTCGATGACCCAGCCCATCGTCCGGGCCTCGTCGTCGTCCATGTAGCTGGGCCGCCCAAGCTCGGGGCCGGGGGGGTCGTAGCTCACGAAGCCACCGTTGAGGCGTCGAATCGGGTTCATGGCAGTCTCAAAGTCTCACAGTCTCACGGTCTCAGGTGAGCCCCAGCTGGGCGAGGCGGCGGAAGTACGTCGCCCGGCTGCCTCCTCCTGGCGCGGCGGTGAATTCCTGGGCGCGCTGTTCACGAGTCAGGTCCGTTCGTTCCTCGAGGGCGAGCACGATGTGCTCGTCGCTGGTCCGCGCCGTGCTGACCTGCTGCGCGGCCCCCGCGAGTATGGCGGCGACGAGCCCCTTCCACTCGTCGTGGGCTCGGTGGGCGTGGAAGAGCTTCAGGGCCTGCCGCAGGTGGCGTAGGTTGGTGACGTGGCGCTCGGCGAGATAGTCGATGACCTGGCGACAGTCGGCGGCAGAGAGCGTCACCGGCCCGGTGCCCATTTCGACGAGGAAGCCGTTGCGCGTGAGGTCCCGCATGAAGGCGATGACTTCGGCGGGCGCCGCCTCGATGTGCAGGGACAGAAGGCGGGTGACGAATGCCTTCCAACTCCGGGTCGTGGGCACCTCGTTGGCGAGCACGATGAGGCCCCCGTCGAACTTGAAGGTGTCGGGGAGATTCTTCTTCGCCAGTAGCGGCGTCGAACTATTGTTGTTGACGATGCGGGGGGCCTCGGTGGCGGCCTTCAAGTAACTGAGCACCGTCCGGTCGTCGAGCGAATCCACGTCGTCGAGCAGGGTCACTTCGGCGCTCGCCCGGTGCTCATAGAGGTGCTGGTAGAGCGTGAAAGGCGCGCAGCGCGCGTTCATCAAGTGGGGGACGACCCGGTTCTTTTGGAGCTCGTCCCAGGCGGTGTACGACTTGCCGAGTCCGCCGGGACCGGTGACGATCAGGGCGTGCTCGTGGCCTGCGGCGACGTGGCGGATTAGCTTGCGCAACTCGCTCTGCTGATCGGCGAGTGCTCTCGATGTCGGTGCCGGTGCGACTCTGCGACTGTGAGACTTTGAGACTGCGCGGAGGACCGCAGGCGCGGCCGGTGTCGTCTGGTGATTCATTGGCCCCTCGTCCTCCCGGCGCTCCATCCCTCCCTCCTCGCCTCCGGCCGATGGACGGACGGGTCGAGCGCCCGGATGGTCTCCGGCGCCCCGGCCGGGGCTGCGCGATCACCGATGCTGTTTCGCTGAGTCTTCACTGGTGTCTCCTTCGGGTCGCGTCGCTCGAGGTGCCGACCGCGATCACCTCCTATCGTAGCCGGATGTAGGAAACGGGGCAACAGGGGCTGGCAATGCCGCTAGATTAATATTCGTCAATATCGCCCCATGGCGTGTGCTGTGTGGTTCGAGCATGGGACGATCCCGAAGCCTGTCGCCCGTCACACCCGATTTGCCAAAGACGCTGGCGCCGCGTCGACAATCAGGCCACGGCAGCGCGATGAAGTGCGGCCGTCACGCGCTGATAGGCAGACTTGTACTGTCTCGGGTCGAGGAGGGCATCGGGGAAGTTCACTGGCGCGTTCTTGCCGCCGAGCCAGCGCGCGAAGGCGTCGTAGCAGTGGGCGGCCTCCTCGGCAGTAGGGAAGCGGTCCAGCGTGAACTTGTGAGACCGGTGACTGATGCGTGCCACGAACCGTGTGCCCTCCCGCGTAACGCCCCGGCCATAGCGGCTCAGTGTCGGACGTCGGCGCGCGATCTCTGCGAGCGTGGTCGGCACGATGTTCTCGCGCCGGATGTCCCGCCGATCGCCGTTGCGGAAGGTGTAGTAGTCGCCAAGCTTCGCGTTGACCAGTTGGCGGTGAAGCGGTCGACAGAAGCTCTCTCCCCGCGCGACGACGTAGCCTCCGTTCAGCCGGCTCCCTTGGTAAGGAAGCCGGTGTGCATCCTCGCGGTCGAGGACGACGGCCTGCTTCATGCCGGCCGGCATGAGCACCGTCGGGGGCGCAGGCGGTGGAGTCCGGTTCTTGGGATAAGGCAGCCCGAGCCGGCTCGGATCTGGATTCCATCCGGGATGGAGCCCGCGAAACAACCGACGCAGGACTTTCGTCTCGTTGTGGCTGCGCCCCTCGATGTAGACGTACTTGTGCTTGGGAGTGGCCTTCCGCTTCACGCACCGTGACTCGTGCGCCTTTGACGTCGCGCGAAGGATCTTCGCGACGTCGGAGGGCATCTTCCCGTAGCTCTTCCACCGTGGATTCCACTGGATGCCGTTCACCTGGGCGTATCGCCGGAACTGTGAAGGTTGCCGGAAGCGACGTCCGTTGAACCACCCCCACTCGGGGTGATCGAGATCGAAGTACTCGTGCCCGCGGCCTTGCTGTTGCCCGAGATATATGAAGCCCACGTCTTGGTAGATCTTGCCGAGTTCTCGGGCTTTGGGATCCGCGTAGGCGGTGAAGAGACAGAACCACTCGCCCGGGCGATTAGGCTTCCGCCAGTACTCCTTTGCCGTCCAGCGCACACTCTTCCGCACCAGCCACTTGCCGAGAGATCCCGGCGCCCAGCTTGCGCAGGCTCCACGGGCGATCAGCTTCTCGCGATCGCGATACTCGGGCCCTAGGAGGTTGGTAGAGAACTCGTTCGGCAGGCTCATGACGCAAACGCCTGCGAGCAGGTTGTCCCGCTTGGTGCGGACGACGAAGCGGTGCGTGACCCCTTTGCCGAGGGTCTGCATCCACTCGTACCGTTTAATGAACCGCTTGATCTCGGCGCAACCCTTCTTGTCCGCCTTGGGGACATACGAAAAGATGAAATCACTCGGTACGTGTTTGGGGTCGTCAGGCGCCCCGTGGCCCCGGACTCGGAGACGATCAATGTCATCGTCCGTCCAGCCGAGGCCGTGCAGCATCTCCCGGTCTTCCGCCTTCGTCTGCAAGCTCCGCTCGCGCTGGTAGGCGTGCTCCTTGTAGTACGCCTGCTGCTCGTAAACCGTCAGGTCTGATCCGGGCGGGGGGATGTGCTCGACCGGCAGCTTGCGCTTCTTCGCGAGGTGCGTCTCGCAGCGGCTCTCACTGTTCGGGGAGATGGGTTCCTCGCATTCGAGGCACTTCCCCTCTGCGTGGCGGCGCGCACGGAGGGCGCTCATCGACGCCTTGCGGGACACTCCGGTCGAACTCTCATCCACTACGTTTCCATTATGACAGGTAGGAGATGTGCGGGCAACCGAGAGCGCGGTAGCGCCTGCGTGTCAGGCGTCGAAATCCTGACTCACGCCGGATTGTGCAAAGACGCAGGAACCATGTTCGACCAATTCGCAGTCACACCCGATTGCGCAAAGACGCTGGGACCAACGCGGTCACACCGGATTAAGCAAAGGCGCTGGAACCCTTCGGAACATTCCCGATTAACACCCGATTGCGTAAAGACGCTGGAACCGTTCCCGAATTAGTGATTCACGCCGGATTACGCAAAGACGGTGGAACCATCACTGAGCACACCGGAATACGCAAAGACGCAGGAATTAGACGGGCAGCGCTGCCGGCAGCGCTGCCGCGCCTCCGCGCGTGCCGCGCTGAAGCGGCGCAACGCGGAGACGACGGCGGGCAGGGTTAGAAGTCGAGGGACCAGGTCAGGCTGGGAAGAGATTGGCGATGCGCGTGTAGCCGCGCTCGTTGACTTCGATGAGCGCTTGCGCCTCTCGCCCGAGAAGGTCGGACTGTCACGATGTAAGATGCCCCGTGACTTCTTGTCCGCGACGGGGCCAGCGCGGGTGCGTGCGAGTGGGCTAGCTACGCGGCGGGGAACACCTGCGAGAGGCGGGTGTACCCCTTGTCACTGAGGATGACATTCCCCTGGCACTTGCGGCCCACCACCTGAGTCTTGGTGAACGAGGTGGCGATGGAGAGCTTCAGGGCGGCGAGGATGTCCGTCAGCCGCTTGCTCTTAAGGGACGTGCCGGCGAACCAGAGGAATTCTCCTTCTTCGACGGCATCAGCGATGGCCAGGTGGAAGATGTACGACGTGCGCTCACTCCCCGGCTCGAACGGGTTCGGGCCGGTCTCGCGGCGCACATCGGTGATGACGAGGACGTAGACGCCGGGTTCCACGTCGGGGCTCTTGCCCTTGCCACTGCTGACGGTGAACGTTTCCTCGTCAGTGGTGGTGGCCTGCGGGGGTGGTGCCGCTGGCGGCGAATCAGAAGTTTCCTGCACGGTGTGGCCATTGCGCCATGCGAGCTTCGGGCGCTTCACGGTGCCCGAGGCAGGGGGGATGGGGGCTGTTACTGTACTCATTGCGGTCTCCTTCGGCGGTAGACGTGGCGTCCGTCGCCGTGGTGCTATCTCGGCGCGTGCGCCGTTGATGCCGTTGATTTGGTGCGCTGCGCCCTCGCTTCGAGCGCGGGGAGTTCCCGGGCGAGCGTGTAGGCAGCGACGAAGACGCGCCACCCGGCGGCAAGATCGATCCACTGGAGCTTCACGCCGTTCGAGGTGAAGTGCCAGACCACCGCGTGCTCACAGCCCAGCGCGTGGGCATAGGCCGCGAGTTGCGCGTGGTACGACTCGTACACGGCCTTGGAGGTCTTCAAATCTCCGACGACCGGAGCGCCTGCGGGGATGATCTCGCCCGTCACACAGTGGAGGTCCGTCGCCGGAATGAACCAGTGGTCGGCGCTACCGGAGTAGAGCAGCTCCTCGTCATCCACGAGGATGTGTTCCTCGACCCCGAGTACCTCGTGGTCCCCGAACAGGTTGGCGAACTCCTCGACCGCGTGGATGTCCGCGGCACCAAGGTGGGTGGCGTCAGCCGCCTCACCCTTGAGCCAGGATTCGACGGCGGCGTGCAGCGCCGTGCCGCGAGTCGCCGCCCGCTCGGTGATCTCGGCGGCGTCGGGGTTTGTGTACTTCCACCGGGCGAGCGGCTCGGGCGTCGGGAGCCCGCGCTTGAGGATCGACGTGACGCCTGGGGCGAAGCGGCCATCGTCGGTGAGGACGCCGCGCATGTTGTTTTGGTAGACGTGCGGGTGCTTCATGGGGATGTTCACCGGCGCCACGAGATAGGGAGCCGGGTTTTTGGGTCATAGGACCCCTTGGGGGACACGGCTCGCCACGATGGGCGCTGGTTGAGGTAGTTCCACATCACTGATCCGGGAGCGGGAGCGGCAACCCGCTCCGCGTCTGCGTCGGCGCGTGGTGCTGTCTCGTCCGCCGAGCCGGTGGGCGTTGATGCAGGTAGAGGTGCTGCCTTCAGGCCGGCGTACTCGTAGCCGCTCGGGGATACCCTCGGAGTGTCGGCGGACAGCGTAGCGGCGTCCGGGGCAAGCTTCTTCTTCTTCCAGTCAGGCGTCCCGATGCCGAGCGGGGGTACGGGCTGTACGCTGTTTCGTGCCCGCTCATTCGCTTCGCCCAACGTGATGTTCACACCGTGGGCGGCAGCCATCTCGGCGGCGAAGGTGGACTTGCGGAGAGCAATGGCTGGTGCCTCCGCGGGCTGGATCGGTGGATCGGCAGGCAGATGCGGCGGGGGGGCGTCGAAGCGCGGGCCGCCCGTCCACCGGGGGTCGAGCGTGATGCCCAGCCACACTTGGACGCCGTTCACCTTGTCGTCCTTGATGCCCCGGTGGCGGACCTGCTTGGCGAAATTCTTCGGGCCTAACGCGAACCGAATACCCTGGTCGGCCGCGTACATCTGATAGTGGGAGTAGAGTTCCTTCACCGGGACTTGCGCGGTCGGGTTGACGATGACCCGCTCCTCGAAGAAGTCCTTCACGGGGTCCAGGTCATCGAGGTAGTCCTGATTGGCGGCGACGACGGCCTCGGGCGGATTGCGGAGTTCCTCGCGACGGAACAGCACCAAGCCCGCGATCAACCAGTTGAGAATCGCGCTGCCCGTCTGCTTGGGGTCGCTGAGGATTTGGATGAGCTTCTCGTCCTTCTCTTTCTTCTGCTCGATGACCTGCTCGAAGGGGATGCAGATGATGCGGCGGCGCATGCCGGTGTCGAGGTTGTTGAAGACGGGGCGGTCGTTACACACGAAGCACAGGATGAATTGCTGGGCGAAGGAGAAGAACTCCCCGTAGAGGAATCGACCGGTGATCGTGTTGCCGCCCGTCAGGTTCTTCACCAGGGCGGCACTGAATTCGCGGCCCTCGTCGGATTCATCGGCAAACACGAGCCGACTCCCGGCGAGCTTGGCGATGTCGTTCGGCACGCCCCCGCCGCCGTGCTTCTTCAAGAAGGTGTCGAACGGGGTCTTCTCCGCATAGCAGCCGAGGGTGCCGTGCATCGCTTCGATGAAGCTCGTCTTCCCCGTGCCGCCGGGGCCATAGATGATCACCATCCCTTGCACGGGCTCCCCGATGAGGGCCGTGCCCATGAGGCGTTGGAGATACGCCCGG
>Ga0066697_10001120_pt1 | contig 10761 bp, 8 predicted proteins | sample GraSoiAngelo_146_FD_66451 | JGI IMG/M metagenome (GOLD analysis project Ga0066697, IMG submission 66451) | Grasslands soil microbial communities from the Angelo Coastal Reserve, California, USA - 14_1009_05_30cm | ecosystem: Environmental > Terrestrial > Soil > Grasslands | place: USA...
CGGCCCCGCGTTCGTTCGTCCGGCGCCGATCGACGTCGTCGGCGCTCGCCGCTGTCCCCGCCCGCGCCCTGCGTGGTATCGTGAGGCGCGATGCGATCGCGCTGGAACGACGCCGACGCCGCCGCGCTCTCCGGCGTCGACCTGCTCGTCTACGCCTCCCGCCTCGTCGGCGCCGAGACCTCGCTGGTCGTGTGGGGCGGCGGCAACACCTCGATCAAGGTCACCGAGCGCGATCACCGCGGGCGCGACATTCCCGTGCTGCGCGTCAAGGGCAGCGGCTCGGATCTCAAGTCGATCCAGACGAAGGATTTCCCGGGCGTGCGGATGGACGACATCCGCGCGCTGCTCGAGCGCCAGGACATGGGCGACGAGGAGATGGTCGCCTATCTCGCCCACGCGCTGCAGGAGCCCGGCGGACCCCGGCCGTCCATCGAGACGCTGCTGCACGGCTTCGTCGAGGCGGCGGCGGTCGTCCACACCCACGCCGACGCGATCGTCTCGCTGACGAACAACGACCGCGCGGCCGACGTCCTCGCCGGCGTGTACGGCAAGGACGTCATCGCGCTCGACTATCGGCGGCCGGGCTTCAAGATCTCGCGGGAGGTGGCCGACGCGATCGCGGCCAACGCCCAGGCCCGGGCGCTGCTGCTGTCCAAGCACGGCACGATCTGCTGGGGCGCGACGGTGCGCGAGGCCTACGAGGCGACGGTGGAGCTGATCACGCGGGCCGAGGACGCCATCGCCGAGCGCCGGCGCGGCCGCCGCGTCTTCGGCGGTCCGCGGGTGCCGGTGCTGGAGCCAGCCGCCCGGCGGGCGGCGGCGCTCGACGTGGCGCCGCGGCTGCGCGGCCGCCTCGCGCGCGCGCGGCGCGTGATCATGGCCTTCGACGACACGGCGGCCGTGACGGAGTTCGTCTGCTCGGCGGCGGCGCCCGCGCTCAGCCAGGTCGGCCCCGCCACGCCCGATCACACGATCTACACCCGGCGCCTGCCATGCTTCGTGGCGCTCGACGACGCCGGCGACCCGGCCGCGGTCACCGCCGCCATCGACCGCGCGCTCGAGAGGTTCGTCGCCGACTACACCGCGTACGTCGACGGCCATCGCCCTGCGGGCCTCGAGCTGACCGATCCGCTGCCGCGCGTCGTGCTGGTGCCCGGGCTCGGCATGTTCACCGCCGGCCGCGACGCGCGCACCGCCGGGATCGTGAACGACATCTACCACCACACGATCGATGTCATCGGCAACGCGGCCGGCTTCGGCCGCTACGTCTCGCTGTCGGCCCGGGACGCCTTCGACGTGGAGTACTGGCCGCTCGAGCTCTACAAGCTGACGCTGGCCCCGCCGGACAAGGAGCTGGCCCGGCGCATCGCGCTGGTCACCGGCGGCGGCTCCGGCATCGGCCGCGCGGTGGCGCACCGGCTGGCCGCCGAGGGCGCCCACGTCGCGGTCACCGACGTCGACGCGGCATCGGCGGCCCGCGTCGCCGACGAGATCGGCCAGGCGGTCGGGCCCGGGCGCGCGGTCGGGCTCGCGCTCGACGTCACGCGCGAGGCGGCGGTGCGGGAGGCGTTCGAGGAGACGATCCTGCGCTGGGGCGGGCTCGACGTCCTCGTCTCCAACGCCGGCATCGCGCATTCCTCGCCGGTCGATCGCATGGCGCTCGCCGACTGGGAGCGCTCGTTCGCCGTCAACGCCACCGGCCACTTCCTGGTCGCGCGCGAGGCGATGCGGGTGCTGATCCGGCAGGGCATCGGCGGCGCGCTGGTGTTCGTGGCGACCAAGAACGTGATGTCGCCCGGCAAGGACTTCGCCGCGTACTCCGCGGCCAAGGCCGCCGAGGCGCAGCTGGCCAAGGTCCTGGCGCTGGAGGGCGCGCCCCACGGCATCCGCTCGAACATCGTGAACCCCGACGCGATCTTCCAGGACTCCCGGCTGTGGTCGGAGGAGATCCGTCGCGAGCGGGCCGCCGCCCAGGGCATCGCCGTCGAGCAGCTCGAGGACTTCTACCGCAAGCGCAACCTGCTGGGCGCCCGTATCCTGCCCGAGGACGTCGCCCAGGCCGTCCTGTTCCTGGTCTCGGACCGCTCAGCCAAGACGACCGGCTGCACCCTCACCGTCGACGGCGGCGTCAAGGACGCCTTCCCGCGCTGAGCCCAATGACGAAGAAAGCGGGTGGCCAAGGCGCGCCACGGCTTCGCCGGGGCGCGCCGAGCGTTGGGGGGTTTGGGGGGCGCCCGGAGCCCCCCATGAAGAACACGCGTGACCGAGGCGCGCCACGGCTTTGCCGGGGCGCGCCGAGCGTTGGGGGGTTTGGGGGGCGCTCGGAGCCCCCCAAGTTCAACTGATGCGCTTCGGCATCCAGATCGGGATGAAGCCGCCCGCCGAGCAGTGGGCCCTCGTGCAGCGGATCGAGGCGCTCGGCTTCGACTCGCTGTGGACCGGCGACCACGTGTCGTTCCACCACCCGCTCTACGAGTCGCTCACCCTGCTGGCGACCTACGCGCCGCTCACGCGACGCATCCGTCTGGGCACGGCCGTCTATCTCCTCGCGCTCCGCGCGCCGGCCATCGCGGCCAAGATCACCTCCACGCTCGACGTCCTGTCGGGGGGGCGGCTCATCTTCGGCGTCGGCGTGGGCGGCGAGAACCCCAGGGAGTTCGAGGTCTGTGGCGTGCCGCACCGCGAGCGGGGCGCGCGGGTCAGCGAGGGTATCGACGTCGTGCGAACGCTCTGGCGCGACACGCCGGCCAGCTTCAAGGGACGCTTCACCCGGTTCGAGTCCGTCTCGCTCGATCCCAAGCCTGTCCAGAAGCCGGGACCGCCGATCTGGATCGGCGGCCGCTCGGACGCGGCGCTGGCCCGCGCCGGCCGCCAGGGCGACGGCTGGGTGTCCTACGTCGTGCAGCCGGAGCGCTACACGCAGAGCGCCGAGAAGATCCGCGCCGCCGCGGCGACCGCCGGACGCGCGCTGGACGGCTTCGCGTTCGGCCACCTGGCCTTCGTCACGATCGGCCGCGACTGGGAGTCCGCCAAGGCGGTGTGGGCGCAGTACCTGACGAAGCGTTACGCCCAGGACTTCGAGCCGCTCGCCCGGAAGTACGGGATCCTCGGCACGCCCGAGCAGTGCGCCGAACAGATCGCCCGCTTCGGCGCCGCCGGGTGCACCGACATGATCCTGAACCCGATCGGCGACCCCAAGGACGAGCCCGAGCAGATCGAGCGCCTCGCCGCCGACGTCGTTCCGCGCGTCCGCTGAGCGATGCCGGCCAGGCCGCGCGAGTGCGTGGCTCGCGTGACGACGACGCGCGCGCTCACGCCGGACGTGCTCGAGGTGGACCTGGCGATGGTCGAGCCGGCCACCCTCGCCTTCGACGCCGGCCAGTGGGTGTCGGTGCCGCTCGGGCCCAAGACGGTGCGCGCCTACTCGATCGCCTCGTCGCCCCGCGCCCCCGCGTCGATCACGCTCTGCGCGGACGTGGCGCCCGGCGGCATCGGCTCCGCGTGGTTTCGCGGACGGCGACCGGGCCAGGACGTCCGCTTCAAGGGCCCGCTGGGCGGCTTCGTCCTCCCTCCCGGCGACACCCGTCGGCTGGTGCTGGTCGCCGAGGAGATCGGCATCGTGCCGATCCGCGCCATCGCGGGCGAGCTCGCCGCCGCGGGGTTCGAGCGTGCGACCACGCTGGTGTACTGGGCCCGCGATCCCGGCTGGCTCGTGTACGACGCCGAGCTACGCACGCTGGCGCGCCGCCATCCGCGCTTCGCGTATCATCCGGTCGTGCGCGCTGGCGGCGACGGCGCCCGCAGCGAGGCGGCCCCCACCGTCGACGCGCTGGTGACCGACGTGACGGCGCTCGTCGCCTACGTGGCGGGCGGCGAGGCGACCATCAACGCCGTGCGCGCGGTCCTCACCGGCAAGGGCCTCGAGCGCAAGGCGGTCAAGTGGGAGAAATTCTGGTAGATGGCTGAGCTCACCGGCGGCGAGCTGGTCGCGCGGGTGCTGAAGCAGGCGGGCGTGGGCCATGTCTTCACGCTCTGCGGCGGCCACATCCTGCCGATCTACGACGGCTGTCTGAAGGAAGGGATCGGTGTCGTCGATCTCCGCCACGAGCAGGCCGCCGCCCATGCGGCCGACGCCTACGCGCGGCTGACGCGCAACGTCGGCGTGGCGCTCGTCACCGCCGGTCCCGGCGTGACCGACGCCGTGACGGGCGTGGCCAACGCCTATGCCGCGCGCAGTCCGCTCCTGCTCATCGGCGGCGCCGCGCCGCTCGGCCTGCGCGGCCTCGGCGCGCTGCAGGACATGGAGCAGGTGCCCTTGCTGCGCTCGATCACCAAGGGCGCGTGGTCGGTGCCGGAGACGCGCCAGATTCCCGAGGTCCTCACCACCGCGATCCGCGTCGCGCTCTCGGGAAGGCCGGGCCCGGTCTTCGTCGAGATCCCCGTCGATCTCTTGCTGACGACGCTCGAGGAGCGCCTGGCGCCGATCCCGCGAGGCTACGTCCATCGCGCGCCGGTGCCGGGCGACGCCGCGGCGATCGAGCGCCTGGCCCGGCTGCTCGCCGGCGCCGTCCGGCCGGTGGTGATGGCCGGCAGTGGCGTCTACTGGGACGACGCGGCGGCCGCCCTCGCCGCCTTCGCCGATGCCAGCGGCGTGCCGGTGTTCATGAATGGTGCCGGCCGCGGCTGCCTGCCGGCCGATCATCCGCTGGCCTTCGCCCAGGCCCGCCCCCTCGCGCTGGGCCAGGCCGACGTCGTGCTCGTGCTCGGCGCCCCGCTCGACTTCCGGCTCGGCTACGGCCGGCCGCCGACCTTCGCCGAGGACGCCAGGGTATGCATGGTCGACTGCGACGCGGCCGAGCTCGGCCGCAACCGCGCGCTCGACGTCGGCATCGCCGGCCACATCGGCCGCGTCCTCGAGCAGCTGGCCTCGGCGCTGCCGCGCGGCGCCGCGGCCCGCGTGGCGGACTGGCGCGCCCGCCTGACCGCCGCCGAGCGCGAGGCGCGGGCCGTGCTCGACACGCAGGGCGCGTCGCCCGACGTCCCCATCTCGCACTATCGGTGGGCGGCCGCGATCGCCCGCAGCGTCACGCCCGAGACGATCGTCGTGGGCGACGGCGGCGACGTCATCGGCTGTGCGGCGAAGATGATCGCGCTGCACCGGCCCGGCCAGTGGCTCGATCCCGGGCCGTTCGGCTGTCTCGGCGTGGGACCGCCCTTCGCGATCGCCGCCAAGCTCCTTCATCCCGACCGTCGCGTGCTGCTGGTCGCCGGCGACGGCGCCTTCGGCCTGAACGGCATCGATCTGGAGACCGCGGTGCGCTTCCGCCTGCCGATGACCTGCATCATCGGCAACGACGGCGGCTGGGGCCAGATTCGCAACCCGCAGCTGTCGTTCTTCGGCGAGGAGCGCGCGGTGGCAACCTCGCTGCCGACGACGCGCTACGACCAGATGGTGGAGGCGCTCGGCGGCCGCGGTGTCCTCGTGCGCGAGCCCAAGGAGATCGGCCTCGCGCTCGAGCGGGCGCTCGCCTCCGACGACGTCTGGTGCATCAACGTGGTGCTCGACCCGGCCGCCTATCGCCGCACCGGCCAGGTGTCGATGGCCATCTAGTGCGGGTCACGTTCCTCGCCCCGCACGTCCGGATCGCCGGCGGCGTGCGCGCGATCCTGACCTATGCCGATCGCCTCGCCGGGCGCGGCCACGACGTCACGCTGGTGGTGCCGGCCCGCGGCCGCTTGCGCGCGCTCTGGCGGACGACGCGCGGCGCCGGCCCCGACTGGCTGACGGACTTCCGCCCGCGCGTGCGCTGGGTCGATCGCTGGGATGCCGCCGCGCTGCCGGATGGGGACGCCGTCGTCGCGACCGCGTGGCAGTCGGCGCCGGTGGCGGCCGCCGCCCCCTCGCGCTGCGGGGCGAAGTTCTATCTCGTCCAGCACTACGAGAGCCTCTACCACGGCGATCCGGCCGCGGTGGACGCGACCTATCGGCTGCCGCTCACCCCGATCGTCATCTCGACCTGGCTGCGTGACGTCCTGCGCCAGCGCTTCGGCCGCGACGCCGAGGTGCTGGTGACGCCGGTCGATCGGGCGCTCTTCCGACGCGTGCCGGTGGCGCTGGACACGTCGCGGCCGCGCGTGCTGATGCTGCACCACGAGTACGCCTGGAAGGGCGTGGCCGACGGCCTGGCCGCCGTGGCGCGCGCGAAGGCGCGGGTGCCGGGGCTCAGGCTGGTCGGCTTCGGCGTCAAGCCGCCGCGGGCGTTGCTGCCCTACGACGAGTTCCACGCCAACCCACCACAGGACGGCCTGGCCGCCCTGTACAGCGGCTGCGACATCTACCTGTGTCCGTCCTGGGACGAAGGCCTCGGCATGCCGTCCATGGAGGCGATGGCGTGCGGCGTCGCGCTGGTCACCTACGACAACGGCGGCTGCCGTGACTACGCGGTGGACGGCCAGACGGCGCTGGTGGCGCCGCGCCGGGACGTCGAGGCGCTGGCCGCCGCGCTGCAGCGCGCGGCCACCGACGGCGCGCTGCGCGAGCGCGTCGCCGCCGCCGGCCTGGTTCGGATCACGACGGCGTTCGACTGGGAGCGGGCGGTGGATCGCCTGGAGGCCTGGCTTCGGGCGGCCAGGCCGGCTGGGCGTCGAGGCTGAAGCGCGCTAGAATCGAGTGCGCAATGCCGATCTACGAGTACGAATGCGGCGACTGCCGTCGCCGCGTCAGCCTGTTGATCCGTACGTTTGCCGCGGCCGCCGCGCCGGCCTGTCCTCGCTGCGGCGGCACGGCCCTCACGCGTCTGATGTCGCGGTTCGCGACCGTCAAGAGCGAGGACGCCCGCCTCGAGTCCCTGGCCGGCTCGGCGTCCACGGGCGACCTCGACGAGAACGACCCCGGCAGCGTCGCGCGCTTCATGAAGAAGATGGGCCAGGAGTTCGGCGACGACCTGGGCGACGACTTCGGGTCGGCCGTGGACGAGGCCATGGCCGAGGGCGAGGCTGCCGGGGGCGGGGAGGAGGCGGGCGGCTCGGACGACGCGGAATCCGTCGACACCGCCGGCGCATCGGACCTCTGAGCCCGTGAAGATCGAAATCGACGACAGCCTGGAGGCCGTGGGTCCTGACGCCTGGGATGCCGTGCACGCCGGCTCCCGCCTGCGCGTGCCCTTTCTGGCCTGGACCTGGCAGCGCGAGTGGGTCGGCGTGCTCGCCGAGGGGCGCCGGCTCGAGCTGCGGCGCGTCGTCGACGCGGCCGGCCGTCTCGTCGCCCTGCTACCGCTGGTGGAGATCGGACCCCAGCGCTTCATGCTGGCCGGCGGCGCCGACGTGTCGGACTACCTCGACCTGCTCGCGCTCCGCGGCGAGGAGACCGACGCCTGGGCCGCGCTGCTCGAGGCGCGCGCGGCCTCGCGCGCGGTGTGGGAGCTGCACGCGGTACCGGCGGCGTCGCCGACGGTCACCGCGCTCCCAGCGCTGGCGGCCGCGGCCGGCCTCGTCGCGCGCGCGCCGGTGGAGGAGCGATGTCCCATCGCCGCGCTGCCGGAGTCGTGGGACGCCTTCCTCGCCGCCCTTCCCAAGAAGCACCGCCACGAGCTGACCCGCAAGCTGCGACGGTTCGAGCGCGAGATTCCCGACGGCCGCCTCGCCTGGGAGACCACGCCGGCCGGCATCGACGCCCGCCTCGAGCACTTCCTCGCGCTGCATCGCGCCTCGCGGGCGGGCAAGGCGAAGTTCATGGACGCGCGGATGGAGCGGTTCTTCCGCCGCGTCATCGTGGCGCTGGCCGCGCGCGGCGCCGCCCGGCTGGCGTTCCTCGACGTGGCCGAGGGGCCGATCGCCGCGTTCGTCATGCTGGAGTGGGAGGACACCGTCGGCCTCTACAACTCCGGCTTCGCGCCCGAGCGCGCCGCGCTCTCGCCGGGGCTCGTCCTGCTGGCGGGCGTCGTGCGCGACGCCATCGAGCGCGGCCGCCGGCGCTTCGACTTCCTGCGCGGCGAGGAGCGCTACAAGTACGAGTTCGGTCCCTCGGCGGAGGACGTCCACGCGGTGACCATCGAGGCGCGCGCGTGAGCCTTCGCGTCGCGATGCTCTCGGTGCACACGTGCCCGCTGGCGGCCCTGGGCGGCAAGGAGACGGGCGGCATGAACGTCTACGTGCGCGAGCTGGCCCGCGAGCTGGCCCGCATGCGGATGAGCGCCGACATCTTCACGCGCTCGCAGAACCCGGCGATCCCGCGCGTCGTCACGCTGGCCGAGGGTGTCCGCGTCGTCCATCTGGCCGCCGGCCCCCAGGCGCCGATGGTGCGTGAGCGGATGGTGGACCATCTCGACGCGTTCGTCGACGGTGTCGACGCGTTCCGCATCGCCGGCGGCCTCGAGTACGACCTGATCCACGCGCACTACTGGCTGTCGGGCGCGGTCGGGCTGGCGCTCCGCCAGCGGTGGGGCGTGCCGGTGGTGCAGATGTTCCACACGCTCGGCCATCTGAAGAACGACGCCACCCGCAACGGGGCCGACCGCGAGCCGGACGTGCGCATCGCCGAGGAGGCGCGCATCGTCGCCGCCACCGACCGTCTGATCGCCGCCACCGTCGTCGAGCGCGCGCACCTCGTGAGCCACTACGGCGCCGACCCCGGCCGCATCGCGGTCATCCCGTGCGGCGTCGACACCGAGCTCTTCACGCCGGGCGACCAGGCCGCGGCCCGCGCCACGCTCGGGCTCGACGCCGGACCGCAGCTCCTCTACGTCGGCCGGCTGGCGCCGATCAAGGGCCTGGAGACGCTGCTCGACGGCATGGCCCGGCTGCACGCCGCCGGCAGCCCGGCGCACCTCACGATCGTCGGGGGCGACGCCGACGAGCCGCTCGACGGCCACGAGGCCGAGCTGCGCAGCCGCCTCGCCCGGCTCGCGCTCGGCGACGCCGTGACGTTCGTCGGCGCCCAGCCGCAGGAGCGCCTGCGCACCTGGTACGTCGCCGCCGACGCGACCGTGCTGCCGTCGTACTACGAGTCCTTCGGCATGGTCGCGCTGGAGGCGATGGCCTGCGGCAGCCCGGTGGTTGCCTCACGCGTGGGCGGGCTGCAAACCACCGTGCGCCACGGCGTGACCGGCCTGCTCGTCCCCGACCACGATCCCGTCTCGCTGGCCGAGGCGCTCACCCGGCTGCTCGGCGATGCCGACCTGCGCTGGCGACTGGGCCGCGAGGGAGTCCGCTGGGCGATGCAGCACCGGTGGCCGTGCGTCGCCGAAGCCGTGTGCCGCGAGTACGCCGCGCTCGTCGAGCGCGCGGCCTCGCACCTCGCCGCCGCTCGCTGCCGCTAGTCTCGAGTCGCCGCGACCGGCGCGCGGCGGGGGCCTGGCCGGCTCGGCAGTCTCCGCCGTCCTCGCGCGCGCCTTGCGTTGTGCGCGGCGGCGTGCCGTCTCGCGCACTCCGGGCTCGACTCCTCACACGTGCGGGTTGGCGGTGCCACGGCGAGGACGGCTGCGACGACCTCGCCCGCCAGCCGCCGCCCTCCGCCACGCGTCGGTCGCTCCGTTCGCGGTGAGTGGCGGCGGTGGGATCGAGAGCGTGGCGGTGCCGGCCCTCGGCGGGGCGCCTCGCCGGCCACGAACATGGAGCGCGGTGGTGCCGGCGCTCGCCGTCGCGCGCTTCGAGCGCCGGCTTTGCCGGCGCAACCCTGTTCTGGGGGGTGGCAGGAAGGAGCGCGCCGTCAGACGCGCGACGACCGTCGGACGGGGGCCGAAGCCCCCCGCCGAGTGTGACGAAGTGCCCCTCCGGGGTGCTACACTCCGCGGCGTCGTGGGCACACTGCTGGAAGTCCGCAATCTCCAGACGCATTTCGCGACGCGGGGCGGCGTCGTGCGTGCGGTCGACGGCGTGTCGTGGGACGTGCGCGAGGGCGAGACGGTCGCGCTCGTCGGGGAGTCGGGGTGCGGCAAGTCGGTCAGCGCGCTGAGCATCATGCGGCTGGTGGCACCGCCGGCCGGACGCATCGTCGGCGGCCAGATTCTCTTCAAGGGCCGCGACCTGCTGCGGCTCGGCGAGGAGGAGATGCGGCACGTCCGCGGGCGCGAGATCGGCATGGTGTTCCAGGAGCCGATGACCTCGCTCAACCCCGTGCTCAGCATCGGCCGCCAGCTCACCGAGGGCCTCGAGATCCACCTGAGGCTGTCCCCGGCCGAGGCCCGGCGCCGGGCCGAGGAGTTGCTGGCGATGGTCGGCATTTCCGATCCGGCGCGGCGGCTGCGGCAGTACCCGCACCAGTTCAGCGGGGGCATGCGGCAGCGGATGATGATCGCCATGGCGCTCGCCTGCAATCCCTCGCTCGTGCTGGCCGACGAGCCGACCACTGCGCTCGACGTGACGATCCAGGCGCAGATCCTCGAGCTGATGAAGGACCTGTCGCGGCGGCTGGGCGTCGCCATGCTGATCATCACGCACAACCTCGGCGTCGTCGCCCGCTACGCCGACCGCGTGAACGTCATGTACGCCGGACGGATCATCGAGCGCGGCACGGCCCGCGAGCTCTACGCCAATCCCCGGCACCCCTATACGCTCGGTCTCCTGCGATCGGTCCCGCGCCTGGACGAGCCGCGGCGCGCGCGGCTGGACCCGATCGAGGGCCAGCCGCCCGACCTCATGCGTCTGCCGGCCGGGTGCGCCTTCACTCCTCGCTGCGGCTTCAGCGTCGAGCGGTGCCGCGTCGAGGCGCCGCCGCTGTGCGAGGTGAACGCCGGCGGTCACGTGAGCGCGTGCTGGGAGGCC
>Ga0066697_10001133_pt1 | contig 10688 bp, 9 predicted proteins | sample GraSoiAngelo_146_FD_66451 | JGI IMG/M metagenome (GOLD analysis project Ga0066697, IMG submission 66451) | Grasslands soil microbial communities from the Angelo Coastal Reserve, California, USA - 14_1009_05_30cm | ecosystem: Environmental > Terrestrial > Soil > Grasslands | place: USA...
CGCCCAATGGCATCGACATCGATTTTGAAAATGTTGGGGGAGAGATCATGCAAGCGGTGCTCGGCCGCATGAATCTCTTTGGCCGCGTCGTTGTCTGCGGACTCATCTCCGGATACACCAAGGAAGATCCCGGCATGGCCAGCTTCGCCACTGTCTTGGTCAAGCGCCTCCGCGTTCAGGGATTCATTATTCTCGATTATGCCTCGCGCTTCATGGAAGCCGCGAAGCAGTTGGGTCAGTGGAAAATGTTCGGCAAGCTCAAGGACCGAGAGACCATCGTGGAGGGACTGGAGAAGGCGTCCGACGCCATCAATATGCTCTTCACGGGCGGCAACACGGGAAAGCTAATCGTCAAAGTGTGATCGAACTACGCGACCGCACCGAATTACTGCTGTGCGTTTCTCTTTCTTTCTTCGTCCAAGCGCTTCAAGAACTCTTCGAACTTCGGCTTCTGCTCCGGCGTAAGAATCGCCCGAATCAGTTCTCGCCCCTTAAGTCGAGCTTCGTTGATCTGCGGATCCGTTGACTGGTGAATGGCTTTGTACTGGGCTTGCACGCTGGTTATAATCGCGTCAAGCTGCTTCTGCTGGTCGGGGTCCAGATTCAATTCCTGGGTCAAGCGCTGCACCTTCTGCGCCCGCTTTTCCGCTTCCGTCATCTGCGGGGGAGCGGCAATCACACGGTGGGCAAAAACATACCCAAGCATCCCTCCGAGCGCCGCCCCGAGCAGGAAAACAACGCCGACCCATAGGGCCGCCTTGCGGGTTGCAGACGTACCGTTCATTGCTTCTGCTCCGCCAGGCTAATGAGCACATCATCCTGATTGAGGGGTGCCTGCGGCGCTTCAAAAAGATATTCCTGGTTCGCCGTCGCGGCTGGTTGGTTCGCCGGCATCGTAGAAGGCCTTTCATACAACCACGTACTGGCCACCAGCAAAAGCGCTCCTGAAGCCACGGCCAGCCGTGAAGCAAACCTCGGCACTGCCAGCCACGTACTTGCCATTTCCGATAATTCCCTCTCACGCGCCGCGATGGCGGCCATGACGCGGGACGCAAACCATGGCCTAGACACCTGTGTGGAAGAGGCCGCGCCCTTGAAGATTTCCCGGGTCGCGAATACATCCTGCGCCGCCTCTCGGCAACTCCTGCACGCGGCGACGTGAGCGCGCTGCGCCGCAGGCCAGGTCTGGCTCAACTCTTCGACAGGTACGGCTTCAGGACGAGCCGCTGCGGATTGCTCCAGCAAATCCTGCAGCTTCCTGCACTCTTCATCACTTTTCTTCACCAGGTTCCACATCCCGCCTCCTCGCTGCTCGTGCCTTCATACTGAATCTCCGCGCTTTTTCGCCTGGCTCACCACCCGGCGCCGGGCCCGAAAGAGCCGCACCTTCACCGTATTACCATTCAGATTCAGGACTGCCGCGATCTCCTCGATGGAGAATCCCTCCACTTCTTTCAGGATCAGCATCAGCCGGTCCCGTTCATCCAATCCTTCCAGCAGGCGCTCCACACGCTCCCGCGCTTCGATCTTCTCCCTGATATCAGGCCCGGGGTTCTCTTTTTCCCCTGAGGTGATGACCTGTCTGGCCTGTTCCTCGCTCAAATCGGACTCGTACAACAGGGGTCGAACCTTCTTCTTTCTCAACAAGTCCCAGCACTCATTCACGGTGATCTTATACAGCCAGGTGCTGAATGCCGCTCGTTGATCAAATCGCTTGAGCGAGAAATACGCCTTGACAAAAACCTGCTGGGCGATATCCTCCACATCCTCCCGCCTTCGCAGGATCCCTCCTGCCACGGCAAATACTCGGTGCTGATGACGCCGCACCAATTCCTCAAACGCCTCTTGATCTGCTCTCTGTGCCCGGCGAACCAATTCGCGGTCGTCGGTCGCGCCGGCAGGTCGGGAGGCAGGCCCCCGCGCGGTCCCTACCGCGGGGGGCAGATCAAAGGGCTCCACTTTTGGGACGCGCGCCATAGGCATTTGGTTACGGTGACTATCCCCAATTTGCGCAAACCTGCATCAAATGTTTCACTTCCGCAGCGGCAAGTTTGTACTTGCTTCCTATCTTACCTACATGGAATAATGCCGGCATGATTATTGGTGACCGGCTTCGCGCACTCCGCGAAGAAAAGAAACTCTCCCAGGGCGACATCGAAAAACGAACGGGTCTGCTTCGTTGTTATATTTCCCGCGTAGAGAATGGTCATACTGTCCCGGCCATCGAAACGTTGGAAAAACTCGCTCGCGCTCTCGAGTGCCCACTCTATCAACTCTTTTATGACGGCGAGGAACCGCCGCAGTTGCCGAATCTCCCCAAGCGCAAGTCATCCGATGACATCGCCTGGGGCAGCGTTGGCAAAGATGCACGCTTTCTCAACAAGCTTCGCCGCTTGCTGAGCAAAGTGGAAGAAGGGGATCGCAAACTCATTCTGTACATGGCCCAGAAAATGGCCAACCGATAGTCCTGCGATCGGACTTCTGTGATCGTCGCCGTTCCACATCAGCTCACCTTACAGGAAAGGCCGCACACACCCGCTGGGCGGCCTCTTTGTCTTTCCGGGCCGCCGATTTTCAGCAAGGCTTCCTTTCGAGGGTTAAGTCCGCTCCCTCTGGTCATTAGCCTGACCTCTCAGAGAACTATTCCCACTCGATCGTGCTGGGCGGCTTAGAGCTGATATCGTAAACTATTCTTGTCACGCCGGTTACTTCGTTGACGATGCGGGTAGAGATACGTTCCAGCACTTCCCCGGGCAGCCGGACCCAATCAGCCGTCATGGCGTCATCGGACTCCACCACCCTCACGGCCACGGTTAGCCCATAGGTTCGCCCATCGCCCATGACCCCCACGCTCCGCACGGGGAGCAGAACCGCAAATGCTTGCCACACTTTGTCATACAGTCCCGCACGGCGAATTTCCTCCACCACGATCGCGTCGGCCTCCTGAAGGGTTACCAGATGTGGACGGGTGATCTCCCCGAGCAGACGGACCGCCAGCCCCGGCCCCGGAAACGGGTGTTTCACCAGAATCTCTTCCGGCAGGCCCAGCTCCTTGCCAATCCGACGAACTTCGTCCTTAAAGAGGTCCCTCAGGGGCTCGACCAACGCAAAAGGCATCTTTTCGGGCAATCCGCCGACGTTGTGGTGCGTTTTGATCGTAGCCGAAGGCCCCTTTACGGAAACCGACTCGATTACGTCGGGATAGAGCGTTCCCTGTACCAGGTAGCCAATCTCTCCGCGGGCCTCCCCCGCTTGGAGCTTTTGCGCCTCCTCAGCAAAGACAGCGATGAACTCCCTGCCGATGCGCTTGCGTTTTTCCTCGGGGTCGGTAACCCCTTTCAATCGAGCGAGAAAGCGCTCAGAAGCGTCCACGCCGAGGACGTGGAGTTTCAGCCGGTCGCGCAACATCTCCAGGGTCTGCTCAAACTCGTTCTTCCTCAGCATCCCGGTATTCACGAAGATATTCGTCAACCGGGTGCCCATGGCCCGGTGCACGAGCACCGCCGCGACCGTGGAATCCACGCCGCCGCTGAGCCCGCAGATGGCCCACTTATTTCCCACCTTCTCGCGGATCGCCGCGGTGCTCTCCTCGATAAAAGCTGCCCCGCTCCACTTCGGTTCTGCTTTGCACACGCGAAACAAAAAGTTTCTCAATAGCTCCGTTCCTTGCTCGGTGTGCTTCACTTCCGGGTGAAACTCAACGGCATAGATCTTCTTCGCCGAATTTTCCACGGCGGCGATGGCATTCTCGGTTCGCCCGATGGTTCGAAATCCTTCCGGAAGCGTTCGAACGTGGTCGCCGTGGCTGTTCCACACGCGCAGCGAGGCCGCAACCCCAGTAAACAGGTCGGATGCACTATTCGCTTTCGAATCGTCAATCCTCAATTGCGCGCGGCCATATTCGCGCCGCTCCGCCTTCTCTACCGTGCCGCCGAGCGTGCGGGTGATCCACTGCATCCCGTAACAAATTCCCAGCACCGGGATGCTGAGTGCCAACACCTGCGGATCGCACTTGGGTGCTTCAGGGTCATAGACCGAGCTCGGCCCCCCCGATAATATGATTCCTGCAGGCTCGAGCTTGCGGATTTCTTCGATCGAAGAAGTGCATGGTAGAACGGCGGAGAAGACCTGCTGTTCCCGGATGCGGCGCGCAATCAGCTGGGTGTACTGCCCACCGAAATCCAGAACCACCACCCCGCCGAGTTCCGCTTTCATCCGGCCTCCCTGCTCTTGCGCTTGCTCCGCCGCCTGTTTTGCTGCGTTCTCCATGATGCCATCCCCTCATGCCACGACAAGATTCAATAGTCTGTCCGGCACAAAAATGATTTTCATAATGCGTTTGCCGGCGAGATGCGGCGCAATCACGGCATCCCCTTGCGCCAGTTTTACGACCTCTTCTTCCCCGCTCCCCGCCGCTACCTTCACTTTGCCCCTCAGCCGTCCGCAAACTTGCACCGGGATTTCGACTTCCTCCTCCCGCGTCAACACCTCATCAAATGCCGGCCAGGCCGCCTTCCATAATCCGTATTTATGTCCGAGCATTTCCCAGAGCTCTTCCGCCAGGTGTGGGGTCATCGGCGCCAGCATCAGCGTCAGTAGTTCCAGCACTTCCCTGCGTACTTCCGGTCGCACGTCTTTTTCCAGCGGTTCTTGCAAATAAATCTCATTGGTAAGCTCCATGATCAGCGCAATCGCGGAATTGAAGTGCCAGCGAGTCTCGAAGTCCTGCGTCACGCGCCGCAGTGTCTGGTGAACTTTGCGCAGCAGGGTCTTCTCCTTTGCCGTAGCGGCATCGATGCTTCCGCCCTTCACTCCGCGAACGCCCTGCGCGTGCCGGTCCACCAGCCGATACACGCGGTTTAGAAACCGCCATGATCCTTCGATGCTCTCCTCGCTCCACTCCAGGTCTTTTTCCGGCGGAGCCGCGAACAGCGTATAGAGACGACCCGTGTCCGCCCCATATTTTTGAGCCATGTCTTCCGCGCCAACCACATTGCCCTTCGACTTTGACATGGCCACGCCGCCCTTTTGCACCATGCCTTGAGTAAAGAGCCGCGCCGCCGGCTCGTTATGTCTGATGAGCCCAAGGTCGCGCATCACTTTGCACCAAAAACGCGAATAGAGCAGGTGCAGGATGGCGTGGGTGATTCCCCCGATGTACTGGTCAATCGGAAACCAGTAGTCGGCCATGGCCGCATCATAAGGCGCTTGGTCGTTGTGCGGATCGCAGTAGCGGTAGAAATACCAGGACGAGTCCACAAACGTATCCATGGTGTCCGTCTCGCGCCGCGCCGTGCCGCCGCATTTTGGACAAGTCGTATTCACGAACTCCGGCGTGGCTGCCAGCGGCGATTCGCCCATGCCCGTCAGTTTGGGGTTCGGCGGCAGTAGTACCGGCAAATCCATGTCCGGCACTGGAACCATGCCATCCTTCGAACAATAGATGACCGGGATCGGCGTGCCCCAGTACCGTTGCCGCGAAATGCCCCAGTCCTTCAACCGGAAAATGGTCTCGGCGCGCCCGATTCCTTTTTGTTCTGCGAACGTGGTCATCTTGGCGATCGCCGCTTCCGGCGAAAGCCCGTTGTACGGTCCGGAGTTGACGAGTTTCCCTTGCTGGTGCTCGTCGAACGCCGCCGTCAGCTTTTCTTCAACTAGCTCTTGGCCTTCGAGCGGCTGCACCACCACGCGCACCGGCAACCCGTATTTCCGGCAGAACTCCAAGTCCCGCTGATCGTGCGCCGGAACCGCCATAATGGCTCCCGTCCCATATTCCATCAGGATGAAATTGCCCACCCAGATCGGAATCTTCTCGCCACTAAAGGGGTTGGTGGCGTATCGTCCGGTGAAGAAGCCTTCCTTCTCCATCGTCGCCAACTCCTCGGTCTTCACTGATGTCTGACGCATTTTGGCCAGCTTAGAGTGTGCTTCCGCGCCCGCGGGTGATTCATTCAGCAGCTTCGGCAGCAGCGGATGCGCCGGCGCAAGGATCACCGCAGTCGCGCCATATATCGTGTCCATGCGTGTGGTAAAAACTTCGATCGGTTCCGCGCCCGCCAGGTCCGCCACGGCGAACTTCACCTTCGCGCCCTGCGACTTCCCGATCCAGTTCCGCTGCATCAAGATGACGCGCTCAGGCCATCCGCCCTCTAGTTGCTTCAAATCATCCAGCAGCTGCTCCGCATACGCGGTGGTCTTCAGGAACCACTGCTCGATCTCGCGCGATTCCACCAACGTATCTTCGTGCCGCCAGCAGTAACCGCCATTCACCACCTGCTCGTTCGCCAGCACCGTGCAACACTTAGGGCACCAATTCACGCGGCTCTTTTTCCGGTAGGCCAGCCCGCGGTCCAGCATGCGTAGGAAGAACCACTGGTTCCAGCGGTAATATTCAGGTTCACAGGTGGAGATCTCCCGCCGCCAGTCGTAACTGAACCCAAAGCGCCGCAGCACGCGCTGAAATTCCGCAATGTTCTTGTTGGTCCACTCGCGCGGGTGGGTGTTGTTCTTGATCGCCGCGTTTTCCGCCGGCAGGCCGAAGGCGTCCCAGCCCATCGGATGCATCACGTTGAATCCGCGCATCCTCTTCACACGCGCCACGACGTCCCCTATCGCATAGTTGCGCATGTGGCCCATGTGCAGCGTACCGGAAGGGTACGGCAGCATCTCCAGAACGTAATACTTGGGCTTCGCCGCGTCCGCCTCCGACTCGAATACGCGCGCCTCTGCCCAGCGCTTCTGCCACTTCTCCTCGATTTTGTGCGGATCGTATCCCGACCCCGTGCCCGGTATGTTCTGCTCCGCCACGCTGGCTTATCCCCTTTTTTTCTTTGCCGAACCCTTCCTGGCCCCGCCCTTCTTCGTCCGCGGTTTCTTCTCTGAGCGTCTTGGCGTCCGGCGCCTGCCCCGCCCCGATGGGAGCGTCTCTCGCTTAGCGTTTCTCTTCTTCTCTGTTTTTCTGTGTAGCGAAATCCTTTTTTGCAGCGCCGCGGTCAGCATGGAGAATCCTTTCTCCGCTTCCGGCTCCTGGCCCTTCAATCCCGCCAGCTCCCACAACATCGCCACGTTCCGCCGGTCATCGCCAGGATCATCGATCGGTGTCTCGGCCACAAAGGCCCGTCCCGGCAAACCTTCCGGCGCCGCCGCGCTGAATCGCGGATGCCGCAAAATTCTCGCAAACGCCTCCGCTCCAATCTTTCCTTTTCCGATGTGCTCGTGCCGGTCCACGCGCCCGCCCAGCGGAATCTTCGAATCATTCACGTGAATCACCGGCACGTTCTCGAGCCCAATCGCGCCGTCAATCTGTCCGATCGTTGAAGCCAGCCCGCCCGGGCTCTTGATATCGTATCCCGCGGCAAAGAGGTGCGCCGTATCCAGGCACGCCCCCACCGGCAAGTTTCGCAACCCCGCCAAAATCTCTCCGAGTTCTTCCAGCCGCGCCCCGACTGACGTTCCCATCCCCGCCGTGTTCTCGATCAGTATTCGCAGCCCGTCCATCGGTGCGTGCTTCGATGCCTGCTTCACTGATTCCACGATCGTAGAAATCGCCTGCTCCGTCGTCGATTCACCGCGGGCCCCCGGGTGCACGATCAGAAAGTCCGCTCTCAACGCTATGGCTCGCACGATCTCATCGTGAAATGCCTGAATCGAGCGCGTCTGCAGCATGCGCTCGGCCGACGCGAGGTTGAGCAGGTAGTTGGCATGTATCACCAATGGGCCGAGCCGCAGCTCTTCCCGGCGCGCCCGAAAGGCCTTGGCGTCTACGTCCGAAATCCGCGTCGACCCGCCTTGCCACATCCGGGGGCTGGCCGAGAAGATTTGCAGTGCGTTGCAACCCAGTTTCCGAGCCGATTCCAGGGCATTCAAATAGCTTCCCGCGATGGAGGTATGAATGCCGATGCGCACACGCCCATCCATCCAGGATGGCGGGTGAGGTTCAGGTTCAGGTTCGGGGCGGTACTCGTCTTCGGGATCGAATTCAGTCGGTTGGAGGATGGGCTGGTCAGGCACGCCGGTGGAAAATTTTTGCTCCGTCATAAACCAACTATTCTAGCACACGCGCCAAATCACCTCTGGGGTTGGCGGGTCTTTGGAGGAAGAGACACCCCGCCGTATCAGCCTCCTCTCCAGACTGCCAGTCCGGAATTCAGCTATCCCTGCGGTCTTTCGTGCCCGAAGATGGAAAGCGGATTCCCGCGCGACTCCTCTGTCCTTCGGTTCGCAGCGGCAATCACTTGGTCGGCCGGCCGATTGGCGATGCACTCCAGGGAATCTGCGATGCGCGACAAGTCATGAAGAAGCCGGTCGATTACGGCGGACCTCTGCAGGACAACAGTTCGTCTCCGGCGGAATAGCTGAACGACCCAAGCCCCTAGCGCAATCAAGACAATTGCGCCGGTGACGAGTTGTTCGTAACCGGTTATAGTGAGAGTTCGGCCGAAAATAGTAAAGACATGATCCGAGAGCAATTCTTCCTCCCGGCTGGGGCGCAGAATCACAACAGACCCATTAGATGCCTGGCGGGCTGTGCGCGTCAACGCCCACCGGGAGACTTTCTCGAGCTTCCTGTAAATCCTCCTTGACGAATTAACTCTATCTATGTAGAGTTAAGGCATGGGCATACGCATCCGCCTGTCGCATCCGACCTTGGCCATCCTCGATGCCCTCCTGGCACACCCCGCCCAGTGGCATCACGGCTATGCCATCTCCCTTCAAACCAGTATTCCTTCGGGCACTCTCTATCCCATCCTCATGCGCCTAGATAAGCGGGGCTGGCTTGAAACACGCTGGGAAAACTCCGTTCCGCAAGGCCGCCCTCGGCGGCATCTCTATCGTCTCACCGGCGCCGGCCGCGAATGGGCCCGCGAGGAACTGCGCGCTGCGCAGCAGCGCGAATTCTGGAAGCCCGCCGCGAGTCAGGCGTGACCATGACTTCCCGACAACCGTCACTGCCCTTCTGGCTCGCGCATGCCTCCCTACAGCTCGCTCTTCGACTTTGGCCCAAGGAATCGCGTGACTGGGGTCACGCCCTCGCCGCCGAGCTCGATGAAATTGAAAAGCCGTTCGAGGCCCTACGATGGGCCATAGGAGGCTTCTCACTTCCTGGCTTGGCTGAAGCTCCCGGCTGGCTCTGCCCTTTCCTCAACTTCCCTTCCTACCGGAGTCAGCGCCGCCGTTCTTCCCAGGCGCTCTCGGCTCTTCACCGTGGCCATCCTCCTGGCAACCGCAGTGGTTGTCTGCCTTCCCCAAAGCCGCGAAGCCATCTCTACCGTGCGCGGCAGTTGGAATGGGTATCGGGGATATTCGAGCGATGTCCGCGCCTTGCGAAATCTGGCCGCTCGCGCTGAAAAGGAGAGGGACGCGCGCACCCTGGCCTTCGTCGCACTTGCTGCGCCTGACACAGGCAGCGCGATGGCGCTGGCGGATCATGCGGTGGCCATTGACCCGAGCCTAGTGTGGATCTACGCCGGCTCCACGGGACATCCTGAATACGCGCCGCCATCGAAAGACGGACTGGCCCGATTGTTGTCCGCCGACCCTGACAACGCCTTCCCGGAACTCGTCGCCGCGCGAGTCAGCTCCGAGCCGCTATTCCGAAAGCTCATATTCCAGCATTCCCCGACCGAAAAAGAGTTCGAGACGTCCCTGGCCGCTGACCCCCAATGGATGGCTCACATGGACCGCGCTTTTCGAGCGCCCCGCTACGACACCTATTTCAATCGCCATTGGCAACTTACTCGAGAAGTCTGGAACCAGCATCAAGATCTGTCGGCATCGGTGATTTTCAACACACTGTGGGCTCACCCTCTTCCTGACGTGGCTTCCATAAGGAGCTATGGCACTCATCTGGTGCACAACGCTCAGGAGGCCTCTACGGCCGGTCGTCCCGATGAGGCGGAATCCCTGCTTAATCGTGTCGATGAGTTCGGTCGCCATATGGCAGATCAGGGCGAAACCGATTTTGAGCGCATGGTGGGTCTGAGCGTCTCCCATCAAGCATTGGCGGAGCTGCGAACTCTCCAGCAAACCCAGGGCTTGGACCGTCAGAGCCAGGAAGCAGCGCCGCGCCTCGAGGACGTTGACGAACGGATAGAGAGCCTCGGCCACTCATTCCGACCGTGCAGCCCAGCCGAGTGGCGCGCCCTCGATCACCGAGCCCTCCTGGTCCAACTCTCTGCCGTACTAGCCATGTTGGTCGCCATCGTTGCGGCGTTCAGCCTATTCGCTCTGGAGCTGCCCCTCGCCAGGCCGGGCCAGCAGCGTATCCGACTGCGTCGCACCATTTGCGTTGCCGCGGACTGGGCTCCCGCAGCGCTGCTCATCGGTTGTTTCGCCTTGCTGCTGCTGTTCCAACCCTATGCGCAGATTCTCCGGTCGGCTCGCAGTCTCGGCTCTGCTTCGGAGGCCTGGCATTCCATGCATTTTGCCGGGCTGTTCACTCTATCGGCGAGTCTTGGCGCTCTGGCAGAGCCCTTTACAGCAGTTCACTTCTGGCAAGCATTCATCGCTGCGAGCGCCGGTCTGGCCCTCTTCGTAGTGGCGCGCGGATTCCTTGGTCACAAGCGCGCCTAAACGCGAGTACCACCGCATCCATTTGCTGCATCCTGGTGGCTTGCCGTAAACTCTGGGTTCACGAGCTCGGCCGGGGAGCCCTCCATGCTTGTCGTCATGAATTCGCACGCCACCGA
>Ga0066697_10001145_pt1 | contig 10652 bp, 9 predicted proteins | sample GraSoiAngelo_146_FD_66451 | JGI IMG/M metagenome (GOLD analysis project Ga0066697, IMG submission 66451) | Grasslands soil microbial communities from the Angelo Coastal Reserve, California, USA - 14_1009_05_30cm | ecosystem: Environmental > Terrestrial > Soil > Grasslands | place: USA...
CTTCGAGCAGCGCCGCAATCGCCCAATAAGCCACGCCGATGGCAACCCCGAGCGCGACTCCGCCGATAGCTCCACGTGTGCCTACCAGAAACGCAAAGGGAATCGCCAGCAATATGCTCACAGGCGCCATCAGGGGATAGGCGATTTTTTTGTGCCACTGTACCATCAGGGTTGCCACGTCAAAGCCCGCCCGGTGCAATCCATCGATATAGCTCCCTAACTCGCCCACGCGCATTTGAAACGCCTGCCGCACCTCGCGGTTGAAGTAGCTTGGCGGTTCGGACAATTCCGGCGGCGCCGCCGCCGCGAAAGGCTCGAATTTGGTAACCGAGCCGTCTCGAAAATCCCGGATCCACCCGCTTTCGAGCGCCCAGACCTGCCGGGCTTCCGACCAGCGGGCACGCGTGGCAAAAATCCGCCGTCGCACATGGAAATCTGCGGGATCGAGCTCGAGCACGCTCAACCCGCCAAACATGTTTTGCTCCGGATCGAACAGGTCGTAGTTGTAGATCTTCGAGTCCTCCCCGAACATCCACCGTTGTGGATGCGCGTAGGTCTGTGGCGGCCGCCCTTTAATCTGGTTGTGCAGAGCGTCCTGGCGCTGGTTGGCGTAGGGCAGATAGGTATCGTCGAGCACTAACAACGTGCCCGCCACCGCGAGGCCCGCCAGCAGCAGCGGCACGGCCACACGAAACAGACTTATTCCGCTGGCTTTGATCGCCACAATCTCGTTGTTCTTGCTCATGATTCCGAGCGTCACGAGCACCGCAACCAGCCCCGCCAGCGGCGCCAGGTTGTACACCAGGTACGGTGTGAGATAGCCAAAGTACTCGGCGACGGTCACGAACGCGATGCGCCGCCGCCCGATGTCGTCTAGCAGCTCAAAAAAGGTAAACGCTTCGAACAGAAACACGAATATCGCGAGCAACAGCCCAAAATAAAAAAAGAACTTTCGCAGGGTGTAGAGGTCCATCAACCGGGGAAAGCTTCCGCTCGATCGCGCGGGCATTTCCTGCGCGCCGCGCTCTCCATTGGCCGCTTGCGCTGCCGCGGCGCGTGCCCGAGCCTGCGCCTTTCGCCGGCGCGCCAGGCGGATCCGCCGGCTGAGATATCCAAGCGGGCGCAACCAGCGGCTCTCCCCGCGAAACTGTTCCATCCGCGGCAGCAGGGCTATCCCTAAGGCCGTTAGGATTCCGTTGGCCATCCAAATCCCCGCTGCCGGCGAAATCTTTCCCTCCCGTGCCAATCCCGCACCCAGGATCAGCAGCAGGTAATACGCGGCGATGAGCACAACGGCCAGCAGCGATCCCGCGGCTCGGCCGCCGCGTCGCGGCTGCGCTCCCAGTGGCACCGCCACTAGCGCAAACACCAGGCAGGCGACGGGAAACGCCAGCCGCGTCTCGAGCTCCACACTGGCTTCCCGCGATCCCGAACGCCTTTCGGTCATCAGTTCCTTCATCGATTGTTCGGGGATGCTGCGATGTCGGGGTTGTACCGAACCGAGTCCGCTCACCTGAATGGGCCAGTCGCTCTGACCAAACGACGTCACCGCGTAATGATTGGGATCCTCGCGCGAGAACTCATGCGTCGTGCCGCCCTTGAGGTGCAACTCCAGCTTGCCCTGCTTTGGCTCGGCAATCACAATCGCGCTATCGGCCAGGGTTACTTGCGAGCCGCCCTCTCCTCCGGTGTCCGCGACGAATACTCCGTGCCATTGCGTTCCGCTTGCCGACACGTCGTTCACATACAAGACCTTTTTCGGAAACCGCTCGTCAAACACGCGCGGCTGCAGTTGAAAAGAGATTTGCGAGCTGATCAGTTGCGCTTCGGCGGTGTGCAGCGTCCGCAACGCCCCAGGGCCCACCCACGTAGTCATGACCAGCGTGAGTAACGCCCCGACCAGGGCGAGCACTCCCACCGGAAAAAGGATACGCCGCCTCCCGATGCCGAGGGAGGTCAGCGCAATGATTTCGCTGTCGGCCGACATCCGCCCCAGCCCCAGCAACACGCCAATCAGCGTCGCCATTGGCACGGTAAAGACGAAAACGCCTGGGAAAATGCACAGAAACAGTTCCAGGATCTGCGCGCCCGAACCCACGTGGCGCACATAAATCTCCATCAGCCGCACCAGACGGGGCACGAGAAATACAAACGTGAAGACGACCAGTCCGAGGAATGCGTGGCGGGAAACCTCGCGGACGATATAACGATCCAGAATGCGCATGACGCGAACGCTAGAGTGTACCACGCCGTCAGCCGCGGATCGTTCTACGGCGCACGAACCGGGGGACTTGCCGTGTTGCGAGTTTTGAGGAGCGGCGCTGCGATAGGCTCTTCTTGCCTGTATACTTTGATTCTGTCTATGCCTGTGGCTACAAACCATCTGCGTGAGCCTCTCTTCGGGACACCCGCCGAATGAATCGCATCCATTTGGTTGTGCTGTGGCACATGCATCAGCCGCAATACCGCGACCCAGAAACTGGCCGCTATGTTCTCCCGTGGACGCGCCTGCACGCCCTCAAGGACTACTACGGCATGGTCGAACTGCTTCGCGAGTTCACCAACTTCCATGCCACGTTTAACATCGTTCCTGCTCTCGGCGCGCAGCTCGAAGAGTACGCCAGCGGCAAGTTCAACGAGCCGTGGTTTTCCCTGGCTTTCAAAAGCGCCGATGAGCTGACCCGCGAGGACAAGTCGGAGATCCTTTCGCGCGCCTTCCAGGTCAACCACGAGCACCTGATGTCACGTTGGCCGCGCCTTGTCGAACTTTATGAATGGTCGCGCCCCGCCGGGGGCGCTCAGGCTCTTATCGCTTTCACCGCTCGCGACTGGCGGGACCTCCAGCTTCTCTCGCAGCTCGTTTGGATGGAAGAATCCTGGTTTCAGAAGAACGAAGTCGTCAGCCGCCTCGCAGCGAAGGGCAAAGACTACACCGAGAATGACAAGTCCGCCTTGCGGGGAAAACAGCTGGAACTCCTGCGTTTGATTTTGCCGGCGTATCGCGACGCAGCCTCGCGCGGCCAGATCGAGATCAGCACGACGCCTTTCTACCACCCCATTCTGCCGCTCCTGTGTGACTCGGACATCGCGCGTGTTGCCAACCCTTCCACGCCGCTGCCGCGCCGCGCTTTCCGCCGGCCCGAGGATGCTCGCGAACAATTGCAGCTCGCGCGCCAATATCATGAGAAAACCTTCGGCCTGAAGCCGCCGGGCCTCTGGCCGTCCGAGGGCTCAGTTTCCGATCAAGCCCTCTCGATCGCCGCCGAAGAAGGATTCCAATGGTTCGGCACCGATGAAGGCGTGCTTGGCCGTACTCTGAACGTCGGCTTTTTCCGCGACTCCGGCGGCATCCCCGCAAATGCGGATCGCCTTTTCAAGCCCTGGCGCATCCATCTGGGCGATAAATCCATCACCGGGCTGTTCCGCGACCACCATCTTTCCGACCTGATCGGCTTCGTTTACAGCCGCATGGAAGCGAAAGCCGCTGCCGCCGATCTCCATTCGCGTCTGCGCCTGCTCGGTGAGAAAGTGTCAGGCAACCAGCCGCTCACCGTGTGTCTATTTCTCGATGGGGAGAATGCCTGGGAGTACTACCCGGGCAATGGCCGCGAATTCCTTCGCGAGTTCTATCGGCGAATCGAATCTGATCCCGATTTCCGCGCGCTTACGGCTGGCGAGGCCGTCGCCGCAGCCGCGGAAATTCCCAGCAGCACCGGAATTTTCCCCGCTTCCTGGATTAACGCCAATTTTGACGTTTGGATCGGTCATAGCGAGGACGTCACGGCCTGGGAGCTGCTGTGGGACACCCGCGAGGTTTACGCCCGTGGAGTCGAAGCGTACAAAACGGGGAGACCGGGCGCGCCGACCGAAACTGCGCTCAAACAGGCGCACGAATCGCTCCTGGCGGCGGAAGGCAGCGACTGGTGCTGGTGGTTCGGTCCCGAACACAGCACCGCAAACGACGCCGAATTTGATGCCCTCTACCGCAAGCACCTCACCGAAATTTACCTCGCGCTTGGCCAGGTCGCGCCCGAAGAGCTGGCCAAACCCATCAAGCGCCGCCCGGAACACGCGTTTCAGCTTGCGCCCACTGGCTTTCTGCGCGTCAAGGTGGACGGCCGTGAAAGCTCCTATTTTGAATGGCTCGGCGCCGGTCTGTATTCTCCCGAGCGTCGTGGTGGCTCGATGCATGGCCGCGTTTTTTATCTGCATGAAATGCGCTACGGCTTTGAAGAGGACCGTTTCTGTATCCGCATCGACCATTTCGCGGAGGCCATGAGCGAACTCGAGGACCCGGAATTTCGCATCACCGTTGGCGGAGCAGAAGAACTCGTCATCGTGGTGAAACTCCAGCGTGGCCGTATTCAGGAGTTCGCCGTGGAAAAAGCGCGCCTGTGCTTGCTGAGGTTAGAGTCCGTCGCGGTTGCTGCGTTTGATCGCATTCTCGAAGCGGCCATCCACCGCGACCAACTTGACCTCAAGGGCCAAAGCAAACTGAGGCTGGGAGTGGCCCTCTGGCACGGGGGGCTGCCGGTGGACGTTCTTCCCGCCGAAGGCCTGTTGGATATCCAGCTCGGCGAGGACAATTTCGCCTGGCCGCCGGAGTAGCTGTTCCGTTTCTTTAGCTACTTGTTGCCGTACAACTTGACGGCCAAGTCTTGCGGCCTAGCTCCCACCGGGACCATGGTCACAAGGAAGTTCGTGCGCACGCGAATCACCGCCAGGTCGCCAGAGCCTTGGCTCACCACCAGCAGCAAAGTTTCATTGGGGTCAAATCGCAACGCTCCCGGCTCATCTCCTGTGGGAATGGGGAGTACCTTTTCGGGATCGCGGATGATCCGCCGATTCGCGATATCCACCGGAATGACCCGATCCGCCGCCGTGTCCGAAACGTAGAGCAAGCTGCCGTCGGCGCTAAGCGCTCCTCGTGTCGGTGCTGAGCCAAGTATCATGGTGTCGCCCACTTCGTGCGTCCAGGTATTGATGGCCTGCAGGCCGTGAGCTTCCGGTGAAATGACATAGAGCTCTCCTCCATCGGGCTTGAGCAGCATCTCGGTCGGCTTACCTGCCAGCTCGAGATTTGCCACCAGCACGCTGCGCCGCAAATCCACAACGGAGAGTCGCGCCTCGGAGCGGCTCATCGCAAACGCGAGCGAATTGTCCGGCAGAATGGCCACCTCGTCCGGTTGCGGCAGCACGGAAACTGTGCTGCGCAACGCTAGCGTGGCTGCGTCATGAACGCCCAGGGTACCGTCTCGCCGGTTCACCACCACCACGGTCTTTCCGTCCGGCGAGACGCGCGCCAGCACGGGCTCTCTTCCCGTGCGTCCGCGCGCCACCATCGTCCGCGAGCGGATGTCGATAGCCAACACCGTGTCGTTCCCGGACGTGGTCGTGTAAATGCGATTTCCGTCGGGCGAAAGATCCAGAGCGTAGGGAAGCGGTCCTACCGGAATGCGGGCGCTCACCTGATATGCGCGCGCATCGAAAATCCATGCGAAGCCCCCCAGAGCGCTAATGCCCAGGATTTCAGGCCGCGTGGGATGCTCGCGCATTCCCGACAGACCCGGCCCCACAGGAATGTGCGCCACCGCTTTGAGCTTGACCAGGTCCACAACCGTCACCGCGCCGTCCCGAGTCGTGACATAGGCACACAAATGCAGGTCCGGGCGCAGAAAGGACGGCCGATGCTCGCGCAGCAGCACAATCAGTGCGCCGATGGCTACTACGACGGACAGGAAATAAACACGAAGGTTTCTCGGTCGGCTCATGTTGGACTCGAAATTCTCCCACGCGGACTGTCCCCCTGGCTAGGGATGGGTACGGGAGTCCCCACGCAAACTTTCACGCGACTGCCGGATCGACGCCTTCCCTGGGCCTCCGAAAACTTGCATTCTCTCGATTGTCCCGTTCCGCCTTTCTTGTTCGTCGTATGGATGAAGGCCGCAAATCTGGCCCGCATAAAGGACGTGACGCGAACTTGGCGCCAGGAATGAGCACGCACGGCTCCGGCCATTGCCGCCTTCGATCATGTGTCACTAACCGCTCTCTAGGCACGACATAGTCATCAAAACGTCGCCTTTTGGTTTCAATGAATCGACCGTAGCGTGACTGCCGTCTCCCTTTGCCGTTTCAAACCTACTGGCATAATCTGTTTCTGGGACATGCTTCCTCGCGGACCATTTTCGGGGCTGCTCACCGACCTCTACGAGCTCACCATGGCGGCGGGCTACGTTCAGAACCGCTTCAACGCCCGCGCCACCTTCGAACTTTTCGTGCGCACGCTTCCGCGACGCCGCAATTACCTGGTGGCCGCGGGGCTGGAGCAAGCCCTCGACTTTCTGGAAAACGTTCGCTTTTCCTCTGAGGATATTTCCTATCTTCGCGGTCTGCCTTTTTTCCGCCACGTCCAGTCGGATTTTTTTGACTATCTCTCCCGATTTGAATTTACCGGCGAGGTTTGCGCCCTTCCCGAGGGAACCATCTTTTTCCCCGGTGAACCGCTTTTGCGCGTGACCGCCCCCATCGCAGAGGCGCAGCTTGTCGAAACCAGCCTCCTCAGCATTCTTCATTTTCAAACGCTTATCGCCAGCAAAGCAGCCCGCGTCACCAACGCTGCCTCCGGACGCCCTGTCGTGGAATTCGGCTCGCGTCGCGCGCACGGCGTGGAAGCCGGAGTCCTCGCCGCCCGCGCTGCCTTCGTTGGCGGTTGCGAAGGCACCTCGAACACGTACGCGGGCCGCCGCTTCGGGATTCCTGTTTATGGCACGCAGGCGCATTCCTGGATCATGGCGCATGAGGACGAGGCCGAAGCCTTCCGGGATTTCCTGAGTGTCTTTCCAGAGCACTCCACGCTCCTGGTCGATACCTACGACGTGCGCGCCGCCGTCGAGAAAATCATCGCCCTGGGCCGCAAGCCCGGCGGCGTACGCCTTGACAGCGGCGACGTGCTGACGGACAGCTTGTGGGTTCGCAGGCGGCTCGATCAGGCCGGGTGGCACGACGCGCAGATTTTCGCGTCGGGAGAGCTCGACGAAGACCGCATTGAAACGCTGGTGCAAAGCGGCGCGAGTATCGACGCCTTTGGCGTGGGTACGGCGCTATCTACTTCGGCGGACTCGCCGAACCTCGGCGTAATTTACAAATTGGTCGAAGTCGACCTCGGCGACACCGTTCGAAACGCCGCCAAGTTCAGCCAGGAAAAGATAACCTACCCGGGACGGAAGCAAGTTTTCCGGTTTGTAGAGGGAGAAGGAAAATTTTCGAGGGATGTCATTGGCCTTGATGGAGAGTCTTTCCAGGGGGGCGCGCCGCTGCTGGTCCTCGTGATGCGCGGCGGCAGGCGGCTCGAGGCTCCGGAAAAAGATCCTCTGGCCGGAATCGAGAGAGCACGCAAGCGCTTCCTGGCTGATCGCTCCGGCCTGCCGGAGCCGGTCTTGGCGCTTCGCGCGGCGGAGCCACCGTTTCCCGTTCGCTACAGCAAACAGCTCGAGGAGCTGCACGATCAGGTGCGGCAAACCGTGGCCAAGACCGCGCGCATCGCATGAAGAAGGAGGTAGTCTAGTTGAGGCTAGTCTAAACCAGACTGGTCTTGATTTAGCCCGGTTTAAATGGGACTCGTTTTGTGGGAAGTGGACGCGCAAGCGGACTTCATGCTGCCGGGCGGCAAGCTTTACGTCCCTGGCGCCGAAAAAATCATGGCAAACCTCAACCGACTTGTCGAACAGGTGCGCCAGTCCCGAGTTCTCCTGATCTCCTCTGCCGATGCTCACCAGCCGGATGATCCCGAGTTTCGTGAGTGGCCTGTTCATTGCGTGAAGGGCACAGCGGGAGCAGAGTTGGTTCCCGAAGCACCCGCCGCCCGCCAGCTCGTCATCCCCAATCGGGAGAATTTTGTTTTTCCCGACGATCTCCCCTCGTATCAGCAGGTTCTCCTGAAAAAAAAACACGCTCGACGTCTTTGACAATTCCAATACGGACCCGCTTCTTTCACGGCTAGCTGCCTCGCAGAAATCCAGCGGGGGCTCCAACCCCGATTTTCTGGTGTTCGGCGTCGTCACTGAATATTGCGTGCACCTCGCCGCCGATGGCCTGCTTCGCCGCGGCTACGGTGTCAGCATCATTCGAGACGCTATTCAATCGCTCGACGAGAAAAAAGGCAGGGAAATCCTGGGCGAACTCGAGTCACGAGGCGCACGCCTCATTGCCGCAGAACAGGCGTTGCGCCTCATTGGCCACGACGCTCGAGATCGCTTCCAATTGCGAAAAACGGCCGGAAAGTAGCCCGCCCCGGGAAGAAGGATTCGCGAGGAAGAGCCAAGGACGGGAGAGCCAAGCCTTCCGTCCCAACGCTTGCGGTAGAGTGCGCAAGCATGGCCGTCGTGTGAGCTGCAAAACTTCAGTTTAATCGCAGCAACCTAGCGCAGGCACAACCATCTCGACAGAAGAACAATTTTCATTATAATGACCGATAGAACGAAGCCACACTGGCGAACCTAGCGTACACACCTTCGCACAACACGGAGAATCCCCGCTGCCATGAGCCAGCCGTTAGCCCTCGAATTTGTACTCGTGTCCGGCGACTACGCCACCATGCAGGCGGTTTCCAAAGCCGTGAAAAAATTCGGCGCCAAGTTTGTGCTGGTTCCAAGTGCGCACGAGGCTCGTGAATGTCTGAATCGGCGCAAGATCGACGGCGTGTTTGTGGACATGGAAGTGCCGGGGGCGCTGGGCCTGATTGAATCCACGCGCAAGGGAGCATCCAACAACAAAGCGGTGATTTTTGCGTGCTTGGTGAATGCCAAGGAATCCACACAAATCTTGGCCCTGGGGGCGAATTTCCTGCTGCGTAAGCCGGTGACCGAAGACGGTGTCGCCATGCACATCACCATCTCGAAAGAATTGCTTTTGCGCGAGCAGCGCCGGTACTTCCGGCATCCCGTGAATCTTCCGGTGACCCTGAAGGCAGGAGAAGCGGAGCAGCAGGCCCGCATGACGAATTTGAGCGGAGGCGGCATGGCCGTGCGCACGGTGAAGCCGCTCAAACAAGGTGCGGTCCTCGACTTTACCTTCGAATTGTCGCTCGGCGCGCGCATCAGCGCGAGAGGCCAGGTGGCCTGGGTGAACTCCGAGGGAATGGCGGGGATTATACTGCAGACAGTGCGCGGAAAAGGAAATGAGCAACTGGAAGCGTGGCTTGCCTCTCGGGAGCAACTCCGCCCCTAGCCCCTAGCGAAAAACGCCGGGGAACTTGGCATGCTCCCCGCCCTCAAAAATGGGCGAGGATTGCTACGAAGCCTGTTTGGTTTCAACCAGAGGACTTTCGGCGGGTTCCTGTTTCAGCGATCGGCCTTACTGCGCCGCATCTCCGGAGGCTTCACACATCGGGCCTGCCCGGCCCTAGGTCTTGCGACAAAAGAACGATACACCAAAACCTGCGCCTTATATCCCCGTTCTCAAAAACGCAGCCTTACGGCGCATCTGGTAAAGGCTCGTCACCTCCGAAACCTGAAAACGATGCCCGGAGTCCTATCGGCCGACCTTTTGCCGCAAGGGCGTGGCCTATTGCAGGCGGCCCTCAGTTCGCAGGTAAATCGACCACACCACCTCGAACGGGAAGCTCAATCCGATGGTGTACTGATCGTCGCCCCGTTTCCGGCAGTGCACCACCTTTCCCCGCATGGCGATCTGATCGAACATCGAAGTGATTTCCGCGAGTTCCCCCGGTTGCCAGGGATGATTGCAGACGATACATGCGCCGTGAGGGCTCACATTATCCGTGTAGGTCAACTCGGTTCCGTTACGGTTTTGCGCCCGGGCCAAGTTCACAATCATTGCGATCGGCAGCCGTTTTTCCATTTCGTTGCCAAGGTGGTCGAGGACTTCAGGAATACGCCCGTTTCTGCTGGAGCCTTTGGCTACAGGGCGCGTGGGCTTAACCCGAGCGCGCTCGAACGGGAACTTGCCCCTCAGCGTTAGCATGACCGGGATGGGGTGCCAATCGAAGAGAAACCCGGAAAGATCCTCCTGTGAATTGCCTACAGGCGTTCCTTTTCGGACCAAGCAGCGTCATAGGAAGGTTTTGACCTCAGCCAACGGAGAACGGTAGACGCCCGTTTCGTCCACGATGGTCATAAAGAGTTCGCCTTTGCGGCAGCCCGCTTCGGCAATGCCTCGGATCTCGTCTATGATGAACGTCTGCAAAAACTTAAACGCCGGAATCCTGTGTTGGTACCGAGCAAATAGCCTGGTGTGAATCGTAAGGATGCGTTCGACCGCTCGGTCGGTTGTCGTCAGGCGGACCAGCGCTTCGACTACGCGTTTCACGCCATTCGAACCCACCGATTCCACCGTCACCTGCGTTTCGGTAGTATTTCCGAGGTCCATCACCTCGCAGGTGAGTACCCTTACTAGAGGTCAAGGGTAGACCAGTCGCAACCGCGGATCTTTGGGTTTTGCCGCATGCGTTTCGACGATATGGGCGCAAACAGAGTAATAGCCGTCGAGGGCGGCCTCCATCAGGTCCCGTGGTTTGGCTTTCTCGCTCGGCATGGTCAGTTTATGGTGCGGTGGAGGACGGCGGCGATTTGTCGCATTTCGTCCGCGAGGTCGGCAAACTCTTCCGGGAGAATCGATTGGATGCCGTCGGAGAG
>Ga0066697_10001165_pt1 | contig 10590 bp, 10 predicted proteins | sample GraSoiAngelo_146_FD_66451 | JGI IMG/M metagenome (GOLD analysis project Ga0066697, IMG submission 66451) | Grasslands soil microbial communities from the Angelo Coastal Reserve, California, USA - 14_1009_05_30cm | ecosystem: Environmental > Terrestrial > Soil > Grasslands | place: USA...
GTCTGGGCACTCGCAGTTGTATTGCACGACCACCCCGCCGTCCTCGAGGTTGTGCACCTGAAGCTCGCGCGGGATCGGCCGCGTGTGGACACCCCACGGCGCGATGTACGGCAGGTGCGGCCCCGAGGTAGGCGGATCGGAGTTGTACGGCTCGTGGGGAGACTCGGGGCTCGCGATGTGCAGGTTGCCTTGATCGGGGAACTGCGTCCCCGGCAGACTCGCCTGGGCCCGATAGGCGAAGTACCCCACGACCCCCAGCAGGAGCACGACGGCCGCGGCGGCCACGAGGGTCCGCCCTCGCCGTGAGCTCCGTCCACGCGCCTTCGCTTGCCGATCGCCCTTCGCCATGTCGCTCCTGTGGCGGAAGCGTATGGGAGTCGAACCCATCGACCGTTTGTCTAGAACGGTCCACCGGATTTGAAGTCCGGGAGGCCCACCGGGTTCCTAGACGCTTCCGACGCTACAACGAGGCTTCGTCGAAGCCACAAGAGTTTACCACTGCCCCCGGTGAGGGCCCGGCCGCCCGGGCGTAGAGGAGGGTCAGAGCCGTCCCGTTCGGGAGCGAGCCCGGCGGACCTTCTCGAGCTCCTTCTGCTGATCGGGACGCAGGCTCGGCCCGCACCCCGGAGACGACGCCGAGCACGGAGACCCCGAGCAGGACGAGGCTCGCGCGTGTGCGAGTCATCGCTGGGCTCGCTCGGGCGGCGCCAGGAGATCGATCGGGCGGCCCGAGAACAACAGGCGGCCGACGGGATCCCGGCTCCGCAAGCAGCGCGAGGTCGTCGGGCCCGGCGGTGCCACGGACCACACGGGAGGTCTTCGCTCCTCCAGACGTGCGCGAGGGATACCCGGTTACAGGCTGACAAACTTCGGCCAGGCCCTGCTAGGATGGTCCGTGAGTTGGCGCTGCTGAAGCCACGGGGTCTGCAACGGGGCCAAAGCGTCGCGTCGCCTTGGGCGCTCGGGGGGCTGTCCGCGCGTGAGCTCGGCACCCGGGTCTACCAGCGATTCTGGGACGACGAGATCCTCGATCAGGCCGCCGGCCTCTCTTACTACTTCGCGTTCGCGCTCCTTCCCACGCTGCTGTTCCTGACCACGCTCATCGGCCTCCTGCCGATTCCCGATGTGATGTCCCGGCTCATGGACAGCGCCGACCGGGTGCTGCCGGGCGACGCGGCCTCATTGCTCAGGACAACGCTGGCCGAGGTCGTGAGGGACGCGAGCGGAAGCCTCCTCTCGATCGGCGTGCTCACCGCTCTGCTCGGGGCATCCAGTGGCATGCTCAGGATCATGAAGGCGCTGAACGAGGCCTACGGCATCGCCGACGGCCGGACCTGGTGGGGCCGGCGGATCGTCGCCATCGTTTTGACCATCGTGTTCTCGCTGTTCGCGGTGACCGCGATGCTGTTCCTGATCTTTGGTGGGCGTTTGGGCGAGGCGGTCGCCGGCTGGCTCGGTCTCGGCCCGGCTACCGCGCTTACCTGGCGGCTCCTGCAGTGGCCGATCGTGATCGTGCTGGGGCTCACCGGCCTGGCGCTCGTGTACTACCTCGCCCCCGCGCGGTCGCGCGGGTGGCACTTGATCACGCCGGGCTCGATGTTCGCGCTCGTGACGTGGCTGGTGATGTCGCTGGTGCTTCGGCTGTACGTGAGCTATTTCGCCAATTACAACGCCACCTACGGCTCGATCGGCGGCGTCATTCTCTTGATGCTCTGGCTCTACTGGAGTGGCGTCGCCTTGCTCGTGGGGGCCGAGATCGATTCGGTCATCGAGCGCGCCGATGCCGAGCGGTCCGCGGATCCGAGCGTGGCGCGGCTCACGCTTCCGCGGGAGGCGCCCCGCTCGCAGGGCCGCCCCCCGCGAGCGGGGGAAAGATCGTGACGACGTCCTGCTTCGCTAGGCGCTGCTCGGGCTCGACGTCGCGGCCGTTCACGAGCACGACGCGGGCGACGTCCGCCGGAATGCCCAAACGACCCGTCACCTCGGCTACCGTGCTGCCGTCCGGAACCTCGAGCTGAACGATGCCGTCGCGGCCGTGGGAAGGAAGGAAATCGACGAGGGTGGCGAAGAGTCTGACTTCGACTCTCACCTGAACCCACCCTGTCCGTCGCGCTCGACGGATGGGCGCAGAGCTGTGACCCGCAGGCGGTCCCCTGGGTGAATCGCGTCTCCGTTTTCGAGATTGTTCCAGCGGACGACGTCCTTGATCGACACTCCGTACAGCTTGGCGATCGAGCTCACCGTGTCCCGGGGACGAACGACGTGGACGTCGTCGCGCTTCGCGATGCCCGCTCCGGTCGCGGCGACTCGCTTCGGGGGTGCGAGGGCCGCCAGAACGCCATCCCGCGTGCCGGCCGGCACCCGGACTTCCCAGCTGGCACCCGGGGGGGTGACACCGCGGATCAGGGTCGGATTGAGCGCTTTCAGCATTTCCAACGAGATCCCGGCTTTCGCCGAGAGCTTCCGGAGGTCGGTCGCGGACGGAACTGCCACGCGTTCGGTTTCCGGAGTCTCCGATCCGATGAACTCGAAGCCGTACTGGCCGGGGTCACGCCCGATCACCGTGGCCGCATGGATCGCCGGAACGAACTCCTTGGTCTCCCGACGAAGGAAACGGGTGCGGGCCAACACCCAGAAGTCGGTGGAGCCGGTCGCCCGCATCGCCTTGTCGACGACCGCCGACCCTGCGTTGTAAGCCGCGTGAGCGAGTTCCCAGGAGCCGTATCGCGCGTGCAGGTCACGCAGATATGCGGCGGCCGCTACAGTGGATTTCTCGGGATCGAAGCGCTCGTCGACCCAGTGGTCGACCCGCAGGCCGTAGAGGCGGGCCGTGGCCGCCATGAACTGCCAGAGACCCTTGGCGCCAGCTCGCGACACCGCCTTCGAGTTGAACCCGCTCTCGATCATCACGGTGAACGCGAGGTCCTCCGGGAGCCCCTTGGATCGGAGGACGTCCCGAATCATCGTCCAGTACCGTCCAGAGCGCTGGAACCAGAGGCCGACCGCGTCACGACGGGTCGAGGTGAAACGGTCCACGAAGTACTCCACCTGGGGGTTCATGACGACTTCGTAGACCGGTACGTTGACCGGGCCCCAAAACGCGACCGCCTGGAGCCGAGAGGATTCAGCGAACGCGTAGGCCCACGGATCGATATCCGGAACCGATGCGGTGGACGGCGGCTCACTCTCTCGACGGGTCTCGCTGATCGGCTCGACACTCGCTTGGGGCGAACCAAGATCCTCGGAAGGTACCGGCGCAAGGAACTCAGAAGTGCCGTCAGAAGTGCCGTCTGAGGACAGATGCGGTTCGGCGTTGGCGGGCCAGGAAGCACCCGACGCCAAAACACCCAGCAAAACCCCTATAAGAGGGGCGAAACGGGCTCGAATCGTCATAGAGTGAGGAAACTATGTCGTTTGTATCACGCAGATCGTCGATGGGTCAATGATCGAGGTGGCATCGTCAACCGAAGCCGGAAATCTTGCAATATCTGCCATGTTTCCTACACACTTAGGTCCGGAATAAATGACAAGTCGTAGCCGTCGTAAGCACATAGAAGCAATCCAACCCCAAACCCGCAGCGAAGGAGTGACCATCGTGAAGAGACTTGTGACTTTTCTGGTTTCAGTGGCGTTCATGACGGGCGCGGCCGGGTTCGCCGTCGCTCAGACGAGCACGCAGCCGACCACGCCTCCTCCGGCGACGACGCCGGCTCCCGCTCCCAAGGACAAGGCGGCCGAGAAGAAGGCTGAGATGACCGGCAAGATGCCGGCCAAGAACGCCGCCGGCCTCGTCAAGTCGGCGTCGGCCGACAGCGTTGTCGTGTCGGGCAAGGAGAAGGTCCAGGGCGCGAAGGAGATGAAGGACGCCGAATGGACGTTCGCGATCGATTCGAAGACCGCGATCCGGAAGGCCGGCAAGGCGGCCACCGCGGCCGACCTGAAGCCGGGCGACCAGGTTCACGTCCGGTACATGGACCATGACGGCAAGGCCACGGCCGTGGCGATCCAGGTGCGGCCGGCCACCAGCGCGGCTGCGACGAAGCCAGCCGAGAAGAAGTAGAGGTTCTCTTCGCTCGAGCCGGGCGTCGGCCTAACGGCTGACGCCCGGCGCTCGGTCCTCCACGATTCCGGAAAGCCACACGTTCCGATCCATGAGGTCCAAGGTCGTCGAGCCGCCTCTCGTGACCGAGATCTCGCGCAGCCATATCGCGACGACCTGGTAGCCGGTCAGGCGCGTCCCGGGTGTGTAGATGTTGCGGCGCCGGGAATCTGCTGCCGCTGCATGCTTGTCGATACTGGCCGAGTGGGTCGCGATCAGCACCCAATCGCCGACTGGCAGCTTCTCCACCGTGAAGCGGCCGCCGTCATCGGCGGCGGTGGCCCTGACGAGGTCGGCGGCCCCGGCCTCCCAAAGCGCTTTCTCATACGCCGCCTTGAGCGATAGGATCGAGGCCGCCGATGCACGGTAGTTGTTCGCCGAGTCGCGGGACTTCCGCTTCACCTCCTCGACCTTCCGAAGGAATTCCGTTGAGCGCGGCACCATCGTGATCGAGACGCCGGCAACGGGGCGCTCGGCCTCATCGGGCCTCCGACGCTCGTCGAAGACGCGGCCCGTGACTGTCCCGGTCGCGCCCGCCGTCGCCGCAGCCTGATACGACTCCAGCGGAACGTCGAGCGCCTGGTCCGTGGAGGCACCCGAGAGAAACAGGACCAGCGCCAGCAAGCGGTTGATCAGGGCGCGATCCGACTTTCAGCTGGCGGCCGGGTGCGCCAGCGGTTGTGCAGCCACAGCCACTGCTCGGGCGCGGCGCCGATCGCGTCCTCGATCGAGGTCGTGCAGCGTTGCGTCAGCTCGGCCACCGGGTCCCCGTCATCGGCTTTGGTATCGACAGGCAGCGCGGGGTGGATCACCATACGATGACGTCCGAGGTCCTGACGGTAGATGAAGATCGGGACGACCGGCGTCCCGGTGCGCAGGGCCAGGACCGCGATGCTCCTCGACGTCGAGGCCGGCCACCCGAAGAAGGAGACGAAGATCCCCTCGCGCCGCCCGGCATTCTGGTCCATCAAGATTCCCACGAGCCGACCGCGCTGGAGCGCGCCCAGCACCGGCCGAAGCGCGCCCCGCTTGTAGATGAGCTCGATGCCGGTCTTCCGACGGAGGCGGTCGGCCACCGCGTCCAGCCAGGGAGCGTCGAGCGGCCGCACGACGACACTGAGCGGGAAGCCACTGAGCCGATGGGCGACGGCCAGGAGCTCCCAGTTCCCGAGGTGGGCCGTGAGGACGAGCGCGCTGCCGTGCGTCTCGACCGCGTTCCGGAGGTGGTGCAGGCCGTCGACCGTGATGCCTTCGAGCGTGCGCTCGAGAGGACGGCTGAGTGCCGTGCACAGCTCGACGAACATCAACCCGAGATGCTGAAACGAAGCGCGGCAGATCCGCCTCCGCTCCGCGGCGGCGACGCCGGGCAGCGCGCGCTCGAGATTCGAGAGCGCGACGCGCCGGCGGGGAGCCACGACCACGAACGCCAGATCGCCGAGGCGACGGCCGAGCCACGCCGCCCATCCCCGAGGCAACCGCGCCACGGCCGTGGCGAGGGCGGAGACGATCAGGTCGACCGCCGTCGACGCTCCCGAGCGATTTCGACGGCGATGGGAATGACGGACAGGACGATCACGACGACCACGATGATGTGAACGTAGTCAGCGACATTCGGGATCGCCCGACCGAGGAGAAAGCCCGCCCAGGTCATGCTGATCACCCACCCCACACCGCCGGCCATATTGTAGAGAAGGAACCGGCGATATTCCATCGCGCCCACGCCGGCGACGACCGGCGCGAAGGTCCGGATGATCGGCACGAACCGCGCGATCACGATCGTCTTCGGACCGTGGCGTGCGTAGAAGGTGCGGGTCCGCTCGACGTGGCGTGGGTTGAACACCAGCGACTTCGGCCGCGTGAAGAGCCGGGGGCCCAGCCGGGCGCCGATGGCGTATCCGACGCTATCGCCGGTAACCGCCGCGATGATGAGGATCGCGTCCAGCCACCAGATGTTGAGCCCGCCGGCGGCCGCGACGAGTCCGGCCGTAATCAGCAGGGAGTCGCCGGGCAGGAAGAAGCCGACGAGAAGCCCGGTCTCGGTGAAGACGATCGCGAAGAGGACGGCGTAGCCGCCCCATCGGATCAGGTCGTCGAGCGAGTACGCGCCGCTGACGACGCCGGCGAGGAACTCCACCGGGCGCTACTGGCCGCCGGCGACTGCGCCCGCCCGCGCGGCACCGCTCGCGGTGGGCTCACTCCCCTTGATCCGCATCCCGTAGAACGACCGCCACACGAAGACGACCGACACGACGAAGAAGACCGCGGCCAAGAAGCGGCTGAATCCGACGCCCTGCTCGGCGGTGAGCGTCACCGCGAGCTCGACGGCGAGGAGCCCGAAGAGCGTCGTGAACTTGATGATCGGGTTCATCGCGACCGACGAGGTGTCCTTGAAAGGATCGCCGACGGTGTCGCCCACGACGGTGGCGGCGTGCAGCGGCGTGCCCTTTTCCTTCAGGTCGACCTCGACGATCTTCTTGGCGTTGTCCCACGCGCCACCGGCGTTGGCCATGAACACCGCCTGGAAGAGGCCGAAGAGCGCGATCGAGATGAGGTAGCCGATGAAGAAGTACGGCTCGAGGAACGCGAAGGCGAGCGTGGCGAAGAAGACCGTGAGGAAGATGTTGAACATGCCCTTCTGCGCGTACTGCGTGCAGATCTCGACGACCTTCTTGCTGTCCTCGACGGAGGCCTTCGTCACGCCCTCGAGCCGCATGTTGGCCTTGATGAATTCGACGGCGCGATAGGCGCCGGTCGACACCGCCTGGATGGAGGCGCCGGTGAACCAGAAGATCATCGCCCCACCCATGATCAGCCCGAGCAGGAACGGCGGGTGGAGGAGCGAGAGTTTGTCCAGGTTCTGCGTGAGCCCGTGCGTCAGGAGGACGATGATCGAGAAGATCATCGTGGTGGCGCCGACTACCGCGGTGCCGATCAGCACCGGCTTGGCGGTCGCCTTGAAGGTGTTGCCGGCGCCGTCGTTCTCCTCCAGCATGTGCTTGGCCGCTTCGAAGTTCACGTCGAAGCCATACGTTGTCTTGATTTCCTGACGGATCCCCGGCAGCGTCTCGATGACGGAGAGCTCGAAGACCGATTGCGCGTTGTCGGTGACCGGGCCGTACGAGTCCACCGCGATCGTCACCGGCCCCATCCCGAGGAACCCGAAGGCCACCAGGCCGAAAGCGAACACCGCCGGTGCGATCATCAAGGCACCCAGGCCCATCGTGCTGACCGTGTACGCGATGCCCATCAGGACGACGATCACGATCCCGAGCCAATAGGCCGAGAAGTTGCCGGCCACGAGCCCGGAGAGGATCCCGAGGGAGGCGCCGCCCTCCCGGGCCGAGGTCACGACCTCGCGGACGTGGCCGGACTCGGTCGAGGTGAAGATCTTGACCAGCTCGGGAATGATGGCGCCGGCGAGCGTCCCGCAGGTGATGACGGTCGAGAGCTTCCACCACAGGCTGCCGTCGCCCAGGCCGCCGACGAGGAGCCAGGACGCGATGTAGGTGATCACCACCGAGACGATCGACGTGATCCACACCAGCGAGGTGAGCGGCCCCTCGAAGTTCATCCGCGTGGCGTTCGCATACTTGCCGCGTGCCAGCGCGTCGTTGATCCAGTACGAGAGGCCGCTGGCCACGATCATCAGCACGCGCATGACGAAGATCCAGACCAGCAGCTGGCCCTGGACGGCCGGCGACTTCACCGCGAGCAGGATGAACGAAATCAGCGCGACGCCGGTGACCCCGTAGGTTTCGAAGCCGTCGGCGCTCGGCCCCACCGAGTCGCCGGCGTTGTCACCGGTGCAGTCGGCGATGACGCCCGGGTTGCGCGCGTCGTCCTCCTTGATGTTGAAGACGATCTTCATCAGGTCGGACCCGATGTCGGCGATCTTCGTGAAGATCCCGCCGGCGATCCGGAGCGCCGCAGCGCCGAGCGACTCGCCGATGGCGAAGCCGATGAAGCACGGGCCCGCGTAGTCGCCGGGGATGAACAGCAGGATGCAAAGCATCAGGAACAGCTCGACGCTGATCAGCAGCATGCCGACCGACATCCCCGCCTTCAGGGGGATCTCGTATACCGGGAACGGCTTGCCGCCGAGGCTCGCGAACGCGGTGCGCGCGTTGGCGAAGGTGTTGATGCGCATTCCGAACCAGGCGACGCCGTAGCTCCCGCCGATCCCGACCAGGCTGAAGAGGAGGATGATGATCACCTTCGCCGCGTCGAACTTCAGCAGCACGCCGAAGTACAGGACGATGATCACGCCGATGAACGCCTCCAGCACGAGCAGGAAGCGGCCCTGGGTAATGAGGTAGGTCTTGCACGTTTCGTAGATGAGTTCGGCGATCTCGCGCATCGAATCGTGGACGGGAAGGTTCTTGAGCTGGCCGTAGATGACGATCCCGAAGACCAGGCCCAGCGCGCAGACGACGAGACCCAGCATCAGGAGCGCGCGGCCGCTGATCGGGCCGAACGCCACCTGGCCGAGGTCGGGAACGATCAGGCTCACTTCGCCGCCGACCGCGGCGATGGCCGGCGCCGGCGTCAGCGACAGGATCACGACGGCGGCGAGCGCCGCCAGGGCCGCGAGCGCAGTGCGGCGTCTCCAGAGATCGACCTGATTCATGGCGTGACTCCTTCGAAGGTTGGGCGCAAACCGACGAAACTCTACGCGACGCTTGATGGGCTGTCAATGCGAAACGGCTCACCGGCGTCCTCGAAGTGCGCGTGTTGACAGGCTTTGTCGGCGCCCGTACGATGCGCACCACGGCCCATGTTCCGCAAGACATCCGGCGCGATCCTCTGCCCTTCCTGCGGACGACTCACCAATGCGGACGCGCCGGTGTGTCTGGTGTGCGGGCGGCGGAACCCGGGCATGTGGGGCTTCGGCGGACCGCTGGCCCAGCTCTTCCGGCACTGGAGCTTCACGAACGCGGTGACGGCGGCCTGCGTCGTGCTCTACGTCGTGAGCCTCATCCTCGATCCGCTCGCCGTGCTCCGGCCCAAGGGCTTCGACATCCTTTCTCCCACCGGCCGCGCGCTGGACGCGCTCGGGATGACGGGCAGCCTCGCGTGGGCCGAGGGCCGCTGGTGGACCCTCCTCACGGCGATCTACCTGCACGGCGGGATCCTTCACATCATCTTCAACGTCCTCTGGATCCGCCAGCTCGGCCCGGAGATCGAGCAGCTGTACGGACCCGCGCGCCTCGTCGTCATCTTCACGGTCTCGGGGATCGCAGGCTTCGTCGTCTCGAATTGGATCGGTGTGCCCTTCACGATCGGCGCCTCCGGCTCGATCTTCGGCCTGCTCGGCGCGATCGTCGCGTTCGGTCGCAAGCGTGGCGGTGTCTTCGGCCGGATGGTACTGCGCCAGTATGGGCAGTGGGCCCTCGTGCTCTTCGCTCTCGGGTTCTTCATGCAGGGCGTGAACAACTGGGCGCACGGCGGCGGGTTCCTCGGCGGGTTTCTCACCGGCCTCGCGCTTTCGCTTGCCGAGCATCGCGATGAGACAGGGTTCGACAAGCTTCTCGCCCTCGTCGCCATCGTCCTGACGCTGGCTGGATTCGGGCTCGCGCTCTGGACCGCGTTCGGCGTGTGACGTCGTGACCGATCCGCTCGCCGTCGTTCGCGATCGCGCACGCACCAACCTGTTCTGGCGAACGCTCGGCGTGGAGGTCGAGGATGCCAAGGACGGCTGGGTCCGTCTCAAGATCCCGATCCGCGACGACCTGCGCAACGCCGGCGGCGCACCGGTCCACGGAGGCGTCTACAGCGCCCTGGTCGACATGGCCGTCGGCGGCGCCCTCTCGACGCTTCACGAGGCCGCAGCCGGTGGTGTCGGGCAGGCCACCCTCGATCTCAATGTCTCTTTCGTCGGGGCCGTGACCGAGGGACCGATCTTCGCGGAGGGCCGTATCATCAAGCGGGGCCGCACCATCGCCTTCGGCGAGGCGCGCATCGTTGATGCGCAGGACCGGCTGCTGGCGGTCGGCCGCGCGACCTACATGATCCTTCCCCGCAGCTAGTCGCTCGCAGACATCCTGCGCCGCAGCGCCGCACAAACGAAGAGCCCAGGCTCGAGGGCCTGGGCTCTCACATTTAACCCGGCAGCGACCTACTCTCCCACGCCGTTACCAGCGCAGTACCATCGGCCCAGGAGGGCTTAACTTCCGTGTTCGGGATGGGAACGGGTGTGGCCCCTCCGGCAATGCCACCGGGAATCGAGACGCTCGCGGCGATCGCTCACTGCGCCGAATACAGAGACTCTCAAGTGTAGCCAGACGGTGCGTCTCGCACCATCCAAGGATGATCGAAAAACCGTGGTCAAGCCGCACGGGCGATTAGTACCGGTCAGCTGAACGCCTCACGGCGCTTACACCTCCGGCCTATCAACCTCGTAATCTACGAGGGCCCTTCAGGGGGCTTACGCCCCGGGAGGTCTCATCTTCAGGCGGGTTTCGCGCTTAGATGCCTTCAGCGCTTATCCCTGC
>Ga0066697_10001171_pt1 | contig 10568 bp, 10 predicted proteins | sample GraSoiAngelo_146_FD_66451 | JGI IMG/M metagenome (GOLD analysis project Ga0066697, IMG submission 66451) | Grasslands soil microbial communities from the Angelo Coastal Reserve, California, USA - 14_1009_05_30cm | ecosystem: Environmental > Terrestrial > Soil > Grasslands | place: USA...
CGCCGAGTGGGCTGCGGCCAAGCGCCTCCGGGGTGCCGAGGTCGTCTAGCGCCGCTCGCACGAGCTGCGGCCGGACGGTGCTGGCCGGGTCGCGTGTCCACCTGATCTCATTGCGGATCTCCACGGCGACGGGCATGGCTGGGATCAGGGGCGCCACCATCGCCGCGGGCAGGCCGGCTCGCAGCAGCCTGCCCATAAGCCAGCAGAGCATGATGCAGGCCAGGACCGCGCCCGACCAGAGGGATCCGCCCCAGACAGTGCCGTCGAACAGGATCCGGCCCATGTAAGCAAGCGCGAATGCGCCACCGATGACCGCACACAGGGATGCCGAAGGGCGGCCGGGCCGGCGCGCAGACCACGCGATCCACGCATCGGCGGCGAGGCCGGTGATGAACAGCACCGGTACGTACGACACGTGCAGCTTGGTGATGGTGACGAGAAGACCGTGGACCGTGAACACGAAGGTGAGCGATCCCGGTCGGAGCTTGAACCCGCTGTTCAGGAGCAGCCCCGCGCCCGCGAGGATCAACGACTGAGCCAGCAAAGCAGCCACGCCCACGTTCTTGCCGACCCAGCTCGGTGTGCCGGCGGGAACCGCGTACTGTGCCGACGCCCATGGATCGATCAGCGGGTGGACGAACTGCAGGGCAAAGGTCAGCACCGACAGCAGCAGCGACGCCGACAGCAAGGTCACGACGCCCGCCGTTGTCTCGCCGCGGCGTGCGGCCGCGCGCAGCGGGCCGCTCACCATCACCGCGGCAGCGGCCATCTCGATCAGGCGTGGTGGAGTGAGCAGGGCATCCAGGCCCACCGCGTCTGGTCCCACCACGCCCTTCGCCCAGTAGCCGTTGTCCACGATCCAGGCGGCGCCGAATATGAGCGCAGCGCCAAGCGATCCGATGTACCCGTCGGGAAGGGCGCGATCCCAGGGCTTCCCGGCTCTGAGCCCGGCCCCGAATCCGGCGAACAGAATGGCGGTGGCTGCAAGCCAGGCGGCAAGGACTATGCCGTAGCCGACGTTGGCGACCGCGTCGATCCGGTTCGGTTGGATCACGTACGCGTAGGAGGTGATGTACGCACCCAGCACAAGCGCCCCCATCAGGGCCGCCACCACCGCGTCGAAAACGCGAGGATCGGCCACCAAGCTTCGCGCCGACCTCATGCCGGGCCAAACATACTCGCGGCGGCCTGCATTTTTGAGACCAGTTTCGAGACCGAGCTGAGACTGGCTGTGAGACCGGATCTGCAGAACATCGGTGGCGTTCCGGCCACCAGTTGCTCAGCAGGAGGATCCCATGGCCATCAATCGCGAGTTCGACAGCATCGTGACCGTCGAGCCGCCCCCCGACGGGGCAGCGCCCGTATACCCGGAAGCCCTGAGTGCGGCCATTGCCGAGCCGCAAGCGATCCCGCAGACCGCGTTCCCAACATTCATCGAGCCTGTGGCTTCGGCGCCCGAAATCATGGTCGCGCCGGTTGCGCCGCGACAGGCGCGTAGGCGCCCGAGGTGGGTCGTGCCATCGGCCATCGCTGCCGTTGGACTCATCGCGTCAGGCACGCTCGGCTACTTCCTCTACACGACCAACTCGGAGCTCAACTCGACCAGGCACCGGCTCGCGGTGACCCAGCAGACGCTGGAGACCACCCAGCACCAGCTGGCCGACGCGAAGCTTGACCTCGCCACCAGGCAGCAGATCGAGAGGTACGTCTACCTCGTGACCGCAGACGCAGGCAAGGTCAACGTGGACTACAACCAGGTCGAGCTCTGTGACAGCTACAGCACGTGCCGGTTTGCCGCGCAGGCGGCGCTGACCGACATGCAGTCACTTCAGACCGACCGCCACTCGCTGGTCGTGCCGGTTGACCTCGCCAACGCAGACAGCCAGCTCGGTGACAGCTTGAGCGCCGGCATCGCGGCGCTCCAGGAGCTCATCAGCGGGATGGACACCGACAACGTCAACAAGATCAGGGACGGATTCAAGAAGCTGGAAGGCGCGATGCTGACCATGTCCAAGGCCGAGGTCGTGCTCGGTTCAGAGCTCAGGCAGCAGGCGTGACCTTCCGTATCGGACGTATCGCTTCAATGGCGGCGGTGGCGCTCATCGTGGGCGCCGCCGGCGCCGCGGCCGGAATCGAGTGGCGCGCGAGTGCAGGCGAGGCGCAGACGCTTGCGTCGCAGACAAGAACCATCAACCACCTTCAGGATGAGGTCAGCTCGCTCGAGAGGTTTCTCTCCTCGCATCCTGAGTGGAGCGCTGTCGCGGACCGCGTGGAGCCGTCTGTGGTCACGGTCGAGACGGACGATGATCTCGGCTCCGGCTGGGTCGCGCACGCAGACGCGGGCGGATCCGACATAGTCACGAACTTTCACGTGGTCGAGTCCGCATATGCGGTCGGGGTCCGGTCGGTGGAGGTGTTTCACTTCGACCAGGAGCTGAAGGGCACCATCGTGCGCGTGGACCGAACCGATGATCTCGCGGTGGTTCATGTCAGCGAGCGTCTGCCGGCTCTGACCGCTGTGACAGCCAGGCCGAAGGCGGGCACCTGGGTGATGGCCGTCGGCGCACCGTTGGGCTTGAGCCAGTCGGTGTCGGTGGGCGTGATCGCGGCGTATCGCAGCATCGAAGGCAGCGATTACGTTCAGTTCACAGCGCAGATCAGCCCCGGCAACAGCGGCGGTCCAGTCACCGACCAGCAGGGTCGCGTGGTCGGCATCGCCACCGGCAAGCTCGTATATCCGGGATCCGAGGGTCTGGGTTTTGCGATCCCTGTCCAGACCGCTTGCGCGAGCCTCGTCGCGTGCGAGCAAGCTTGAGCGCGGTGACCACCACGGCCAGAGCGACGCTGGAGCGGCCGGCCGCGCCGGCCCGGTCGCGCATGGGTCTTGGCCGGCTGCTGTCGATCAACTCGATGTGGTTCGGGCAGGGCGCTCACTGGCCGCCGATCACATTCATCCTCGTGCCCGCAACCGCCGTGCTCATCGCGGGCAAGTCCGCGGACCTTCTCATCGGCAACGTGAGCGCGGCGGGCAACGTGTTCGCGCTCATTGCGCCGATCCTGGCCGGCTGGTTGAGCGACAGGACGAGCACACGGTGGGGAAGACGGCGTCCCTGGATCGCGGCCGGCACCCTGGTGAATCTCGCGGGCATCGCCCTGCTCGCCTTCTCCGGTTCCCCGCTTTCGTTCGCCCTGGCCTACATGCTCGTCCAGCTGACCTTCAATCTCGCGGGCGGCGCTTACGCGGCGGTCATCCCTGACGTCGTGCCGGAGCAGGATCGTGGCCGGGCATCCGGACTGCTGGGCATGATGAACGCGCTCGGGGCGGTGCTCGGCCTGGCCGCGGTCACGGGCGCGGCGGCGCTGTTTCACGGCCGCACCGCGATCGTTGTCGGCTACTCGGCCGTCGCAGTCATCCTGCTGGTGACGACTGTCATCACCCTGGTCGCGGTGCGCGAGCCGCCGGCAGGTGCGCGCCACGAGTCAGCGCAGCTGAATCCTCGCGTCAGCCTGGTGGCGGGCCTGGCAGCTCTGGCGGTCGCAGCGTGGATCGCCTACCTCCTGATCCCTGCCGGTCGGTTCACGATGGCGATCGCCCTGACGGGGGCTGCCGCGGCCGTGCTGACCGTGTTGATCGCGATCAGAGAGCCGGCGATCACTGGCTTCTTCGCCGCCTTCCGCAGCCGCGACTTCTTCTGGACGTTCGCCACGCGGGCGCTGGTCATGATGGGCATCGCCACCATCCAGCCCTGGCTCGGCCTGTACTTCAAGGACGTGCTCGGACGTCCCGACTGGACCACGCTTGCAGGCCTGTGGGGGCTCACCTTGCTGGGCGGTGCGATTGTGCCTGGGGTGGTCGGCGGCCACCTCTCCGATCGAATCCACCGCCGGAAGCCTTTCGTCTACATCGCGGGAGTGGTGATGGGGCTTGTCGCCTCGGTTTTGCTCTTCGGCCTGCTGCGCAACGTCGCCCTGATCTTCGTGCTCGGCTTCATCTTCGGAATCGGCTACGGCCTGTACGTGGCCGTGGACTGGGCGCTGGCGTGCGACGTGCTGCCAGACCGCGAGACGTCGTCAGGCCGGGACATGGGCCTGTGGCACATCGCCTTCACCCTGCCGCCGGCCCTCGCGCCGGCGCTCTTTGCGCCGATTCTGCACATCTTCAATGCCTCCGGTCATGTGGTGCTGGGCTTGACGACAGGTGATTTCCTCGGCTTCAGGCTCGTCTTCGCGGGCGCTGTGGTCTGGTTCGTGCTCGGGACGTTCTTCGTCAGCCGCATCCGAGGAGTGCGCTGACCCTCGCTGTAACGCTCCGTCCTCGAGCGACACCAAGCCAGTGGTGTGTCCGCGTCTATTCTTTGGCGGGGGTTGAGCAGGAGGCCCGACGATTCAGACCTCGCCGCGCTCAAAGCCGGTGACGAGGCAGTGTTTCAGGCGCTGGTGCAGCGCTATCACGGGCCTCTCATGAGACTCGCCGTCGGTTACGTGCGCGATCGCTCGGCCGCGGAGGACGTGGTGCAGGAAACATGGCTGACCTGCTTGCGCAGCCTGGATCGCTTCGAGGGCCGGTCGAGCCTCAAGACGTGGATCTTTGGCATTGCCCTGAACGTGGCCCGAACACGCCGCCGCAAAGATGCCCGCGTGCTTCCTTTCGCTTCTCTCTTCAGGCGGGACGATTCCGACTCGAGCGCGCCGACGGTCGACCCGCGGCGATTCGGGTCCGAAGGAAAGTGGAGGACCCCACCTGACGATTGGAGCAACGTGCCGGAGTCGCATGTGCTCAGCCGCGAGACGCTCGACCGGGTGAGAAGCGCCATCGACAGGCTGCCGCCGCGCCAGCGCGAGGTCATCATCCTTCGCGACGTCGCGGGCTTCGACGCGCAGGCGGTGTCAGCCGTGCTGGCGATCACTCCCGAAAACCAGCGGGTGCGGCTGCATCGGGCTCGCGCCGCCGTACGCAAGGTGCTCGAGGAGTACCTCCGATGATCTGCCGTGAGGTTGTGGAGCTGATGACCGACTACCTCGATGGTGCCCTCTCGCAAGAGGATCGGGCGCGGTTTGAAGACCACATCGCTGGATGCAACGGATGCACCGCTTATCTCGAGCAGCTGCGGCGAACACGCAGCGTGATCGGCCGGCTGGCGGCCGAGCCGGTGCCGGCCGGCCTGGAGGCCGAACTACTTTCGGCGTTCAGGTCCTGGCGGTCAGGACCTCGTCCGTAACGCCCGAGACGCATCGACGCACTCAACCTCCATGCGGCCCTCGATTCGTGCACTGGCAGGGCCGCTGGTTTCAAGGAGGAGCTTTACGGTGCGAACAGTATTGCGATTGGCATCGGCGGTCGGGCTGATGGCGGCGGTCGTGGCGGGAACATCGATTGTCGCCAGCGCTGCGGGGAGCACGACCCACGTTTACGTAAACGACAACACGAAGGGCACGAACACCATCGCTGCCTTCTCGCGTGCGGCCGACGGAACCCTGACGCCTCTTGCCGGCTCACCGTATGTCGCGGGCGGCGCCGGGACTGGCGTACTGATCGGATCGCAGGGGGCACTGCAGACCGCCGCCGGCGGCCGTTACCTGCTGGCGGCCGACGCCGGCAGCAACCAGGTGTCTGTGCTGCGCATCGGGCCTGACGGATCGCTCAGGGCGGTCGAGGGGAGCCCGTTCTCGTCCCGCGGAATCCGGCCGATCAGCATCGCGGTCCACGGCAACCTCGTCTATGTCGCCAACTTGGGCGATGGCGCCTCCGGCAGCAACTACACGGGCTTCAGGCTCAACCCCGAGGGGAGGCTCATCGCGATCCCCGGGTCGACCTTCTCGCTTCCCAACACCGCCAACCCCGGCGACATCCTCTTCAACTCGACAGGAACCAACCTGATCGGCGTCGAGGTCGGAACAGGTGATTCGAGCACCTGGCTGATCGACAGCTTCACAGTCAGCCCCAACGGACGGCTGATCCCCGCAACCGGATCGCCGTTTGCCGCCCAGTCGGCAGGTCCGTTCGGCAGCGAGTTCTCGCCGACGAACCCCGCCCACCTGTACGTCTCCAACGCCCACGCCGGCGGCGCCAACGGAACCGTGTCGGCGTTCAGCGTCTCGCGCAGCGGAGCCGTTTCGTCCATCGGCGCCTCGCCTTATGCCGACGGCCAGACCGCCCCCTGCTGGGTCGAGATCACCCACGATGGAAACTTTCTATTCGCGGTCAACACCGGCAGCACGACTCTTTCCAGCTACGCCATTCAGTCCGATGGCTCGCTGCAGCTGATCGGCAGCACCGGGTTCAGCAGCGGAACCGGCATCAGGCCGTTTGACGCTCGCCTCGACCCCTCCGGCTCGACCCTCTACGTCGTCGACGCGGCGCTTGACGCCGTAAGCGCGTTCGCCGTCAGCGGAGGTTCTCTGACCGAGCTTCCGCAGTCTCCATTCGCACTTCCCTCCGGTGCGACCCCGTTCGGGATCGTGGCGGCCTGATCGGATCCGACATCCGCTCCTCCCCGATGTGGGGAGGAGCGGGCCGAAGAGGTCTATTAGTCTTGACCCAGTCAAGGAGGTAGGGATTGGCTTTCATCTCTCGCGGGTTCAAGGGCAAGCGCCGCACCGACGTCAGCTCGTCGAGGGTCCCGCCCGGGCAGCATGTCGTCAATGACTTCCCGGTTCTGTCCGCTGGGCCGACGCCACACATTCCGATGGAACGTTGGTTGTTCACCATCGACGGCGAGATCGATGAGCCCAGGAACTGGACCTGGGACCAGTTCAAGGCGCTCCCCACCGAGGAGATCACCGTTGACATCCACTGCGTCACCAAATGGACGAAGCTGGACACGAAATGGAAGGGCGTCTCGATCGACACCCTGATGGAAGGAGTGGAGACGGCCGCCGAGTTCGTGGTCGCTAAGAGCGCGGGCGGTTACACGACCAACCTCCCGTTGGACGAGATCACCGGTCACAAGGCCTGGGTCGCATATGAGTACGACGGCGAACCTCTTCACCCTGAGCACGGTGGCCCGGCCCGACTGTTGGTCCCTCACCTCTATTTGTGGAAGAGCGCGAAATGGGTCTGGGGTCTGACGCTTGCGAAAGAGGACCAGCCAGGGTTCTGGGAAACGAACGGATACAACAACCACGGAGATCCATGGCTAGAGGAGCGGTACTGGGGAGACTAGCCTGGAAAATCGGCGAGATCGCCGACGTCATCCGGGAGACGCCGAAGGTGACGAGCCTTCTCATCGATGTTCCGGATTGGCCGGGGCACCTTGCGGGGCAGCACGTCGACGTGCGCCTGACGGCCGACGATGGCTACCAGGCCCAGCGCAGCTACTCCATAGCCTCTGCACCCCAGGACCCGCGAGTCGCTATCACAGTGGAGCGGCTGGAGGATGGCGAGGTGTCTCCCTACCTCGTGGGCGAGCTGCGTGCAAAGGACAAGCTCGAGCTGAGGGGACCCATCGGAGGCTACTTCGTGTGGAAGGCGGACGATCCACGGCCGCTTCTGCTGATCGGTGGAGGGTCGGGAGTCGTGCCGCTGATGGCGATGATCCGCCACCGCGCAGCGGCGGACACCAAGCCTCCGGTGCGATTCCTCTACTCGTCGCGCACCATCGAGGACGTCATCTATCGGCAGGAGCTGGAGAGACTGACGGCGACCGGCGACTCCCTGGACGTCCGGCACACCTTGACCCGCGCCCAACCACCCGGATGGAAAGGCTATTCGCGACGTCTCGACCGCCAGATGATCGACGACGTCGCCTGGCCCGCACACGATTCACCCGTAGCCTTTGTCTGCGGCCCCACGTCTTTCGTCGAGGCGGCCGCGAATCTGCTCGTCGAGCACGGCTACGACCAGGCCTGGATCAAGACCGAGCGCTTCGGCGCCACAGGAGGTTGAGCAACATGCAGCGTACGTCCGACCTGAAGCTGGACGGCAACGCGATCGGCGGGCTGCTTGGCGAGATCTTCTCCCTGGAGATGACGGCCGCCGAAAGCACATGCGGCGGGTGTGGCGCCATCAACGCGATCGGGCGCGTTGACGTTTACACGAATGCTCCCGGCGTGGTCATGCGGTGTCCCTCATGCACCCACGTGCTGATGAGGATCGTGCGTGGCAAGGGTCGCTACTGGATCGACCTTTCGGGGATCCGCACGCTGGAGCTGAAAGCCGGCCCGTAACGGCTCACGCGGCGGTGACGGCCTTCGGCTTTCCCTCGCCTGCGCCATCCGGTGCCTGGTTGGCCGTCCGCGGGCTCCGCTCGCCAGGGAGCCAGACGTCGAAGATCGTCCCGGCGCCCTCGGAGCTGGTGAAGCGGATGAATCCGCCCATCGCCTCGACGAATCGCTTCGACAGGGCCAGCGCGAGCCCCGCGTCGCCGCCTTTCGTGTCCGCCCTCAGCTGCGCGAACTCGGTGAAGACAAGATGCTGCCGGTCGGCAGGTATGCCCACCCCCGTGTCGATGACGGACAGGCGCACGCCGTTCGAGCCGCCCGCCACCTCGACGCGTACATAGCCTCTGGCTGGCGTGAACTTGATCGCGTTCGAGACCAGGTTCATCACCACCTGGCGCAGGCGCAGCCGGTCTGCGAACGCCACAGCGTCCTGCGCGACCTCCGAGCGCAATGCGACCTTCTTGGCCTCGGCCACCGGCCGCATCATTTCGAGCACCCCATCCACCTCAGGACCGACTGCAACCGGCTCTGGCTGCATCGGCAGGGAGCCCGCCATCACGCGGGCAAGATCGAGGTAGTCGTTCACCAGTCCGAGCAGATGATGCGAAGCGTCGTCGACCCGCTGTACGTAGCTCATCTGCTTGTCGTTCAGCGATCCTGCCGCGCCGGTGAGAAGAAGATTGCTGAAGCCGAGCATCGCGTTCAGTGGGTTCCGCATCTCGTGGCTCACAGTGGCCAGGGCCTTCGATTTGACCTCGCTTTCGTGGCGAGCCTTTTCCGCCTCGCTTCGCTGCAGCGACTCGCTCAGCGCGGTCGCCACGGCCTCCATCATCGACACGGCAATCCCTGAGATCTGCGAGCCGGGCGGTGCGACGCCGACCATGACCCCGATTGGGTCCGGCGTCCCGGCGAGTGGAACGAAAGCAGCACCCGCCCGACCGGCATCTTCCTTGTCCGCCTGCCAGTAGCGCGCGTCCTGGCCGAGGCCATCGGCCAGGATCGGCCGGCGCTCCTGCATCGCGGCCTTGACCAGGGCGCCAAGCCATATGGGCAGCCGGTTGCCGGGGGTCTGGCCGCCACCCGCCTCGAACGACTCTACGATCGTGCCGTCGGGACCGGCTGCGACAAGAAAACATCTGTCGAGCTGGGCCGCCTGGCGCGTGACGTCGAGCGCCTTGCGCGTGAGCTCGGCCGGCTGGGCGCCCTGGAGGGCAAGCAACCCAAGCTCGCTGATCACGTTACCGGCCCGTTCCCGCTCGCTCAGCTCCAGCATCTTCTGGTCGACACGCCGGGCCAGGTTGAAAAGCGCGTCGCGACCAGCGGTCTCCGAGCCTTCCTGCAGCCTGATGTGCCGGCCGCCCAGGCCGAACGAGTCGAAGACGCCCGATATGCGCCGAATGCGCTTCACGACGCCGAACTCGAGGATCGCCATCAAGGCTCCGATCTCGAGCATTGAGATGACGATGGCAACGACAAACACCCACACAAGCGTCGACGTCATGGCGGCCGATTCGCTCTTGAGCGACGTCATCACGACCACGGCGTAGGGTGTGTTGGGCACCGGAGCCACTGTTTCCAGCACCGGTTCACCTTGGATCGTCCGGTCCTGTGTGACGCTGTTTCGCGTCGCCGCCGCGACCTCACTCTGGTCGATCAAACCCTGCCGGCCGACGTCGTGAGGGATCGAGCTCGCGACGACGGGGTAGCCGGGGGTGTCCGTGGCGACGATCCAGACGCCGATCACATCCGGCTCGTCGGAGACGATCGTGAGCAGGGAGTAGCTGACGGCGGACGGATTGGTCTGCTGTGCGACGAACGCGCCGATGGCGCTGTCGGCCAGGTGCCGCGCATTCACCTCGCCCGTACCCTCGATGTTCTGCCGCACCTGCTGGGCGAGCAGGAGACCAAAAGCCGCGGTGCCGGCGATCGTCACCACGATGACGGGGACGATCAGCTTGATGCCAAGCGGGATGTTTCGGTCGAGGCTGTGCAGCAGCCCTGACCCCGTGGTCGTCTCGACTGGCGAGCCCTGCAGCCCACCCTCGCGGCGATCGGCAAGGATCATCGCCGTCTCCTCATGGTGGCGATCCCTCGATCACCCATCCAGAAGGCCCGCCCTGCCGGCCGCGGCCACAGCCTGAGCTCGCGTATGCGCGCCAAGCTTCTCGAGCGCGCCGCGAACGTTGGTGCGAACGGCACCGTATTCGATCCCCAGGTGGGTCGCGATCTCACCGTTGTCGAGGCCGCCCGCCAACAGCCTCAGTACTTCCTGCTCGCGCGGAGTCAGCCTGCGTGGGGCCTCTGCCGGCTGTCCGGGCCGATCCTGTATTTGCCGTCGCGCCTCCAGCAGCCGCGCCATGGTCGCCGTCTCGAGCAGGAACTCGCCCGCGGCGGCCTGCCGGATCGCG
>Ga0066697_10001175_pt1 | contig 10552 bp, 9 predicted proteins | sample GraSoiAngelo_146_FD_66451 | JGI IMG/M metagenome (GOLD analysis project Ga0066697, IMG submission 66451) | Grasslands soil microbial communities from the Angelo Coastal Reserve, California, USA - 14_1009_05_30cm | ecosystem: Environmental > Terrestrial > Soil > Grasslands | place: USA...
AAGAACCACGGCAAGTATCCCGACCTGCGCGCGCTGCACGATGCGATGCTTTCCTTCGGCAACGCCGCGCCGAAGTACGTCAGGGAACGATTGGGAATCTAGCGCGTGGTCACACGCGCTTTCGACGACCCGACTTCCTTCGAGAGGGCCAGGTCCTCGAGGAACACGGCGGCCTCGCGCTGGGCGAGGTTCTCGTCGACGACGACGACGGTGCCCTCGTTCAGCTTGTTCAGCGACAGTGCGTCGAGATTCGTCGATCCCACCGCCGTGATGCGCTCGTCGACCACCATGAACTTCGAATGCATCATCGTCGGACCGTACTCGTATGCCTTGACTCCTGCGCCGACGAGCTGATCCATCCTGGCCCGCTGCTGCGGCAGATACGCTTTGGTATCCGTACGCTCGCCGGCAGCCAGGACGCGAACGTCGACTCCCTCGCGCGCCTTGCGCATGAGGAGATCGAGGATCGGAACCGATGGCACGAAGTAGGCGTTGCTGATCCAAAGGCGCTTGCGCGCGGCTCCGATCAGGAGCTGCGTCAGACGATCGCTCCTGGTCGCCACGCTGTTCTCGCTGCTGCTCACGAAAGCGGCGAGCGACCGGCCGGCATCCTCCGAAGCCGGAAACGTGTCGCGGGGCAGCAGGGTCCTGGTCGCTTCCTCCCAGCTCTCCGCGAAGGCCTGCTGCATCTCCAGCACGGCGGGTCCACGCACGAGCAGGTTGGAGTCGCGCCACTGCGGCGGCTGGTCCGTGCGGCCGTCGCCGTCCCATTTGTCGTCGATGCCGAACCCGCCGGTGATTCCGACGCGCCCGTCGAGGATGAACATCTTCCGGTGCTCGCGGGCCGCGTCGTCCTGCCCAGGAATGGGACGGAAACGATGCGTCGCGCATCCGATGCCCTCGAGCTGCTTCTGCACGTTCGCGAAATTGGGGCTTCCCAGCGCGTCGACGATCACCCGGCAGGGGACTCCGTCGCGGGTCCTGCCCGCGAGTGCGGTGACGATCCGGCTGGAGACCTTCCCCTCGCTCCAGATGAAGCTCACCACATGGATGCTGCTGCGCGCCCGTGCGATCTCCTCGATGGCGACGTCGAAGACGCGGCCGTTGTTGACCACCTCCACCTGGTTTCCGGGCCGGAGCTGGACGCCTACCGTCTGAAAGAGGGCGTTGTCGAAATCCTGCGGCGCGATTGCCGCTCGATCGAGCCGGAACTCGCCCTTCGGGCTGCTGCGCCCGAAGCAGGCGGCCAGCCAGAGGCATGCGAGAGAAGCGAGCAAGCGCAGCACGTGAACATGGTGCGCACCCGTAATTTCCGCAGCAAGTTGACAGGTATGCGCGAGCTCCTGAACACCGCTTTGCTCGCCAGCCTGCTCGCTGCGTGCGCGAGCCCCCGCCAGGAGCCCGCGGTCCGCGGCCTGCCGAGGGACGACCCGAGCGCGACACTGAGCGTCGTCTGGGTCGGTCACGCGACGGTCCTGATCCGCCTCGGGCACCGATTCGTTCTCACCGACCCGAATCTGAGCGGCTCCATGGTGGTCGTGCCGCGCATCACGCCGCCCTCGCTGACCGCGGACCAACTTCCGCCGGTGCAGTTCGTGTTGCTCTCGCACTTGCACATCGATCACTTCGACCGGCCTACGCTGCGCAAGTTACCGCGCAACACCGAGGTCCTCTTCCCACCCGATGCCGCGAGCTACCTGCACCTGATCCGGCAACAGCGGAAGCAGGCGATGGAGTTCTGGAAGCCGATCGAGCGGGGCGGGTTGAAGATCACCGCGGTCCCGGTGCGACACGCAGGCGGGCGTTTCGTGGTCGATGCGCTGTGGAATCGGTCCTCCGCCGGCTACGTGATCGAAGGCAGCGGCCGGCGCGTGTTCTTCGCCGGGGATACGGGCTACGACGAGAAGATCTTCGCGCAGATCGGGCAACGGTATCCGGGGATCGATCTGGCACTGCTTCCCATCGCTCCCGCCCGCGGTGGCAACCCGAACCACGCCAGTCCGGAAGAGGCCCTCCGCATCTTCCGCGACCTCGGCGCCCGGTACATGGTGCCGATCCATTTCGAGGCGTACCACTCGATGGCGGTGCCTCTGGGCGAGCCGCGCAAGCAACTGGCGCAAGCCGTAGAGAAGAGCGGATTGCAGGGTCGGGTCTTCGCGCTCTACACCGGCGAACGTTGGGTGGAGCCGGACGACGGAGGGCCACCTCGGGTGACGCGCGAGACGCACGCCGCGGATCAAGCCGCCCGATAGTTCTCAGTACACGGTCGTGACCGTCATGTCCTCGCGACCGCTCCAGGTGCCGGAGGTGGTCGGCGACGTCCTTTTCGCGGATGGAAACTCGGTCGGACAGTTCACGCGCTGTGGCGGGTCTGCGCAGCAACTCCTCGCGAATCGCCTCTCGTACCGTCCGGGTCCGGTCCACCTTCGCAAGCATGGGGCCGGCCGAACCAGTGTCAACATCACGTGTGATGTCTGTGATGACGGCGGGGCCGGCGCTCAACTCGAGCGCGCTCGACTGGCGCGCGTTCCTGTACCGTCCGGTAGACTGCGGCGCCGTGCTCCTCGCCACCGCTGTCTGCGCGCTGCTCAGTTCCGCCGAGATCTCCGCGGTCCAGGGGGAGGCGCCGATGCGAACCAAGCCCAGCGCGACCGAGAGCCCGGGGCTCGCGGTGGAGCGTTGTTTCTTCGAGCTTCGCTCGTTCCCGAAATCGATCTCGCTCGAAGTCACGCGCGGTCCTGGCGTCCGCGCGCTCTGGCGGAGATCCTTTCACGAGGACCGCGGGGCCGGGCGGCAGGAGGAAGAGGAGAAGGACCAGCCGCCTCCGAGGCCCGTACGCGGGCTCGGCGATGAAGCGTTCTGGGTGGGCACTCCGCGCCTGGGAGGCCTCTACGTGCTTCGGACGGACGCCATGCTCCGCCTGGCCGTGGGCGGAGGGGAAAGCGTCGAGAGCAAGCTGCGAAAGTTGCGGCGGCTCGCGCACAAGGCGCTGCCGCGCCTGTGAGGCGGACTATTTCGGCAGCGTGCCGTCGTAGGCGCGGAACAGCGTCTTGCCGCTCGCCTGCCGCGCGATCGTGGCCAGCGCGTCCTGCGCGCTCGCGGGACCGAACGAGGCGTTCGCGGTGGGGTCGTCGACGCAAGAGCCCGTGCAGCCGTCGGCATAGCCGATCAGCACGCGGCCGATCCTGTCGACGGTGATGTCGTTGAAGTCGAGCAGGTTACGGCAGGGATTGCTGCCGCCGCCATTCCAGATGCAGCCGCGCTGCACTGGATCCGCCGGTGTGATGTCCGCAGTCACCCACGTCTTGCCGGCGTTGTAGGTCGTCGCGACGTAGAGGTGCCAGACGCCGTTGAAGCCGCTCGACTGGTCATCTCCAGGGGTGGGAGTGCCCAGGAAGGCGAACGCAGCGCGGTCGTCGTCGCCGGCGATCACCTCCGCGAACTCGGCATTCTGGATCCCGTAACCGGCGCCCGCGTCGAACGGCTTCGACCAGGTCAGGCCGTGGTCGCGCGAGATGGCGATGTTCGGGTGTCCGTCATAGTTCACGTAGCCGACGTACAGCGTGTTGCTCGCGCCTGCCGCCGCCGAAGGATCTCCGCCTGGCCTGCTGGACTTTGCACGGCTGATGGTGCGGACATTCCACGTCAGGCCGTTGTCGTTGCTGACGACCACCGCCGGCCGCTGCACTCCCGCGGCATCGGTGCAATCCTCGTTCGGAACGTAGGCCGTCCCATCGGGCGAGACGCGGATGTGGCCGTGGAGCCCACCGCACTGGGTGAGGTTGTAGATCGGCACGCCCGGACCGAACGTAAGGCCGCCGTCGTCGCTGCGGGCGCAGACCGCCGTGACGACACCCTGCGAGCAGTAATAGATGGCATGTGGATAGGTCGTGACCGCGGGCTGGGGCGTTGCGAAGTTGCCGCCGCCCAATGTCTGGTGGTCCGGTCCGGCGGGCGTCCCACAGCCCTGCGACAGGAACCAGGTCTCGCCGTCGTCCTCGGTATAGGACGTGGTGCTGCAGGCGCCGTCGAGCTGCGATTCGAACACCCGGCCGGTGCTGCTGTCCGCCCAGAGAATGGGGTCGAGCGAAACGCGGGCGAACGGCGAGCGCTTGTCTGCCCAGGTGACCTTCGCCGGAGAGACGCTGTCATCGAAGATGGCGCGCAGCGTGTGATTGCCGGCCTCGATGAAGGTGGCGCCGGTCTTCCAGTTCACGCCGACGGATGGCTCGCCGGCCCCGTGCGCGCCGTTGGTCGTGGAGCCGAGTGCGGGAGCCATCTGATCGTCCGCCGGGTAGTTGGTATATCTGGCCGCGCTCGGCGGAATGCGCGGAGTAGGCGGGCTGGTGCGCGTGCCGACGGTGAGCGTCGCCGTCGCGTGTGCGGCCGTGGGTACGGGCACCAGCGCGGCGGTCTCGCGGACGTGCCAGACGCCTTCCACGGGATCGCTGACCACGATGTCGGCGTAGCCCGGTCCCGTAACGAGACCATCGGGAGATCCCGGACCGTACTTGGCGCCATTCGGGGCGAAGGCGAACACATCCATGTCGGTGGGCTGGTTGCTGGTCCACTCATAGTGCAGCGTCAACGTGGCCGTGTTGCTTACGTAGAACTGGGCGGCTGGCTGGGGCAGCGTGACGGTGAGATCGTAGTTGTCGCAGAGCCCCGGCGGACAGGCGTCCTCGACGCCGACGTCGGTGAACTGTCCGGCTACGACCGCAGCGAAGTCCCAGACGGCGGTGGTGGTCGAGCTGACCGAGCCGCTCGGCGGAGTGGCGGCGCGCACGTGAGGCGCGACGCAAATGATGACGGAGAGAACGGAGGTCACCAAGGCAGCGAGCGGCTTGTTCATGCGGCGCTCCAGGCGCGAGCCCTGCGGATCCCGGCAATGTAGGGACGCCCCGATCGACCGAAAACCCCGCCAGGGCGACGGACGGGCGCCGGGAGAGCGAGCAGCCTGGGAGATCCCTCGGTGCGCCGGGCGGTGCGGCGCGAAGAGGCCCTTCGCTGTCGCTTGACAATCACTTAGGTACTTAGGAAACTCCCTAAGTGCTTCCCGGCGATCTGGCGGCGGCCCTGGCCAGCGACCGCCGGCTTTCCATTCTCAACTGGCTGAAAAAGCCCCGCGACCACTTTCCGCCCCAGGTCGACGGTGACCTGGTCAAGGACGGAGTGTGCAGCGTCTTCATCGCCAACAAGCTGGGCGTCACCCAGGCGAGCGCGCACGAACACCTCAAGATCCTCGCGCGGCTCGGGCTCATCAGGCCGAAACGGATCAAGCAGTGGACCTTCTATCGCCGCGACGAGAAGCGCATCGCCGAGGCCCGCCGGGTGCTCCGTGAGTCCTTCTAACGTCGGTCGGACCCAGATCGAAGCCACCGAAAAGGTGATCCGGCGATACATCCGGCGCACGCCGATCGTCGAGGTGGAAGGGCGCGACTTCGGCCTCGAGGGCATCACCATCGTCCTCAAGCTCGAGCTGCTGCAGCAATCGGGCTCGTTCAAGGCGCGCGGCGCCTTTGCCAACCTGCTGTTGCGGAGCGTCCCCGCCGCCGGAGTTGTCGCCGCCTCGGGCGGCAACCACGGCGCGGCCGTGGCGCACGCGGCCAAGGAGCTGAAGGTACCTGCGCGCCTCTATGTGCCGCGCATCTCGAATCCAGCGAAGATCGAACGAATCCGCGCTTCCGGCGCGGAGCTGATGCTGGTCGGCGAGCGCTACGCCGATGCGCTCGCCGCGAGCGAGGCGTGGGCCGGGTCGTCCGGCGCCCTGCAGGTGCACGCTTTCGATCAGGACGAGACGTTGATGGGCGCCGGGAGCCTCGGTCTGGAGCTGGAGCAGCAGGCACCCGCGCTCGACGCCGTCCTTGCCGCGGTCGGTGGAGGCGGCCTCATCGGCGGCATCGCCGCCTGGTTTGGCGATCGGGTGAGAATCGTGGGAGTGGAGCCCGAGCTGGCCCCTACGCTCACCCGCGCTCTCGAGGCCGGCAAGCCGGTGGACGCGCCTGCCGGAGGGATCGCCGCCGATTCGCTCGCGCCGCGCCGGGTGGGCGAGAGAGTCTTCCCCATCGCGCAGCGCTACGTGAAGCAGGTCGTCCTCGTCAGCGACGATTCCATCGCGCAAGCGCAGCAGGCTCTGTGGAGCACTCTGCGCGTCGCGGCGGAGCCTGGCGGCGCCGCAGCCCTCGCAGCGTTGCTCTCGCGGCGCTTCGAGGTCCGGACCGGGTCCCGCGTGGCGGTCGTGATCAGCGGCGGAAATACCTCTGCCGTGAACTTCGCCTGAAGGGCAGGAAGCATGGCTTCCCGAATCGAGACTCGCCTTCGAGAGCTGAACCTCATATTGCCCGAGGCAGGCCGCCCGGTCGCGAACTTCGTGCCTTGCGTTCAGGCCGGGTCGCTGCTTTTCGTGTCCGGCCAGATCACGACCTGGAACGGCCAGCTTCGCCACGTCGGCCAGGTCGGCGCTCAGGTGTCCCTCGACGAAGCCCGCGCAGGCGCGCAGCTGTGTGCGCTGAATCTGCTTGCACAGGTGAAGGATTTTCTCGGCAACCTCGATCGCGTCGAGCGCGTCGTCGAAGTGCGCGGGTTCGTGAATGCGGCGCCGGGCTTCACCCAGCAGCCGGCGGTGGTGAACGGAGCCTCCGACCTCTTCGTGGACGTCTTCGGCGAGGCGGGACGTCACGCGCGCTTCGCCGTCGGCGTCGCCTCGCTGCCTGCGGGCGCCGCGGTCGAGGTAGCGGCGACGTTCGCGGTCCGCGAGGTGTCGTCGCGGCGCGTGGACGTCTTCTTCTACGGGCTCTTCATGGACGTCGAGTTGCTGCGCGCGAAAGGAGTCGAGCCGAAAGGCGTCGAGCTGGCGACGGTCGACGGCTTTGCCCTGCGAATCGGCCAGCGCGCGGCGCTCGTTCCCGTCGCCGGCGCCCGGGTGCATGGCGTCGCGATGTCGCTCACGTCCTCCGAGCTGCACCAACTCTATTCGGAGCCGAGCGTCCAGGCGTACAAGCCGCAGGCCGTTCTCGCGCACCTGGCCAGCGGCGCGGTGATCGCCGCGCTTTGCTACAACCTCCCTGAGGCGCCCTCGCCGAGCGAACGGAATGCAGGATATGCCGCCAGGCTCCGCGCCATTGCGGAGAAAGTCGGGCTGCCCGCGGAGTACGTCACTTCCCTCCGATGACCGATGCCTTTCCCCATGTGTCGCGCAGGGGCACGACCAGGTTGAACACGGGCGCGCCGTCCTTCGAGTCCTTGGGATCGGCGAAGTAGTACCCCTTGCGCTCGAACTGGTAGCGCTCTGTCGCCTTCGCCGTCGCCAGCGCGGGCTCGACGCGCGCGCTCTCGATGACCTCTAGCGAACGCGGGTTGAGTTGGGTGCGGAAGTCCGCATCCCCCGCGCCCGGGTTTGCGACATCGAAGAGCCGGTCGTACAGACGCAGCGTCGCGGGTTTCGAGAGCGGTGCCGAGACCCAATGGATGGTGCCGCCGACCTTGCGCCCGTCGGCCGGATTCGCCGAGCGCGTCCCGGGATCGATCGTGGCGCGCAGCTCCTTCACTTCGCCCGTCCGCGAGTCCTTGGTGACGCCGGTGCAGCGCAGGACATAGGCGTGGCGGAGCCGCACTTCCTTGCCGGGCGACAGACGCTTCCAGCCTTTGGCGGGCACCTCCATGAAATCGTCCCGCTCGATGAACAGCTCCCGGGTAAAGGGAAGCTTGCGCGAGCCGGCCGTGGGCGCATCCGCCAGGAACGGCGCCTCGATCTCGTCGACCCTGCCTTCCTCCCAGTTCTCGATCGTTATCTTGAGGGGTCGGTGCACGCAGAGCGCCCTCTTGACGGAAACGTTGAGCAGCTCGCGCAGCGTGTTTTCGAGCAGCTCCACCTCGACGGTACTGTCGGCCTTGGCAACGCCGATCCGATCGCAGAAGAGACGGATCGCTTCGGGCGTGTAACCGCGCCGCCGCAGCCCCGCGATGGTCGGCATGCGCGGGTCGTCCCAGCCGGAGACGAGGCCCTCGGTCACCAGCGCCCCGAGAAGGCGCTTGCTCATCACCGTGTACGTGAGGTTGAGCCGCGCGAACTCGATCTGCCGCGGCTTGTGGGGAACCTGGATCTGCTCCAGGTACCAATCGTAGAGCGGGCGGTGCGCCTCGAACTCGAGGGTGCAGAGCGAATGGGTGACGCCCTCGATGGCATCGGACTGTCCGTGGGCCCAGTCGTAGGTCGGGTAGATGCACCACTTGTCGCCGGTGCGGTCGTGGTGCTCGCGGCGGATCCGGTACATCACCGGATCGCGCAGGTTGAGGTTGGGCGAGCCCATGTCGATCTTCGCGCGCAACGTGCGCGCGCCGTCAGGGAACTCCCCCATTCGCATGCGCCGCAAGAGGTCGAGGTTCTCCTCGGGCGAGCGGTCGCGGAACGGCGAGGGTGTCCCCGGCGTCGTCAAAGAACCGCGGGTCCGCCGCACCTCGTCGGCGCTCTGGTCGTCGACGAACGCCTTTCCTTCGCGCACGAGCTTTTCGGCCCAGTCGTAGAGGCGATCGAAGTAGTCGGCGGCGTGGTACGAGTGCTCGCCCCAGTCGAAGCCGAGCCAGCGGACGTCCTCTTTGATCGACTCGACGAACTCCTGCTCCTCCTTGGCCGGGTTGGTGTCGTCCATCCGGAGATGACAGCGGCCTCCGTAGTCGCGGGCGATGCCGAAGTTGAGGCAGATCGACTTGGCGTGGCCGATGTGGAGGTAGCCGTTGGGCTCCGGCGGAAAGCGGGTGACCACCAGCGAGTGCCTTCCGGCGGCAAGATCGGCGTCGATGATCTGGCGGATGAAGTTGGTCGGACGCGTCTCGTCCATCGCGTGGCGGCTCCCGCTGTCCCTGCTCGAGACGGGCGGGCAACCTAGCAGATCAGTGAGGTTGGCTGGGGCGGTAGGAATCGAACCTACAAATGGCGGGGTCAGAGCCCGCTGCCTTACCGTTTGGCGACGCCCCAAGAAACGGTCGCGACGTTTGCTTAGACCGGTCGCGCCAGTGGGTCAAGCGATCCGGAAACAGGCGCGAGGGAACAGCATGTCTGGGACCGCGTCGCTTCCTCCCAGCGCGCCGGATACAAGCCAGGCCGCCAGGCGAACCTCGCCTCGAGCGGATGGCCCCGGTCTTCGACCACGTCGGCGATCAGGGATCCCAGCACGGGGGCAAACTTGAACGCATGACCGCTGTCGCCGGTTGCGACGACGACGCCGGGGCGATCCGGATCGCGGGCGATCCAGAAATGGCCGTCCCGGGAATCGCAGTAGAGACAGATCCGCGTGTAGACGATGGGAGCGTCCTGCAGCAGGGGGAAGGTGGCCGCCAGGAACTCGCGAAGCTGCCGCGTCTCTTCCGCCGTGACGAACCTCTCGGCCGACTCGGGATGCATGGGCCGTCCCGCGCCGTGCCGGGCAATCTTGACCACTCCGTTCTCCGGGTGAGCCGGAAAGCCGTAATAGCCGGTGGTCTGGATCTCCGCGCAGAAGACCGGGAAGCGCTCCGGCAGGAAGGCGTCGCGATCGCGGGGCGCCAGATGGAAGACGGGATGTCCCGTCGAGCGAAATTCCGCCGCGAGCCGGGGAAGCGCATGTGGCGTCCAGGCGCCGAGAGCGAGAACCACTCGATCGGCCGCCATCTTCTCGCCGGCAGTCGACATGATTCCGATCCCGGCGTCGAGCAACCGCGCGAAGGCGACACCCTCGCGCAGCTCCACGCCCAGCCGCTGCGCTTCCGTGACCAGGCGCGCGATCGCCTTCCCGCTCTCGACGTAGCCGCCTTCGCGATCGTACGTTCCGTGGCCGTAGCGCTCTGCGTTCCAGGCAGGAAATCTCGCCCGGACTGACGCGCCATCAAGCAGCTCAGGCTCGTGGCCGCGGCGTGAGACGATCTCGAAGCTGTCCTGCTCCAGCGTTCCCGGCGCGAGCGGCGTCCGTCGCAGCAGCAACAGACCCGTCTCGTGGTACAGCGTTCCCAGATCGCGGTTCCACCGCCGCCAACCCTCGATCGCCCGCTCCGCCAGCTCCGTATAGCGCTCGTCGGCGCCGTACTCGAGGCGCACCACCTTGCTGATGTCGGTGGAAGCGGCCAGCGGGTGGGGAAGCGGCCCTGGATCGATCAGCGCGACTTCGTGGCCGCGCTCGCGCAGCTCGATCGCAGCGGTGACGCCGAATACGCCGGCGCCGGCAACCAGAATTCGGTCCATGCCGGCTCTTACGTACCGCGATCCTGGCGCGACCGCTCCACCACCTTCCGGATGGTGTCCCACGTGCGGGTGGTGACCTCTTTGCCGAACGTCCTCTCGATGAGCCCCATGAACACCGCCCCGCGCGGGCTCGGCACGTAAGCGGTGAAGACCTCGCCGTCTTCGATGCGCAGGATGCGGGCGCCGTCGAGCTCGAGTGGCAAGCGGAGCCTGCCTCGCGGCTTCCCGCGCACGAACGTGACCACGCGCTGCGCGTCGGATCCGAGCCGGAAGCGTTGGTAGGGATCGGAGGCGAGCATTTTCTGGAGCGCGTCGATCCGCCGCACGATGGTGAGAAAA
>Ga0066697_10001181_pt1 | contig 10534 bp, 5 predicted proteins | sample GraSoiAngelo_146_FD_66451 | JGI IMG/M metagenome (GOLD analysis project Ga0066697, IMG submission 66451) | Grasslands soil microbial communities from the Angelo Coastal Reserve, California, USA - 14_1009_05_30cm | ecosystem: Environmental > Terrestrial > Soil > Grasslands | place: USA...
CTGCTTGGTCCGGCGGATGACCAGCCGGGTTGCGGCATCTCTGGAGCAGACATCAGTTACGCCTTCTGGCAACGAAACTTTGCCGGCGATCCTTCGGTGATTGGAAAACGCCTCACCCTGGATGGCAATTCCTTCCAAGTGATCGGCGTCACGCCGCCTGGTTTCAATGGCATTTCCATAGGCGACACCTTTGACGTTGCCGTGCCGATCTGTGTTGAGCCCATACTTAGCCCGCGCAACAACCGCCTAACGCGCCGTCATGCCTGGTGGCTCGCCACCATCGGCCGCTTGAAACCTGGATGGACCATGACGCGCGCCAACGCCCAAATCCTCGCGGTCACGCCCGCCATTTTGCAGGAAACGATTCCGACCGTTTATGATGCCGAAGCAACGAAGAAGTATCTCGAATATAAGCTCGGCGCGTTTTCCGCCAGCACTGGATTTTCGGAATTGCGCTCGGATTCCGAGACTTCCCTGTGGTTGCTCTTGGGAATCTCCGGACTGGTCTTGCTCATCGCTTGTGCCAACCTGGCGAACTTGATGCTTGCGCGCGCCAGAGCTCGCGAGCGGCAAATCGCCATCCGCCGTGCCCTCGGAGCCACACGATGGCGCATGGTTCGCGAATTGCTCTCGGAAAGCGTGTTGCTTGCAGCAGCCGGGTCAACTTGCGGACTGTTTTTGGCTTTCGCGATAAGCCGCTTGCTTGTGGCTTTCATTAGTACAGAGCAGAATCAGATTTTTCTGGATCTCGGAATGGATTGGCGCGTCCTGGCGTTCACCGCCGGACTCGCGGCCCTGACGACCGTTTCCTTTGGGTTGGCACCTGCCCTGCGTGCCACCCGAGCCGAGCCCGCAATGCTACTCCAGTCGGGGAGCCGGGGAGCAACTGTCGGCCGCGAGCTCTTTAGTCTTCGGCGCATTCTCATCGTCTCGCAAGTGGGCCTCTCTGTTGTCCTTCTGATGGGTGCGCTACTTTTTGTCCGGAGTTTGCGCAACTTGACCACCCTGAATGTCGGCTTCCAGCAGACCGGAATCTTGGTCACCAGCGTTGATTTCACGCGGTTGCAGCTCCCTGAGGAACGCTACACCGAATACAAGCGTGATCTCGTGAAGCGCGTGCAGGCCATCCTTGGTGTCGAATCCGCCGCCCACGCCATGCTTGTCCCATTTGGGGGCAGCACCTGGAATGACGACGTCATCAACGAAGGTTCTGACCAGGAAGCAGGTGTCGCCTGGGAAAATTTTCTCGGCCCAGGCTATTTTAAGACCGTTGGAACACCCTTCCTCGCCGGGCGCGACTTCGATGACCGCGACACCTCTACTTCGGCCAAGGTCGCCATCGTGAATCAGGCCTTTGCGCGCAAAATCCTCAAAGTCGCTGATCCCCTTGGCAAGCACTTCCGTATCCACGAGGCGCCGGGGAAGCCCCGCCCACTCTACGAGATTGTGGGAGTGACAGCGGATAATAAGTTTCAAGACATGCACGAGGAATTTTTGCCGTTCATGTATTTCCCGTCCACCCAGGAGGAAAAACCCAGCCCGGACGATCACATCCTCATTCGCTCCTCGCTTCCTTTGACCAATCTCATCTCTTCGATGAAAGAAACGATTGCCGATGTGAATCCCGGAATCGATCTTGAATTCTTGGTTTTCAAGACACGCATTCAAAACTCTCTGATTCAGGATGAATTGATGGCCACCCTTTCGGGTTTCTTCGGATTCCTGGCCGCGCTCCTGGCTGCGATTGGGCTCTACGGCGTTATGTCCTACATGGTGATCCAGCGCACCAAGGAAATTGGGATCCGTATGGCGATTGGCGCCGAGCGTTTCGACGTGCTAAGAATGATTCTTCGCGAAGCCACTGTGCTCACCGTCACAGGCTTGGTGATTGGCACTGGCTTGGCGCTTGCCGCGGCGCAAGCCGCCAAATCTCTGCTATTCGGTTTGAAGCCTCGCGACCCCCTCACTCTTGTAATGGCGGTCGTCACCCTTTCCGCCGTCGCCGCTCTCGCCAGCTTTTTGCCGGCCTATCGCGCCTCCAAACTCGATCCCCTGACAGCCTTGCGTTATGAATAGCGGAAGCCGACACCAAGGACTTAGCAAGTCGGTTCAGGCGGCGGCAATCAGATGCGAGTGAAAGCTATGGAAGCTTTGCTTCAGGATTTGCGCTACGCGTTTCGCATGCTGCGGAAGGCTCCCGCCTTCACGGCTGTAGCAGTGATGACCCTGGCGCTTGGAATTGGGGCGAACACCGCGATCTTTACTGTTGTGAATGCCGTTCTGTTCCGTCCGCTGCCGCTGCGGCATCCTGGCCAGATAGTGCGGTTGCAGGAGTACCATCAACACCCGGCGAACGTGACCGGAGCGACATTTCGCGATGTGCGCGAGCGCAATCGTGTGTTTACTCAAGTTGCAGCTTATCGCATTTTTTCCCAGAACTTGAGCGACACGCGGCAAGCGGTGCCGCCGGAGCAGATCGACACGGCATTCGTTTCGCAGGATTTCCTACTGCTGCTTGGGGTAACGCCGTTCCTGGGGCCGGGATTCACCCAGGAACAGTTCCGCAAGAATGCCGAAAGCGTGGTGATCCTCGGTTACGGACTTTGGCGGCATCATTTCGGATCGGACCGCGAGACCGTCGGCAAGATGATTACCCTCCATGGGGAGCCTCACCGGGTTGTCGGTGTAATGCCGATGGGATTCTCCTTTCCGGAAACGGTCCAGGCGTGGGCGCCACTCACCGAAGATATGGTCTTTCCGCAGAACCGACGTGCGCACCTATTCACGACGCTTGCGCGCGTCAAAGCCGGCGTTTCGAGGGAGGCTGTGCAGGCCGATTTGCAGGCGATTTCCGTCCAAGTTCAGCAAGAGAATCACGACGTCGATCCTGGATTCACATTCCGTGCGGAGCGCCTGCAGGATAATCTCGTCTCCAGTGTTCGCCCTATTCTGTTGATTCTGTTGGGTGCGGTTGCCTTCGTGCTCTTGATTGCATGCGCGAACGTGGCCAACCTTCTGCTTTCGCGGTCAGTGTCGCGCCAAAAGGAAATCGTGGTGCGTGCGGCTCTGGGGGCCACGCGGTTTCGGCTGGCACGGCAACTCTTGACCGAGAGCATGTTAGTCGGGCTTCTCGGCGGAGCGACTGGATGCCTTCTAGGGCTGTGGTCGGTGAAGGTCATGTATGCCGCGTATCCTGGTGCCATCCCTGGCTTGACGACTCCGGTGATCGACTTGCAAGTCCTGCTCTTCGTATTCGCCGTTTCATTGCTGGCATCGATTCTGTTCGGAAGCATTCCCGCCATGCAATCTTCGGAACTGAACTTGCAGGTACAGCTTGTGGAGGGTGGCCGCAACACCGCCTCGGTACGCCGTCAGCGCTTTCGGTCATTCCTGGTAATCTCGGAAGTGGCGCTCGCCATGATGTTGCTCGCTGCCGCTGGCCTGCTTATCCGAAGCTTCATTCTGTTGCAGCGGGTTGATCCCGGTTTCGACACTTCGCATCTCGCCGTGGTTCGGCTGTCACTGCCAGACTCCCGGTACCCTGAGCTCCGAGAGCGGACGCAGTTTGTGAATTCCGCTCTGGAGCGCCTTCGGGCGCTGGCTGGAGTTCAGTCGGTTGCCGCCGCCGGAACGCTGCCGTTCGATCCGGTACCTGACACGGACCTGGAAGTCGAGGGTCACGTCTACGAGCCTGGGAACGAACCGGACGCGGAGATTCTAACTGTCAGCCCAGAATATTTCCGCACCATGGGAATCCGCCTGCTTGCCGGAAGAACGTTTACCCCGCGGGATATTCCGGAGAGTCCGACCGCTTTGGTGATTAATCAAACCATGGCACAACGCTTCTGGCCCGGGGAAAATGCGCTGCGGAAACGCGTGGTAATGAAAGATTGGGGGCCACCACTGCCCGGTGAAATCGTGGGCGTAGTGTCGGATGTCAAGCAAGACTCCCTGGAGACGAGTACCCAGCCCGCAATTTACTACAGCTTCGCCCAGTTTTCTCAGAGCACGCTGACCACCTACGTCATCGTGCGATGCGCTTCGGATGCGCTCAGTCTTGCGGCGGCCATTCGGGATCACATCTGGTCGGTTGATCGCGACCAACCCGTCAGTGTATTGCCCATGGACCAAATCGTCTCGGGATCGCTGGAGCGCCGCCGGTTCGTACTCATGTTGCTGGGCACGTTCGCCGCACTTGCACTGCTTCTGTCCGTGGTTGGCATTTACGGAGTCATTGCATATTCGGTGGGCCAGCGGACGCATGAATTTGGCATACGCATGGCTCTGGGCGCTCAACGGCATCAGCTTCTGCTGATGGTGCTAAGCCAAAGTGTCGGGACCCCCGCGGTCGGCCTAACCATCGGAGTCACGGGAGCCTTAACTGTGACTCGATTGATGGGAAGCTTGCTGTTTGGAATTGGCCCGGCTGATCCGCTGACCCTCTCGTTGATGGCGGCGATCTTGCTCGTGGTTGCCCTGATCGCCAGTTATGTCCCTGCGCGGCGGGCGGCCAAGGTTGATCCCATGGTGGCACTGCGGGACGAGTAGGCCAAGCGACGCATTCTACACAGATCCTCAGACGCCAACAGGATTGCGGGCGGATGGTCGGCAACTCTTGCCGTGGGATTACTTCAGATCTCCCCGTAATAGAACCGGGATCGTCAACCGAGATTGCCGGCCAGTTCCGCGGTAGGCGATAATATGCGCATTTATAATAGTTAAGGGAGTAGGACGGTTAGGATCTGATCGTCCCGTAACCCATATGGGCATTGCCCAGAACGAAAAAGCAGTTCGCTTCCGCGCACTTCACGACGGCCCAGGCGCCTTCGTGATTCCAAATCCATGGGACGTCGGCTCCGCGCTCATTCTCGCCGGACTTGGCTTTCAGGCGTTGGCCACATCTAGCGCTGCTTCCGCATGTGTTCTTGGTCGAAAAGATCACGGCTTGACACGGGACGAGGCGCTCGCGCACGCGCGTTCCATTATCGACGCGACGGATTTGCCCGTCTCCGCGGATCTGGGAAACGGGTTCGGTGAAGCTCCAGAAATTGTCGGCGAAACGATCAGGCTGGCAGCCGAGGTCGGACTCGTAGGATGCACAATCGAGGATGCGACTGGAAAGCAAGGCCATCCGCTTTATGATTTTAGCCTGGCTGTCGAACGGATTGCCGCAGCCGCAGAAGCGGCACGCGCACTCCAATATCCCTTCATGTTGACTGCACGAGCGCACAACCTGGTCTATGCCAATCCGAACTTGGACGAAACTATCAGCCGCCTGCAGGCCTTCGAAAAGGCCGGAGCCGACGTGCTTTTCGCCCCCGGCCTGCCTGACCTTGCTGCAGTCGGCGCAGTCTGTGCAGCCGTGTCGAAGCCGGTCAATTTCATGGCAGGAATCAAAGGAAAGTCATTTTCTGTCGCTGGACTTGCCGCGGCTGGCGTCAGACGCATCAGCCTTGCGACCTCACTCTATCGCGCGGCAATGACCGGCTTTCTTGACGCTGCCCGCGAGGTGAAAGACGCCGGCCAGTTCGATTTTCTCAACCGTTGCGTGACAACGCCGGAGCTAAACGAACTCATGCGGATTTGACCGCACGGTGGGCCAGCAATGCGTTAGGGTTGCCGCTTCGAGTACATCGCGAGTGACTTTCCCGAACTCCGTTTTCTGGGCCGCGATAGTAGCGCAAGCGTCCGAAATCCCGCCGGCCTCCCTGCCGGCCACGCTGCGAGCGTGTGGGCGCAGACACATTTGGGTGTTCTTCAAAACTCCTGTTGACGGCCAAAAGGAATTTGATACGCTCTCTTTTTGTCCTGTTGACCGTCTAAAGGAGCGCATGCCAACTTCCAAGAGCGAAGTCTTGCAAGGAACTCTCGACTTGCTGACGCTGAAGACACTCGACTCCGTGGGACCGATGCACGGCTTCGGGATTGCCCTGCGCATCCAGCAGGTCTCCAAAGACCTGCTGCAACTGAACCAAGGAACGCTTTATCCCGCGCTGCTGCGGCTGGAGCAGCGGGGGTGGCTCGCCTCCAAGTGGGGCGTTTCGGAAAATAACCGCAAGGCTAAGTTTTACTCTCTGACTCGCGCCGGACGCAAACAGCTCGAGGAGGAAGCGGAAAGTTGGGACCGTATGTCCGCAATGATCAACCGCGTGTTAAGGACTACGTAGCTTATGAGCGCGACCCTCCGCAGCATTGTCCAGCGTCTCACCGCGCTCTTCCGCCGCCGCCGTCTGGAGGACGACCTGGACGATGAGCTGCGTTCGCACCTGGAGATGTCGGCTGAAGTGAACCTGCGCAAAGGCATGTCTCCCGCCGACGCTCGCCGTGAAGCGCTTCGCAGTTTCGGCGGCGTTGAGCAAACTAAGGAAATCTATCGCGAACAAAGGGGGCTGCCCATGATTGAGACCACTTGGCAGGATTTGCGCTTTGCCTTGCGGATGCTGCGCCGCAGCCCGGGATTTTCGCTGCTGGCGATTTTGTGCCTTACCCTCGGCATCGGCGCCAACGCCGCCGTCTTCAGTTGGATCGAAGGCATCCTCTTCCGCCCCTATCCCGCCGTCGCGCATCAGGAGCGCCTCGTCGCCATCGGCGGCACCTCACGCGACGAACCCCGGGGCACCCCCCTCTCCTGGCCTGATTTCCAGGACCTACAGCGAAGCTGCACCCTCTGCGAGACGCTCTTCGTCAGCAAAATCACCGGCACCACGCTGAGCATCGGCGATCGTGCCGAGCGCACCACCGGCAGCATCGTCTCCGCCAACTACTTCGACGCCATCGGCGTTCCCCCCATGCTCGGCCGCGGCTTCCTCCCCGGCGAAGACCGGGGACAAAGTGCGCATCCCGTGGCGGTGATCAGCCATCAGCTTTGGCAGGGCCGCTTCAAAGGCGATTCCGCCATAGTCGGAAAAACGCAGCGGCTGAATGGTGTGATTCACACGATCGTCGGCGTCGCGCCGGAGGGATTTTTCGGCACCTTCGTCGGCTGGGGCATGCAATTCTGGGTGCCCGCCTCCATGGAAGACATCTTCGAAGCCGGCGGCTACAAGCTCGAAGACCGCGGCGCGCGCTGGATCGAAGCCTACGCGCGCCTGAAGCCGGGCGTCACGTTGCAGCAAGGGCAGCAAGAATTCGCCGCAATCTCCGGCCGCCTTGAGGTCGAATATCCCGCCACCAATCGCGGCCGCGCCATTCGATGCTGGCCTTTGTGGCAAACGCCCTTCAACAACGCGGGCACCCTGCTGCCCACTCTGGAAATCATGCTCGCCGTCGTCGCCTTCGTCCTGCTCATCGCCTGCGCCAACGTCGGCAATTTGCTCCTGGTGCGCTCCTTCGCGCGCCGTCACGAAATGAGCGTGCGCCTAGCCGTCGGCGCCGGTCGCGCGCGCCTCTGGAAACAACTCCTCACCGAAGGCCTCGTGCTCTCCCTGTTCGGAGCCGCCGGCGGCCTCTTGGTCGCGTACTGGTGCCGCCACGCGCTCGTCCTGCTCTTCCCCGCGCGCGGCGGCGTGCAGATGCATCTACCCGGCGAAATCGATTGGCGCGTCCTCGCGCTGAGCGCCGGCGTGTGCCTCGCCACCACGCTGCTGATGGGCCTCGTCCCCGCCCTGCAAACCGGCAAGATCGACCTCGCGCAGTCTATGAAAATGGAATCTGCCGGAGTGGTCGGCGGCCGCGCGCGAGCCTGGGCACGCTCGGGACTGGTGCTGGTGCAAGTGTCGCTCAGCTTCGTGTTGCTGGTCGGTGCCGGCCTGCTGATGCAGAGCCTGCTCAAGGTCCGCACCGCCAGCCCCGGCTTTAATACCCGCGGCGTGCAGGATACCGCCATCGACCTGGTCTCCGCCGGCTACACTCCTGCGCGTGCGCAGACCTTTCAGGACGCGCTGCTCGAACGCGTCCGCGCCCTTCCCGGCGTGGAGTCCGCCGCCTTCGCAAAAATGACTCCGCTCAGCTACGTCAGCTCTGCCACGGCGCCCATCGTCGTCGATGGCTACCAGCCGCGGCCGGAGGAATCGCCCACCGTGGAGTACAACGAGGTCGGCGACGACTACTTCGCCACCATGGGCATTCCGCTTCTCGCCGGCCGTGAATTCACACGCGCCGATGACGAAAAAGCCGCGCTCGCCGCGGTGGTCAACGAAACCATGGCCCAGCGCTACTGGCAGGGCCGCAACCCTCTCGGCGAACGCCTGCAGCTGAAGGGGCGTTGGATACAGGTCGTCGGCGTCGCCAAAGACTCGAAGTATTCCAGCGTCCGCGAGAATGCCACGCCGTTTTTCTTCGTCCCGCTGCGGCAAAATTCGCTGCGCGGCAGCGTGCTGAACATCCGCACGCCGCTCGCTCCGCAAACGATGGCCACAGCCATCGCGCGCGAAGTGCATGCGCTCGACTCCAATCTGGCGCCGTACGAGGTGATCACCATGCAGGAGCAGCTCGACCGCTCGACGTCGGCGCAAATGGTGGCCGTCACGCTGGTGGGGATTCTCAGCGCGCTGGCGCTCGTTCTGGCGGCGATTGGCTTGTACGGCGTGATGTCGTATGCCGTCTCGCAGAGCACGCGTGAACTCGGCCTGCGCATGGCGCTCGGCGCTGGCACCTCGAACCTGCTGTGCCTGGTGCTGTCGCGCGGATTGGCGCTCACCGGCGCCGGCCTGCTGCTCGGCGCGGCAACAGCTCTGCTGCTGACGCGCTTGCTCGGCAACCTGCTGTACAAGGTCAGCCCGCGCGATCCGCTCGCCTTCGGCACAGCCTTCGCCGTCATGGGCGTAGTCTCCCTGGCAGCCAGTTTCCTCCCAGCCTGGCGTGCCACCCGCACCGACCCCGCCCAAGTCCTCCGCGGCTAGCCGCAATGTGACACCGAAGCCGGAAGCTCCGGCGCGCCAATCTTGAACCGCGATGGGCGTCCTAGAACGTGCGCTCAAACTCACCGGATAAACAAGGCCCTCCAGATAGATAAAATATTAGACTTTCTCACGACCCATCACGCAGATCTGCCGAGAAGACTCTCGGTACGGTAAGAACTGCTGAATCCGTTCACGGAAAGTGGCTTTTTGCTGCCTTGGGCGAGCTCGCCGGAGCCCCAAGACGCCGTTCTCTTTCGGTTTGGAGCCGAGAAATACAGGATGCCGAAGAACGGTAATTGACTTAAACTCCCGAGAAACTGACCGACGGGAGGAATCCATGGCCACCACAGCCACGCACCAACAGCCCACTCCGGAGCGCTTTTTCAACTCCATAAACGCCTATGAGCAGACCGAGGCAATGAAGGCTGCCGTTGAGCTGGAAATCTTCACTGCCATCGCCGAAGGAAATACTACCGCCGCAACGATTGCGAAGCGCTGCGGGGCCGCGGAACGCGGCGCGCGGATCCTGTGCGATTTCTTAACCATTCACGGCTTCTTGACCAAAGAAGGAGCGCAGTACGCTCTCGCCGCGGATTCAGCTCTATTCCTCAATCGGCATTCGCCGGCATACATCGGCACCGCCATCGAGTTTCTGCTCACCCCGCGCTTGCGCGAAGGTCACGCTCGGCTGACCGAGGCCGTGCGCCGCGGAGGCACTGCGCTGGGCGAAGGAACACTGGAGCCCGAAAACCCCGACTGGGTGAAGTTTGCGCAGGCCATGATGCCGCTGATGCATCTGCCCGCCGAGATCATGGCGGCCGAACTCCGCAAAGGCGGCGAGGCACACAAAGTTCTCGATATCGCCGCCGGTCACGGCATCTTCGGGATCTCCGCGGCAAAACAAAACCCCGCCGCACACATCTATGCAGCCGATTGGAAGAATGTGCTCGAAGTCGCAAGCAAGAATGCGCGGGCAATGGGAGTTGCCGATCGCTACCACCTGCTTCCCGGCAGCGCCTTTGAAACCGATTTTGGCAGCGGCTACGATCTGGTGCTGATCACCAATTTCCTGCACCACTTCGATCCGCCCACTTGCATCACTTTCATGCGCAAGGTGTATGCCGCGCTACAGCCAGGCGGCCGCGCCGCAATTGCTGAACTCGTTCCCAATCCTGATCGCGTTACGCCGCCCACTGCGGCAGCCTTCAGCATGATGATGCTGGCGACTACGCCCGCCGGAGACGCTTACACTTTCGACGACCTTGAGGCCATTTCGAAAGGCGCCGGTTTCGCGCGAGTTGAGCTCGCGCCGCCGGAGATCGGCCTCGATCGCCTGGTCATTGCGTACCGGTGAATTGCGGACTGAGAGGGTAGCCCTTGAGAGGACTGCACTCATAGCAGCGCGAGCGCGCAACATCAGTAGGAATAGGAAGAGGGCGCGAATAGTCCTGCGAATGACGCAAGCCGCCTAGTCCCGTCTCGCCGTATTCGGCAGTTCGCAGACGGTTCCGCCCGAGTGACGGGCATTAGCGGCCAATCTCTGCCCACTTTCAGTGTGTCCCAAGGTGGCGGGCTTTCACGCTTGTACGGCGGGACAGAAAGTGGGATAAACAGAATCGTAGCTCATTGGAGCTCTGTCCTCCGGCGTTGACCCGACCAAGATCTCGGCCGGAAGCGGAGCTCCTTCCTCCTGA
>Ga0066697_10001212_pt1 | contig 10433 bp, 9 predicted proteins | sample GraSoiAngelo_146_FD_66451 | JGI IMG/M metagenome (GOLD analysis project Ga0066697, IMG submission 66451) | Grasslands soil microbial communities from the Angelo Coastal Reserve, California, USA - 14_1009_05_30cm | ecosystem: Environmental > Terrestrial > Soil > Grasslands | place: USA...
GCCGGGGCGTCGAAGCCCAGCTCGCCCAGGATCGCGCGTGTCTGGGACGCGAAGGCCGGGGTCGGCGCGCCGGGCTGAAAGCCGCCGCCGTCCAGCTTCACCGGCGGCGCCAGCACGCGCACGGGGCCGAGCGCGGGATGCGGCAGGTCGTGGAAGAACCCGTTCGCGCGCGCCTGCTCGTCGTCGAACAGCTCGGCGGAGAACCGGACGGCGGCGCCGGGCACGCCGCGCTTGTCGAAGATCGGCTTCCACTCGGCGGCGGTGCGCGAGGCCAGCACCTTCTCACATCGCTCGGCGAGGCCGGCGTAGTGCCGCTCGAGGCCGGCGCGATCCGCGCCCCGCGGGGCGTCGTCCACGAGCCCGAGGACCTCCATGAACGCGCGCTGCAGGCCGGGACTCACGCACGCGACGCCCACCACGTCGTCCTTCGTCGCATAGGTGCGGTAGTAGACGTTGACCATGCCGGGCGTGCGCGCGGACGGCACGATCTCGTCCTGCTCGGCGAACGGCCGGCCCGCCGCGCGCATCGCGGCGAGCCGCGCGCGCACCGTCGCGTGCTCGGGCCCGTCCACCGACTCGACGCGCACCATGGAGTTGTTCTGCGCGACCAGCGCCGCCATCATCAGCGCCGCCTCCACCTCGCCGCCGCGCCCGGTGCGCTCGCGGCGAAGCAGTGCGGACGCGATGCCGAACGCGAGCGACAGGGCGCAGACGTAGTCGGCGACGGGCGCCTCGCCGGTGGCGGGCACGCCGTCCTCCACCTTGCCGAGCGAGGCCATGAGTCCCGTGCGCGCCTGCACGACGAGGTCCATGCCGGCCAGCCGCGCGTCGGGACCGCGGCGGCCGAAGGCGCTGACGCTGCCGACGATGAGCCGCGGAAAGCGGGGCGCGAGTGAAGCGTGGTCCAGCCCGAACTCCTCGGCGAGGCCGGGGCGGAAGTTCGTGAGGATCACGTCGGCGCGGGCGAGCAAGCGCTCGATGACGTCCTTCGCGCGTCGGTGGCGGAGGTCCAGCGGGAGCGAGCGCTTGCCGCGGTTGCGCGACAGGAAGTGGCGCGTCTCGCCCGGGACGAGCGGCGAGAGCTGCCGCACCGGATCACCCTCGAGCGCCTCGATCTTGATCACGCGCGCGCCGCCCTCCGCGAGCAATTGCGCGCAGAACGGAACGGCGATGAACTGGCCGAACTCGACGACCTCGATGCCGGCGAACGGTCGCGACGACGCCTCGGAGCTCGACGTGGGGCTCATAGGGGCGCTAGCGTAGCACGCGGGTCGTTCTGCTATTCTCTGGGGCCATGAGCTCCGGACTCGAAGACCGCTTCCAGACGCTGCACGAGATCGTCCGCGCCGCGAAGAACCGCCTGCCCGCCGGGGAGTGGGATTACCTGATGGGCGGCACCGAGACCGAGACGACGCTCCGCCGCAACCGGCTGGCCCTCGACTCGATCGCCTTCCGGCCGCGCGTGCTGCGCAACGTCTCCCGGCTCGACGCCTCGTCCACCTTCCTCGGGCGCCCCCTACGCATCCCGGTGATGTTCGCGCCCATCGGCTCGGTCGAGTCGTTCACGCCGGGCGGCGGCGCCACCGCCGCCCAGGCCTCGGCCGAGTTCGGCGTGCCGCAGATGCTCTCGAGCGCGTGCAACCCCGGGTTGGAGGCGACGGCGAAGGCGGCCGACAACTTCCGCATCTTCCAGCTCTACGTCCGCGGTGACGACGCCTTCGTGGACGATCACGTCAAGCGCGCCCTCGCGCACGGCTATGCGGCGTTCTGCATGACCGTGGACACCGCGATGTACAGCCGGCGCGAGCGCGACCTGGCGCGGCGCTTCGTGAAGCCCTGGCGTGTGCGCGCCACCGGCCAGGATTTTCAGGCCGCGCTCTCCTGGGATCAGGTCAAGCGCTTCAAGGACACGCACACGGTGCCGCTCATCCTCAAGGGCATCGCCACCGCCGAGGATGCGGCGATCGCCTGCGAGCACGGCGTGGACGTCGTCTACGTCTCCAACCACGGCGGCCGCCAGCTCGACCACGGCCGGGGCTCGACCGACGTGCTGCCGGAGGTCGTCAAGGCGGTGGCGGGACGCGCGCGCATCATCGTGGACGGCGCCTTCCAGCGCGGCACCGACGTCGTGAAGGCGCTGGCGCTGGGCGCCGACCTCGTCGGCCTGGGGCGGCTGCCGTGCATCGGCCTGGCCGCCGCCGGCGTGCCGGGCTGCGTGCGCGTGATGGAGCTGCTCGAGGACGAGATCCGCATCGCGCTCGGCCTGCTCGGCGTCGCCCGCTGGAAGGAGCTGGACGCCTCGTACCTCCATCACGGCGCACCGGTGGTGGCCATGCCGCGCGTGACGAGCGCGTTTCCCCTGCTGGACGAGCCCGGCTACTGAGCGGCTACCAGGCCAGGATCTCCGGCCGGAAGTCGTCGATCCGCTCCTTGACGACGAGCACCGGCTCGATGCCGTAGAGCCGTCGCGCATTCTCCCCCAGCAGCTTCTTCTGCACCGGCTCCGGCACGCCGAACTTCGCCATCAGCTCGAGCGCCTCCCAGACATCTTCGGCGTCGTGATGCGGATAGTCGGACGACCAGATCCCCACGTTCTCGTAGAGGTCCCACATGCGGTAGACCGGCGCCTCGTCGCTCTCGAACGCGATGAAGCAGCGCCGATAGAACGTCTCGTAGGGATCGGCGATCGTCCGTTCCTGGCCGCGCTGGAACGCGTGGAGGTCGAGGAAGTTGCGGCTGCGGCCCAGCACCATGGGCAGCCACGTCGCGTTGGACTCGAGCACCGTGCACTTGAGCCGCGGGAACTTCTCCAGCCAGCCCGTCATGAGCACCGTGGTGAGCCACGTCATCGCCTCCATGATGAAGCCGAGCGCCTCGCTGGCGTCGATGGTCGGCTCCATGGCGAACACGATGTTGCTCACGAACTGGCCCGGTGAGTAGACGACGGCCTCGTCGGTGAAGAGCAGGCCGGTGCCGGCGCCGCGCGTCTGCGCGATGCGCTGTCCCCACTCCGGCGTGAGCGCCTCGCGCGACGGAAACGTGTGCATCGCGAGCACGACGCCGAGCTCCTCGAATTCGCGCCAGAGCGGATCGAACTCCGGCAGCGTGGGATAGCGGCCGTTCCAGAAGCACGGGCGGACGGCGGCGGCCCTGAACCCCTTCTTCGCCACGCGCCGCAGCTCGGCGATCGAGTGCTCGACGCTCTGGATCGGCAGCACGGCGCACGGGAAGAGACGGCGGCGATCGGCGGCGGCGTAGTCGTCGACCCAGTCGTTGTATGCCGTCGCCAGCACGCGGGCCGCCTCCGCGTCGCGGACGAGGGCGAGGCGCACGAACCACGTGGGAAACAGCATCACCTGATCGGTCCCCAGCGCGTCCATGTCGCTCAGGCGCGCGTGCGGGTCGCGGCATCCTTTGAGCCGCCCGAAGCGCGCCTTCCACTCCTCGGTGCCCGGCGTCAACCGGCCGACGTCCTTCTTGTTCCAGCGCGGCCAGCCGACCTCCGCCGCGTTGGCGCGCTCGCGCGAGGCGGGCACGGCGCGGCCGTTGATCAACAGCGTGTCGGTGTCCGTGTGGAAGTGGAACTGGCTCTTCACCCAGGCGCGCACGCCGGCGGGCACGTACTCGTCCCAGATCGCCGGCGGCTCGACGATGTGGCTGTCGCAATCGAACACGGGAAAGGATTTCGTCGCCATCGGCGCCTCCTGTCCGGGCCCTACGGTACACTTGCGGGGCGGAGGCTATCATGAGCACGAACCCAGCGCCCCGGGGCCACGCCGTCGTCGTCCAGCCCGATGAGGGTCCGTCGTACTGGCAGCCGGTGCCCGCCAGCGGCCACGCCGATCCGAAGCTCACACCGGCGCTCACGCGCTTCCCCGCGCTCTCGATGGGCTACCAGACGATCGCGCCCGGCGGCCGGGTGCGCGAGCACTCGCACGGCGACCAGATCGAGCTGCAGATCTGCTTCCGCGGGCGCGGCCACGTGGTGGTGGACGGCACGAAGCATCCGCTCGTCCCCGGCACCGCGTGCTTCCTCGGTTACGAGGTCAAGCACGAGATCGTCAACGACGGCGCCGAGGAGCTCGTGATGATGTGGCTGATCACCCCCCACGGGCTCGAGGAGTTCTTCAAGGCCATCGGCCGGCCGCGCACGTCGGGCCAGCCCGCTCCCGCGCCCTTCGCGCGACCGGAGGACGTCGTCGCCGTCGAGCGGGCGATGGGCATGAACGACACGCGTGCGTAGCGCCCCTGCGCGCCCTCCGCTGACCCCCCCTGAGAGAGGAGCCGCTTCGATGCAGATCCCCGACGCCGTGCGCACGGTGGTCGACACCGCGCCCTTCGCCCACCTCACCACCCTGAACGCCGATGGCGGCCCCCAGGTCACCATCGTCTGGGTGGACATCGAGGGCGATGAGTTCGTGATCGGCCACATGGGCGACCGGCGAAAGACGAGGAACGTCCGCCACGATCCGCGGGTGGCGCTGTCGATGCTGGCCACGACGCTGAGCGCCATCGGGCTGCGCGAGTACGTGGTGGTGTACGGTCGCGCGCGCGTGACCGAGGGCGGGGCCGCCTCCCTCCTGCAAAAACTCGCGCATCGCTACCTCGGCCCGACCGTGGAGTTCCCGCCGCCCGCGTTTCGCAACCAGCCCGGCTACATCACGCGGATCGCGCCGGAGCGCTTCGGCGGCGTCGGCGTCTGGAACGTGCCCCGCGTCTGACGCGGGCGCTCAGGCCAGCGCCGCGAGCACGCGCCGCGCCAGACCCGGCAGCTCCGGGTCGCGCGCGCCCATCAGCAGCACCGTGTCGCCGGGCCGCGCCTCGCCGGCCACCCACCGCACGACGGCCGCGTGGTCTTCCGCGTACGCGCAGCCGATGTCGCCGGCCAGATCACGGCTCGAGAGATCGCGCGTGACGGTGCCGCCCGCGTAGAAGATCTCCGCGTAGCAGAACCGGTCGGCGGGACGCAGCAGGCCGAGGAGCAGCTCGCGCAGCTCGCCCCGCAGGAAGCGCGCGGGGCCGAAGCCGTGCGGCTGGAACATGGCAACGACGCGCGGCGCGCCGGCCTGGGCCGTCGTCAGCGCCGCGCGGATCTTCTCGCCGTTGTGCGCGAAGTCATCGATGACCCGGATGCCCGCGCGCGTGACGCCAACCGTCTCGAAGCGGCGCGCGACGCCCGGAAAGCGCGCCAGCAGGCGCTCGATGTCGGTGGCCCGAATGCCCAGCTCGAGCGCGACGAGCGCGGCGGCCGCGGCGTTCTCGAGATTGTGCAGCCCCGGCTGGGGCACGTCGAGGGTCACGTCGCGGCCGCGCCAGCGCAGCACGCCGGTCGCGCGGGCCGGCCCCAGCGAGTGCGCCGTCAGGGGCGCGTCGGCGCCCTCGGCGACGCCGTAGGAGCTCGCGCCGGCGCTCCGGCCGAGCGCGAACGCCTCGGGACAGCGCGCGTTGACGAAGAGGCGCCCGCACTGGGCCGCGAACGTCGCGAATTGCTTGCGCAGCGGGTCGAGCTCCGTGTGATCGCGGCTGATGTTGTGGATCAGCCCCAGCGCCGGGCGATAACCCACGAGCGTGCCGTCGGATTCGTCGGCCTCGGCCGCCACCGCGCCGCCGTCGGGCCCCGATACGAGGCAGCCGCCGCCGCCCTCGCCGACGAGCGCCGCGCCCCCGATCACCGCCGCCGCCGTCCCGGACTCGCGCGCGAGCCACGCCACCATGCCGGTGACCGTGCTCTTGCCGCTGGTGCCGCTGACCGCGACGCCGGGACGGCCCGCGTTCACCAGCTCCGCGAGCAGCGCCGGGCGCGTGACCATCGCCAGGCCGAGCGCGCGCGCCGCCCGCATCTCCGGCGTCTCGGCCTCCACGGCGGTGGAGAAGACGAAGCGCTCGATGGCGGCGGTGATCCCGCGGCCGTCGTGCGGCACGAGCTCGACGCCGGCGGCGCGCAACGCGTCGGCCGCTTCGCGGTTGCCGCCCGCGTCGAACGCGCGATCCGAGCCCTGCACGGCGTGGCCGCGCGTCCGCATGAGGCGCGCGAGCGGGCTCATGCCCGCGCCGCCGACGCCCGAGAAGTGGTAGCGCGCTCGACTCATTCCGTCATGGTACCCGAGGCGGTCGCGCTACAATCCAGCCTCACATGAGGCCCCCCGCGCGGCGGTGGCTCCGCGAGCAGGAGCGCTTCATGCTGCTCCTCATCACCCCGGCCGCCGCGATCCTCCTGCTCTTCCAGGTCGTGCCCATCGTCATCGGCGCCAATGCGTCATTCCGCGACTGGACGCTCTACGACCCCAAGAAGACCTGGGTGGGGCTCGCGCACTACGGCGCCGTGCTGACCGACCGCGCGTTCCTCACCATCGTGCTGCCCAACACCTTCGTGTTCATGGCGGTCAGCGTCGGCGCCTCGCTCGTCCTCGGGCTCGCGCTCGCCCTGCTGCTCAACCGGCCCTTTCGCGGCCAGAAGGTCGTGCAGACGATCCTGCTCATGCCGCTGATGGTGGCGCCGGTGATCGCGGCCATCATGCTGCGCTGGATGTTCAACGACCAGTTCGGGATCGTGAACGTGGTCCTCGAGGGGCTCGGCTTCGAGGGCCAGCCGTGGATGGCGCAGCGCTGGACGGCGTTCTCGGTGATCGTGCTGACCGATGTGTGGCTGTGGACGCCGTGGTTCACGCTGCTGCTGCTGGCCGGGTTGCAGTCCCTGCCGCGCGAGCCCTTCGAGGCGGCGGCCATCGACGGCGCCGGCCGCTGGAACACGTTCCGCTTCGTGACGGTGCCGCTGCTGCGGTCGATCATCGTCGTGTGCGCCGTGATCCGCGCCATCGACGCCTTCCGCACGTTCGACATCGTGTGGACGCTGACGGGCGGCGGCCCGGGACGCTCGACGGAGCTGTTCAGCCTCTACGCGTACGTCTACGCGTTCCTCAACCTCGACTTCGGCAAGGGCTCGGCGGCGGCCATGATCGGCGCCGCCATCATCCTCGTGGTCGGCCTCGGGCTGTTCCGTGCGCTCGATCGCCTGGTGGAGGTGTCGCGGTGAGCCTCCTGCGCCGCGGGCTCTTCTTCGTCACCGTCGGCGTCGCGTGTTTCTTCTTCGCCTTTCCCGTGCTCTGGCTCGGGCTCACCTCGCTGCGGCCGCAGTCGGGCGTCTACTACGTGCATCGCGGCACCGAGTTCACGCTGGGCAACTTCGCCCACGTGCTGCGCGACGAGCGCATCGTGCAGGCCTTCGTCAACAGCGCGCTGATCTCGACGCTGGCCACGCTGCTCTCGCTGATGGTGACAGTGACGAGCGGCTACATGCTCTCGCGCTTTCGCGGCGGCCTCTCGCGCGCGTGGTTCGGGACGATCTATGTCTTCCGCTGCGTGCCGTACATCTCGTGGGTGCTGCCGCTCTACTTCGTGACGCAGGCGTGGGGCATCTACGACTCCTACCCCGGGCTGCTCCTGCCCCACATCGCCGTGCACATCTGCTTCTTCTCCTGGCTCATGAAGGGCTTCTTCGACGCCATCGACCCGTCGATGGAGCACGCCGCCCTGCTCGACGGCTGCACGCGCTGGGGCGCGTTCCTGCGCGTCGCGCTGCCGGCGGCGGTGCCGGCCATCGCCGCGCTGTCCGTCCTCTGCTGGCTCTTCACGTGGAACGAGTTTCTCTTCGCGCTGATCCTGACCGGCCAGAGGACGCCCGTCATCACCGTGGTCATGGCGCAGTTCGTCCACGAGATGGGCATCGAGTGGCACCTGATGAGCGCGACGGCGATTCTCGCGCTGGTGCCCGCGTTCATCCTGACCCTGTTCGGGCAGACATACGTGATCCGGGGACTCCGGATCTGAGCGTGCGCCGCGAGCGCGCACCGGGAGGTCGAGCATGGCGACACCACTGAAGCTGGTCCTGGCCTGCACGGCGGTCGTGCTGCTGTGCGCGGGCACGTCCGTGGCGCAGGCGCCGAAGGAGATCCGGGTCGGCTACCAGCCGAACCCGATCCAGGACGCGTCGGTCGCGATGATGGAGAAGTGGGGGGCGCAGCACGGCGTGAAGATCGTCAAGGTCCCGAACTCGTACGGCGTCTACGTCGAGAAGATGACGGCATCGCTGACCTCGAACTCCGACCAGTACGACGTCATCTGGCACAACGACGACTGGGGCCAGCTCTGGAAGAAGCTGCTGGAGCCGATGGACGACATCCCCGGCCTCAAGTTCGCCGACACATGGGGCATGGACCCCATCATCTTCAACAACGACGAGGGCAAGACGACGGTGGTGCCGCTCGGCCACACCTTCGGCGTCTTCTTCTACCGCACCGATCTGCTGAGCGAGAGCGAGCTGCCGAAGACACACGAGGAGCTCGTCAGCGTGAGCAAGCGGCTCCAGGACGCCAGGAAGGTCAAGTTCGGCTACGTCGGCGCCATGGCCATGAACCACACGTGGTTCTCGTGGTTCTGGACGATGTGGACCAACGAGTGCGACGTGCTGCTGCCCGTCTACAACCGCGACAACGCCACCCTGGCGAAGCACGGCTGGAAGTCCGGGATGACCGAGCCGTGCATGCGCGAGATCGTCGAGTACTGGTGGGACGCGATCAACACGCACAAGATCAGCCCCAAGGGCATGCCCGCCTACGACCGCAACGAGGCCAACGCCGTCTTCATGGCCGGCGACGCCGCGTTCACCGTGGCCGACTCGGTCTACTGGGCGACCTTCAACGATCCGGCGAAGTCGAAGATCGCCGGCAAGGTCGGGATCACCTACTTCCCGCTCGGCCATCGCCGCAAGGACCACTTCGCGTGGAACGACATCTGGGGCTGGGCGGTGCCCAAATCCATCTCGGCCGGGCGCAAGAAGCTGGCGAAACAGATGCTGTCGGACATGATGACGGACGAGGCGGGCCAGATGGAGCTGTGGAAGCGCACGGGGGCGCCGCCGCCGAACGTGCGCTTCTGGGACAAGATCGCCAAGGACGACCCGTTCATGGGCCAGCTCAAGAAGTTCGCGCTCGACGTGAAGCGCAAGGCGCACTCGGCGTACTACTTCGAGAAATGGCCGGCCGTGCACAAGGCGTTCAACGACGCCGCCACCAGGGCCGTGACCGGCGACCGCAAGGACATCCCCAAGATGCTGGAGGAGGGCGCCGTCGCCGTCCACAACGCGGCGAAGTAAGCGGCGCGACGCGAGCGCACGGGGCCCGCCCGATCGGCGACCCCCGTGCGCGCGTCCGTCGATGCCTCAGACGCCGCCGACCACCCCTCCGAGCAGGCCGAGCAGCGTGTTCAAGAGATTGGTCACCAGGCCTACGACGTCCCCGACGGTGTTCAGGAGCGTGCAGATCTGGCCGACCAGGTTCCCGAGCGGCCCGGATCCGGCGACGAGATCGATCATGACAGGACTCAGCGTCACATCGACACCGAGCAGATTGAGCGTGAGGCCGCCGAACGACAAATGGATCTCGCAGGGCACCGCCTGGGCGACGACCAGCGCGCTTCGGGTGGCCAGCGGCTGGTCGGATGTCACTGTCACAGGCAGCGCCAGGGGCCCGCTGATCCCGCTCCGCGCGTTCGGACCGATCACGACCCCCGAGACCATCCCGACCGCGTGGATCGTGCCCCCGCGGTTCTCAAAGCTCGAGATACTGAAGGAGCCGGTGAAGGTCCCGCCGCCGCCGCTCACAACGGCGCCCGTCAACGGAACGATGAGCCTGGCCGGGGCGTTCGGGCCCTTGCCGTTGTTCGACTTCGAGTCGTCGTCGGCGATCACCGGTGAGACGCCCACCGCGGCGACCAGGACCGCGACGCTGAGCAGGGTCGACAAGATCCGCATTCTGCACCTACCTTTATGTGTGAGACGGGACGTGGAGTCAGTCGGACTAACGACGCCGCCAAAGGGTGTGCAACGAGGATGCCTGGCGAAACCCGCACTTTCCGGCGTCGGGTGAGAACATTCCTGCCGGAATTGGGCAACGCAGTGATCAGCGCTCGGTCGCGATTCGCGTATCATGGTTTGCCGTGAGCGACCCGCACGGCCTGGCCCGCGGACTGACGAATTACGGCGACGCCGACTTCTCGCTGTACCTGCGCCGTTCCTTCGCGACGTCCATGGGCTACTCGCGCGAGATGCTCGCGCGCCCCGTCGTCGGCATCGCCCAGTCGGCGAGCGGGTTCAACAACTGCCACCGCCACTTCCCCGAGCTGATCGACGCCGTCAAGCGCGGCGTGGTGGCGGCGGGCGGCCTGCCGCTCGACTTCCCGACCATCTCGCTCGGCGAGGTGTTCCTGTCGCCGACCAGCATGATGTTCCGCAACCTCATGTCCATCGACGTCGAGGAGATGATTCGGGCCCAGCCGATGGACGCGGTGGTGCTCGTCGGCGGCTGCGACAAGACGGTGCCGGCGCAGCTGATGGGCGCCGCCTCCGCCGATGTGCCGGCCGTGCAGCTGCTCGCGGG
>Ga0066697_10001216_pt1 | contig 10422 bp, 8 predicted proteins | sample GraSoiAngelo_146_FD_66451 | JGI IMG/M metagenome (GOLD analysis project Ga0066697, IMG submission 66451) | Grasslands soil microbial communities from the Angelo Coastal Reserve, California, USA - 14_1009_05_30cm | ecosystem: Environmental > Terrestrial > Soil > Grasslands | place: USA...
ATGTCTGAGGCGGGTTCGTCCAGGGGCGAAATCTTCGTCGTGGACGATGATCCGGCGGTGCGCGGGACGCTGTCGGTCATTCTTTGCCGCGATGGTTACGAAGTGGTCTGCTTCGCCGAGGGGGCATCGTTTCTCGGCGCCGCCCGCGCGCGCGAGCCGGCCTGCGTCCTGCTCGACGTCTATCTTCCCGGGCGCTCAGGTCTCGACATTCTCAAGGAGCTCAATGCCGAAGAGTATCCGGCGCCCATCCTCATGATCTCGGGCAAGGGCGACATACCCATGGCGGTCGAAGCCATCAAGAATGGCGCCCTCGATTTCATCGAAAAGCCCTTTCGTGGCAGCACCGTTTCCACGTGCGTGCAGGCTGCGATTGGCGCGCGCAGCCGGCGGGCAAACGGCAACGCACTCGATGGGATCCCTGCGCTTGCCGGTCGCAAATCGTTGACTAGGCGCGAAGGCGAAGTATTGGGGCAACTCGTGATCGGCGCTTCCAGCAAGGAGGCTGCCGTCCAGCTGGGAATAAGCCCGCGCACCATCGAGATTCATCGTGCGCATATCATGGGGAAGCTTGGCGCGAAGAATGTCGCCGATCTGGTCCGCATCGTCATGAGCGAAAGACGCGGCTCATGAGCCTTGGGCGGAGCGCCAATTGAGGGATGGCGAACAAGTCGCGCTCGCCGCGCTGCAGTCGGCTGAGGACGCGATCGTGACCGTGAGCCTCGACGGCACGATTACCACCTGGAATGCCGCAGCCGAGCAGCTGTTCGGGTATCCCGCGGGGGAAGCCCTCGGCACCAACATCGGAATCATCGTTCCCGATGACCGCAAGGCGGAGATGTCCGCCGAGTTGGCTCGAATAGCGCGCGGAGAAAGAGTTCGCCACTACGAGACCATCCGGGTCGGCAGAGACGGCCGGCCGATCATCGTTTCATTGAGTATTTCTCCGCTGCGTTCGCCGTCGGGGGCGCTCGTGGGCGCATCCAAGATCGCGCGCGATATTACGGAACGGAAAAACGCGGAGGACGCCCTTCTCGAGAGCGAGGAGATGGCACGCGGCATCATCGAGACCGCGCTCGATGCGTTTATTCAGATGGACGCAGGACGGCCGGGTGATTGGGTGGAACCCGCAGGCGGAGGCGCTATTCGGCTGGTCGCGAGATGAGGTCATCGGGAAAGCCCTTGGCGACTTGATCGTGCCGGAGCGGCTCCGCGCTCGCCACACGGCCGGGGTCGCACGCTTTTTGCAAGGTGGTGGAAGCACGATCTTGGGCAAGCGAATCGAAATGGATGCGCTGCGCCGAGACGGGACGGAGATAAAGGTCGAGCTGAAAGTGACAGCCCTGCGCCGTCGCAGCGGATACGTATTCAATGCATTCGTCCAGGACTTTCCGGAAAAGCGCGCGCTCGACGAGCAGCTGCGGATGTCGCAGAAGATGGAGGCGATCGGGCAGCTCACCGGTGGCGTCGCCCATGACTTCAACAACATGCTGACCGTGATTACCGGCACGATCGAAATCCTCGCCGAGGGCGTGGCCAACGATCCGAAGCTCGCCGCGACCGTGAAGCTCATCGACGAGGCTGCTACGCGCGGCGTGGAGATGACGCAGCGCCTGCTGGCTTTCGCGCGCAAACAGCCGCTGCAACCGCACAGTACCGACGTCAACACGTTGCTGGTGGATGCGGCGAAACTGTTGCGCCAGACGTTGGGAGAGCAAATCGAGATTGAATCGATACTCCAAGACGAGCTCCCGCCGGTCTTGGTCGATGCCAGCCAGCTCACGACCGCTTTGCTGAACCTGGCGCTGAATGCGCGGGACGCCATGCCCTATGGCGGCAAGCTCATGCTCGAGACGTGCGACGTCCATCTCGATGAAGCGTACGCCAGAGCGAACGGCGAAGTGCGCCCCGGACAGTACGTGATGATGGCCGTAAGCGACACCGGACGGGGTATTCCTGCGGCGATCCGCGACAAGGTGTTCGATCCGTTCTTCACGACCAAGGCGCCCGGCAAGGGAACCGGGCTCGGCTTGAGCATGGTCTACGGATTCGTGAAGCAGTCAGGAGGGCACATCAAGATTTACAGCGAAGAGGGGCAAGGGACGTCGATCAAGATCTATCTGCCGCAGGCGCGGGAAACCGACAAGGTACTCGAACTTGCGCTGGCCGCGCCGATCGAGGGCGGACAGGAAACCGTCTTGGTTGTCGAGGACGATGCCCTTGTGAGGAACTTTGTCATGGGCCAGCTCAAGAGCCTCGGTTACACGACGCTGGTGGCGGCCAATGCTGCCGAAGCACTGAGCCTGATCGATCGGGGTGCAACATTGGATCTTTTGTTCACCGACGTGGTCATGCCGGGTACGATGAACGGCCGTCAGCTCGCCGAAGAGGTGATAAAGCGCCTGCCAAGTGTGAAAGTTCTGTTTACGTCCGGCTACACTCAGAATGCCATCGTTCACCATGGCCGTCTCGATCCCGATATTATTCTGCTGCCAAAGCCATATCGGAAATCGGATCTCGCACGCCTGGTTCGCGTGGCGCTAAGTAGCCCGCTCACACCTTCATTGAAGCGGCTGCTCGCGGCGCTTTGACGGATTTTTCGATAACAGCGAGACGAAGCCGGAGCGCGTTACTGCGGCAAAACCGCCGTCGCCTCGATCTCTACTCGCGCCTCGGCTTCGACCAGCCGGCTGACCTCGACCACCGCCATGGCGGGAAAATACCGGCCCATGATCTGGCGATAGGCCGCGCCGAGCGCTTGGGGATCTGCGAGATACTCGTCCATCTGGCGTACGTACCAGGTCAGCCGCACGATGTGCTGCGGCGAGGCGCCGGCTTGTGCCAGCACCGCGGCAATATTGGCGAGCGCCTGCTTCGTTTGCGCGACGAACCCTTCCGCAAGACGGCCGCGCTCGTCCTGCCCGATCATGCCGCCGACGAACACCATGTCGCCGCGCGCACGGATGCCGTAGGCGAAGCCGCGCGGGCGCGGCCAGCCCTCAGGCTGCAGCACGGTGTGCGTTGGCGGCTCTTCGGACACTGTTGACCTCTCTATGTGCGCCTGGAGTGAATCGCGCCGCGCGTGCGGTATACCCTCGCCCCGCGTAGCGGGGAGAGGGTGGCCCGAGCGCAGCGAGGGCCGGGTGAGGGGCAGCCCCGCGTCAAACTCAAAGCGTTCTGCCCTGCAACTTCGCAAGGATCGCCTCGAGAACGCCCTCCTCGTTCCTCAAGACGTCCGAATTCCAGAATCGCAACACGTGATAGCCGTCTGCGCCGGCCGCTGAGGTCCGCGCATAGGATGCCCCTCACCCGGCTCGCGCCTTCGGCGCTCGCCACCCTCTCCCCGCTTCGCGGGGCGAGGGAAGAAATCGCGGCGCGGTTCGCTGCGCAGATGACGCATCTCTTAGTCCGGCACATTGCATCATGACGCAAGCTTGTGCGAGGCGGTGTCGGCCGCCATGCGGCGGAGCTCGAAGCGCTGCAGCTTGCCGGTTTGCGTGCGCGGCAACTCGGTCACGTACTCGATCGTGCGCGGGTATTTGTAGGGGGCAATCGTTGCCTTGACGTGCTCCTGCAACAGCTTCGTCGTTGCAGCATCGCCGCTATGGCCTGCCCGCAGCACGACATAGGCCTTGACGATCTGCCCGCGCTCCTCGTCGGGCGCACCGACAACGCCGCATTCCGCGACCGCCGGATGCTCGAGCAGCGCCGCCTCCACTTCCGGGCCGGCGATGTTGTAGCCCGCCGAGACGATCATGTCGTCGGAGCGCGCCTGGTACCAAAAATAGCCGTCCGCATCCATGAGATAAGTGTCGCCGGTGATGTTCCAGCCGTTCTGCACGTACTGGCGCTGACGTTTGTCGGCGAGATAGCGGCATCCGGTCGGCCCGCGCACGGCGAGGCGGCCGATGCTGTTGGGCGCAAGCTCGTTGCCGTCTGCGTCGACCACCCGCGCCGCGTAGCCGGGCACGGGCTTGCCGGTCGCGCCCGGGCGAATCTCTTCCTCGGGCGAGCCGATGAAGATGTGCAGCATCTCGGTCGCGCCGATGCCGTCGAGGATCTTGATGCCAGTGGCGCCGAGCCAAGCCTCGAACGTCGCCTTGGGCAAGGCTTCGCCGGCCGACACGCATTTGCGCAGCGATGAAATATCGTGCCCCCGAAGCTTTGCCAGCATCGCGCGATAAGCCGTCGGGGCGGTGAAGACGATGGTCGCGCGGAATTTCTCGATTGCCGCGAGCAGATCGTCCGGCGAGGATTTCTCGATCAGGATCGTGGCCGCGCCGACCCGCAGCGGAAACAGGACGAGGCCGCCGAGCCCGAAAGTAAAGGCGAGCGGCGGCGAGCCGATGAAGCGGTCCGTGGCCTCGGCGCGCAGCACGTGCCGGCCGTAGCTGTCGCAAGTCGCCAGGAGATCGCGGTGAAAGTGCATCGTACCCTTGGGCTCGCCGGTCGTGCCCGAGGTGAAGGCGATGAGGCAGACATCGTCGCTCGCCGTGTCGCACGGCGCAAAGCCTTCGTAACCCGGCGTGGCCATCAGCGTTTCCAGCGCGTCGGCCGCGCCGCTGCCCCAATAGACCACGCGCTGGAGATCGGGTGCGAGCGCGCGGGCTTTCTCCATCTCCTCGGCCAGCCGGTGATCGCACAGCGCAAGATGGATTTGCGCTTTCCCGATCGGATAGGCGATCTCCTTCGCCCGCAACAGCGGCATGGTCGCGACCACGATGCCGCCGGCTTTGATCACGGCGAGATAGGCGGCGACCATCATTGGGCTATTCGGTCCGCGCAGCAGCACGCGATGCCCAGGTTCTAGGCCGAGCGTGCGCGTGAGCACATTGGCGATGCGATTCACCCGCTCCGCGAGTTGTGCGTAGCTCAGCGATTCGTTCGGGGAGATCAGGCAGGGCGCAGCGCCGCGACGCTCCGCGGTCCAGCGGTCGAGCAATTCGACCACGCAGTTCATGCGATCGGGGTATTGCAACTCGGGCAGCTCGAAACGGAAATCCGGCCATTGCGCTCGCGGCGGCAGGTTATCGCGCGCGAAGGTGTCGACATGCGCCGTCATTGCCGTCGCTCCTCGGGCAACAAACTCCATTCATTTCCGCGAAAGCGGGAATCCACGTTTTCGTGTCCCGGGCGAGCGAAGCGAGACCCGGGACCCAGAGCCGCCGCCGGTGGCCCCTCGGTGCCCGCTTTCGCGGAAACGAACGGAAGGCAGTTTTGCAGTACCAGCAAGCAAATTGAGAACATTGCTACTCCGCCGCCAATGCCGACCTTCCCATGCGATTCTTCAACAGCTCGCGCGCGATAACGACCTTCTGCACCTCGGTCGCGCCTTCGTAGATTCGCAGCGCGCGGATCTCGCGGTAAAGCTCTTCCACCTTGACGCCTTTAGTGACGCCGAAGCCGCCATGGAGCTGCACGGCGCGATCGATCACGCGCTGCGCCGCTTCGGTCGCGAACATTTTCGCTGTCGCCGCCTCCCGCGTGACGCGCGCGGCGCCTTGGTCCTTGGTCCAGGCAGCGCGATAAACGAGCAACGCCGATGCGTCGACCTCGCTAGCGCTGTCGGCGATCGCGGCTTGCGTCAGCTGCAGCTCGGCGAGCGGCGCGCCGAAGAGCTTACGGCTTGCGGCGCGCTCGACGGTTTCATGCAACGCGCGCCGCGCAAAGCCGAGCGCGGCGGCGCCCACGGTCGAGCGAAACACGTCGAGGGTTGCCATCGCAACCTTGAAACCGTCACCCGGTCCGCCAAGGCGATTGCCAACGGGCACGCGCACGCCCTCGAACCGTAACGTCGCGAGCGGATGGGGTGCGATGACCTCGATGCGCTCCGTCACGCTCAGTCCAGGAGCGGCGGCATCGACGACGAACGCGGAGAGCCCTTTGGCACCGGGCCCTTCGCCCGTGCGCGCGAAGACCACGTAATGATCGGCAATGCCGCCGTTGGAAATCCAGGTTTTGCTGCCGTCGATGCGCAGGTGCGAGGCCCCGTCGAGTTTCGCCGTCGCGGCGAGCGCGGCAACGTCGGACCCCGCTTCCGGCTCCGACAGTGCGAAGGCAGCGATGGCGCGGCCGTCGCGGACCGGCGGCAGATAGCGCGCCTTGAGCGCCGCCGAGCCGAACAGCGAGATCGAGGCGGAGCCCAGGCCTTGCATGGCGAAGGCGAAGTCGGACAATCCGTCCCGGAACGCCAAAATCTCGCGCGCGAGACATAGTGTGCGCACGTCGAGCCTGTCATAAAGGCCACCGTGCTCGGCCGGCATCACAGCCTTGAGGAAGCCCGCTTCACCCAGCGCCTTGACTCGCGCCCGGCAGGCCGCATCGACATCGTCGTGCGGCAATTCGGCGAGCGTCGTGTCGGCGAAGCGCGCGAGCGCCTCGGCAAAGCCGCGATGTTGCTCGTCGAAGAAGGGCCAGGTCAGGGTTTCCTCGAGCGTCACGCGTAAGCTCCGCCGTTACGGTTAGAGAAGGCGAGGCTGTGCCACCTCTGCCGCTCATTCCCGCGCAAGCGGGAATCCAGGGGCCAGAGTCCGTAGCTGTGGGTCCCCGCTTGCGCGGGGATGAACGGAGACTGGTAGCCTGCTGCAAGTACACAAAGAGCCATCTCAATTGCCTTCAAAGACCGGCTTCTGCTTGGCGGCGAACGCGCGAAACGCGCGGGCGAAATCCAGCGTCTCCATGCACAACGCCTGCGCGACCGCTTCGGCCTCAATCGCGCTCTCGACCGACATCGCCCATTCCATGTCGAGCATGCGCTTGGTCATGGCATTGGCGAAAGTAGGCCCTGCGGCAAGCTCCGCCGCGAGCTGCTGCGCCTGGACCAACACAGTATCGGGGGAGGCGAGCCGGTTGAAGAAGCCCCAGCGTTCCGCCTCCTCGCCGCCCAGCACGCGGCCGGTATAGAGGAGCTCGGCTGCGCGGCCCGCGCCGATGATGCGCGGCAGGATGGCGCAGGCACCCATGTCGCAGCCGGCAAGCCCCACCCGGTTGAAGAGAAAAGCGACCTTGGCGCCAGGCGTTCCGAGCCGCACATCGCAGGCCATGGCCAAGATCGCACCCGCCCCCGCGCACACCCCGTCAACCGCGGCAATGATCGGTTGCGGGCACGCGCGCATCGCTTTGACCACCTCGCCGGTCATGCGGGTGAAATCGAGGAGCTCTCGCGCCTCCATCTCCACGAGCGGCTTGATGATCTCGAACACGTCGCCGCCTGAACAAAAATTGCCGCCGGTGCCGGTGACGACGAATGCCCTGACGGCTTTTTCCTTGGCCGCTGCGCGGAACAGGTCGGCGATCTCCGCGTAGCTGTCGAAGGTGAGCGGGTTCTTCTTGTCGGGCCGGTCCAGCGTGAGGGTCGCGACCTTGCCGTCGACGGCAAGCCGAATATGGCGGGCCTTGTAGCCCGCAAGCGGCAAGGTGACCGCGTTGGCTGCGCTCATCGCGGCCCTCCGTTGCCGATTGCCTTGCGCGCCGACGCTTTGGTTTTCGCCAGGAGCCGCATGAGCGTGTCAATTTCCTCACTGGACAGATCCACGAGCATGTCTGCGATCCAGTCGGCGTTCGCGCGCGCCATCGCGCGGAAGAAACGGCGTCCCTCGGCAGTCAGACTCACGAGCTGCGCGCGGCGATCCTTGGGCGAGGGCCGGCGGTTGATGAGGCCTTGCTCGACCAGCCGATCAACCAGGCCGGTGACATTGCCGTTCGACACCATCATGCGCTGCGACAGCTCGCCCAATGGCATCGCCTTCGGTGCGCGGTAAAGCTGCGACATCAGATCGAAGCGGGGCAATGTGACGTCGAAATTCTCACGCAGGCGCCGGCGAACCGCGCCCTCGATCACCTCCTTGCAAGCGAAGAGCCGCAGCCAGAGGCGCAGCTCGTCCTTGTGATCGTGCGGCCGCTCGGCAACTTTGCTCTCCGCATCGAGCGGCAATGTTTGCTGTTCCATCACATCTCCCCGCCTGCGATGGCGAGCGTGGTGCCGGTGACCGCGGCCGCTTCCGGCGAGCAAAGGTAGAGCACGGCAGCGGCGACCTCCTCCGGCCGGATCAGCCGGCCGATCGGTGCATCCCGCCGGTATTCGGCCAGCACGTCAGCTTCCGTGCGGCCGGTTTTGGCGGCCACGCGCGTAGCGCTCTCGCGCACGAGATCGGTGTCGGTGTAGCCGGGACAGACCGCGTTGACCGTGACGCCGGACGCTGCGGTCTCCGCGGCGAGCGCGCGCGTCAAGCCGACCAGCGCGTGTTTTGCCGCGCAATAGGCGCTGACATACGCATAGCCTTTGAGGCCTGCGATCGAGGCCACGTTGACGATACGGCCGAAACCGGCCGCGATCATGCCCGGCAATACCGCTTGCGTCGCATGGACCGAACCCATCACGTGCACATCCCACATGCTGCGGAAGACCGACGCGTCGGCCTTGCTGAAGGGCCCGCTCGCGACCCAGCCGGCATTGTTGACGAGGATGGCGATCGGGCCGCGCGCTGCCTCGGCGGCGCTGACCTGCCGCTTGAGCGCGGCCGCGTCGGTCACGTCGGCGACGGCGCAGCCCGCCGCCGCACCGGCTGCGACCGCCGCGCGCAGCGGCGCTTCGCTGCGGCCGATCACGGTCACGGCGGCGCCGGCGCGGGCGAGCGCCGCGGCGATCGCGCGCCCGATGCCGCGGCCGCCACCGGTGACGAAGGCATGTTGGCCCGAGAGCGGCATGGGCTTACTTTAAGCTTAAAATTTTTAGAGTTCAAGCTTGTGATGTAGATGCTTTAGGCTTAAAGTAATTATGGTGCGGCTCTCGTGCGTCATGGCCGGGCTGACCCGGCCATCCCATCTTCTCGCGAACAAGATGGATGCGCGGGTCAAGCCCGCGAATGACAGGGGAAGGGCCGCAGCCTTGGAGGCGCGCATGAAGGTTCACGTGATCGGCGGCGGCCCGGCGGGCCTCTATTTCTCGATCCTCCTGAAGAAGGCCTGGCCGCAGACCCGCATCACCGTCTTCGAGCGCAACCGGCCGGACGATACCTTCGGCTTCGGAGTCGTGTTCTCCGACGAGACGCTCGACACCTTCGAGATCCATGATCAAGAGAGCTATCGGGCGATCGTCGGCCACTTTGCCTATTGGGACGACATCGAGATCCATTTCCGCGGCACCACACACCGCATCGGCGGCAACGGGTTCTGCGGCTGCTCGCGCGCGACGCTTCTGAAGATTCTCGGCCGCCGCGCGCGCTCTCTCGGCGTCGAGATCGAGTACCAGCGCGAAATCTCGCCGCTCGATCCCGCCATCCGCAATGCCGATCTCGTCGTGGTCGCCGACGGCATCAATTCCCGCTGGCGCGATACTTTTGCCGAGCGGTTCAGACCGCACGTGGATCTGCGGCCCAATTTTTTCTCCTGGATGGGCTCGACCCGGCCGTTCGATGCCTTCACGTTCTTCTTTCGGGAGACCGAGCACGGCATCTTCATCGGCCATTGCTACCAATACGAACCGCAGTGCTCGACCTGGATTATCGAGACCGATCCAAAAACCTTCGCACGCGCCGGCCTCGACAAGCTCGATGAAGCCGCGTCCGCGCATTTCGCCGAAGGCCTGTTCGCGCAGGAGCTGCAAGGACATCGGCTGATCACCAACCGCTCGATCTGGCGCAATTTCCCGACCATTCGTTGCGACCGCTGGGTCGCCGACAACATGGTGCTGATCGGCGACGCCAAGGCGACCGCGCATTTTTCCATCGGCTCGGGCACGAAGCTGGCGATGGAGGACGGAATCGCGCTTTACGAGGCATTCCGATCGACCGGCGGTCGGGACGTGGCGGTGGCGCTCGCCGAATTCGAAGCGCGTCGGCGCGAGGAAGTGGAAAAGACCCAGCACTCGGCCGATGTATCGCTGGTTTGGTTCGAGCACGTCGATCGGTTCTGGAACATGGATCCGACCCGCTTCGCCTTCGGGCTGATGACGCGCTCCAAGGCCATCACCTACGACAACCTCGCGCTGCGCGCGCCCGAATTCGTCAAAGCGGCGGATCGCCTGGTCGCGCGCGACGTGCGCGCGCTCGGCTTCGACACCGATACCTCACAACCGCTTGCTCCCATGTTCCAGGCGTTTCGGCTGCGCGGGCTCACGCTCGAGAACCGCGTCGTCGTGTCCCCGATGTGCCAATACTCGGCGCAAGACGGCACGCCCAACGATTGGCATCTCGTCCACTATGGTTCGCGCGCGATCGGCGGCGCAGGCTTGATGTTCACGGAGATGACCGACGTGTCGAAAGACGCGCGCATCTCACCCGGCTGCGCCGGCATCTACAACGACGCGCACGAAGCCGCGTGGAAGCGCATCGTCGATTTCGTGCACGCGCAGTCGAAGACCAAATTCTGCCTGCAGCTCGGCCATGCCGGCCGCAAAGGCGGGACCAAGCTGATGTGGGAAGGAAT
>Ga0066697_10001217_pt1 | contig 10421 bp, 8 predicted proteins | sample GraSoiAngelo_146_FD_66451 | JGI IMG/M metagenome (GOLD analysis project Ga0066697, IMG submission 66451) | Grasslands soil microbial communities from the Angelo Coastal Reserve, California, USA - 14_1009_05_30cm | ecosystem: Environmental > Terrestrial > Soil > Grasslands | place: USA...
ACTCGTGAACTGGGCTGTGCTGCGTCGGGAGTGGGGGGCGGTCACGTTTGTGCTCACCGTGATCGCCGGCATGATCGTCGTCCCGGTGGCGCTCTACTTCGCCAACCAGGGACCCGGTCCGGTCACCCTCCCGAACCTGAACACTTCGAGCAGCGCGCGCGCGAGCGCCGTGCACAGCCCAAGTCCTTCGCCCTCGCCTTCGCACTCGCCCTCGCCAAGCGCGTCACCGACTCCCTAGGGCTAGGAGGCCAAACCCCACAGCAATCGCTCGCCGTTCGGCCGGACGATGTCCTCCAGCGGAAGCACGAATTCAGCGATCGACTTGTTCTCCGCGCTCACCCGCATCTCGATCACATCCGACAGTCGGAGGTGGGCGATCGCCGCGCAGTCGTGGAGAAACGTGAACACCACCGGCTGCACCAGGTTGAGCACGTAGTCGGCGATGCGCGCGCCGTCGGAAACAGTTTGGCCGTCCACGCTGCGGTCACGGAAGGCGAGGATCACGACCTCGTCGCTCAACGTGACCGGGTCGGTCCACGCGTACGTCGACGCCTTGGTACCGCTCAAGGTCTGCAGGATTTCGGCGAGCCGTCGCATCGGCGGCTCGGGGCCTTCGAAAAGCAGCGGCACGTCCCGAAGGGGTTCGTTGAACTGCTGCGCGCGGTACTGGGCCGTGAAGCCAAGATCTGAGAGCCCGGCAAACGGCGCCGGGACCTTGATCGACATCTCGCCAAGATGGTGCTTGCTGGGACGCATGCTGGGTCGGGCCTCTTCCATATCGTATTAACGCATGGCTGCCTGCCGGAAGTCTCCTACCAACGTATGAACGCAGCCCAAAATGAGCTCGCCATGCCGCTGACCGGAATCCGCGTCCTCGACCTGACCCGGCTGCTTCCCGGCGGGTACTGCACGCTGCTCCTCGCCGACATGGGCGCCGACGTGATCAAGGTGGAGGAGCCCGAGACCGGTGACTACATGCGTTGGACGCCCCCGCTCGTCGATGGCCAGAGCGCCCTTTTCAACGCCATCAACCGCAACAAGCGCAGCGTCACTTTGAATCTGAGGACGGATGCCGGGCGAGAGCTGTTGCTGCGCCTTGTCGAAGGAGCCGACGTTCTCGTGGAGGGTAACCGCCCCGGTGTCATGGAGCGGCTTGGCATCGGGTGGGACGTGCTCCACGCGAGAAACCCGCGCGTGGTCATGTGCTCGATCACCGGTTACGGTCAGGACGGACCGTTCGCCTCGCGCGCGGGTCACGACCTGAATTACATGGCGACCGCGGGCGGGCTCGGCCTCAACGGAGAACTCGAAGGCCCTCCGATTCCGCTCGCCGTCCAGGTCGCCGACATCGGCGGCGGCGGGCTCCAGCCGGCGGTGGCAATCCTCGGCGCGCTCATGGGAGTGCAGCGGGGTGGCGAGGGACGGTGGATCGACGCGTCGATGACCGACGGTGCCGTGACGTGGCTAGGGATGGCTTTTGCGGCGCGCGACGCCGGCGAGAGTGTCTTGCGCGGCGACCAACGGCTGGCCGGCCGTTACGCCTGCTACCGCGTTTACGCGTGCAAGAACGGCGGCTACTTCAGCGTGGCGGCCCTCGAGCCGAAATTCTGGAGCGCGCTTTGCAACGCGCTGGAAAGGCTCGATCTCGTCGAGCTGCAGTACTCAGAAGATCCGGCGACGCAGACAGCGCTCGAGGAGATCTTCGCGTCGCAAACGCGACGCGAGTGGCAGGAAAAGCTGGCGCCGCTGGATGCATGCTGCGAGCCCGTGCTGGAGATCGACGAAGTCAGGCACCATCCACAGATCGCCGCCAGGCGGCTGTTCTTGGGCCAGGCGTCGGGCCTCGAGATCAGGCCCGCGGTTGTCATGGCCGATGGCTGGCGCCGGCGCGAACCACCCCGCCTCGGCGAGCACAACGAAGAGGTTTACGCGGCTGTCGGCCTCGACCCGAAACGGATCGAGGAATTGCGCCAGGAGGGTGTCATCTAGCCGCCAGCTCCGCCCACAGTCTCTCCACGTGCTCGCGCGTGACTTCGCGGCTTCCGCTGTTGTCGATGATTTGTTTCGCGCGAGCTCGCTTGTCGTCGATGGGCATCTGCGAGGCGATGACCGCGCGCGCCCTGTCTTCGCTCAAACCGCGCCCCTCGACCAATCGCTGCACTTGAACCGGCTCAGGGACATAGACCAGGACGACCTCTGAGTAAAGATCCTCGAGTCCGTTTTCGAAAAGAAGGGGCACGTCCTGCACCACGACGCTGGCCCCATGCATCAGGGCCTCGGCTGTGCGAGCAGCCATCCACTCGCGCACGAGCGGATGCACGATCGCGTTCAAACGCTGCCGGGCGTCCGCGTCGTGGAAGACGAGCTCGCCCAGGCGGGCGCGGTCGATCCGGCCGTTGCGGACGTAATCGGGGCCGAATTCGCGCTCGACGAGATCAAATCCCAAACTTTCTGGCGCGTATACGGCGTGAGTCGCCTGGTCCGCATCGATCACCGTCGCGCCCAGCTCGCGAAACATCGCTGCCACGGTCGACTTGCCCGACCCGGCGCCGCCTGTCAGCCCAATGAGCTTCAATTTGGGTGGATGGCTGACGAAGAGAAATTCGATGCGGTCGTCATCGGCGCCGGTCCGGCCGGCACCGCGGCCGCGATCACGATGGCGAAAGCGGGCCTACAGGTCGCCTTGCTAGAGCGCGGCGTGAAGCCAGGTTCCAAGAACGTCATGGGCGGCATCCTCTACAACCACTACCTCGAGGAGATCGTAGGCGAGGAGTGGAAGCAGGCACCGCTGGAGCGCCCGATCATCGAGGAGCGGCGGTGGATGATGACGCCCGAGGCTGCGATCGGCCTCGACTACAAGAACCTACGCAACCGAGCGCATCCGCATTCCTACTCGGTGCTGCGCGCGAAGTTCGACGCCTGGTTTGCGGAGCAAGCCGAAAAGGGCGGCGCGATGGTCGTCCCGGAAACCGTTGTGGATCGCCTCATCGTCAAGAACGGACGCGTGATCGGCGCCGGCACCGGACGGGGTGACGATGTCTACGCCGAAGTCACGATCGTCTGCGAAGGCATCGGCCTGGGCGCCGGACTGCTCGAGAACACCGTGATCAACGGCAAGCCGCTCCGCCGGAAGCTGCGGGACAACGAAGTCGCGATGGCGGTCAAGGAGATCATGCAGCTCGATCCCGGCCTGATCGAGGAGCGCTTCAACTGCGAGTCTGGCGAGGGCTGCACGATCGAATGCTTCGGGGACTCCACCATGGGGATGTCGGGATTCATGTTCATCTACACCAACCGCGACACGCTTTCGGTTGGAGGTGGCGCGCTGCTGAGCGAGTTCAACAAGACTTTGCGCACGCCCAACGATCTGATCGAGCACTTCAAGCAGCACCCTGCGGTCAAGCCACTGCTGCGCGGAGCCGAGACGGTGGAGTACCTGGCGCACCTGATTCCGGAGGGCGGCTACCGCGGGATCCCGCGCGTGTACGGACCCGGATACCTGGTCTGCGGCGACGCAGCGATGCTGTCCAACCCTGTCCATCGGGAGGGATCGAACCTTGCGATGGAGTCGGGCCGGCTCGCGGGCGAGACCGTGATCCACGCCAAGGAGGCTGGCGACTTCTCAGAACGAAGGCTTGCCGAGTACCGGGGCAGGCTCGACCACTCCTGGATCATGGCGGACATGAAGAAGTACGACAAGGCGGTGCCCCTCCTCGAGCACAACCCTCAGATGCTGACGAAATATCCATCCGTCCTGGACCGCTCGATGGACGAGTTCTTCCGCGTCGATGGGGCGTCGAAGTGGGACAAGCAACGCAACATCTTCAGGATGCTGCGCAAGGAGGGCATGGTCCGCATGGGCTGGGACACGTTCAAAGCGCTCTGGGCCATGAAATGAAGGACACCCTTCAACACACCGAAGACGGCGTCGCTTACGAGGACGGAGTCCTCAACCTGCGAGACGGCCGCGAGCTGGCATGGCGGTGGTGGGGCGACCCCGACGGAACCCCGCTTCTGCGCATCCAGGGCACGCCGTCGTCGCGCTTGCAGCGAAATCCCGACCAGAGCGTGCAGAGCGATCTCGCCGCGCGCTACCTGATGGCGGACCGGCCAGGTTACGGCCACTCCACGCGCAAGCCGGGCCGAGGCATCGTCGACATCGCGGACGACTACGCCGCCCTACTCGAACACCACGGTCTGGAGCGAGTGCCCGCCATGGGCACGAGCGGCGGAGGTCCGCACGTCCTCGCGCTCGGGGCGCGGTATCCAGACAAGGTCTCGGCCCTGACCGTGGTGGTGGGTGGCACGCCGCTCGTCGAGGAAGAGGTGGCCCAGCTGGTCGGCGTGAATGCGCGGGGCTACGCCCTTGCCGAGCAGGGTTGGGAGCCACTACACCAGTTTCTGACGGAGATTCGGGCTCGGCTTCTCGGCGACGAGGGCATGCAGGGCGTGCTCAGCGACGCCCCTCCGACCGATCGGGCGATCATGTCCGACCCCGTCTGGCAACGCATGTCGCGCGACAACCTCGCTGAGACCCTGCGGCAGGGCGCCGAAGGTTGGGCGGACGAATCGTTCGCCATGCACGGGAGCTGGGATTTCGATCCTGACGAAGTCCGGACGTCGGTTACCTGGTGGCACGGTGACGACGACAAGAACGCGCCGCTCTCCGCCGCACGGCGCGTGGTGGCGCAGCTACGGAAGGTCGACCTCCACGTGTGGCACGACGAGGGCCACTTCGTATCCCTGACGCACGACAAGGAGATCGTTCAGGAGCTCCTCGAGAGGGGCTAGCTGAGCCTCCCCATTCGCTGGGGAGGTCGGTCCGAAAGGCCGCGTGAGGACCCCGCTAACCCGATACGTTGACGTGGATCGTGTGGTAACCGCTCGAGCCGCTCGGATAGCTCGGCGCGTTGCCCGAGTCCTGGAGCGAACCCGCCGCGTCGGTGGCGCGCACCCTCAGCGTGTAAGAGCCGTGCGAGTTGGGACTCCAGGTCGCCCGCCAGATGACCCAGGTCAGCTTCGACAGCGGCGCGTCGAAATTCGCCACGCTCCAGCTTGAGCCTCCGTCAGTCGAGTACTCCACCTTGCTGATGCCCCGCAAGCCGGCGAACGCGACACCGGCCACCTGGATCGCGCCGACCTTGATGATCTCGCCGTCCTGCGGAACGTCGAATCGCGAAGTCGTCTTGACGACCGCGTTGTGGTCCCACCCCTGCTGCTCCCAGTAGCCGCGCGCCTCCTGCGTCACGAGGTCGATGCTGTCGAGCCACTTCGGGCCCTTCATCCCGTAGTGGCCCGGAATCAGCATGCGGGCGGGGAATCCATGGCTCATGGGTAGGGGAGCGCCGTCGAGCTCGTAGACCACCAGCACCTCCGGGGCACCGGTGACGAGGCTGAGCGGGATGCTCTCCGTGTAGCCGTCTCGCGCCTTGAAGGCGACCCAGCCGGCCTGCGCCTGCGGGCCCGCCATCGCGACCAGGTCGCGCAGGGCCACGCCCTTGAAGTTGCCGGTGCTCATCTGGTCGCCGCCGACGTTGTTGCTGATGCACTCGAGGGTCACGTACTCCTCGGTCGCGGGAAGCGCGCGAAGGTCCGCAAGCGAGAGGCTGAAGGGCTTGTCGGCGAGGCCGCCGACACGCAGCCGCCAGCTCTGGCCGTCGACGCTGGGGTCGACGAAGTTCTTGGACACGATGTAGAAGTTGCCGACTGGGGTTATCTCCGGCGAGATCCCGCCCAGCCCTGAGCCGGGCGGGTTGAAGATGGCCTCGTACCAGTCAGGGAAGAGGCGGAGGGCCAGGCCGCCAACGCTGACGGCGGCGATGCCGACCGGAACGGCGGCCAGGAGGCGGCGCCGGCCAAGGTCTACATCAGGCGGGCCCGTCCCGCCGAACTGCAGGACCACCGCGTAGATCGCGAAGAGCGCGGCCCAGGTCACAGGAGTCGCCGGGCCGTCGTTCAGGCCGAGCATGCCGGCGCCCGCGACCGGCAAAAGGATCACCACCACGATGACCCAGGCCAGTCCAGCGAACGCAAACGGAACCCAGGTCGAAGTCCAGCGCAGGTTTGCCACAGCCGATGCCGCGCCAAGGGCTCCGAGCGCGACGACCATGGCGACGATCAGGCCCACCTCCTCGACCACCTTGCCCGCGTGCTGGAGGGTGTCGATCAGGAATCCGAAGACAAAGCCCGGCATCAGAGAGAGGATTGGTTCGTTGAGCAGCTGGGGCAGCGGCCGCAACCCGATGATGGCACCGCCCCAATACATCAACGCGACGAGCGTCGCGCCACCGATGCAGCCCCACCCGAAGCCACTCCACGCCGCAGCCCTACGTGTCACGCGTGAGGTTGTACCACCGAAAGGTACGCACGCGGTGTAAGCATTCGTCGGCGGCTGGTAGCATCGGTGCGTCGGATGCCGGCCCCGATTACTCCCGAGGACCTTTACCGTTTTCGTTGGATCGACCACGTACGCCTGAGCCCAGACGGCGAACGGGTCGCGTACCAGGTTGGTTGGGCTGACGCGGGCGCAAGGCAGAGCCGGAGCCGAATCGTCGTGCGCCGCCTGCTCGATCCCGAGCCTGTGGAACCGACCGCGGGAGTGCTCCGCGATCACTCTCCGGAATGGTCGCCCGACGGCCGCAGCCTCGCCTTCGTCAGCCGCGTCGGCGCTGCGGACCAACTCTTCGTGCTCGATGTCACCACCGGCGCTGCCGCTCAGCAGTTCAGCTCGGTGCCTGACGGTGTCGGCCTGCCGCGATGGTCACCCGACGGCAAGCGAATCGCGTTTCTCGGGTCGGTCCTGGCCGACCCCGACGCGGTCGTCGACGACCCGCGACCGCCTGAGAGCCGCGACCAGCTTCGTCGGGCGCCTGTCGCGCGGGTGGTTCGCCGGCTCGACTACAAGCACGACGGGCGCGGTTATGTCGACGGCCGGATGCACCACCTGTACGTCGCGTCCGCGACCGGCGGAGACGTGAAGCAGCTGACCGACGGGGCGTGGGACGTCAGCGATTTCGACTGGTCGCCCGACAGCTCGCGCCTGGTGGTCGCCGGCAACGCAGAGCCGGGCTCCGACCTGCAGCGCGAGCTCCACCTGTACCTGGTCGACCTCGAGACGAATCTGGTCCGGCTCGGCGGCGGCTTCTACCTGAGCTCGCCGATCTGGTCGCCCAAGGGCGACATGATCGCGTTCATCGCGCCAAACGGCCTGGACGTCGGCCTGCTGGAACGCATGTGGGTTGTGCCGCTCGCGGGCGGAGGACCGCGTTGCCTCACGGCTGACTTCGACCAGGCGGTCAACGACAGCGTCATCAACGACATGCGCGCAGGCCACGCGACCAGGGTCATCTGGTCGGCGGAAGGCGACCGGATCTACTTCCCGGCGAGCGGATCGGGCGTGACCTCGATCCACTCGGTCGATCTCGACGGCAACATTCGCGAAGAGGCCGGCGGGCGGCGCCGGATCTATGACTTCGACGTCGCCAATGGCGTCCTTGTCTTTTGCGCCTCAGACCCGACCAACCCAGGCGAGCTCTACATGCTCACGCAAGGCGCGGAGGCACGTGTCACCGACCTGAACCCATGGCTGCACGAGCGCTTCGTAGCGCTGCCGGAGCAGGAGTACTTCACCGCTCCGGACGGTTGGAAGCTCGAGGGCTGGGTGCTCAAACCGCAGGGCTTCGACCCGAACCGCCTCCATCCGACCGTGATGGAGATCCACGGCGGTCCGCACGCCCAGTACGGATGGTCTTTCTTCCACGAGCTGCAGATCCTCGCGGGCATGGGTTTCGTCGTCTTCTACATGAACCCGCGAGGTTCCGACGGCTACGGCGAGCGTTTCCGCCGCGACGTGGTGCGGGACTGGGCGGGCAAGGATTACCTCGACCTCATGGCGTCGCTCGACCAGATCATCGAGCGCGCCGGGTACATCGACGCGAACAGGCTCGGCGTCGGGGGCGGCTCCTACGGCGGCTACATGACCAACTGGATCATCGGCCAGACCAACCGGTTCTCGGCCGCGGTCTCGATGCGGTCGATCTCCAACCTGGTCAGCGAGTACCCGCAACACGACATCGTCCTGTGGGGCGTCCTCCAGCTCGGTCCGCCGCCCTGGCCGAACCTCGACGAGCTGTGGCGCCGTTCGCCGATCCGGTACGTCCAGAACATGAAGACCCCGCTCTTGCTCACCGCCGGCGAGATGGACCTCAGGTGCGCGATGTCGCAGTCGGAGGAGCTGTTCGGCGCGATGCGCCTGCTCGGCAAAACGGTCGAGCTCGTGCGATTCCCCGAGGAATCGCACGACCTGTCGCGCAACGGTCGCCCCGACCGCCGGGTCGAGAGGTTGCGCCGGATCGCCGGCTGGTACGAGCGGTACCTCGGCACGGCCGCGGTTGACCGACCCGCCTCGGAGGAGGCGACCCAGATTCTGCCCATCCCGGCCGAGGCGCCGCGTGAGTGGGCCAAGACAATTGCCATCGGAAGCCGGCCGGAGGCTGACGAGCTTGCGGCCGAGGCGTCGCCAGTCACCGCGGTCGTCGAGCCGGAGGTCATCCAGCCCACTGTCCCCGACGACGCGACGGCGGAAGCGCCGATCATCCAGCCGGAGGCACTGCCGGATCTGCCCGGTCCGGATGAGCCCGCGCTCGAGCCTGCCGCCGAGGCCGCTCCGGAGACCGTCGAGGCGCAGCGCGAGCCTGAGCCGGGACCGGTCGTCGCCGAGCCGGCGCCGGGGTCAGAGCCTCTGCGCGAACCGGAGCCTGAGCTCGAGCCTGCCGCCGAGGCCGCTCCGGAGACGGTCGAGGCGCAGCCCGAGCCTGAGCCGGAACCGGTCGTCGCCGAGCCGGCGCCGGAGCCGGAGCCTGTGCGCGAACCGGAGCCTGCCACGGAACCCGAACCTGAGCCGGAACCTGCGATCGCGGCGCTGGCCCCCGCACCGGAACCCGAACCTGAGCGTGAGGCCGAACCCGAATCCGTGGAGCTGGTGTCCGCGATCACGGAGCCGGCGCTGTCCGCTTTCGACGAGCCGGGTTACTTCGGCGAGCCGCCGCCCGTTGCGGAGCCAGAGCCAGAGGCAGAGCGGGAGCCAGAGCGTGCGCCGGAGCCGTTGGTCGCCGAGGCGTTCACCCCCCAGTCAGAACCCGAGCCCGAGCGCGAGCGTCAGCTGCAGCCCGAGCCGATGGCGGCCAGCGCCGCCGAGCCCGCGGCCCAGACCTCCGCCCCGGACGTGAGCTCGACGCTGGTGGCTTGGCCGTCGGGGGCGCCATCCACCGCACCCGGAAACGGAGCGCCGGCAGAGCCGGCATCTTTCGAGGAGGCAACGGGGGTCATTCCGGTCTGGCAGCAGACCGACCCGAACGCCGATTCCAGGCGCACGGTCTCGTTGCAGGCGATGCCGCCGGAACAGGTGGCGGCGGGCTCGACGTTCGCGGCCATGCTCACTTTCGAGTCGGGCCCGTTCGCGGGAAGGATCGTCGCGCTGCCCAACCAGATGGTCACGATCGGCCGCGCGCCTGACAACGACGTCGTCGTGGGCGATCCCGCGACCTCAGGCCATCACGGGCGCATCGAGGTCCGCACCGGTTCGTTCTGGATCAGCGACCTCGGCAGCACCAACGGCACGCAGGTCAACGGTGAGCAGGTGATCGAGAAGCAGCTCACCGACGGCGACATGATCGCCATCGGGCAGAACACGGTCCGCTTCACGCTCGAGTCGTAGTCCGGCTCCTCATCGCGCCGACCAGAACGTCGTACTCACCCATGTGGCGTCTGATATTCGCGCCCGCGGGTCGCAGCAGCAGCTGCCATCCCGGCAGGCCGTCGAGATCTTCGACCTCGGCCCAGATGTTCGGATCGAGATAACCGGCGCGATTCGCCTGGTTCGTTTTGAGTGGCGGCGCCGCATCGAGGCTCGACTCCGTCTGCTTCGCGAACCAGTCCATCACGGCCGCTCGCACGTCGCGGAGATATGCAGCGACCTCTGTCCTGGACGTCGATGCGGTGACCTCGTCCGCGAGGCAGTCTGCGATCCCTGCGCCGTAACAGGCTTCGCGCGCAAAACGCCCTTGCCACGTGGACGAGTCGGCGACCTCGGCAATGCCCTGGAGTGCGGAGTGAATGGTCCAGTCGAGGATGCGCGCGCAGTGCCAGAGGATGCACCCAGGCTTGCTCGTCGAAGGGAACGCGCGCTGGTTCCACTCCTGGTCACTGATTGCATTGAGTCGCTCCTGGACCATCCCGAAGGACCCGCTGAGGAGCACGCGCAGGACGTCGACGCCCGTCATGGCCCGGCCATGTTAACGCGAGACGAGGTGAGGCCCCAGGCGCTTCATTCCATTCGCCACCACGCGTCGCTGGTGGCAGGAGGGGGTCCCGCGGGGGAGGACAAGCGTCCTCACCCGCGCCTCTAATCGAGACGAGGTGTG
>Ga0066697_10001220_pt1 | contig 10413 bp, 13 predicted proteins | sample GraSoiAngelo_146_FD_66451 | JGI IMG/M metagenome (GOLD analysis project Ga0066697, IMG submission 66451) | Grasslands soil microbial communities from the Angelo Coastal Reserve, California, USA - 14_1009_05_30cm | ecosystem: Environmental > Terrestrial > Soil > Grasslands | place: USA...
CTCGAATCTCGACTGCCGCGCAATTCACTGCAGATGGAAAGGCAGTCGCATACGGCATTCGCGAGAATGGCGTGGACAACATCTGGATTCAGCCAATTAACGGTTCTCCCGGCCGGCAGATCACCAAATTCGACCGGGAGCAGATCCTTTCGTTTCACTGGTCGCCGGACGGACAGAGTCTTGGCATCCTGCGTGGCCATACCGATTCCGACGTCGTCCTTCTGCAAGAATCGAAACCATAGATTTCCCCGTCACGCTCGTTGCTGCTTGATCCGCGCCGTTACGGCCTGACATCCCCATCCAGAAGGAGGCCGAAAAAGAGGAATGGAAGTCATGCGTGCATGTATCTCTTCTACCTCAATTTGCAGGGTTTCCCGTAGATGGCGTTCTCCGGAAGGAAGGCACGGGGTTCCGGAAGGATGCCTCCCCCCTCCGACGCTGGCGCCATCGTATAAATAGTCCCCCGACGCTCGAAACGAGCCGCGGAGAGCTGAGCCTTCGTTAGCGAGCAGCCTGGTAGCCAGGGCCGTGCAGGGCTTTGCCGGGGCGTTCCTCGGTGATGGTTCCATCCGGAGAGAATCGGGCGGCCATTTACAAAAACAAATCTTGCGCCAAGGGAATAGTGAAGTGGGTCACTGTAGGAAGCCACGTCTTTGATGGTTTTGGGATCGAAACGGTGATGTCGGCGAATGCCAGCTGTTTCGCGATCGTTAGGACCGACGGTTTTCTTGCGGCCGACCAGCACGTGTTCGTTCCCTTCGGGCTTGCAGATCATGGGTATCTCCATGAATTCCTTGACCTCGATTGCGATGTGATTCTTATCGTCAGGCAGGAACTTGTGCACATGGCAGGAAAAAATCGGTCAGTGTACTTGGGCAAGGAATTGTTCGTTCTCGTTTGGATCGAAAGACTAGAAATCCTCTTCCTGAGAGCCCAAGCGGTTGTGAGTCACCATCACCAACGCCAAAGACTATGTTTCTACTCTGCAACTCCGCCGTTAGTTTCAAATTGAACCATTTCTCCCGTTTCGTTCCATCCCGGGAATTCCACCTCTCCTGGGGGCCGAAGACCCTCCGTCGAACTCGTGTCTTTTCAATTACCTAGCTTAGTTCACAGATTTGAGCGTGGACGCCGGCGTGCCCGTGTTCTCTTGGGGATTCTCGTGTTCAGATTGCCGTGCCAGCATCAAAGTCTGCCCAATACCCAGGGATGGCCGTCCCGGACGCGTCTGCGCGCGGGAATGGTGCTAGCCATCCTTTTAGGTCCACTGCCTCTTCCCGCGCAGAAGTCCACGGCCCCCGAATATCTCGCCAAGGCGAACTATCTCGCGAATTTTCCCGGTTTTGTGGAATGGCCTCCGGACGCATTGCCGTCCGGGCAGGCCTCGTTTCTGGTTTGCGTTTTCGGTGATTTCTCCTTCGGAACCTCGCTGGCGGAATCAACCCGCGGAGCAACGGTGGATAGTCGGCGTCTTGAAATTCGGTGGGTACACAAAGCGCAGGAATTGACCGCCTGCCAGATTGTCTTCGTGAGCCGCTCGGAACGCAAGAGATACAACCTGGCGCTGGATGCCGTGCGCAGCCGCATGGTTTTAACCGTCGGCGAGACCCCAGAATTTCTCGACGCCGGCGGAATTTTGAGCTTCTCCGAGCAGAAGGGAACAATGCAGTTTGACGTGAATCTGCAAGCCGCGAAGAAAGCGCGCTTAAAGATTAGCTCGCGGCTGCTGGCCTTGGCACGCCGTGTCGTGAATCAGACGGAGGCCGCAAAGAGCTGACGTGCCGATCCGCCCCATTCGCGAACTCTCCCTGCGCCAACTGTTGCTCTTGCTGACCATGCTTACGAGCAGGATTGGACTGGTGCTCGGATGTTTGGGTTTCCTCGTATTTGACATGCATTCGGCGCGGGAACAAAAGGTAGAAGATCTGCGCTCTGCCGCGGACCTCATCGGCACGAACTCCACGGCAGCCCTAGCATTTGACGATGCCATGGGTGGGTCAAGACTTCTTGCGGCGCTCAGCATGCGCGGTCAAATTCGCATGGGCGTGCTGTACCGGTCCGATGGAACTTACTTTGCGTCTTATATGCGCTCCGATCTGAATGCGAAGATTCTGCCTCGCCATCGTCTCACTGACGGCCTGGTGTGGAGCAGGAATCTCCTGACTTACACTTCGCCAGTGCGGCTCGAAGAGCGGCGGTTGGGATGGCTTTACCTGGAGTCAGACATCACCGATCTACAGGACAGGCTGCGCCGATTTGAATCGCGAGATGTGCTGGAACTGCGCGTTGCAGCCCGCACCAGCGAACTGGAGTTGGAAGTCAAGGAGCGAACAAGAGCGGAGCACGAGCTCCGGCAACGCACAATATTTCTGAATACGCTGATCACCAACAATCCATTGGCAATCGCCGTGGGCGGGCCCGGCGGCAAACTGGAACTTGTGAACCCTGCATTCGAGAAACTCTTCGGCTATTCAAGCGATGAGGCCATCGGGCGGAGCGTTGACGACCTGCTCTACCCTCCAAATCTCAGCAGAGAGGAAATGGATAGCCGGCTGAAAAATGCAAAGAAGGAATCCATCCACGAGACGGAGAAGCGCAGGAAGAAAATGGAGACCTAGTGGATGTAGAAGTACATGCCGTGCCCCTGCCTTTAGAGAGCGGAGAGCAAGATGTGCTCGCGCTGTACCAAGACATCAGCGAGCGATTGGAGGCACAGAGAGGCTTGCGGGAGAGTGAGGAACTCTTCCGCGCGGTGAGCGCGACGGCACCGATTGGAATTTTCTGTACCGACGCAAATGGAAAAATTCTCTACGCCAATAATCGATGGGCGGAAATGACGGGCCGCACAGCAGAACATGCCATGCGCAAAGACTGGTTGGACGCTGTTCATCCCGACGACCGGGTCGCGGTGGAGAGACTTTGGGAGAGTGGTTTTGCCCTGCAGATGGAGTTGAGGGATCAATGCCGCTTTCTCACACCAGATGGTCATGTGAACTGGGTACAGTGGCAAACACGAGCCCTGCTGGGAGCGGATGGACGCATGGAAGGATATGTGGGCGTAATCGAAGACATTGCCCAGCGGCGTGCCGCAGAGAAGCGTCTGCTGGAGGCAAAGGAGGCTGCGGAAGCCGCTAGCCAAGCCAAGAGCGAATTCCTGGCCAACATGAGCCATGAGATTCGCACTCCCATGAACGGGATTCTCGGCATGACCGAACTCGCGCTGGATACAGATCTCAAAGCGGAGCAACGCGAGTATCTGGACATGGTGCACTCCTCGGCCCAATCCTTGCTGGGGATCATTAATGACATTTTGGATTTCTCGAAAATCGAAGCCGGCCGCTTGGAGCTCGAGTGCGTCTCGTTCTCCTTGGCGGATTGCATCGAAAGCGCGTTAGACCCTCTCGCCCTGCGTGCCCAACAAAAAGGATTGGAAGTCAATTGGGCTGTGCATGGCGACATTCCGAAAGCACTGGGGGGCGATCCCACCCGCCTGCGCCAGATTCTGATCAATCTCGCGGGCAATGCCATCAAATTCACCAAGGAGGGGGAAGTAAGCGTCCAGGCGATACGCGTACCTTCGACGGACGGATCCATCCCCATTCGTTTTTCGGCGTCGGACACAGGCATGGGAATCCCCAAGGAGAAGCAACGGCAGATTTTCGAAGCTTTCTCACAGGCCGACTCTTCAACCACGCGGGAGTTTGGAGGCACCGGCCTGGGGCTTTCGATTTCCGCACGGCTGATTCAGCTAATGGAAGGTGAAATTCAACTCGAAAGTGAACTGGGAAAGGGAACTACATTCAGCTTCACCGTGGCATTTTCGATCGGAACGGCTGCCGAACCGTCAACATTGGCGACGGAGTATCCCACGATACTTAATAAACGGGTTCTCGTCGTAGCCGATGACGAAATCAACCGTAACTTGTTGGCGCAGCTTCTTCCTCAATGGGGATTGCAGCCAGCTTTCGCCGCGAATGGACTGCAAGCCCTGGCGACCTTCGGAAAAAGCGTGGACGATGGCGCGCCATTCTCCCTCGTGCTCCTCGATCATATGATGCCGGGAATGGATGGCTATGAGGCTGCCAAAAAGATTCGGCTTCTAGCCAAAAACGAGCCGCTTGTGATCATCATCCTATCTTCTGCACCGGGCCTTGCCGATCCGCGTCGCTTGAAGAAGCTGGGCATTGATAGAACCCTCATCAAACCGCTGCGCCGCGCGACCCTGTTTGAAGCCATCCGTCACGGGCTAAAGCCGCCGGCACCTTCAGAACGGGTTCCCACCAGACCCCATGAAATGGCGCAAGCGGGCGGGCTGCGGTTGCTGCTGGTGGAAGACAATCGCGTGAATCAGAAGCTGGCGCTGCGCCTCCTTGAGAAGTTGGGGCATCAAGTGACTCTCGCCATCAACGGCCAGGAAGCTATCGAGCTGTTGCAGTCGAGTGCTTTTGACTTGGTCTTGATGGACATCCAAATGCCGGTGATGGGCGGAGTCGAGGCTACGCAAAAGATCAGGGATGCAGAACTGAAAACCGGAGTCCATATCCCCATCATTGCCATGACTGCGCATGCGATGATGGGTGATGCAGAGAAATACTTGTCCGCCGGAATGGATGGCTACGTCTCCAAACCGGTGCGGGTCGGTTTCCTTAGTGCGGAGATTGACCGATTGGCAAAACCGGCCAACGCCAAGACTCTGGTTTTCTCCTGAAAGAAGGAAGAGTGCATGTCCAAGGCGATCATGGATCTCACTGAATTGCTGGAGCGCGTCGAAAATGACCGCGAACTCATACGTGACCTTCTGTTGATCTTCAAGGAGGAGTTTCCCCGCCATCTCCAGGCCTTGCGTGATGCGGTGGACTCCATGGACGGAGAAAGGGTCGCGGCTGAGGCGCATACTATGAAGGGAATGCTTTCCACCTTGTCTGCCACTTCGGCGGCCAGCGCCGCCGCCCGGCTCGAGCAGTTGGGCCGGAATCGAAAAGTGTGCGAGTTTCAGGAAGCTTGCGCCGCGTTCGAGAACATCAGCAAAAAGCTCCTGCTGCAGCTAGACACCTGCATGGCAGAGGTGGGTGGATGAGGATTCTGATCGCCGAGGACGAAATGATGTCGCGGAAAATGCTACAGAAGACTCTGGAGCGCGCCGGCTATGAAGTGACCGTAGTGGAGAACGGCCGTCAGGCGGCGGACCAGTTGTGCCCGGCAGACGGACCAAGGCTTGCTTTGTTGGACTGGGTTATGCCCGAGCTGGATGGCCCCGGTGTTTGCCGCGAAGTGCGGAAAAGGAATGCGCAATCGTACGTCTACCTGGTGTTGCTTACTTCCAAAGAATCGAAAGAAGACGTCGTCGCAGGACTCGAATCTGGGGCCGATGATTACCTGACCAAGCCTTTTGACCCCGAAGAGCTGAAAGCTCGCCTGCGCACGGGGCAACGCATCCTCAGTCTCGAAGACCGTCTGGTCGAGGCGCGCGAGGAGATGCGATTCCAAGCCACGCATGACATTCTGACAACTCTCTGGAATCGCGGCGTGATTGTGAACCTGTTGGGGCGCGAACTTGCCCGCTCCAGGCGCGAACGAGTCTCCACCTCAATCTTGATGTGCGATCTGGATCACTTCAAGAGTGTCAACGATAACTATGGCCATCTCGCAGGTGATGACATATTGAAGGAAACGGCGAAGCGGTTGCTCGCCTCCGTGCGGTCCTATGATTTCGTCGGCCGTTACGGCGGTGAGGAGTTTCTCGTGGTCCTGAACAATTGCAATCCGGCCTATGCATTTGCCCGCGCCGAGGAGATTCGCAAAGGCATCGCCCAAAGGCCGATGCCGTCGTCTAGCGGTCCGGTTTCCATCACCATGAGCCTCGGCCTCTTGCTGAGCCAGGAGTGGGGCTGCCGCCCAGTAGAAGACCTTCTTCAGGAGGCCGACGCTGCGCTCTACGCAGCCAAGGCCGCTGGACGCAACTGCGTGAAAGTCGCAAGTCCGAAAGTGTCCTCCTTCGATTCGAACTCGCAAGCTCTGGAGCCTGTCCGCCTGGGGCGTTGAACGTACGGCGGAGCCCGCTCCCGGATCCTCTTCCCGCCCCGAAGTTTCTAAGTGCCCTTCGTCCCTGCTTTCGCCTGCACCATCATTTGCCGCATCGCTGCAGTGGATCCGGGCGCCCGCTTCTCCCTCCAGACTTCAAGCCGCTTGCAAGTTTCTTCGATGTTGTGGAAAAGATGCGGATTCTTGAATGCCGCCCGCCACGTAGGAACGATCGCTCGCATGCGATCCCAGACCACCCAAATCTCGCCATTGCTGTCGAAAAATAATTCGTCGTTGATCAGTCCCCGGTTGACGATCCCGGCAACCATATCCCAGTAACTGATCACCATGCGGATGTAAGTGTTTTCCTCGCTGCCCTGCGGATACCTCTGCATCATCTCTTCTGGAGATTCCGGATGAAAGTTTTCCACGAACCAGGCGCGCGCCTGGCGCAGGCGCGATTCGCGTCTCATGTCGTACAAGCGCAGCATCAGGTTTACTTCGTCGTAGGTAATCTGGGCCATTACCGGTCCTCCTTCGTTCTAACTCGCCGCTTCTGGGTGGCCCGCTTCCTGCGAGGAATGGGAAACGCTTGCCAGTTCGATGCGTTGCACGTTCGATATGGGTATACCCCTCTTTTGAATCTCGAGCTGAATGCGGCGGCGCAGCTCGCGTGCGACCTCATCCTGCCGGGTAGGCAGGGTCCGCACCTGCAATCTCACGGTCGACGAACTGCGGTTGAAGCTCTGCACGCCAAGGATCCGCGGCCCGTCGACCAGTGTTTGCGACCAGGCTGGATCGCACCGCAGAGCGGCCGCGGCGGCCTCTAGCGCCTGCATGGTTCTTTCAATTGGGCATTCCGGCGCGAGCGAGACATCCACGAACGCCTGTGACCAGTCGCGGCTCAAGTTGCTCACGGTGCGGATTTCGCCATTGGCGATCGTCACCAGAGCGCCCCGGGCGTCACGGAGAACGGTCCGGCGAAGCGTGAGGTGCTCCACGCGTCCGGCGTAGTCGGCGAACTGGATGGTGTCGCCCACGACGTATTGATCCTCAAGTACGATGTAGAAACCGGTGATGATGTCACGCACAAGGTTCTGCGCGCCGAAGCCGAGCGCCAAGCTGGCCAGGCCTGCCAGCGTCGCCACGGGCGTGACGTTGATGCCGAACTCCGACAGGGCGGTTAGCAGAGCGACTGCCCAGATAACTTTGTTGGCCGCGCCGTAGAGCACACCGGCAAGAGTCCGCGTCTGTTGTTCACGAACTTGGGCTGCTCGGGTCTGCGAAGCCGCACGGTTGATCAGTAAGTTCGTAATTGCGCGGAGTATGCGGTTCATGACCAGCGCGATAACAAAGATCCCAAGAAGATGAAATATGTTGGGAAGCGCCAAATTCAACCAGCGATTGAAGGAACTAGGCATGATTTTGATGAGAGAGGGAGTATAACATTGGAAGAGGTTCGAGGAAGTGTCGTCCCGTGCGGCGGGGATTGCGCGGGCGTCAGGGGGGTTCTAGCCATGGAGCCAAGACGCAAGTTTCTACTGACTCTTATTGCCGCAGGGGTGCCTGCGGGGGTCCTCGCTCTCATTTCCAGCGCCCAGGTTCGCGCCCAGCGCCCACAGAACCCCGAACAACCGAAGGAAGATGATTCGCATATGCCCAAGATCGATCCCAAAATGATCCTGGAGGCGAATCAAAAGGAAATTAAAAAAAATGTCGAGAAGCTTTACGATCTGGCAAGCGACCTGAAGGCCGAGGTAGAAAAAACGGATTCGGTCCACGTGCTCTCTATCGCCATGCTTCGAAAGACGGATGAAATCGAAAAACTAGCCAGGGAGATCAGGTCCCGGGCGAAGGGATGATCCAGCCCGCCAGCCCGGGCGAGAATGCGCGCTGGCGCCAGCGAATCATACCGGATAGAATACTAATGTTTGAAGGTCCCGCGAGTTGCGCTCCGGAAGCATCGAGATGCGCCAACCGCGCGCCTGTAGCTCAGCTGGATAGAGCGCTGGTCTCCGGAACCAGAGGTCGGGCGTTCGAATCGCCCCAGGCGCGCCACCACTTTTCTCTTGTCCGTTCAGGCGCTTGCGGCAGGGGCGTTCCGGCGTTTCGAACCATTTCGAGGTCGCCAGTGCCAATCAGTATGCCAGTTCCGCGCCTACCGCAGCCCTCTGCTCGTGGCCATCGCGGTAAACGGCCTCCACGACTTTGCCACTAAGACAGACTGGGGGCCGAACAATTGCCTCAGAACGCGTCCCAAGATCGATTATGAAATCGACTCCAACTACGGCTCACGGCGCGCCATAAATTCCAAGGGAGCGCGCGATGGCAGCGAGCCGCCGGTCGGTGCTCCAGAGCAGTACGCTTTCCAATGCCGCCGACGCCAGCAGATGTACATCGACCCAGCCAACACCCCGACCCATGAGGCGATGCCGCTCGACGAACGTCATCACTTCCTCATTCTCCACGATCGGCACGGATGGCAGTCTCCGGAGCAATTGCAGGATCTCAGAGCGGTGGCTTATGGATCCACATGCCAATTCGCCGATAATAAAAGGATGGCACTGAACTTCGGCGCGATGAAGAAGCGAGATGAGCTCGAGCTGGCCGTGGCGCAAATGCTCCACCCAGATCGAGGTATCCACAAGCATCAGCCGCTGGCCAGAAGGGCCCGAGGACGGCGGCGTCGAATTTTCCGCAGACGCGGCTCGCTGCCGCCCATTGCCGCCAGCCTCTTAGCACTCTCACGGGCCACAAGGGCTTCCAGTCCGGCGTGAACCACGGCAGTCTTCTCCGTGATACCGCTCAGCCGTGCCGCTTGCTTGAGGAGGTCATCGTTAATGTTCAGAGTCGTCCGCATATGTATCAGTATGCATGATTCATGCATACGATTTCTAGAGGTAAGAATGAGAATAAGGATAGGCCACCGCATTTTTCCTTCACACTCCTCCAAGCTGGGCGTTGTCAGTCGCGAACTCACTCACTCTCCGGCGCCGCCAACGCTGCCGGACCACCCAAGTTTTGGGAAACGGATTGAGGGCTCTCTGGCGCGCAGCCTCGGTGTTCCGAAACGCAACTCTATCCACGTAATACATCAGTGCTAGATCAAAAGATCAAAACGGGATCTCGTCGTCGGACTGGCGCTTCTGATCCCCTCGTTGCGACAACGCGTAGCGGGCCCGGCGGGGTGGTTGCGGAATCGCCGGAATCGGCCACACGGGCGCTCCAGTCTCAAGCGCCTCCGCGATCTCCCGCAGTTCCTGGATCACCTGGGGCAGCACCTCCGGCGCGACCACGCCCTGCGCGAGCCACGCGTTCAGATCGTCGGCGAGATTCATGAGGTAGCAGACCAGATCCTCAACCGGCCACGCCGCCTCCCTGACGCCTTTCAGCGCCTCCACGGCCCGTTGCGGGGTCAGAAGCTTCGGCGACCCCGACCCCGATTTGTGCGGGTGATGGTCGGGGGGACCGCCCCCGAACCGCTTCCAGTAGCACGCTTCGATGAACTCGCCTACTGGGAGCTTCCAACGCTGCTGCGGGCTGGGACGTAGGCTGGGAAGTTTCTTCGGATTCATGTCGAGGCCGCGCGCCATCTCGACCTGCCGAGCATTGATTTGGCAGATCTTCTGCGCTTTTCTCCACGATTCCTCGTGGTACGGTCGACGCTTCCTCGCCATGCTACCACCACGTACTAGTCGATACCGGAGTTCAATTTAGTTGGCAACGCCGGAGAAAAATATGCAAAACGATGGATCTCACCGGGGCAATTAACCGCCCCTACCGTCCGAGGCTGCCCCAAGCGGCGACGCACAACAGGAGGATACACCTTTCGGAGTGCGCCTAGTCAGTGTATCGTCTCCGGCTCACCGTCCTCGAGGTGCAAGCCCACTGCAGGTCCGATGGTGTTTTTTCCCTGAGAGGCGTGGCGATCTTCGGATTCCGGACGGTTCGCGTGCCCCGCGTTTGGGACGACCCCGGAGCGAAGGCTATCTTGTATCCGCTGTGTCCGCCGCCCCTGGTTTCGCTTGCCCCGCCGGAAAATGGCATCTACGATCTTGCCTTTCCAAATCAACTGTAATAGCACCCCACCAAAAGTTCGTTTACTTGGGAGTCGTGTCATGTTCCAAGTTTCTCCTGCCGGCGGGCCGGCGATCGGCAAATCTGGAGCAGTATTTGCGGGTTGCTTTGCGCAATACTCAAAAGTTTGAGAGCCGCGCTTGTTGGCCGCCGTGCGCCGTGTTCCCAACTCTGAACGACTTTGGGACTGACATTTAGAATATACGCAAACACGGATTGGCTGGCCTCTAGCGGGAGTTTACTGCGAGTGCTCTCCGAAGCCTTGCGCATTTTCACTAAATCATTCCCTCCGTAGAACTTAAGCGGGTTTTCTCC
>Ga0066697_10001224_pt1 | contig 10398 bp, 9 predicted proteins | sample GraSoiAngelo_146_FD_66451 | JGI IMG/M metagenome (GOLD analysis project Ga0066697, IMG submission 66451) | Grasslands soil microbial communities from the Angelo Coastal Reserve, California, USA - 14_1009_05_30cm | ecosystem: Environmental > Terrestrial > Soil > Grasslands | place: USA...
CGGCCGCGCTTGCGCATGACGGCCAGCGCCGGCACGCGGAACAGAAGGGCGGGAAATCCAGACCATGCCGCGCTCGGCTCGCGGTCGGGACGGTACGCAAAACCGCCGACCGCCAGGGCGTCGCTGGAGGAGATCCGGTGCCAGAGGCGCGAGGCGGCGCGGATCTGGTTGCCGTCATACGCCGGCTCGAAGTCAGTCACGTGGCCGAGCGCGTCTTCGAGGGCAACGCCGCGAGGCGCCGCGACGATGTCGAGCGCGCGGCCGATGGCGGCCACGCTCACGGCGTCGGGCATCGGGCGCTCGATGAGCATCACCTCGTGGCCGGCGTCGCGGGCGGCGGTGACCAGGTCGACGAGATCCGGCGTGCGGTCGATCTCGCGCCCACGGATCTTCGTCGCCTCGATCATTCCCTCTTCTCGATGTGCTCGCGGGCCGCGCGCAGCAGCGTGCGCTGGAAGTGGTGGCGGACGAGGATGCCGCTGGCCTCGAGCAGGTCGTTGAAGGTCTGGAGCAGCCGGCGCTCCGCGGCCTCGGTCTCGCCGCCCTCGGCCTGGATGCGCTCCCGCACGTGGCGGTCGAACAGGTCGACCGCCTGCCTGGCCGTGCGATCCACAGCCGCGGCGTAGTCCTTGCCCAGCTCCATCAGCGCCCCGATGGGCACGCCCGCGGAGATCAGCTTCATCCCGGAGGCGATGGCTTCGAGGTCGTCGGCGGGGTATCGCGCGTCATCGGCGTCGGCCTCGATCGGGACCAGCAGGCCCGCCTGCTGGAGGCTCAGGAGCAGCGGCTCGGCGACACCGCTGCGCTCCGCCAGCTCCGCGAGCGTGAGCGTCTGTGGCGCCGAGGGGCGGGTCACCGCGGCGACCAGCGCCTCGTCCGAGGGTTCGAGCTCGCCCGAGAGGAAGCGCTGGATGACCGTCAGCGTGAAGCCCTGCTGCTGCAGCTCCTTGATCCGCTTCAGGCGCTCGACGTGGCCCTGGCCGTACCAGGTGACCCGCCCCTCTCGTCGCGGTGAGTCCAGCAGGCCCTTGCCCTGGTAGAAGCGGATCGTGTCCACGGCCACGCCGGCGGTGCGGGCCAACTGTTCGATCCGGTACTCCATGAGTAATCACTCTAACAATCCATTTCGGGATTGATTTGCGGCCGTCGCCGGCGCTCGCGGCTCAGCGGACGTCGTAGCGCAGGAAGACGGTGCCGTTGCCGAAGCGGCGCTCCTCGCCAAGAACCAACTGCGCCGTCAGACCGCTGGGAAGCGCGCGGTTCCCGGCACCGACGACAACCGGCACGACGAACAGCTGGAGCTCGTCGACGAGCCCGGACTGAAGGGCCTGTCCGGCCAGCTCCGGGCCTGCGACGGTGATGTCCTTCGCGGCCGACGCCTTCAGCCGCCGCACCTCATCGGGCTCGAGCTCGCGCTCGATCCGAGTCCGGGCGCTCGACGCCTTCTGCAGGGTGCGCGAGTAGACGATCTTGTCGGCAGCCCGCCAGATGCGAGCGAACTCGCGCTCGATATCGGAGTCGTCGCCGCCCGTCTCCCAATAGACCATCGTCTCGTACATCCGTCGCCCATACAGGTAGGTGCCGACCGGGCGCTCGAGCTCGTTGATGAACCGGTGCACCTCTTCGTCCGGCGCGGCCCAGTCGAAGTTGCCGTGCTCGTCGGCGATGAAACCGTCGAGCGACATGATCGTCGAGTAGATCAGCCGGCCCACGGGTCTAGCCGAACGTGTTCCAGTAGTACATGCGCTCGAGCCAGCCGGGGTCGGCCCGGTAGGCGCGCGCGAAGAGCTCGACCGAGTCGACGTAGTTGTAATCCAGGTTGTAGTGCCAGATCGCGGTGCGCATGTCGTATGGCGCGCCGTAGTGCACGAGGTAGCGCGCCGCGGCGAGGATCGACGCGTGGGGATCCATGATGTTGCCGCCCTGCCCGTAGTTGGCCCACGTCGAGGGCAGGAACTGCATGGGGCCCATCGCGCCGGCCGACGACGGGCCGTTGATGCGGCCGAAGTTGCTCTCGATGAAATTGATCGAGGCGAGGTAGCTCGCGTCGACTCCGTACCGGTTCTGCGCCTCGAGGTAGTAAGAGCGCAGCGCGCTCAGCGGCGCCGCGTCGGAGTACGGATGCGTGAAATGCACGTTGACCAGGTAGTACTCGTCGATCCCCGCGAGGATGTACAGCGAGTGCAGCGCCGCGATGGAGTCGCCCATCGGGCCCTGTATGCGGGCCGTCAGAAGCGGAAGGACCGCCTTCTCCACGCTCGCGTAGCTGGCGAGCTCGTACAGGCGCAGCTCCTCCTGGCGAGCGGCCTGGCGGAAGGTGTACGTCGCGCCCGCGATGGCCAGCTCGTGTCGCATGGTCTCGGCGAGGCCGACAGGATGCTCGGCCGCCAGAGCCGCCAGGCGCTGCGTCGCCTCCTGCATCGCCAGCTCGGCGGCGACGATGCGCGCCGCCTCGTGGTGCGCGTTCGGCGCGACGTCAGGATCCTGCGCGCCGGCAGCGTGCGGCAGGGCCGCGAGCGCCATCGCCACCAGGATCGCGATCGGAAGTCGGATCAGGCCGTGCCCTCGAGGGCCGTCAGGTCGGCGCGCTGGTCGGGCACGGCCGGCATGTCGTCGGGGTAGGGGTCCGAGGCCGTCGGCTGCCGCATGCCGATCGAGTCGAGCAGCCCGGTGATCTCGTCGCCCATCAGCTCGCCGCCCTGCTGGATCAGGGCCTCGGCCGCCTGGTCGATCGCCTCCTTGTTGACGTACATCAAACGCCAGTCGTCGATGTACGCCGAGCCGAGAAGCTGCGCCACCGTGCGGCGCGCGTGATGGTTGTGAAGCACCGCGCCCACCCACGTCGACTGCTCGTGGATGCCCTGCGTCACCTCCGAGACGGAGATGAGGTGCTCACCGATGTTGGCCGCTTTGACGGACATCTTCGGCTCCAGCGCGTCGGCGCCCATCCCGATCGTCCCGACCATGCGGCACGCCATCGCGGTCGCCATCTGGAGGTCGCCGAAGACGCCGGCCGAGTTCTCGCCGTAGAAGACCCGCTCGCACGCGATCGAGCCGAGGTCATGCCGTATGTCGGCGGCCAGCTGAGACCGGAATCGCGACCCGCCCCACTGCTCCTCGGTCGGCAGGGACAGGTGGTAGCCGCCGATCTCGCCCGTCGCGCTCGCACGGCGTCGGATCGAGAGCCGGACGTGCGCATGGTCGGACTTGAAGAAATGTGACGCCACCGCATGCCCGAGCTCGTGCCGCGCGATCGCTATCCGGTCCTTCTCGGTGTACTCGACCGGGATCGCAAGGCCGGCCTCCACGTTGCCCATCGCCTCGCGGATGTCTTTCCAGCTGAACGCTTCGCGTCCCTCTTCGAACGCGTAGAGCAGCGCGAGCGAGAGCACCTGCTCGATGTCGGCGGGCGAGTACTTCTCCGTGATCCGCGCAAACTCGTCTCGCTTGCTGGGCGTGTCCAGGGCGGCGTCATGGGTCTTCTTGTCGAAGTACAGCGCGGCGATGTCTTTGCGGGACTCGCGGTCGGGGAGGCGGAAGACGATCTGCCGTCCGAACCGGCCTGGGCGTGTCAAAGCCTCGTCGAGAACCTGCGGGCGGTTCGTGGCGCCGATGAAGAGGATGTTGTAGTTGGGAGCCTTCAGCGCCGGGATGCGGAGGTTCAGCTTCGAGCCGTTGGCGCCGATCACGCGCGGGATGTAGAGGCCATCGAGAGTCAGGTTCACCAGGCCTCGCAGCTGGCGGATCGCCCAGCCCGGGTTGTCGATGCCGTCCATGAGGACGAGCAGCATGTTGAGGCCGAGCATGCCGCCACCGAACATGCCACCCATCCCGCCCATCATTCCCCCGCCTGCGCCCCCCTGGTTGCGGCGCTGTCCCAAGGCGTCGATCTCGTCGATGAACACGATGCAGCCGCCCCAGACCTTCGCCCGCTTGCGCGCGGCGCGAACCATGAGGAAGACGCTGAGCGCGTCGATGCCGAGGAACATGCCGGCGAACGAACCGCCGTTGGCGATGTAGATCGGGACGTGCAGCGACGAGGCGATCGCCTTGGCGAGCATCGTCTTGCCCGTGCCTGGAGGGCCGACCATGAGCACGCCGCGCTCACGCTTGCCCCCCGCTTTGGTGAAGAGCCGGCCGTGCTCGATGAGGCGAAGGATTCGGGACATCTCGCCAACCGCGGCCTTCTGGCCGCGGACGTCTTCGATGTTCACCCCGAAGTTGGCGTCGTCGGGGTTGATCATCGTCTTGCCGATGCGCGTGTAGAGGTAGAACGGGCCGAAGAACAACATGAAGTTCGCGCCCAGGAGGAACAGCAGGTAGACGAGCTGCGTCAGGGCGAGGGCCAGAAAGTCAGGCAGCGCCGCCAGAGCGTCTTCGGGAGCAAGTCCGAACGCCACGTAGGAAATACCGAGGTACCCGATGGGGATGAGCGCGAGGAACATCGCGCGCTTCCAGAAGACCGCCCGGTTCGTTTCCACCGTCCGCTCCATCACGTCGGCCTCGGGGGCCATCCGTTCGCGGACGATAAGAGAGCGCCGGACGATGCTGAGGATCCCTCGCGCCAGCAGCATTGCCACGATGGCGTAGACAAGCGACGCGCCGAGACCGAGCTGCAGGGCGATGAACGCGAACGTGAACGCCGAGGCGCCGACGAAAAGCGTGAAGATCCAGAAGATGATCACGGGCGGGTCACTCCTTCATACGCGCCGGGGTTTCTGACGGCGAGAAACACCACGATAGCGAGCCCGAGGGCGATCAGCACGTCTCCCGGGCTGTAGGCCTCGGGGATCGGATACATCCGGATCCAGTCGCCCAGCAGGTTCAGCTGTGTGCCTGAGCCCATCACCGTGTACTGGCCGATCGTGCCCCGATCAAGCAGCGCCGAGCCGGCCAGCTCTGGTGCCACCGGCATGCGCCCGCCATTGGCCACGATCACCAGCAGGTTCAGCGCGCTGCCCGCAGTGACCATCCACACGCCGGGCAGGCGCCGCCAGTGGACCGCCGTCCATGCCCCGATCGCGGCCAGCGAGAGCACGTAGACGTACTGGGCGCCCTCGAAGCGGTTCAACGGCGTCAGCAGCACCGCTCCACGCACCAGGACGGCCAGCACCACGAGCCACGGCCAGCGGAACCTGATCCGCCCCAGGTTGCCGAGCTTTCCGCCCGTGAGCAGGCCGGCGACGATGCCGAGGAAAATCGCGAACAGAAAGAGCAATCGCTACTCGGCGGCGAGTCGAGAGGCCGCCCCCGCGAGAACCTTCACCCCCACCGGCAGCGCCGCTTCGTCGATGCGAAACCCGGGCGAGTGATGGGCGGGCGGCACGTCCCCGGCGGGGCGGGCCCCGAGCATGAAGTAGCAACCGGGGATGCGGGTCAGGAACTCGGCGAAGTCGTCGCTCACCGTGAGCGGCCTGCCGAGCAGGCTGGCGCGATCGCCGATGAGCTCTTCGCCGACCTCGAGCACCGTGCGCGTCACGTTGGGCTCATTCATCAGCGGCACGGTGCCGTGGACCAGGTCGACGTTCGCCTTCACCTCGAACTCGCTCTCGGCCTCGTGCAGCAGGTCGTGCAAACGGTCGAGCGCCTGCTCGCGCAACGAGGCGTTGAACGTGCGCAGGCTTCCCTGCACGAGGACGCCGCGCGGCACGATGTTCCAGGCGCCGTCGCTTGCGATGTTGCCGACCGTGGTGTGGCACTGCACACCGTCCTGCTCCAGGCCCTCGACGACCGTGTGCAGGCGCTCGATGAAGAATGCCTGCGCGGCGAGCACGTTGCCGCGCCGGCCCATCATGCCGCCGTGCCCGCCCGGTCCCGAGAACTTGACGTCGAACGCATCGGACCCGGCCCACAGAAGGCCGGGCTTGGTGATCACGGTGCCAGATTCGATGAAGCTCGCGATGTGCAGCCCGATGACCACATCCGGTCGATGGTTGTCGAGAAGGCCGCGCGCGATCATCGCCTTTGCGCCCTCGACTATCTCCTCGGCCGGCTGGAAGACGAAGAGGTATTTGCCGTTCACATCCCAGATGCGGTCGATCAGGGTGCGCGCGACGCCGATCATGATCGCCATGTGCGCGTCATGCCCGCACGCGTGCATCCGGCCGTCGAACCGCGAGTGAAAGTCCACGCCTGACTCTTCATGGATCGGCAGCGCGTCGATGTCGGCGCGCAACATCACCGTCCTTCCCGGCCTGCCGGTGTCGAGCAGCGCGACGGCGCCGGTCTCGGTCGGGCACGTCTCGAGGTCCAGGCCGAGCTCGTGCAGCCGGTCCTTCAGGTAGCGCGACGTCTCGTGCTCGCTGAAGCTGACCTCGGGGTGCTTGTGGAAGTAGCGGCGCAGGTCGACGACGTCGTCGAGCACGGACTTGCTCGGCAGCGGGGTCGTCGCGTGGTCGTCAGTCATGGACCGCGACGAGACTGTACCCCCGCGCCGACGCGCGCACGAAGGTCGCGCCCAGGCCCGGCTGGAGGTCGTCGAGGCGGCGGCGCAGCGTCAGGAGAGCCGAGTGCACGGTCGAGTGCGCGGCGTTGTTGCGAAACAGGCCGGCCTGGATCAGGTCGCGCGCGGTCGCGGGCTTGGAGCCCTGGGCAAGAAAGAGGACGAGCGCCGTCTGCTGCTGCGTCAACCGCGCCTCCCGCTCGCCGAGGCGGATGATCCGGCGGGTCGGGTCGAACTCCAGGCGACCGAAGCGATACGTCCCCGGACGGCCCGTGCCGCGCTCGACGAGGCGCGCCGCGAGGTCGGAGTAGATGTGGGCCATCGGCACGTTGCCCTTGACGAAGTAGGAGCTCGCCCCGAGCTCGTAGGCGCGGCGGATGGACGCCGAGTTGACCTGCGCCGCCGACAGCACGATCACCGGCAGGCCGGGATGGTGGTGGCGGATCCAGGTCAAGAGCTCGAAACCGGAGTCCTCGCGCTCGTCGAGCACGAGGTCGAGAAGCACCGCCGCGACCCGCTCGTGCTCGAGCACGTCGCGCGCCTCGGACACCGTGGCGGCTACCGAGGGCCGGTAACCGAGGTCGTGTAAGTCGATGCGCAGCTGCTGGAGCATGGCCGCCTCGTCCTCGACCACCAGGACCGAGGACCCGAGGACGTCGGCGGGCCGGTAGACCTCCAGGCCCGGTGGTAGGGGCGGCAGTCGCACCTCGCGCTGGCCGGAACGGGCCCGTCCGGGACTTTCGCTGTGATTTTCCAAGGTGCCACCTACACTATTTTTTACGAAGATTAACGATTCTAGAATGCGCAAGTACGACCGGACTCAGCCATACTTTGGGCCGGACCTGGCGTAATTGGAAAAACAAAGGGGTATATTGGGGATGACGTGGCGTTACAAGGTCCAGGGTGTGGTTCTGGTACTGGTCGTCCTGGTCGCGGTCGCCCTCGCCGTGGGAGCGAACTGGGTCGACTCCTCGAGCTCCGGCGATCTGTTCGCCGACTTCTGGGACTGGTAAACACCTAGGACTCTGAGTTGCGGCGCTCACGCGAGCGCCGTATGGCGACCGGCAGGAGCGCGTACAGGTCTGCCCGGTCGACTGCCTTGCTCATATAGCCGACCACGTCGGGATCGTCGGTGCCCGACGGGAAGACGGGGTAGGCCGTATAGAAGATGACGGGCACCTTCTGCCCGCGAGCCCGGAGCTCGTTGAGGAGCCCCCAGCCGTCCATCGGCTCCGGCAGCATCAGGTCGATGATCGCCACCTCGGGCTTGTCGGCCTGCGCCCGGACCAGCGCCTGGTCTGCGTCCTCGGCCATGGACACCTTGTAGCCGAGCATCTTCAGGTCGGTTTCCAGGATCACCCTCCACGCTCTTTCGTCGTCGACCACGAGCACGGTCGAGCCCCTCAGCTCCTCAGGAGTAGGCGCGATGGGCTTGGGAGGGGTGAAGGGCACCGGAATTCTGGCGCAGTATATCCGTGGCAATGGCGCAAACCCGCCGCAATGGCAGCTCTGACAGCTCTCGCGCAGTGGTGATTGCCAAGCCTGTCCCGGCTCGCGCAGGCTCGACAACGGTCCGGACGGGGAGGGGGCTGGGCCCCTCGGCCAATGCCCTGGTCCACGAGCTGGGCAGCTGCGTCACCGAGGCCGACCTGGTCCAGGTCCTGTACCGCGGCCTGCACGCCCGCTTCGGGTACGACGTGATCAACCTCCACGTCCTCGAACGCGAGGGTTGGTACCACTCGCTGCCCATGGACGCCGGCGTGCTCCAGGACGTGGCCCGTCGCCCGGTGCGGGAGTCGATGTTCGCCCGCCAGTACGCCAATCCGAAGACGACGGTGATGCCGGTCGAAACCGCCAGGCAGCAAATCGGCAAGGGACCCGGCGCCGGCGTCACCACCAAGCTCGCCATCTGGGTCCCCGTGATGCACCAGGGCGAGCTGATCGGCAGCGTCAGCTACCAGTCGTTCCGCAAGCGCCGCGTGCCGGCCGCGGAGCTCGACTTCCTCGAGGACGTGCATCGCCGGCTCGGCGTCCTGCTGGTCAACGCCTCCCTCAACGAGCTCACGAGGAACCAGGCCCGGCGCCTCGAGGCGCTGAACAGCATCGCGCGCGCCATGACGTCGACGCTCGACGAGGCGAGCGTGCTGAGCGGGTTGTACGCGACCCTCCGCGAGCTCCTCCCGGTCGACACGATGGAGATGGTCACCTTGTTGGACGGCACCGCCAAGGCGCGCTATCTGCAGATGGCAGGCGACTCTGTCCCCAGCTCGCGCATGCTGTCCCCACGTTCCGCGCTGGCGGCGACCGCGCGCGACGTGGTGGCCGGCAACAAGCCGGTGATCACCCACTACCCGCGCTCGGCCCTGTGGGTGCCGCTGAAGGAGAGCGGCGGCTCCCGCGGCGCCCTCGGAATCAACCGCGCGCGCCCCTACGCGTACGAGGACTCGACGGCCGCCTTCATGGAGCTCGTGTCCGACGAGGTCACGCTCGCGCTGCGAAACGCCCGCAGCTACGAGGCGATCGAGGACCAGCGCCGGCGCCTCGAGGTCGTCAACGCGGTCGGCCGGCGCCTTGCCTCGAGCCTCGACCGGTGGTCGATCATGCGCACGCTGCGCGAGGAGCTCTCGGCCAACCTGAAGTTCGACGGCTTCATCCTCGCCACGATCACCGACGGGCCGGAGGGGCCGATCGCCGAGGGCTATCAGTACGTGGCCGGCGTGGAGGAGGTCGTGCCTCCCGTCGCGCTGGCGGTGACCGGGCCTTCGCGCGAGGCGTACGAGACGGGCAAGCCGGTGCTGGTGCGCAACAACCCGTGGCGGCGCTCGTTCGAGGAGAAAGGACTCGAGCGCGAGGTGTGGACGGTCGGCCAGGGCGCGGCGGTGTTCGTCTCCGGCCCGCCGTCGGAGCAGCGCAAGATCTCCCGCTCCTTTGTCTGGGTGCCGGTCCTGAGCGGCGAGCGCATCACGGCCATGCTCTCCCTCCAGTCGTACACCGAGGGCGCGTTCGACGAGTGGCACGTCAAGCTGCTGCAGGACGTCGCCGCGCACGTCAGCCTGGCGCTCGCGAACGCCGACCACTTCGCCCAGGCCCAGACCGAGCGGGCCCGCCTGGAGGCCCTGCACCTGTTCGAGCTGGGGGTGGCCGGGGCCTCCGACGAGCGCGAGCTCGCCGAGGCGGTGTTCACGGTGGCGGGCGACTACCTGGAGTCGACGCACATGGTCCTCGCCTACGTGGACGTCGCCGGCATGGTCAGCGGCTTCGCCGCGGAGCGTGGCTCGCCCGCCACCACCATCGGACCGCTCCTCATCGACAACGCGCCTTTCTTCCGGCGCATGATGGAAGGCGCCAGCACCGTCGTCGAGCGGGTGCACGGCGAGCCGGGCGACCTCGGCGGCCCGATCGGCAGCTACATCTTCACGCGCACGCCGAGCCACGTCGTCTGGGCGCCGATCACCCAGAACGACCGCGTGGTCGCGGGTGTGGTCGCGATGCGCAACGACGGCGGCCACTTCCAGGCGACGCACCTCAAGCTGCTGGAGGCGGCGATGCCGGTGGTCGGCATCGCGCTGCGGACGATGCGCCTCCACCACGCCAACGAGCTCGCGCTTGCGCAGTCGGTGCGCATCCAGGAGCTGGCCGCCCTCGCGGGCCACGAGCTGATGAGCGTCCTCGCGAACATCGCCGACCAGGCGCGGACGATGCTCGAGTGCGCGGGCTCGGTGTGCTGGGCGTTCGACACCGAAGGACGCATCACCGCCACGCGGGGCAGCGGCGACGCGCTCGCTGAAGAGGTTCTCGCCTGGGCGGGGTTGAACTCCGACGACCGCGCGGCGCCCCCGGGCATCGTCAGCGGGACCGCGCACGACCACGCGTGGAACCTGGTGCCGCTCTGGTACGGCGACCGGCTCGTGGGCGCGATCGGGGCCGTCCACGCCTCGACCCTCGTCGCCGAGCCG
>Ga0066697_10001243_pt1 | contig 10357 bp, 10 predicted proteins | sample GraSoiAngelo_146_FD_66451 | JGI IMG/M metagenome (GOLD analysis project Ga0066697, IMG submission 66451) | Grasslands soil microbial communities from the Angelo Coastal Reserve, California, USA - 14_1009_05_30cm | ecosystem: Environmental > Terrestrial > Soil > Grasslands | place: USA...
TCAGCAAGGAGGGCTAAGTCGTAAACATGTGTTGCGACTCCGGATCCGTGAGGAACCGGAACAAACCTGGCTATATGCGGGGAACTCCGAGTATCCTCGAGTACCGCCAATGCGGTAACAATCTCGAGGTGCGGACAATCCGCAGGGAAGGCCGATCAGAAGATCGGAACCCTCAGAGACTGCACGCCGGGCTCCGACGCACGTGCGTCGGATGATGATACAGTCCACGCCCCACGGCGACATGGGGAGCACGTGAACAAGGTATCTGTAGGGGAACCTGCAGATGGATCACCTCCTAAAGAACGCCATCAAGCGTTGGAGGTCTTGGCAAGGTAGAAAGGGCCTCTGCTTCCCGATCGCGAACGTCTAATCCACTCCTTTTTTGGAGCTCGGAGATCAGCGGAGGTCTCGGGTCTTTCAAGCTTCGACCGGCTCGGAGGCCGCCGTCAGGTCAGATGCCAAGGCGTCGGGTCGCCCGAGCGGTTTGGCATGCCATGGAACGTGAATCTGCCCCATCAGCTCGCGCCATTCCGCCGGCATCGGACGGCCCTCCTCATCCCGACGGTACCAGTCGACGACTTCCTCCACTTTCGTGGCAGGGCCCTTGATCGCGACGAGGATCGCGTTCCTCACGTTCGCTGCGGCTTCAGCCGCCACGCGATTCGTGAAGACCGCCGCGTAGGGAGACTTCGACATCCACCAGATCACGAGATACATCGTGTTGCTCGAAAGCCGTCGCGCCGGTTTCGCTCTCAAGACCGTCTCCATCCTGCGTCCGCTAGGTCGGTGGGCGTTGCCGTCTCAAGCCAAGGGTGGGTGGAAAGAGGCTTTGTCAACGCGGGCGGCGCGTGTTGACAAACCTCGGGCCAGGGAACGCTCTCATTTGTGAGCGGTCACAATAACGCATTCGCAGGGAATCTCGATCCCCTTTCGCGTCCGCCATCGGCGCAGATTTTCCCGCGTGCGCGAGAGGATCTTCTTCTGGACAGGCGGGTCCTCTTCTCGGATGGAATGGCCTAGAGGCGTTCCTTCGACGAACACGTCGATGTACTCGTCCTCGTCCTTGAAAGCCATCGTGTGGGTCTTCCGCACTTCCTTCGTCTCGTGGAATCCCGTGTCCTCGAACAGTTTCACCATCTCTCCGGGTCCGCCGAGCTCGTACGGAGTCGGTAGGTACCCCGTCTCGTCAGGCTCCGCGAACTCGAGCATCGGGCCGACGACGGCATGGATCGCGGAGGCCTTTTCCGCCGTGCTCCACACCGCGACGCCAATGCGTCCCCTGGGCACGAGGACTCGCAGCGTTTCCTTCGCGACCGTTTCGGGATTGGTGAAAATCTGGAAACCGAACCGACTCACGGCCAAGTCGAACGTCTCGTCGGGGAAGTCCATCTTCTCCGCGTCCATGACGCGAAATTCGGCATTTGGGATTCGGCGCACTTTCGCGGCCCCGGCGGCTAGCTCGACCATGTGGTCCGAGAGATCGATGCCCGTCACCTTGCCGTCCAACCCGACCATGCGCGCGAGGCTCATCGCGGGCTCGCCCGGACCCGTCGCGATATCGAGGCACCGTTCCCGAACCTTCGGGTCCACGCGCGCCAGCAGATCGAACCCGTACGGCTCGAGATTCCGGAGCAGTTTCGTGTACTTTTGCGCGGACTCATTCCAAGCGGTGCGGGTGTAGTCCCGATAGGAGTCGTCCGAATACTTCCAGGGCGTCATCGATCTCCCCGGAATCCGAACTCGCCCCGCGCGGTAGCTCGTCTGTGGGCCATGGTCTCAGAACCAGCCCTTTCGCCGCATCCACAGGGTAAGTGCGAAGGTCGGCAGGGCCATCAAGGTCACGGCGATATAGAGGCCGACCGGTTCATTGAACCCATAGAACGACACGTTCATTCCGAACAAGCTCGACACGACGGCAATGGGCAGCGTAATCGTGAAGATGACCGTGAGGACCTTGATGACCTCGCTCATCTGGTTCGACACCAGGGTCGCTTGGGTCTCCATGAGACTCGCGATGATCTCGCGGTTCGCGTCGAGGGTGTCGAGGGCGTTGATCATGTGGTCCTGCGCGTCCCGGAGATAGATTCGGGTCTCGCTCCGGAAGATGGGGATCTCCAACCGGCCCAGGAGGGAAAACATGTCCCGTTGGGGCCGCAGCGAGTTCCGCAGGCGGACGACATCGGAGCGGAGCTGGTGGAGGCGGGAGATGCCTTCGCCGCTAGGTCTCTCGATGATGTCCTCTTCGAGCTGGTCCAGCAGCGACTGAAACCGATCGAGATGCGGAAAATAGGAGTCGACGAGGGTGTCGAGGATGGTGTAGGCAAGGAAGTCCGCACCGGACTTCAACATCTTGGGATTTCTCTTGCGGAGTCGGATGCGGACGTCCTCGAGCGACGGAAACGCCGGACCGTGGATCGTGATGACGAATTTCTTGGCCACGAAAAGGGAGAGCTGGTCGGTATCGATCTCCTCGGCCCATACGATCGCCCGAGCGACGACGAACACCATGTCTTCGTACTCGTCCACTTTCGGCGAGAGCTTCCGGTTCTGCGCATCCTCGAGTGCGAGCGGGTGGCAACCGAACAACGTCCCGAGTTCCTCGAGCGTGCGCTCGTTCGGGTCGACCACGTCCACCCAGGTGACCGCGTACTTCTCGGCGAGATCGCGGCACCGTCCGATGGTCACATCCTTCTCCTCGAGAAAATCGGTCGGCGTGTAGGCGAGGACCTCGACGCGGACCATCGCGCCGCGAACCTGTCGGACTCCCTTTAACCCTTACGCGGCGTCCGCGGGGACGGAAACTCCAAATGCCCTACGGACCTTGCGGACGACGGCGGGGCCATGAAGGTCGTACCACGCAAGAAGGCGAAGGCTCTCAAGGGAGATCGGAGCCTGTCCTACCAGGTCATCACCCCGAGCAACGTCGGCTCGCGAAAATTCATCATCACGGTCGTCGACATCCGACCGGGCGGGAGCACGCGGCTCCACGAGCACCGCACAGTGGAGTCGATGTACTACATTCTCGAGGGCCGAGGAGAAGTGGTGTCCGGCCACGAGAAGAAGATCTTGGGACCCGATACGGCCGTGTACTTCCCGGCGGGTTCCACGCACGGCATTCGCAACGTCGGGAAGGCACGTCTCCGATACCTCTCATGCCACGCTCCTCCATACGAGATCGAGGAATTGTACCGGAGTTGGCGCGAGCACGAAGGCCTCGTGACGACCGGCGGCTGAGGCCTGCCATCGTCCGAGCCGGGTCGACTCGGCATGGGCCAAGGCTTAAGGGCCTCTGTCGAGTCCGGCTGCCCATGCGTATGATCGCGGTCATCTTCGGGGTCCTCATCGCCCTCGCCGGTATCGTCTGGGCCCTCCAGGGCATCGGCGTGATTCCGGGATCCTTCATGTCGAACAATCCGCCGTGGATTTGGATTGGCGCGGGGACCGCCCTTCTTGGCGTTGGCCTCGCGGCCTTCGGACTTCGCGCCGGTCCACCGACAAAGAGTCCGTGACCACCACGTCGGCTAACTTACGAGCAGCGTGATCGAGTCATAACCTGCCGAGCCTTCCGGGAAGGTAGGTGCCGGGTTCGAGTCTTGCGGGGTGCCTGCGGCGTCCACCGCACGGGCCACGATCCGGAACGATCCACTGCGGGGCGGGGTCCAGTCGAGGGTCCACAGAACCCACGTGAGGTCCGACTTCGGTGAGCTCAGAGTCGCCGACTTCCATGTGGCTCCGCCATCTGTACTCACATCGACCGCGGAGATGCCACGTTCCCCCGCGAAGGCGATTCCACCGATATGGACGACACCACCAACGACCGTGCTGTCCGCGGGCGTCGCGATGATCGCGGTTGTGTGGATCAGCCCCTGATTCGTCCATCCCTTCTGCTGCCAGTACCCGAGGTACTCTCCCTGCGTCGCCTCGATCTTCGTCAGCCACTTTGCATGGAACATCCCGTAGAGCCCGGGAACGATGATGCGTGCCGGAAAGCCGTGTGCGGTGACGAGCGGTGCTTCGTTCATCCGAACGGCGACCATCGTGTTGGGGCTCATCGCCCTCGACAGCGGAACTGCCGCGGTGTAGCCGTCCGCGCAGGTGAAGACGATCCAGTCGGCGTTCGGACTGAGGCCCGCCGCCCGGAGTAGCGCGGAGAGCCGCACACCGTTCCATCGGGCTGTGCTGATCAGATTTCCACCCACTTCGTTGCTCACACACTCCAAGGTGGCTAACGCGTCAACATTGTCCGGGTCCGTCGGATCGGACTTCGCCAGGAGCTGCGGATAATCGTAGGTGGCGGGCGTCGTCACCAGCCCTCCGATGGAAAGCCGCCACGAGGCCGCGTCGACCGTCGGGTCGATCACGTTCTTCGTGACCACGTAGAACTCCGAAGTCGGCGTGACTTCCTTCGCAAACATCTCGGCAATCGATGCGAATACGAGTCGACCCTTCTTCATGGAGAGGCTGGCGAATCCGTAGATCGCAAGGATGGCCAGGGCGATCGCGCCGACGCTACCTACGAGGAACTGTCGTCGGCTGAGGCTGAATCCGTCCGGATATCGCGGGGCAACTTCGACGAAGGCGTAGTCGAGCACCGCGGCGTACACCCAGGAACCAAGGACTTGGCTGAAGGACGCGAAGCCAGGTCCGACCGAGGTCTTCGATCCGAGGAACCCCGCGTCGATGAGCGGGAGGATCCCGAGGAGGATAATCCCTGCCGATGTGAGGGTGAAGAAGGCGATCACGAACCATCGTCGTTTCAGCCACCTCTGGACCCGCCAGAAAAGAGTCGCATAGATTCCTGGAAGGATCAGAAAGACGACGACGGCGGTGAGGAGCGCGAGCAGCTTGGCTCCCTCCCCCAGGGTCCGGATGAAGAACGATTCGATTGCCCCGGGGATTCGCCCCACGGTGAAGTCGACCGCGACCTCGGGGAGGAACAGTCCGAGGCCGAGCGTGCGCAGAATTAGGGTGATGATGAGCGCGCCGCCTCCCGCAATCGCTCCAGCGGCAAAGCGGTGCCATGGAAACCGGCGGAGGAATGCCGAGATCGCCTTCAGCGCCGCAGCCATACCAGCCAAACGCGCGGCGCGTCGTTTGAACCTATGCCAGCCTTGTGAATCGCGACCAATTCTTTATCTATCCCGAGGCTCGTGCTCCGAGCTCGAGCATGCCCGTCTCGTTCAGTTCCCAGATGCGAGTGGGCCAGCGGCTCGCCCTCACGGTGTTCTGGACGGTCATCTTCGTGCTAGGCCTCGGCCTCGGGCTCCTCGTCGGACTGTCGGGCCTGGCCGACCTCGTGCAGAGGGCGTCCGCCTCCACGACGGAGGCCCGGACCCTGGTCGTCGCCGTCTCCGTCGCGATGACCCTCAGCGGCTTGTGGGGGATCGCGGCAAGCCACCGGAACCTGAAACACTCCGTTGACTTGATTGCCGAGGTCGATCGCGCCCGGACGGAGACGATCGCCCTCGAGTCGACACGATACGCACAGCCTCCAAAGTAGGATGCCCTCCGGGTGGCGGAGGATCGGCCGGCATTCCGGATCCGACCGGAACGCCCTCGAACGCGTGGGATCGCTCCCCTAACGGCGGGTTTGATTCAGCGAGCCTTCCATCAGGCGCAGATACAAAAACACCGGTTCTCCGAGTTTTGCGACCTCTCGCCCCTTTTCCGTCAGGGAATACTCGACGCCGGGAGGTCGCGTGTCGATCACGGCGCGGTGAACGAACCCCAGACCTTCGAGCCGCGCGAGCTTCAACGAGAGGACCCGGGCGCTGATGTCTCCCAGGGCTTTCCGAAGTTCTTGGAAGCGGGCTATACGCGCCGAGTACAGGAACGTCAGGATCTCGACCGACCACTTACCGAAGACGGTGCGAGCGATGCGGATGTTCAGCCGTGCGTGATCGTTGTTCGTCGTCGCGGCGACCCCGCTCCGTTCGATCACCTCGCGGGAGAATTCCAACGAACGATCCGAAAAATCCCTGAAAAGGGAGGCGAGGGCGGGACTGATCTCAACGGGGGCTTCCCCTTTCGGGCCGGTCCGAACGCTGGCCTTCCGGGAGTTACGCTCTTTTTTTCCCTTGGACGTCTGTGAATCCTTGCGCTCCATGAGCCTTTTCCGAGGTCGAAAAGAGGACCCTTCCACCGACGGCAATCGCTCCGGACGGAAGAACTCTTCCACTTGTTACCGGTTGGTAACATACTCACGGCCGGCCCACTATTCAATTCACTTTCCGACGCGCCATGTTGGCGGCGGATGAAGTGTGTCCTCGTATTTTCCATCTTGCTCGCGTCCGTGGACCGGGCGGCAACTTTCGAGAGCGTCGACCTGTCGGTGCCCGTCGGATAAGGATTACCCTCTTCCTGCGCGGGGGCCGCTGCTCAACGACCCCCGCTCCTTTCTTTTTTCGGGAGTCCGCCTTTTCTGGTTCGCCCCGCGAGCGCCGGTGATATCCGTCCTGCTGCCATGCAGGTTCGGGGAATGGGCATGACCGCCGAACGTCAGAAGATCCGCGCCGCCGAGTGGCTGTATCGCTGGAACCTGAGCAGCAGCATCATCGGGATCGTCTTCACGATCCTCACCTTCATGGGTGTCTTCACCCTCGTACTCGGTCCGATTTTCACGGAGCGGTTTGGCTTCACGTACTTCCAGACCGCGCTCCTCCTGTTCCTGTTCGTCCTCGGGGTCATCATCGGCTTCGGCGTGTACTTGGACAAGGTGATCCACTTCTGGTCGGCGCAGGCGACCGTCGCGACGACGCGAAATCCATACCTCGTCTCGACGCTCTACCAGAAAGAACTGCTTTCCTTGGTCTACATCCAAGTTCCTGTCCTGAAGAGCCTGCGGGCGCTCCTCGAGGCACAGGCCATGGACGAATCGAAGAGAGGGGTCTTCCTCGCCGAGCTGGACCGTTCCCTCGCCAAGGTCGAACAATCGATACGGGAGAAGAGCTGGCCGATCGAGCCCCACGAGCGCGTGTATTGAGCCTACGCCGCAGCCGCCTCTCCCAAGATCTTCCCGTCCCGAATCTCGAGGATGCGGTGCGCGATCTGGGACACCCGCGCGTCGTGCGTGACGACGACAATGGTCTTTCCGAATTCCTGATTCATCCGCTGAAAGAGATCGAGCACCTCCTGTCCCGTCTTCGTGTCCAGTTCTCCCGTCGGTTCGTCCGCTAGGAGCAGGCTCGGATCGTTCGCGAGGGCCACCCCGATCGCGATCCGCTGTTGTTCGCCACCGCTCAGCTCATCCGGTCGATGGACGGCCCGCTTCGTCATCCCGACGAGCTCAAGCAATTCCTTCGTACGCTTGGACCGGGCCGACGGCCCCTTCCCCGCCAAGCGCATCGGCAACTCGACGTTCTCCTCGGCGGTCAGCGTGGGGACGAGGTTGAAGAACTGGAAGATGAAACCGACCTTCTGCAGGCGATACCGAACGAGCTCGGCATCGCTAAGGTCGACCAGGTTCGATCCGTTCACCTCGATTCGCCCCGCGGTTGGCCGGTCGATTCCGCCGAGCAGGTTCAAGAGGGTCGTCTTTCCACAGCCGGAAGGACCCCGCACCGCGACGAGCTCGCGGTCAGAGACCGCCATGTCGAGCCCCCGAAGGGCGATGACCTCGGACTTTCCCGCGCGATACACCTTGATGACATCCTTCGTTGTCACGTTCGGCATCCTTAGCCTCCTCGAAGTTTCAGCACCTGAGCGACATTCATTCGTGCCGTGCGGAGGGACACGAGCACGGCGGAGAGGAGCATCGCGGCGGGACCGAGCAGGACGAGGAGAAGCGCTTCGAGGGGGAAGACGAAGAAATAGGGCACCAAGGGCGCGAGTGAACCCGGGGGGCCGGCCGCGATAAACTGGGTCGCGAAGAAGGCGGTGCCGATCCCCACGGACGCTCCGATTGCAAGCCCGACGAGCATGATCACGAACGCCTCGCCCACAAGGAGCTTCGCCGTTTGCCAGCCGCTGGAGCCCCGCGCGATGATCGCCGCAAACTCAACATCCCGCTCGAGGCTGGCCGCATAGAGGATGAGGCCGATGCCTACGGTCAGAATGATGCCGATAAACAAAAGTTCCATGGAGATGAATTGATAAAGCGCGCGAGCGAAGGGGTTCGACGTCAGGGCCTCGATCTGTTCGTCGGCGACTGTCACGTACGCAACGTTCCGATCAGAGGTGATCGCCGTCTTCACGGAACGCCAGCTCGCGCTTGGAGCGAGGTCGACGAGGTACACATCCGAGTGCGAGTAGGGGGGTCCGCCTTGGAGCGGGGCGAGGGTATCAAAGCTCCCAAAGATGGCCGAGGAGGAACCGAAGCCCGTTCCAGGGAGAGATCGGACGACCCCACCGACCGTCACATTGACCTGGACGACTTGCTGGGTGTTGTTCGAAGTCATGAACGTTTCGGAAAGGTAGATGGGATCGCCGACCTCGAGAAAGGCCTGATTGAAGAAGGCCTGCGAGATGAGCACTTGACCCGTCGTCGACAGGACGTTGCGCGCGCTCTCCGAATTCCCATCCAGGAAGTACCAGGACTCGGGCTGGGCGACGGCGAAATATGATTTGGGATCGAATCCAAAAACGGTGGGACAGCAGTAGTTCGAGCTTTGTGAAGAGAAACTGCGGACCAAGACGGCTCCTGCAACGCCGGGAACCGCGGTGAGGTTCGGTTCCAAGTTCTTCTGCGAGTCGATGGGCTGGACCGCCATGTCGGCACCGACCTGCGCGCGGATCTCCCGCACGGTATGTGCGTCCTGCGTCGCCAACGTAGAGAGGGTGAATGTCCCGAACGCGATGCCAAGTGCGATGATGATCGCCACGTTCGACGAGCGGCGTGGGTTCCGGGTAAGATTTCGGCGGATGATGTGATAGAGCTCGCCCACGAGGGGTTTTGCCGCGTGGGAGAACCAGTCGTATACCTTGCCCGTCCCGCGGGTGAGGAGGCGTGTCAACCCGACGATCAACATTAAGGGCACAAAGGGCAGGAGGAGGAAGGGAATGACCCCCACCAGAAATGTCAACACGTTCGTCGACGAGCCGCCCCGCCACCATACGAGCACATAATCCAGCAATCCCGCGCTCACGAGGATCACGTCCACTCTCGGGCTGTAATGGATTTTCGTCTCGCCGGGCGCATAGTAGCGCAGGGTTTCGATGATCGGAAGGCCGGCGGTGCGCTTGGCGGACCGATACGCCACGGCCGCCATGAGGAGGATGCTCTCCAATGCGACAGCGAGGACCGTGTCGGCCGACAAGCTGAAGGAGTCATAAAGCGGCGATGAGCCGGGCGTCGGGTTCACGATTCCGATCAGGAGCCGGCTCACGAGAACCCCGGCGGCTAGGCCGATCACCGCTGCGATCAGACCCCCAAAGACGGCTTCTGTGAGTAGGAGTCCGAGAAGCTGACCTCGTCGTGCTCCGCGGGTCTTCAGGATCGCGAGCTCTCGTCTTCGCTCCGCATGCCCCAGATCGACGCCGACGGCCCCGAGGTACACCCCCAGGAGCACGACGGGCGCCGAGAATATGAAGAACTGGATTCGCTGCGCCGCAATCCGGTTGGAGAAGTCCTGGATCCGAGAGAGGATGTTGTCCGAGATAGAAGAACCCTGTGATCCGAGGACCGCCTGGAGCCGGCGCTGCATCCGCTCCAGGTTCCGAGTGGTCAGGACCGTGTCGTACGGGTTTACGTACGCGGTTCGATCGATCCAGACCTCGCCGTTGAAGGTCTTCCCCGACGTGCTCGACTGGTTGAGCTGGGCCAAGAGCCAATCCGCATCCCGAATGTCGACGACGGCGATGCTGCCTCCGTAAAAGTAGTATGGCGGCGGTGAGCCATTGAAACCCGTCGGGAGGGTCGGCTCGATGATGGCGCGGACCGTCAGGTTCGTTCCCAACGTCATGTCAGAAAGTGCATACACAGCCCGCACAGAATCGCCGAGGCCGACCGCAAGGGTCCTCGCAACGTCCCTGGACAGGCCCACGCTCCCCCGCGGAAGGGTCAAGGAACCGGACACCTTTGAGTCCTGGATCAGGATCGGAGGCCGGTCCGGATTGATCGCCAGAGCTTGGGACACGCCGTAGCTCCCCACAACACGGCCCGAGGCATTTCGGAGTTCAAAGGCCAACGAGCCCAAGTTGCGATAGACGGAGACGTTTACAACGCCTCCAAGTTCGAGGACGGCTTGCTCGAGGGTCGAGTAGTTAACCTGACTAGGGCCAAAGGTGTAGATGGAAAAGCTGAAATCCCCCGGGATTCCGGCCAGGGACGCGTCGAGCGTCGCTCTCGCAGACGAATCGATGGCAATGAACGTCCCGGCGACGAAGGTGACCGCCAGCAAGACTCCCAGGATCGAGGAGA
>Ga0066697_10001246_pt1 | contig 10346 bp, 9 predicted proteins | sample GraSoiAngelo_146_FD_66451 | JGI IMG/M metagenome (GOLD analysis project Ga0066697, IMG submission 66451) | Grasslands soil microbial communities from the Angelo Coastal Reserve, California, USA - 14_1009_05_30cm | ecosystem: Environmental > Terrestrial > Soil > Grasslands | place: USA...
CGCGTAAAGCAGCAGCCCGAAATAAGTGAAATCGGCGTAGGGAATCACAGCGAAGCGGCCAGCTTCGCTCGGTCGGCTTTGCCGTTCGCCGTCATCGGAAATGCGTCAAGGAAAACAAATTTGCGTGGCAGCATGTAGGCTGGAAGCCGCTCGCCGAGTTGTTTGCGCAGCGTGTCGGATAATTCGAAATCCGATTGCTCGCCGCGCGCGTTAAGGACAACAAAGGCGGCCAGCGATTGGGCCGCGCCATTTTTGACTACCGGGATTACGACGGCATCCCGCACCTGGGTCAGTACCCGAAGATTTGCTTCGACGTCACCGATCTCAATGCGATAGCCATAGAGCTTGATTTGCGCGTCAATACGCCCCTCAAAGAAAAGCAGACCGTCGCGGAACCGCCCCAGGTCGCCAGTACGATAAGCGCGCTGACCGCGATGTTGGAAAAAAAAGGCTGCAGTGAGATCGGGGCGTCCAAGGTAACCGGGACTTACGTTCGGTCCTGCGATGATGATTTCGCCGCGCTCGTTCGCCGGCAGGGCTTCGCCCTTTTCGTTCGCGACGAAAACTTCTGTCCCGGGCATTGGGTGCCCTATCGGGAGGGGCGAATATTTTTCCAAAATTGCAACGTCGATGCGGACAGAGGTTGTGGCGACTGTCGTCTCGGTCGGGCCATAAGTGTTCCAAACTTCGGCGTTGGGAAAACGTTCCAGCACGCGCGCGGCAGTCTGCGGCGCCAATGTTTCACCGCAAAAGAGGAAACGCCGCACATGGGGAAGCATTGCCTCATTAAATCTCTCTTCGACGAGGCACATCTGCGCAAACGAGGGCGTGGAGACCCATGTAGTCGCATTGGAACTGGCCAGCGCGCGGTAAAGCATTTTCGGATTTGCCACAAGATCGCGACTGATATTGAAAACGGTACCTCCCGTAACTAGGCTGCTGTACAGAGCCATCACCGAGACATCGAATGAGAAAGGAGGCTGATTTAAAAATATCTCACCCTGCTCCACGAACTTTTGCTCGGCCAGCATCCAGTCGATGAAATGTTCCAGGCAAGCGAGCGTAATGACAACGCCCTTGGGTTCGCCCGTGCTGCCGCTTGTGAAAAGAATATAAAACGGATCGTCGCGCTGCACGTAACTGACGGCGGTCGGCTCGTCTACTGCGGGCATTTGTGCAATCTCTTGCGGTGTGAGGACCAAGGCTGCACGCGAAATCGCCAGAACTTTGTCGATGCGCTGTTGGGGAAATGCCGTATCGATCGGCACGTAAGGCCGGCCCGATTTTACCGCGCCCAGGAACGCGATAAGCATTTCCTGTTCGCGATGCCCAAGTACGGCAATGGGAGCGCGATCATCGCCGAAACGCTCTGCGAAATGAGCAGCCAGCGCATCCGAGCGCCTGTGCAGCTCGCCGTAGGTTAGGGTTCTGTCGCCGTTAATATATGCGACGGCCTGAGGGGCTACTGCGCCCCAGTGATCGATTCGTTCGAACAGATTCATTCAGAAACCCTGATAAACAAAGGGCGGAGTGGAGAAGTCACCACGGCCATACATGACGATCAGAACCACGATAACGGCGAAGTAGTACAGAATAAGCAGTAATCGCCGCAACGTTGGATGTTTCTCGATCCAGCTCACGCGTGCAACCGGCGCTGGAGATCAGCGATGATTTCGCGTGGCGTTCTCCAGCTTTCCCGCTCGAATTCAGCCGGAGAAACCTTAATGTTGAATTCGTGCTCGATTGCTACCATCAGTTCAACCGTTCTCATCGAGTCGAGCACCTGACGATCGTACAGAGGCAGATCAAGATTGGCGTAAACCTCGTCAGTCTCGGCAACAGAGGCCAGAACCTGCAATACTTTGTCGGAAAAACTGGCAGTCATCATAAATAACAGGGTGCAGTATCACAACCGGCCGTTCGGCTAAAATATGCTTTGTCAGTTGGATGGGATACGCCCATGAAAGAAATCGTCAAGGGCACGATTGTAAAACATCCATCCTTTCGCGGCAAGGTGAGCGCTTGGTGCGCCCTCCGGTTGCGGACCTCGATGGTAAAGAAAAGCCGCATCTTCCTCATGCTCGGCAAAATCGGCCAATGTAACATTGTACTGTCGCGCGAGTGCGCGAAGTTTCTCGTAATAAACAACGCGGGCCAAACGAGAAACCCCCACCTCATCATAATATCGGCTGTCCAGCGGCATACTGAGTAGGAGTGGCTGGGCGTGAACCTCTGCTAGTGTACGTAATAGCAACTCTAAATCACCCCATTCGCGCGCTCCATTCACGTGCTCGCGAAACCACTCGTCACGAGGGCCAGCAACCATCTGCCCTTCTGAACGCGACGCCTTGTCCTTTTTGTTGTCATCCTTGTTTGCCTGTCCCAATTCACCGGCTTTTGCAATGAGTCTAGGCCAATCTAGCATTCGGGGGCGGCGTGCCGGAACAGATTTGGTCTCACGCAAAATGTAGCTTAATGCCGCGAAATGATCCTGCAGATCCAGCACGGCATTCTGAATTTTCCCAAGTGGCCAGACTATGCAGAAAGCGATTTGGTCAAGTCGTCCTCCAGAAGCGAGCCGTTTGAGTGCAAATTCAAGGAGCGGATCTTTTTCCAGCGTACTTGGAAACTGCACCATTCGGGCAGCGATTGTCCGCTTCAGCTCGAAATCGAGAACATCGCCGAAGGCGAGTTTGCTGGCCGCAAGCAGCGAAAAATTTCCTTCGTACCAGTATGGGCTAGTGGCTGGAACCACAAACCAGATCGGTGAAAGCGAGATTGCGAGCTTCTTGCCATGGAGGTCCGAACCAAGCGCGCCGATTTTTTGCAACATGATCATTGACGTCGCGCCTGCCTTGCCTACAGGCGAAAGTTGAAAGCCGGTTGGCGCGGCGCGAAAAAAGTTTCCTCCCCTTTCCGGAATCTGGCCGAGCAGTTCCGAGCTACCGTAAAGCGGTAACACGTCTGACGCATGAGCCGCGGCACGTTGGAAGGCAAGACCTTGATTCTTTAGGGAAAATGCCTCGGGAGCAGTCGCAGAAATCGTACGTTGTTCGACATGGATGGCGATCGCTCGAGCAGCGAACAAAATGACTGCCACGACACCAACGGTGATGAGAGCTGGAAAAAAATGCGGCATCCCTGCCTTGGCGTCCATGTGTACCATGCGGTGGGGATGTTACGGTGGCGACTCAAGGTTGCAAGGAAGGTAAGGTATCCGTTTCATGCGGGATGCCGGCGGGCATCTCCTAACTTGGTCACGAGGCGTAAATTACTCACTCCGGTGACGACGACCGGATTTCTTGTTCCTAGTCCTGACATCCGGATCGTCAAATTGCACTGGCGCGCACCATCGGTCTTGATAACTTGCGCAGCCATTCTGAAGGGAAATGTCGAACCGTATACTCGAGCCCAGACACTCTTTTTCTGTAGACAGAGAAGAGCCTTTCGGGGCTAGAGAGGTCGGTAGCGGTTCCCAACCAAAAAGATGAAGGTCTCAATTGTTATCCCTTGTTACAATGAGAAGACTACAATCGAAAGGATTGTCGAAGTCGTTCGCGGTACGTCTGTTGAACACAGGGAAATCATTGTGGTTGATGATTGTTCTCAGGACGGCACGCAAGCTGTATTGAGGGAGAAACTTTCTCGGATAGTCGACCGGATCATTTATCACCCCGTCAATCGTGGCAAAGGAGCGGCGTTGCGCAGTGGTTTTGCAGCCGCAACAGGTGACATCATTTTAGTACAAGACGCGGATCTCGAATACAGCCCCGAAGATTACCCAACTCTATTGGAACCCCTTATCTCAGGCAGAGCGGATGCTGTGTTTGGCTCACGGTTCATGGGCGGGCGCCCGCATCGTGTTTTGTTCTTCTGGCACATGGTTGGTAACAGATTTTTGACCCTGCTATCTAATATGTTTACCAACCTTAACCTGACAGACGTAGAAACCGGCTACAAAGCATTCAGAGCTTCTATTATTAAATCAATTGAGATCGAGGAAGATCGTTTCGGTGTTGAACCTGAGATTGTCGCAAAACTTGCCCGCATAGGTTGCCGCATCTACGAGGTCGGCATTTCCTATAGCGGCCGCACTTATCGGGAAGGCAAAAAGATAAATTGGAAGGACGGCGTCAGAGCCATTTACGCGATATTGAAATACAATCTTAAACCACGTCAGATGTGAGCGACCTACAACTAACTTACACTGGCTTAGATGTTTTGGAGGCCTTGGAGAACGCAACCAATTATAATGCGCTCTTGCTCGATCTCATTCTTCGAAGCGCAGACGGCCGGCGGCGGATGCTCGACTTTGGGGCTGGCTTGGGAACGTTTTCGAGACTACTTCGAAAGAAGGAGCTGGAGGTAGCCTGTGTTGAACCCGATGCATATCTCTCGGACATCTTGGCTCGTGATGGATTCCCGACGTTTAGAGATCTAAATCAAGTGCCGGACTCTTCCTTTGAGTTCGTTTTCGCGCTGAACGTGCTGGAGCATATCGAAGATGATTGGACCACCGTTTACCAACTCGGCACAAAACTGAAGAAACAAGGCCGACTGTTGATTTATGTTCCGGCCTTTAAATGTCTGTGGACGAGCCTGGACGAAAAGGTGAGACACTATCGGCGTTATCGCCGCGACAGTCTGCAGCAGCTGGTGCGCAAAGCAAGGCTCACCGTTCTAGAAAGCGGTTATGTAGATTCACTGGGGTTTTTCGCTGCTTTGATTTTCAAAATGCTTGGCAGAAACGCGAACCTAACTCCACATGCTGTTGCGTTTTACGATCGCTATGTCGTACCGCCAAGCAGATCGCTGACTCCGTTGTTCCGGCGAACCTTTGGAAAGAATGTCTATGTCGTGGCAAGCAAGGATTGAGCAAAGTTGTATTAACTACCTGAACTGAGCGCCGCCGTTTTGCGCGAATGTTGCGTCGCGCGTAAAAGCAAGCCGGTAACAGGACCGACTGTCGCGTGCCTTCAATAGCGCGACGACACTCGCCTGCTCGCGAATCCATTCGGGTTCGGCGTCGATCAGTGCAGAGTCCGATCGTCTTTTCCAAGTTCGGTCTCTCATGATCTCCTTTCAATCGATCAAATTTCGGCTTAGCTGCGATGATGGCTTCCGCTTCGCTATGGCAGCGTTTTCAGAAATATTTTTTGTACTACCGCGATCTCGATTTCTGCATCGATATCAGCCGGATGAAATTCCCGGACGATTTTTTTGTGAAAATGCAACCGCTGATTGAAAAAGCATTTTCGGCGATGCGCGATCTGGAGTCGGGAGGAATCGCCAATCCCGATGAAAAGCGCATGGTCGGTCATTACTGGCTCCGGAATCCAAGGCTTGCGCCTATTGCGGAGATTCGGTCGGAGATCGAAGAAACGATTCAGCGCATCAAAAATTTTGCGGTCGATGTTCACGCCGGAAAGATCACGCCTGAAAACGGAAAACGCTTTGAGCATATTTTGCTCATCGGCATTGGCGGTTCAGCGCTCGGGCCGCAATTCATAGCGGACGCGCTCGGTTCGCCGCGCGATCCGATGGACATCTACTTTTTTGATAATACCGATCCGGATGGTTTCGACCGTATTTTCGACAGGATTGAGAACTACCTTTCGCAAACGCTTGTCGTTGTTGTTTCCAAGTCTGGCGGGACAAAGGAGACACGTAATGGCATGCTCGAAGCGGAGGCAAAATTCACGGCGAAGAAACTTCAATTTAGCACGCACGCCGTAGCTGTGACTGGAATCGGAAGCGAGCTGGATAAGTACGCCGAAAAAAATAACTGGCTCGCCCGGTTCCCAATGTACGATTGGATCGGCGGGCGCACGTCAGTGATGAGCGCAGTCGGGCTTCTTCCAATGGCATTGGAAGGTTTTGACATCGAAAATTTTCTCACAGGCGCAGCGGCCATGGATGAGCACACGCGCGCGCCACATGTGATGCAGAACGCCGCGATGCTTTTGGCGTTAATGTGGTATTACGCGGGTAACGGCAAAGGCGAAAAGGACATGGTGATCCTTCCATACAAGGATCGCCTGGCGTTATTCAGCAAATATCTGCAACAACTGGTGATGGAGTCGCTGGGAAAGAAAGAAGATCTCGACAGCAAAGTCGTGCATCAGGGAATTGCGGTGTACGGCAACAAAGGTTCAACTGATCAGCACGCTTACGTCCAGCAGCTGCGCGACGGCGTGTTGAATTTTTTCGTGACTTTCATCGAGGTTAACAAGGATCGCCGGAATCCGGCGATTGAGATCGAAGATAGAATTACGAGCGGGGATTATCTTCACGGATTTTTGCGCGGAACGCGAACTGCCCTGTATGAAAGTGGCCGCGAATCAATCACTCTAAGCATTCCCAACGTCGCCGCGTTCAACGTCGGCGTGTTGATCGCACTTTATGAGCGCGCCGTCGGTTTCTACGCGTCGCTGGTCAATATCAATGCCTATGATCAGCCGGGTGTAGAGGCCGGAAAGAAAGCGGCGACCAAATTGTTGGAACTTCAAAAAGAAGTGCGCGCCAAGCTATCAACTGGAACCGGGAAGACCGCTGAAGAAATCGCGCGCTCCATCGATGCCGATCCGGAAGACGTTTTCCACTCGCTGCGGCATCTTGGAAGCAATGATCCGCACGTTCGGATTGCGGCGGGCGAACAACGAGTGGATGACAGATTTTCGCTGGAAGAATAGCGGCTTAAGGTATGCGCAAATATGGCAGCCGCCACTTCTGAGAATCAGAGTGATTCACTCAGCGTTCCTTGGAACGATGCCGTTCGTTTTATCCGGCAACTCAGTCACGATTTGCGCAACCATTTAAACGCGATCGAGCTCCAATCGACTTACATCGGTGAGTTGACGGACAATGCAGAGGTTAAGGATGAAATCAAACGGTTGCGCGAAATGATTTCTGGCTTCACCACGACTTTGCAAAAGCTGCCGCGAGGATTGGCTGATGTGAAAGCCAGTCTCATCCCGTATCGGGCGGCTGATTTTGTCGAGGATTTGCGCAAGAGAATCGACCTCGAGTTCTCAGAAAAGAGTAATCAAATCAGCTGGGATATTCAGCCGGGCGGCGCGCTGTTGCATATCGATCCCGAACTTTTACAGCAGGCATTCATAGAGCTTTTTGAGAACGCTTTCCAGCACGAGCGCGGCGAAGGAGCACTTGTTTTGACTGCGAGGATCGATAAAAATCACTTTGTATTTGCGCTTCATGAGCCAAAAGCGCGATTTGAAAGATCGACGGAACACTGGGGGCGCGAACCGCTCCGGAACATTAGCCATGATCATTATGGCCTTGGCCTGAATCGTGTTCGCGTTATCGTCAAAGCTAATGGTGGCGAAATGTATGCTAAGTACGATCCAAACGTCTCGGCGCTTGTCACAACGCTCACGATGCCGGCTCACCGGATGAATGAGAGCGCTTGAGATGCCGTTACGCTCGCGCGCCTTTTGGACAACTGGAACCAGTGGGCAATGCGTAGTAAGAACAGCGCCAACTTGAAATGAAATCCGAGAATCATCGCATCCTGATCATTGATGACGAGCGTCCGATTCTCATGACCCTCGAAGCGCTTCTGCAACGACATGGTTACCGGGTCGATACTGCGCCCAACGCTTCACAGGGATTGAAATTGCTCAAAAGCAAATCGCCGCCGCTCGTTTTACTCGATCTCCAGTTACCCGACGCGGACGGATTGGAGACGCTAGATCGAATCAAAGCCGAGCTTCCGGGCATTCAGGTTATTATTTTGACGGCGCATGACTCTTTGAACAATGCGATCGAGTCGATTAAGCGCGGTGCCTATCATTTTATCAGCAAGCCATACGCGCCCGAAGAATTACTTAGTTTAATCGAGAAGGCCTTGGAAAAACAGTTCCTCCTGCGCGAAGCAGCACAACTTCGCGAGAGGACACAACAACTCGAAAAACGTCTGGAGATGGCCCAGGCGCAGGCTCCGCCGATTTTTAAAAGCAAACCGATGCGACAAATCGAAGAATTGATCGACGCAATGGGTCCGTCGGACGCGAACGTGCTCATTCTCGGGGAAAGTGGTGTGGGCAAGGAGATCGTCGCCAACGTGATTCATGCCCGGAGTCGGCGTGCGGGAAAACCAATGGTGAAACTAAATTGTGCTGCGTTTCCGCAAACGATGATTGAGGGCGAACTTTTTGGTTATGTGAAGGGTGCGTTTACTGGAGCGGTAAACGATTTTCCCGGCATGATCGCAGCGGCGGACGGTGGCACACTTTTCCTCGATGAAATATCGGATATGCCTGCGGACTTACAGACGCGTTTTTTGCGTGTGCTCCAGGAGCATGAATACAGGCACCTTGGCAGCACGGAGATTCTGAAAGCAGACTTTCGCGTAATTGCCTCCACCAATCGACCGATTGCCCAGGCGCTTTCGGAGAACCGGTTGCGTTCCGATTTGTATTATCGGCTCAACACATTTCAACTGGAGGTACCTCCGCTCCGCGAGCGTAAGGAAGACATTCCGCCTCTGATCGCCCTATTTCTCAGGCAGTTTTCTCAGCAACTCGGGAAGTCCGAACCGGACATCGCGCCAGAGGCATTCCAAAAACTGCTTGATTATGCGTGGCCTGGAAATGTCCGGGAGCTACAGAACGCGATCGAATACGCGGTGGTGCTGACGCGGCAGGACCTCATCGGCGTGAAAGAGTTGCCCGCCGAAATCCAATTGCCCGTCGTGCTGCAGCAAACGGGACGTAGTCCGGTAGCTGCCGGACGAACTGGTGTGCAAAGTCTCGACGACGTCGAGCGAAACACGATCCTTCAGGCGTTGGCCGAATGCCATGGCAACAAGAAGAAAGCGGCGGAACTCCTCGGCATCCAGCGCCCCACGCTCTACAATAAGATGAAGCGTTACGCCATCGAGATCTGATAGATAGTTTTTCGCTGCTGCTTCGAGTAGGTTTTTTGACTTTCGTCGTTAAGTTTTAGATTCCGATTGAGCGGCCAAAATCGAGAATCTAAAATTTAATGTCCCGGCATCTTGAGCAAGTTCTGGCGCACGCGGCGAATCGGCTCGCTGCTACAGGGGGGACGCGCCCCACCGAGGTCCTGCCGCTTTACAAAAAATTTCTTAAAGTCGAAGAACACCGATTGCGGTTGAAACACCAGGCCGGCGGGGGCGGCCGCGAGATTTGTGCGCGACGCTCGGAGCTTGTCGATGTTTTGCTCCAATATGTCTTTGGGGCGGCGGCTACCGCTACCCGCAAGGGAGCAGGCGCCGCGCCGCTCGCACTCATTGCTCTAGGCGGCTATGGCCGCGGGGAGCTCAATCCTTTTAGCGACATCGACGTCATGCTTTTGCACCGCGAGGGAACGAGAAAAATTTCGCCGCAGCTCGAGGAGATGGTCGAGCAGGTACTCTATCTGCTTTGGGACAGCGGTTTCAAAGTTGGACATTCCACTCGCTCGATCAAAGAAGCGATTGCGCAGGCGAATCAGGATATGCTCACCAAAACGGCCATGCTCGAGGCGCGCTTTCTGGCTGGCGACGCAGACCTGGCGGAGGAATTCCGCCAGCAGTTCCGCTTCAAGTGTGTGGAAGGATATGAGCGAGAATACGTGGAAATGCGCATGCAAGACCAAGTCGCGCGGCACAAGAAATACGGGGAAAGCGTTTATTTGCAGGAGCCACACTTAAAGAGCGGCTGTGGCGGGCTTCGCGATTATCAAAATCTGCTCTGGATGACCTATTTCAAAGAGGGTGCATTGAGCACCAACCAGCTTGTAGGTAAAGATTGGCTGAGCGAGACCGACCAAGGACGAATCGAGAGGGCCTACGATTTTCTTCTGCGTTTGCGCACCGATTTGCATTATGCGACCCGGCGCGCCACCGACGTTCTGCACCTCAACCTGCAGGAAGAAATCGCGACGCGGCTTAATTATTCTTTTCGTAATGGCCAGCTCCGCAGCGAAGCGCTCATGCGTGATTATTACGAGCACACCCGAAACATCTTTCGCGTCAGCGAACGAATCACTGCGCAATTTGTCAGCGGATATGCCACAAACAAGACACGTTCGCTTTTCAGTTTTCTTCCGTTGATCCGACAGGATAAGACCGCGATTGGCGATTCTTTTTTTATTCGCCAGAAACAACTGCACCCGATTCGACGAGACCTTTTTCGCAGGAACCCCGAGCAAATGATGCGGGCATTTCAACTAGCGCAGGAACATGATCTCGAATTGAGTCCGGAATTGGCAGATCTACTCAACCGGAGTCTCCATCATGTGACGCGCACGTATCAATATGCGCGAGGCCCCCGCGAGATTTTTAAAATGATCCTGTCGCAGAAAGGTGATGTAGGACGCAT
>Ga0066697_10001252_pt1 | contig 10335 bp, 8 predicted proteins | sample GraSoiAngelo_146_FD_66451 | JGI IMG/M metagenome (GOLD analysis project Ga0066697, IMG submission 66451) | Grasslands soil microbial communities from the Angelo Coastal Reserve, California, USA - 14_1009_05_30cm | ecosystem: Environmental > Terrestrial > Soil > Grasslands | place: USA...
GGTGAGGTATCCTCCACGCGGACCACTAGGCAATTTTGTTCCACATTGTTCTGGGGGTTCACGAGACGCATGGACTGGCCGACGTGCACGTCCAATTTCATCTTTAGCAGGCCGCCGTGAGCGTTCACGATCAGGGTCAGCGCTTCTTCCTGGCGTGGCCGGCGCTCGACGTCTTCCGCGATCACCTTGATCCTCATTTGCAGCACCACGCGCTCGCTTCGCCGGCGGTTCATCGGATCGGTCGGACTGGCCAAGCTCTTCTCCCAAGATAGAGTCCGGACTTTTAGGAAACCAGAAAAGGAATCACCTGGACCCTGAGATGAATCTTACCTTAGCTGAAGGTCTTGGGAAGCTGCCGCAGGGCCAACCGGTGCGCAAAAGGTAGGGCATCACGCCGCCCGCGCAGCTCTAGTGCTGGTGGGAACTCAGGATCGCTTCAAGGCGCGCTTTCGCCGCCGGCCACTCGGAATCGATGATGCTGAAATAAACGGTATGCCGGATGCGCCCGCTAGCCGTGATCATATGGTTCCGAAAAATGCCTTCTTCTCTCGCGCCGATGCGCAAGATCGCCGCGCGCGAACGTGCGTTCAGCGAGTCTGTTTTTAGCTCCACGCGTATGCAGCCTAGCGTTTCGAAGGCATGCCTCAACAGCAGGTACTTCGCCTCCGTATTCATGGCCGTGCGCTGCCACTCGCGCGCCACCCACGTCCAGCCAATCTCCACGCGATGATGCGTGCGGTCGATGTTGCCGTACCGCGTGCTCCCGATCGCGCGCCCCGTCGTTTTATCAGCGATTGCGAAAGGCAGTGACTCTCCTCGCTCTTGCTCCCCCAGCGCAGCCTCAATATAGGCGGCCATTTCTTCCTGCGTTCGAACCGGTGTGGGAATCCAGCGCCACAATTCCTCGTCCAGCCCAACCTCGGCGAGCCCTGCCAGATGCACGCTTGTCAACGGTTCCAGCCGCAGGTACGCGCCTTCCAGCATCACCGGGGAGACCACCATCTCCGTAGCCATGATGGGCGTAGGTTACGGTTGTCCGTGATGTTCAGCGAGCGCCAATTTGGACATGCCTGGAAGACTCTCTCAATCGGCGGAGCAACCCGACCAACGATGGAGCGCTATGCGTAATAGGAAGCCAGCATGGATCTTCCCTTTACCGGGAAGTATTCGCCGCGTCTGCAGATCCGCGAGAACTTCCACACCAGGGAAGCATCGAGCCAGCCATACCCGGCCTCCCGGCTGATAGTTTCCAAGGCCTCCTCTGAAGAAAGCGCATCCCGGTAAGGGCGATCCGTGATCAGTGCATCGTAGATGTCTGCAATTTGGAGAATCCGCGCCATCAGCGGAATTTCATGCCCGCGGATACCATCGGGGTATCCACTCCCGTCCATTCGCTCATGGTGATGCCGAATCACCGGCAAGATGCGACGCAGCGACTTCAGCGGGGCGCAGATGTTCTCGCCAATGGCGGGATGCTGCCTGACGATCTCCGTTTCTCCCGCATTCAGCGCCCCGGGCTTGAGGAGGATCTCATCCGGTACCGCTACTTTTCCTACATCGTGAAGCAAGCACGCGATGCGTAAGTCTCGCAATTCTTCTTCCCGCAAGTCCAAACTCATTCCCAGTTGCACGGCGTATTTTACGATCCGCTCCGAGTGCCCGTTCATGAGCAGGCTCTTCGCCTCGATGCTGCGCCCCAGCGAGAGCATCACCGACTTGGCCTGCTCATCGATGTAACTTTGTAGCCGCAAGAGAGACTTCACGCGACTTAGCGCTTCCGCAACCGAGCTGCAAGATCCCCAGAAGTCGGCAGCGCCGGCTTGGCGCCCGCGCGCCGCATCCGTGAGATCCGACGACGACCTGATTAAAACAATGGGGATCTGATGATTGAGCAGGTTTCCATTCATACGGCTGCAGAGGTCGAAGCCATCGACATCCGGCAGGCTGTCATGCAACAGAACCACATCAGGCTGCAGCTGAAGACACGCTCGCAGCGCAGATTGCCCATCCTCCGCCGTAAATACTTCGTAGTGCTGACTCTGTAGGAATGATTTCCAACAATCGCGGCGCTGTGAGGCAAGATCCACAAGCAAAATGGCTGAGTTCATAAGTCCCTCGTCATTCCTCTCCGCTCGAACGGAGATCGGATGCACTACTGCGCACGCGAGACATAGGGTCTTGCCAAGGACTGGAGCTGCCTGCGATCTCCAAATCCTGACTTCGGAGGACTCTGCCTCCGCTCCCTCCAGACGAGAAGGCCTGAGGCGCTTCGGCAGGTTACATGGTGCTCATGGAATGCCAAAAGGGCGTGCACATAAGTGATTAAGAATTCGGGCCTTGGGGCACGGTTGGCCAAGGAGTGCGCCGGGCACTAGGAATAAATTTCATGCTGCTTGCGATGTTTACCTGGTGCTGCGCCTCCTTTCGGTCCTTCTTCGCCGTGGACTTAAAGAAGCAGGGCTGGCACAGGCAAAGTGGCTGTGGTTGCCGTTGCCTTTCTCGTCCACACTGATCCATAACCAGAGTGGACTGGGAATGGCATCATAAGGAAACGGGATGCGGGCGGGGCGCTCCGTGAGGTATGATAGGGTCTTCTGAAATTTACTCACTAGGGTGACAATGGCGACTGCGACGAACGGAAAAGTATTGCTGAGGGTAAGGCCGCGGGGGTTCTGCGCGGGCGTAGTGCGCGCGGTGGATATCGTCGAATTGGCGCTGGAGGCCTACGGAGCGCCGGTCTACGTGCATCACGAAATCGTCCACAATACTTACGTAGTCGAGCAGTTGCGCCGGCGGGGCGCGATCTTTGTCGAAGCCATCGAGGAAGTGCCGCACGGCGCGGTGCTGGTTTTCAGCGCCCACGGCGTTCCGCCGACGGTCCGCGAGGAAGCTAAATCGCGCGAGCTGAAAGTGATTGACGCCACCTGCCCGCTGGTGACCAAGGTGCACCTCGAGGCACTGAAGTTTGCGCGCGAAAAGCGCACCATTATTCTGATCGGTCATCGAGACCATCAGGAGATTGTGGGCACTTCGGGTGAAGCGCCGGATCGCACCATCGTGGTGGACTCCGTCGCAGCCGTGGATGCGCTGGAAGTCGATGATCCCGGGAAACTCGCGTTTCTCACGCAGACCACCCTAAGCCTTTATGACACGCAGGAGATCGTGGCCCGGCTGCGCCAGAAATTCCCATTCATCCAAGGGCCGGCGAGCGACGACATTTGCTACGCCACGCAAAACCGCCAGGAAGCGGTCGAGCAGGTCGCCAAGGACGTGGATCTGATCCTGGTGGTGGGTTCGCCGAATAGTTCGAATTCCAACCGCCTCGTGGAAGTCGCTCAGCGCAGCGGCGTCAAAGCCCAACTGATCGATTCTGCAAAGGACATCGATGTGCAGTGGCTCGAAGGTGTTTCGCGCGTGGGCTTGACCGCAGGCGCGTCCGCTCCGGAAGTCCTTGTGGAGCAGGTGAGCGAACGGCTCGCGGAGTTCGGCTTCACGGATCAACGCGATCTGGACTTGATTCGCGAAGACGTGCGTTTCACTCTGCCGCCGGAATTGGCGACCATCGCGCCGGCGCCGCACCGCTAGAGAATTTCCTGTGTCCGGGCAGGGAACGTTGTGCAGGGACAAATGATCTGGTCATCGGTAGCCTAGCGCGGCAAACGGGAAATACAAGACCAGGAGCCAGACCTTGGCGGTCAAAATCGTCCGTCAGCCGAAAAAGATTGCCTTGATTGGCGCGCCCTCAAGCGCCGCGGCATTCTCCGCGGGAAGCGAAAAGGCCCCGGCGGCATTGCGCGCTGCCGGACTCGAAGCAAAGTTGCACGGCGTCGGCTATGAAGTCGTGGATTACGGCGACTGCGCTCCGCGGCTCTTTGCCAATGACGATGAACACCGGCGGGCCCGCAATCTGACCGAAATCGTCGCCGGCCTGAACGATCTGAAGACGCGCGCCGAGCTGGCAGTGAAAAGCGGCGCGCTGGTGCTGGTCCTGGGCGGTGACTGCGCTCAGGCCATCGGCTTGCTTACCGGCACGCGGCGCTATTACAAGCACGTGAATCTTCTGTGGTTCGATCGCGACGCCGATCTGAATACTCCCGCGAGCACTCCCTCCGGCCGCATCGACGGAATGGCTGTGGCCCACATCATCGGCAAGGGCGCGCCGGAGCTGGTGCGTTTCTGGAGCGAGGCGCCGCTGGTGCGCGAGCCCGACGTGACGCTTTTCGGACTCGAAAGGCTCGATCCACCGGAGCAGGAGTTCCTCAGCAAATCGCCAATGCGGCACAACTATGCCGCCGACATCCAGTTCAAGGGTGGCAGCCAAGCGGCGCACGAAGCCCTTGTTCAAGTGCACGCCGACGCACGCGAATTCGTTCTCCACTTTGATATCGATGTCATCGTGGAGGAAGACTTCCCCGCGGTGAACGTGCCTGGTGGGGGCGGATTGCGCTTCGGCGATGTTCGCGCATCATTCATGGAGTTTGTGAAACACAAGAATCTGCTGAGTCTCGATGTGGCGCAGTACAATCCCGACAAAGATCCCGAAGGCAGCGGCGCAAAGAAGCTCGTTGATCTGCTGGTCGAAGCGTTTTCCGCGCGCCTCGAAGCACTGGCGACGCCCACAACAGAGCCAGCGGCAGGTCCGGAAGAAATGTCCTCGTCAGGAACGAGCGCGTAGACCTTTGCATTTCGTTTTTAACCACAAAAAACCGGGAGTGGATTAGGAAGCAGCCGTTGCGCGTTTGCGCAGATACCGCGCTAGGCCGAGAAAGGAGAGATTCAGGCCGGCGCTGAAGGCGTAGTGTTCCGCTTCACCGGCGGGGAGATGCTCAGAGATTTCGGCATATGTGGCGGACATGAAGGAATCCATCGCGGCGGAATCGCTGGCGGCCCTGCGCAGGATTTCTGCGGTGAGCGCGGCCCAGCGATGCAGCCGTTCGCGGAACAAGAGGATGTGTTCGGAGGGATTATCGGAATAACCGAAGTGCGTGAGAAAGAGCCGCGTCGGTTTGCGCTCAAGGATGGCGGCGAAGGAAGTGTCCCAGATGCCGAGATCAATGTCCGGCGGAGGAGTGGCGGGCATGACGAAGGAATTTCCCTCGATGCGCACGCCCGCCGTATCGCCGACAAAGGCGACGCCTTCGGTCTTGTCGAAGTAACTGACGTGGTGCGAGGCATGGCCGGGAGTGTAGACCACCTCGACTTTGCGTGAGCCGAGCTTCAGATTTTCGCCACCCTCCAGGATGCGCAGATTCTCCGCCGGAACCGGAAGAGCTTCTCCGAACAGGCGCTGCAGTTCATTGGGCCAGAGGCGCTCGGCACTGGCAAGAAGCTTGGACGGGTCAATCACGTGCGGCGCGCCGTTCTTGTGCACATACACGGCGAGGCGGGGGTTCTCGCGGACCAGCGCCCCGGTGGCGCCGGCGTGGTCCAGGTGGATGTGCGTGAGGAGCATGGCGTCGAGGTCGCCCACGCCGAGGCCGCGAGCCCGGAGCTGCTGGTGCAAAGTGTCGAGTGTGGAGCCGGGGCCCGGGTCGACCATGGCGTGGTGACCGTCCGATTCGAGAAGGCCGACAGCAATGGAACGCGGCCGCCCCATCCAGAGATCGTCAAGCGTGGTGATCGAGTTCATCAGCAGAGAAGTGTAGCGCAGGATGGGAAAGTTCACATGCGCCAGTTAGGAGCAGCACGAAGGAAAGGCGTGACGCGTGAGCCGTCCCCGGTGATCCGTGACTTCGAGCGGCGGGTCAAGGCATGCGGCCATCAGGCCTGCCCGCGAGTCGAGGAAGTAGTTGCACCGAAGGCGAATTGTGGAATAACCTTACTGCGCCGCGTCCTTTTTGCTTCTTCATGTTTCCCCATTGGTGTGGACAGGGGTGTGAGGAGATGCGCGCGCTTGCGGGGGAAGAAGCAACAAGTTCAATAGCTGCGATGCGCGCAACGGGGCCGGCCAAGAGCAGCGAGCGGCCGGTAGACGGGTGCCTAAACCAAACTGCAATGGATGGATAAAGCTCAGGAGGAAAGAGATGCGCAATTGGTGTGCAGCACTGGCGATGGGCGCGCTTTTGGCTTTGCCCCTGTGCGCGCAGCAAAAGAACAGCGGAGCGGACGGCGATACCGCGAATGCTGCTGAGAAGAGCCGGGCTTCCAGCAAGGCGGTGGCGGCACAGGGTCTATTGGCGTTGCCCGTGACGCCGCGGCCGACGCCTTTCCCGGGACCGGCCGCCGCCGCAGACACACGTCCACCAGGCACGCTCGTTCCTCGCTATGAGTTCTCAGCGATGTATGACTACATCAACTTCGCGCCCGGCGATCCTTTCGCGAATTTCAACAGCCATGGCGGGTCGGGTTCGTTCACCTATAACGCTTCGAAGTGGCTGGGACTTACCGGCGAGTTCGGCGGCTATCGGTTCGATCGAGACCTCTTCCCGCTTACGGGAAGCAGCACGCCGGTGAGCGGTGGTTTCGTCACCTATCTCTTTGGCCCGCGGCTGAATTGGCGCAAGTTCGATCACTTCGTTCCGTTCGGTGAATTCCTTGTTGGCGGCGCAACCGGTGGCACGGAACTGATCGGCACGGCGACCCAGAGCGCGTTTGCGATGGCCGCTGGAGGCGGCGTCGACATGGTTCTGACGAAGAACTTGGCCTGGCGCGTGGCTCAGTTGGATTACCTCATGACCAGTTTTTCAGGCTCTGCCGTTACGGCCACCGGGCGGCAGAATAACTTCCGCGCCGGCACGGGCCTGGTGCTGCGGTTCGGGATTCCGAATCCGCCTCCTCCGCCGAACCACCCGCCGGTGGCGGCATGCTCGGTGAGCCCAGCCTCGGTGTTTGCTGGCTCGGGCGACAGTGTGGCTGTGCACGTGAACGCTAGCGACCCGGATAACGATCCGCTGACTTACAGCTACACGGTGACGGGCGGCGCCGTGGACGGCACAGGCCCGGAAGCGCGCTGGAATTCGTCGGGTGTAGGCGTCGGCTCATACACCGTCAATGTGAAAGTAGATGACGGCAAGGGTGGGACGGCGTCCTGTGCGGCGGACATCAAAGTAGAGGAAAAGCCCAATCATCCGCCGACCGCGGCACTTTCGATCGAGCGCAGCCCGATTCTGCCGGGCGAGCGTACCGGCATCACTTGCCACGGCAGCGACCCGGACAACGATCCGTTGACTTACAGCTACACGACGACCGGGGGACAGATCGTGGGGAGCGGCTCGAGTGTGCAGTTTGATGCCACAACCCTGCAGCCCGGGAGTTACGACGTGAAGTGCACGGTGAACGACGGACGCGGCGGCACCGCCGATTCTTCAGCTAACGTGCAAGTGAAGGAGCCCCCGCAGATCAAGCAACTGGAAGCCAAGCTGGCGCTGCACAGTATTTACTTCCCGACGGCGCAGCCCACGGTGGCAAAACCTACGGGAGGGTTGCTTCCCAGCCAGGAAGTGACACTGGATACGCTGGCCAGCGACTTCAAGCAATATCTCACGTATAGGCCGGACGCCCACTTGATTCTCGAAGGCCACGCCGACATTCGTGGCGCCAAAGACTACAACGTGAAACTCTCCGAGCGGCGCGTGGAACGCACCAAGAGCTACCTCGTTGAGAAGGGCGTTCCCGCGGACCATCTCGAGACGCGGGCGTTTGGCTTCGAAAAGAATATGACCTCCGAAGAGGTTAAGCAGCTGATCGAAGCCGATGCTGACCTCACGCCGGCGGAAAAGCAGAAGATCCTGAAAAACCTGCTGACCGTGCGCCTGGCCAACAACCGTCGCGTCGATGTCACTCTGAGCACCACTGGTGAACAGTCCGTTCGCCGCTTCCCCTTCAGTGCCAAGGACGCTTTGACGCTGCTCAGTAGGAGCGGCGGTGAAACACCCAAGAAGAAAACGACAGCTCCAGCCCCAGCGAAGAAGGCCAAACCGTAGCGGCGAAGGCCTAGCAAGGTACATCGCCTCCGGGAGAGACTCATAACGCCGGCCGTGCGCAGCGGAGAAACCGTGCGCCGGCTAAGCCAGGAATGGGAAGCGCGGCAGGATCCCGTGCTGTGAGCGGCAAAGAGGAATTGGAAAGCAGAAATAAAAAGAGAGCGACTGGGCCTGCCCGTACGACTCTTCTAAGGTTGAAAGTCAAGTCAATAGCGAAGAACTGATTTATGAACTGCCGTGCCCGCGGGCCAACGACGGCATGCTGGTTGTTTGGCCTGGGGCAGCAGAAGAGTACGCCGCGAAGAACGAGAGGACACGGCGGCGGAATTCTTCAGGTTGGAAACCTAACGCGGCGGTGTGGAAGGCGCGGGGAACGACCCAGAGTTGTTTGGGGCCGCGGGCGGCGGCGTAGATCATCTCCGAATGGCGGCAAGGCAAGGCCACATCCTGTTCATCGCAAATGAGGAGAACGGGAAAAGCGCGCGAGGCGACGGCCTTTACCGGCGAGACTTCCGCAACCGGAAAACCCGCGAGCTTCTGGTCACGATACAGAAGCGTCCAGGTGCCGGGAGCGAAAAGCGTCTTGCCGAGCCAGGGATACTTTCGGAGACCGGCGTAGTCGTAGGCCGCTTCGCGGAGGTTGGCGAAGGAGGCTTCGGCAACCACTGCTTCAATGCGTCGATCGGCGGCAGCGGATTGCAGCACGATGCCGGCGCCCATGGATTCACCGAGTGCGAAGATATGTTTGGGGTGTTCGCTCGATTCGAGCGCGTCGATGATGGAGCTGGTGTCGTTGCGCTCTAGCCAGCCATAAGTCGCAATGGGACCGCCGCTGGAGCCGTGGGCACGGGCGTCCATCATGACCACGCTGTAGCCGGCTCGCAACAGGAATTCCGCCTGGCCCAGGACTCCGACGCGGTTGTCGGCGACGCCGTGGAAGAGGAGGACCCAATTCCCATTGGGATTTTTCGGGCGGACTTTCCAGCCGAGGAGAAGTGCTCTATCCGGAGCCTGAACCTCGAAATCTTCGCGGGTTGTCCCCGTGACGAGGAAGGAGGCCTCGGCCTCGCGAATCAGGTCGGGGGTGAGCTCGCGGCGAATGGGATGGAGAAACGCCGGGCCGGAAAGCCATCCGGCTACAGCCGCCAGCAGCGGCGGGAAGAGCAATAAAATCAGAGCGATGCGAATTAAGCGACGCATGGGTGCTACGCGAAGATACGACTATAGGGTCAACAAGGTTCGAGCAATGCTTCAGAAATGTGCGAGGCAGACCGCGGTGTATACGACTCCCCGGGCGCCCTTCCGAGAGAGTGCGGAATTGGTTGAAAACAAGAGAGTTGAGTCTTTGCTCCCGGCAAGAAGGTGTGAAAGAACATCACCCCACGGCAAGAGAACGCAGGCATAATTAACCTGGCACACCACACCATAAGAGGTACCTAAGCTTAGGAGTTTAGGCGATTTGGGCAGCGAAATGATGCCCGCAAGCCGAAGCTTGCGGCAAGCCAACTTGCCGCCGAGATTACACAGCATGCCCGGTTGTGGTTCGCGATTCTTTGGAGAGTATTACTTCGAGGTGGTGGCCAGCTTGGTGGCGGGGGAAGCGGCCCGCTCTGCTCGTCTTTCTTGTTCTACCTGCTGGGTGAACTCGGCAATTTCGTCATCGATCGCTTTGATTTCTCGAGCCAGGTGAAAATTTTGAGGGTCCCTGGTATAGGTTTCGAACAGCGCGTTCCTCTTGGCTTTTAAATCGTCGCGTTTCTTCTTCCAAACACCTGCACCGGCAGTCATACGTTTAACCTCGGAACCAGTGTGCGCCTTTTTTTGGTTTGCCGATAGGGGCACAAAGGGGTGTGCTTAGAGTTGTACGATGTCCGTTTTAGAACGCGGTGAGAGGGAATTGGGCGGAGCAGCGTGCCCCAACCGGAAAGCGGCAGGTTGAATGGAAGGCTCAGTGTTCGTCATCGACCGGCGATCAAGGCAGGGCGAAAAGACACAAGCGCGGGAACCCGCGAGTCGTCAGGAGCGAAAGAGCACGGATTCGCGCTGGAACATCTTGATGGCCAGGAAGAGGGCTACGGCGGCATACAAGCAGGTGGAAACAAAAATGATGGCGATGAAATTCCAGTGGTAAGTGCCGGCGACGAGTTCTTTGCAGAGCAGGCTCATGTTGAGAATGGGGATGAGCGCGAGCTTGGGAGTGAGCTCGACGCCCGGGAGCATGGCGGCGATCGCCGGGATAATGACGACGAAGGTCATCGGCGTGAGATAGCTTTGCGCTTCCTTGTAGGTCTTGGCGAAGAGGGCGATGGTCATCAGAGTGGCGGAAAAGAATACCGCAAGAGGCAGAGCCATGATAAAGACGGACAGCACGGTCTTGAGACCCAGGTGGAGCAAAAAGGCGGGAGCTTCGCCA
>Ga0066697_10001284_pt1 | contig 10238 bp, 11 predicted proteins | sample GraSoiAngelo_146_FD_66451 | JGI IMG/M metagenome (GOLD analysis project Ga0066697, IMG submission 66451) | Grasslands soil microbial communities from the Angelo Coastal Reserve, California, USA - 14_1009_05_30cm | ecosystem: Environmental > Terrestrial > Soil > Grasslands | place: USA...
CATCGGCGGCGACAACGCCGCGCGTGAGGACAGCATCACGCAGGTGGAAACGTTTCTCGCGCGGTACCTGCGCTGACGGCGGCCTACAGCATCCGCAGATCGGGGTCGACGCCGAGTCCCGGCCCCTGCGGCACCGCGATCCGTCCGTTCACCGGATCGATCGCGGCGCCCAGCGGATTCTCGGCGAAGTCGCAGTAGAAGCGCTCCACGAGCGTCTCGCCCGGCATGGCCGCGATGCAGTGGATCGAGGCCAGCAGGCCCGGGCCGAAGTACGCGGAGTGCGGCACCACCGTGACGCCGAACGTCTCGGCCAGCGTCGTCACGCGCCGCAGCTCGGTCACGCCGCCGATCTTGGTGACGCTCGGCTGCGCGTAGTCCAGGGCGCCGGCCTCGAACGCGCGGCGGAAGTCCCACACGGTGCCGTAGTTCTCGCCGGCCGCCGTCGGAATGCCGCCGCGCTGGCGCACGAGCGCGAGCCCCTCGACATTTTCCGGCGGAAACACCGGCTCCTCCAGCCAGCGCAGGTCGAGCGGCGCCAGCCGCCGCGCCATCTCGATGGCCTCGACGACCGTCCACGGACAGTTGGTATCGAGCATGATGCGCGCGCCGGCGCCGGCCACGTCACGCGCTGCCTTCACCTCGGGCAGCGTGATCTCGTGCAGCTTGATGTCGCGATAGCCGCGCTTGAGCGCCTGCTCGGTATAGAACGCGACGGCCTTCGCGTCGCCGTAGCGCAGCAGGCTCGCGTACGCCGGCAGGTCCGCGCGCGGGCCGCCGCCGAGCAGCCGGTAGAGCGGCAGCCCCGCGACTTTGCCCGCGATGTCCCAGAGCGCGATGTCGATGCCGGAGAGCGCGTAGATCGTCGGCCCGTTGCGTCCGATGCCGTGCAGCAGCCGCTGCAGGTCGTCGTGGATCGCCGCGATCTGCGTCGCCTCCCGGCCCACGCACATCGGGCCGAGCACGGTGTCGATGGCCGCGCGCGTCGCGGGGAAGATGCGATGACCGAACGACTCGCCCCACCCGCTGATGCCCTCGTCGGTGTCGATCCGCACGAGGAGGACGTCGATGCTGGTCACCGCGCGATCGCGCAGTCGCGGCGTCGCGCCCGCGATGACCATCGGCAGCGTCACGACCTGCGTCTCGACGCGGGTGATCTTCATGGCCCGCGTATGCTACACCGCCGCCGCGAGGGCGGGGCGGGGGAAGGTGCCCCCTCTCTCACCTCCCTTGCACGGCCTCGTTGTGACCGTGGGGCCCGCCGTTCTCGGCGGGGGGCTCGTGTACGTCGCCGCCGGTTTTTCGCAACGCCGCGAACGCGCGATACGCGGTCGGCGGATTGCCGGTCAGCCGATGGAACATCATCGAGAAGTGGCTGCGCGTGCGAAAGCCGACCGCGCGCGCGATGGCATCGATCGACATCTGCCCCGCGGCCAGAAGCTCGCAGGCACGCTCGATGCGCCGCTGCACGACGAAGCGGTGCGGCGGCAGCCCGGTGCTCTCCTTGAAGAGCCGGGCGAAGTGGTACTGGCTCATGTTCGCCTCGGCACTGAGGTCGGCCAGCGGCAGCGCCCGGGCAAGGTTGTCGTCGATGAATTCCGTCACGCGCCGAAGTCGCGCCCCTGGCAACCCGTTCATCGTTTGGTCATCCTCCCTGTTCATTCAGCCTCCGTGTCCGACGGCTCGCCGCCCGCGTCGGCCGCCTCGATGCTCCGGATGAGCCAGCCGTCGCGCTCGTGGACGAACTCCAGCTTCACCAGCTCGCCTTCCTGCAACTCCTCCAGCATCTGCGGGTCGGCGGCGCGAAGGCGCAGGCCATCACCCATCGTGACCATCTGGTGCGTGCGATCGATCGCCCGGATGGTGCCGATCGCCTGGCCGCGATAGTCGGGCTCCGGTGCCGCCGCGCCGGCGACGCCCGCGATGGCGACGACGATGGCGCTGATCGCGACGCGGACGAGCGGCCGCATGCTCATGCCTCGTGCTCCGTCACTCGCTCACGGTGCTTCGGTATCGATGGACCGATCCGAGCTCGCATCGCTGGACGGCGACGCGGACGTGCCGTCGGACTCCGACGAATCGGTCGAGGTCGCTCCCGGAGCCCCGCCGTCGAGGTGGGACTTGGGGCCCGAGCTGAACTCCGAGTCGGCAGGAATCCGCGAGCTGCCGAACCCGGTCCGCCCGATCATGTAGCGGCGCGACGTGTCGCACGGCAGCGGGCCGATCTCGGGCGTGTCGGTTTTGCCGTCCAAGTAGATACAGACGTCCCCGTCGGTCGCCGCAGATCCCGCCGCCGGGGTTTGGGCCGACGCGATCACGGGCGCGCCGAGCACCGCCGTGGCCGACACGACCATCACGAGTCGAAGGAATCGATCTCTCCTGAGCATCAGCATCAGCGCTCCTCCTCACTTCCGGTGTACCGGGCGAGGAGGACCCCCGCAGTTAAGAGTTCGACAAGAAGTGTGAAGTTACGGGGGCGGCTAGATCTGCAGGGCGGGCAGCGTCAGCTCGACGACCAGGCCGCCGCCCGCGACGTTGGCGGCACGGACCGTGCCGTCGTGCAGCTTGAGGGTCCGGTGCGCGATGGTCAGCCCCAGGCCGACGCCGCCGGTCCCCCGCTCGCGGGCGTCGCCGACGCGGTAAAACGGCTGGAAGATGTAGGGCAGCGCCGCCTCGGGGACGCCGCTGCCGTGGTCGCGCACCCGGATCCGCACGCCGGCCGCACCCTCGCGGCGCAGACTCACCTCCACCGCGGTTGCATCGCGCGTGTGGCGGACCGCGTTGCGGACGACGTTCTCCACGGCGCTGCGAAGCAGCTCGGGATCGCCGCGGACGAGCGCGTCGCACGTCTCGGTGAGCTGCACGGCGCGCCCACGGCTCTTGGCCTCGAAGGCGGCGTCCTCGACGACCTCGTGCACGATGGCGACGAGATCGATCGTCTCGCGCACGGCGCTCGCGGTGCCGCTTTCCATCCGCGCCAGCATCAGGAGCTGACCGATGAGCGAGTTGAGACGATCGGCCTCGCGCTCGATGCGGTCGAGCGCGCCCTGGTCGTCTCCCGCGCGCTGTCGCGCGAGGCCGAGCGCGACGTTCAGACGCGCCAGCGGCGAGCGCAGCTCGTGCGAGATGTCGCGCAGCAGCCGGCGCTCCGCGGTGACCAGCGCGTCGAGGCGCCCGGCCATGCGATCGAAGTCGCGGCCGAGCTCCGCGAACTCGTCGGCGCCGCGGCCCATCGTGGATCCCACGCGCACGGCGAGATCGCCGCGGGCCAGCGCGCGCGTGGCGCCGCGCAGGATCGCCAGCGGGCGCGTCACGTACCGGGCCAGGCCATAGCAGGCGGCGGCCGCCGTCAGCATGACGGCGAGCAGTCGCAGGAGCTGGGCGACGGGTCCATCGTGCAGGAGCCGCGTGATACCGACGGGCACCGCCGCGACGAGAACGTAGCGGCGGCCGCCGCTGACCGCCACCGCGCGTGCCTTGACCGCCGCTTGCCCGTCGGCCTCCATCTCCGTCTGACCGGTGTCCAGCGCGCGCGCCGCCACCGCGATCGCGCGGGGCGGGACGACGCGTCCGGCGACGTCGCGGCCGTCGGCATCGAGCAGCCGCGCGTGGACGTGCGTGGTGCGCTCCAGCTGGTCCAGAAACCGCGCGACGCCCGCCGGTCCGTCGCGATCGAGGATCGCCACCGCCTCGCGCGCGCGGCCGCTGAGCACGCTGTCGCTGAAGCGCGCGATGCGCACCTCGACCGGCGTCGTCGTCGCGGTGATCGCGAGCTCGAGCGCCAGCGCAACGAGCACGAGCGACGTCCAGAACCAGAGGAGGATCTTGACGAAGACGCCGCGCACGCTCAGCCTCCGCTCGGCTCGCCGGCGCGCGTATAGAGGTAGCCCACCGCCCGCAGCGTCGTGATCCGCTCACCGCCGTCCGGGCGCGGGCCGAGCTTCTTGCGCATGCGGCTGACGTGGACGTCGATGCTGCGGTCGAAGGGCAGCAGGTTGCGGCCGAGCGCGCCGCGCGCGAGGTCGTCGCGCCGCACGACGGTGCCGGCCGCGCGCATCAGCAGCTCGAGCAGCGCGAACTCCACGGCGGTGAGCTCGACGGCGGCGCCGCCGCGGCGCACGAGGCGCCGGCCGAGGTCGACGACGACGTCGTCCACCGTGAGCCGGTCGGCGCGCTCGCCGGCCACCCGCGTCTCCGGCTGCGTGCGGCGCAGCACCGCGCGGATGCGCGCGACGAGCTCGCGCGGATTGAACGGCTTGGACAGGTAATCGTCCGCGCCGAGCTCGAGCCCCACGATGCGATCGACCTCGTCGCCGCGCGCGGTGAGCATCAGCACCGGGATGTGCGAGCTCGCGCGGATGGAGCGCAGGACGTCGAAGCCGTTCACGCCGGGCAGCATCACGTCGAGCACGACGAGCTGGTGATCGCCGGCGACGGCGCGGTCGATGGCGCGCGTGCCGTCCACCTCGGCCTCGAGCGAGAATCCCTCGCGCGCGAGGTATTCGCCCACGAGCTCGGCCAGCTCGGCGTCGTCGTCCACGAGGAGGACGCGCGTGACCGCGCTCGGGGCGCTGGGCGATCCCACGTGTCCCATTGAACACCCGGAACGCGGGAGCCGCACGTCACGGACGGTTAAGAAGTGTGAAGCGCCCGGCCGGTCAGAACCTCACCGGCAGTGCCTTCAAGCCGCGCAGCGTGAGGCTCTGGCGGTACTCCGGCTGCGCGGTCGCCAGCTCGAGCTTCGGCATGCGGCGCACGAGCGTGCTGATCGCGATCTGTCCCTCGATGCGCGCCAGCGGCGCGCCCAGGCAGAAATGGATGCCCCAGCCGAAGGCGATGTGCCGGTTGTCGGCGCGACCGATGTCGAGCCGATCGGGATCGGGGAACTGCACGGGGTCGCGGTCGGCGGCACCGATGAACGGCATCACCATCTCGCCCTTCGCGATGGTGCGGCCGCCGATGACGATGTCCTCGCTCGGAATGCGCGCCGTCCGCTGCACGGGCCCGTCGAAGCGCAGCAGCTCCTCGATCGCGCCGGCGATGAGTCCCGGATCGCGCTGCAAGCGCTGCAGCTGATCGCGATGGCGCAGCAGCGCGAGCGTGCCGTTGCCGATCAGGTTGACGGTGGTCTCGTGGCCGGCGATCAGCAGCAGGATGCACGTGGCGAGCAGCTCGACCTCGTTGAGCTTGTCGCCGGCCTCCTCGGCGGCGATCAAGCCCGAGAGCAGATCGCCGCGCGGTGCCGCGCGGCGCTGCGCGATGAGGCCGCGGAAGTACTCGGCCAGCGACTGCCGCGCCGCGACGCTGCGGCGCCCCACCTCGGACTCGGGACCGAGCCAGATCAGGTCGAGACCGCGCGCGATGTCGAGGCTCCAGCCCTTGAAGCGCTCGTGGTCCTCGACCGGCACGCCGAGCATCTCGCAGATGACGATGACCGGAATCGGATAGGCGAACTCTTCGATCAGGTCCATCGAGCCGCGCGCGGTCACGCCGTCGAGCAGGCCGTCGACGATCTGCTGGATGCGCGGCCGTAGCCCCTCGACCACGCGCGGGGTGAAGGCCTTGCTGACGAGCCCGCGCAGCCGGGTGTGGTCCGGCGGATCGCGGTCGAGCATCGACAGCCCCATCGCCGGCACGGGCGCGCCGAAGCGTGCGGCCACGAACGAGGCGATCGCTTCCTTGGCCAGGCGCGGATCGCGCAGCGCCGCCACCACGTCGTCGTACCGCGTCAGCACCCAGAACCCGAGCGCGCTATGGTGCACGGGATCGTCGGTACGCAGACGGTGGTACATCGGGTAGGGATCTGCCACGAACTCCGGATCCATCGGGTTGAACTGGATGTCAGCCATCAGCCTGCCCTCCCCTTGCCGCCCCGGTCGGGACACTCTACACGATCGACCCGACGGCGGTATGCTAGGCGCCAGGTCCCAGGAGGCCCCCATGGCGAAGATCAAGCACATCGCGCTGTCCACGCAGGATCCCGACGCGACCGCCAAGTTCTATGTCGACGTGTTCGGGTTGAAGCAGGTCGGCCGCATCGACAATCCCAACACCAGCGGCTACTACCTCACGGACGGCGAGATCAACCTCGCCATCCTCAAGTTCAAGAACGACAAGGTCGCCGGCGTCGAGCGCGGCAAGGACTGGTCGGGCATCCATCACTTCGGCTTCCAGGTCGACGACCTCGACGACACCAGCGAGCGGCTCGCCGCCGCCAACGCGCCGCGCCGCGACGACATCAACGAGGCGCTCGGCGTGGGTGGGCATGCCGAGAGCGGTGCCAAGCGCTACGGCAACGTGGAGGTCAAGTACACCGGCCCCGACGGCGTCACGGTCGACGTATCGGAAACCGGCTGGATCGGCACGCAGAGCTTTCGACCCGAGTAGGCGCGGGGCGGCTCAGCGCGCGATCCCGCGCGTGAGGCGCTCGCGCCTCGCGCGCTGCGCGGCGAGGTAGCCGAGCGGGTTGGCGAGGCGCTCGCGGGTCAGCTGCAGATTCCTGTGCGCCTCGGCATACGTGGGCTCGGCGCGTATCGCCGCCTCGAAGTGCGCGACGGCCTCGTCGAAGCGCCAGACGTTGCCGAGCGCGATGCCCCAGTTGTTCTCGGCGTAGGCGCTATCCGGCCGCAGCCGCACTGCCTCGCGGAAATGCCCGATTGCCTCCTCCGTCCGCCCCTCGGCATCGAGCAGCACGCCGAGCTTGGCGTGGGCGACCGACGACGGGCTCACCGCGACCGCGTGAGTCCACAGCGTTCGTGAGTCGCGCCAGACTCCGCTCTGCCGCCACGTGAGCACGCCGAGAAGGACGATGACCACGAGCGCGGCGGCGCCGGTGGCCCGGGCGGCCATCGGGGACCGTACACCGTGCAGCACGCGGAGCACGGCGGCGCCAGCGAGCAGCGCGAGGACGAGCCCGGCGAAGTACGTGTTGCGATCGGCGACGATGTGCAGGCCGAAGTGCAGCAGGCCGAGGACCGGGAGCAGGAGCACGACGAACGCTGCGCCGGCGGCCGTCACGCCGGGCCAGCGGCGGCGCACACGCACGAGCGCGACCGCGCCCGCGGCCACGATGACGGCGCTCGCCGCGAACCACGGCGTCAGCGTCGCCCCGTCGTACGGCGTCTCGTAGAGCGGCGCGAGCCCCGTCGGCACCAGCGTCTTCCATACATAGAAGACGAGCCCATAGGCCGTCAGCCCGAGCCGCTCGGCGATGCCGACGTCGCGCAGATCGCTCAGTGTGCCGACGGAGCGCTGGGCGACGATGGCGAGTATCGCGGCCGCCGCGCTCAGCAGCGCGAACGGAAGCTTCTCGAGCCACACGTCGCGGCGCAGCCAGCGGCCGGGGCCGAGACGGCCGAGCGGATAGACGTCGAGCAGCAGCAGCACCGCCGGCAGCGTGACCGCCATCGCTTTCGACGCCAGCGCGAGCGCGGCCAGGGCGACCGCCAACCAGTACCAGCGCCGCCGCGCGCCGCTGTCGAGCGCGCGCAGGTAGCACAGCACTGCGAGAAGGAAGAAGACGCCGCAGAGCACGTCGCGCCGCTCGGTGATCCACGCCACGGACTCCACGCGCAACGGGTGCACGGCAAAGATCAGCGCCGCCACGGCGGCGCCGGCGCGCAGGGCGCCCGCCTGGACCGGTCCCACGGCCGCGGCCAGGACGCGGCGCGCGACGAAATACGCGATCACCGCCGCGAGCGCGTGCAGCCCCACGTTGACGGCGTGATAGCCGGCCGGGCGCATGCCCCACAGCACGTAGTCGAGCCCGTGCGTCAGCCAGGTCAGCGGCATGTAGTGGCCGGACATGACCGTGAACATCCAGCGCAGCTGTGCGGGGCCGAGGCCGCGGTAATACGGATTGTGGAGGAAGTACGCGTCGTCGTCCCACAGCACGAAGCCGGCCCGCAGCGCCGGGGAGAAGGCGACGACGACGAGCTGCGCGATGACGACGGCGATCAGCCAGTCGGCGAGCCGATCGTGGGACTCGAGACTGCCAGCGTCGCGCCGGGCGGTGCTGGTCACCCCCTCATCGCATCATGCTTGGCAGCCACAGCGCAAGCCACGGAAACGCCACCAGAATGGCCAGGCGCAGGACGTCGGCCCACATGAACGGCAGCACCCCGCTGAAGATGGTCGCCGTGCTGAGCTCGGGGATGAGCGTTCGCAGGACGAACATGTTCATGCCGACCGGGGGGCTGATGAGGCCGATCTCGACCACGCACACGATGATGATGCCAAACCAGATCGGATCGAAGCCCAGGTGCACGATGACCGGGAAGAAGACCGGGATCGTGAGCAGGATCATCGACAGCTCTTCCATGGCCGTGCCGAGCACCACGTAGACGGCGCAGATCGCGGCCACGACGACGGTGGGCCGCACGTTGAAGTGCGTGACCCACGCCTTGAGATCCGCCGGCATGGTGGTGATGTTCACGAACTCGGCGAAGATGAGCGCGCCGATCAGGATCATGAACAGCATGGATGTCGTGCGCGCGCTCTCCAGCAGCGCGGCGTAGAGGGTGCGCCACGTCAGCGCGCGGCGCCAGAGCGCGAAGATCATCGCGCCGAACGCGCCCATGGCCGCCCCCTCGGTGGCCGTGAAGAGCCCACCGTAGATGCCGCCCATCACGAACAAGAACAGCGCGCCGACGGCCCACACCTCCTTCAGCGCGCGCAGGCGCTCATGCCAGCTCGAGCGCTCGCCGCGCGGGCCGGAGGCGGGGTCGCGCCAGGTCATGTACTGCACGGCGCCGCAAAGCAGAATGGCGCCGACGATCCCGGGCACGATGCCGGCCGCGAAGAGCTTGCCGATGTTGGTCTCGGTGAAAATGCCGTAGATGACCATGATCGTGGAGGGCGGGATCATGATGCCGAGCGTGCCGCCGCCCGCGACGACGCCGGCGGCGAGGCGGTCGGAGTAACCGAACTTCTTCATCGACGGATACGCGACCTTGGCGAACGTCGCGGCGGTGGCGATCGACGAGCCGCAGATACCGCCGAAGCCCGCCGAGGCCCACACCGTCGCCATCGCCAGCCCGCCGCGCAGGTGGCCGATGAACGCGTACGCGGCGCGGAACAGCTCCTGCGACATGCCGGCACGGGTGACGAAGTTGCCCATCAGGATGAACAGCGGCACCACGGACAGCGTGTAGTTGCGGCCCGTCTCGTAGAGCTTGGTCTGCGTCATCGCGAAGGCCACCGTCCAGTTCCAGTCGCGCATGTACGCGTAGCCGGCGATGCCGACGATGCCCATCGCGAACGCGATGGGCACGCGCAGCGCGCAGAGCAGCATCATGATGCCGAGACCGACGAGTCCTTCGATCACCGGCGCGCCACGGCCTTGCGGAGGTGGATGAGACCGGCGAGCGCGAGCGTGAGGACCATGAAGTACACGAACGGGCCGTACAGGATGCGCAGGACGTCGGTGGCGTCGCGATAGGCCCAGATACGGTCGGCCTTGATCCACATGAGCCACGCCATCAGGAACATGAAGGCCGCGCTCGCCGCCTCGACGGCGCGCCGCAGCCACCGCCGCGCCCGGGCGCCGGTGACGCGATCGATGAAGTCCATGACCGCGTGCTCCTGGGAGAACGACACCAGCGGCAGTCCGGCGAAGATCAGCACGACCAGCATCAGCTCGGTGACCTCGAAGGCGCCGCGCACCGGCCGGCTGAAGACGTAGCGCGCGACCACGTCGACCACCGTCAGCAGCATCATCGCCAGGAGGATTGCGGAGGCGGCGATGCCGAGCAGCGCATCGGCGCGCGGCTTGTCCGGCGGCTGGGCGGCGACGGGCGGCCCGGCTAGAGCCACGGGAGAACGGTCTGCGCGAACAGCAGGGTCCCGTCGGGCCGCGGCGCATCGGCGAAGTTGACCGTCAGGCGCTGCGCGCCCTGACGCACGATACGCTGCAGCGTCTCCGTCACCTGCGCGGGCGTGCCGGCGAGCCGGATGTCGCTCATCGGCCGAACGCCCGGCGCGGTCTTGAGTCGCTCGACCTCCCGCTCGGTCTCGGCGATCAGGATGCCGACGCGAACGACCTGCACGATCGAGTCGTAGTCGCGTCCGACCTCCTTGCAGTGCGCCCTGAGGACCGCCTGCTTGTGCGCGTAGAGGTCGTGCTCGGTGAAGCCGTAATTCCACCAGTCGGCGTGCCGGGCGACTGCGCGCAGCAGATGCTTCTCGCCGTGGCCGCCGACCATGATCGGCGGAATCGGCACCGGGGGCGGCTCACAGTGGGC
>Ga0066697_10001293_pt1 | contig 10222 bp, 11 predicted proteins | sample GraSoiAngelo_146_FD_66451 | JGI IMG/M metagenome (GOLD analysis project Ga0066697, IMG submission 66451) | Grasslands soil microbial communities from the Angelo Coastal Reserve, California, USA - 14_1009_05_30cm | ecosystem: Environmental > Terrestrial > Soil > Grasslands | place: USA...
CGTCAAGGCGCGGATCGACCATAAGGAGGGGGAGACGAAGCTGATCGCCCTCGAGGTCTCGTCGTTCGAGGCGACGCCGGAGCGGCGCGAGGTTTTGCTTCGGATCGACGCGTTGCGCGCCAAGGCAGGGCTGATCCGCGAGTTGGCCGCGCTCGTGCGCGAGTACCCGGGCGAGGCGCCTGTCGTTGTCGCGCTGGAGACCTCGGCCGGGCCGAAGACGCTGCAGCTCGGCAACGAGTACCGGGTGCAGCCGGTGCCGGACTTCTTCGCCGAGGCCAAGGCCTTGCTCGGCGAGGCCGCGGTCGTCTAGCACTTTGCGTCGGTTTTATCGGCGAGACCATTGATCGGCCCCAACGGCAGGCGTTAGAGTCGCCGCGTCCCTGCGACAAGGAGGTGCGATGGCGACTGGCAACAAGGAGATCGTGCGGCGGGCGCTGGAGGACAGTTGGCAGGATCCCGGCGTGTTCGACGAGTTGATCAGCAGCGACTACGTCGGGTACGACCCGGCTCTTCCCGAGCCGATCCGCGGGCCGCAGGGCGCGAAGGACAACTTCAAGCAGTACAGCGACGCGTTCGAGGGCGCGCACATCACGGTGAAGGATCAGATCGCCGAGGGCGACGCGGTGGCGACTCGCTGGGAGGGCCGCGGTCGACACACCGGCGAGCTCATGGGCATCCCGCCCACGGGCAAGGAGATCGTCGTGGAAGGGCTGAACCTCACGCGTCTGCGGGACGGCAAGATCGTCGAGGAATGGAGCAACTGGGACACGATCGGGATGCTCCAGCAGATCGGCGCCATTCCCAGCGCGACAGCGGCTCAGACGCGCTGATCAGGCGGTTTCCGGTGTTTCGAGAGGGCGGCCGCGTGGCCGCCCTCTCACTTTCGAGGGATGCGCAGGGGCGCTTGCGTCCGATGCGACAAGCACTCTCTTCCCATGGGCATCCGGTTTCCACAACCCCGGTACATGCCCTGTTCGGAGTGCGGCGCCGCGGTCGAGCGCGCGAACACGGATGAGCACGTCTGCGACCGCGCGCAGCTGGTCGAGTACCAGATGTTTCAGCTGCGCGACGAAGTGGCAGCCGTGGAGGGCGAGTTCGGCGCCTATCTCGATTCGCCGAGCGGCCGTTTCGAGCTCTGGTGGGCGGAACGCGAGCGCCGAAGCGCCGGCGACGACTAGCCGAGCAGCCCTTTCTCGCGGAGCTCCGCGAGCGCCTGCTCCGACTTCCCCAGGCCGTCGAGGCCGATGCCGCGAAGAACCTCTGGCGCCTTCGAGAATTGGACGTCGCGATAGTCGACGACCTGGACGTGGTTCCCCCAGGGGTCGAGGAAATCGAGGCCACGACCCGGCTGGACGGCCACGCCCGCGGCCTCGAGCGCCCGGCGCGTCGCCTCCTTGTCGTCGACGACGAGGCCGAAGTGGCGGCTCCGGTCCGGCGGCTGCGTGCGTCCTTCCGAGAGGGCGATGAACTGGTCGCCGATGTCGATGAAGGCCATGCGCGGCGAGCGACCGCGCAGCTCGAGGTCGAAGATCCGCCCGTAGAACTCGAGTGCGTCGTCGACGCTCTCGACCTCGAGCGCGACGTGATTGATGCCGACAAGGCGCGGCATCCAGCGAGCGTAGCCAGCCGGGCCGGGCTGCGGAGGCGCTGGTTGAATCCGACCGTGGCGATCACGGGCGTTCGGGGCTGCCGGAGCCGCCCTAGACTTCCAGAATGCTCGGAGTGCGCGCTGTCCGGTGGGTGCCGTTCCTGAACCGCTACGCCGAGATGGCGCCGGCGTGTTGCAATGCGTGCCGGACCTGCGCCACGACGAACGCCCTTAATCTCGCTGCGTTGATCGGCGGAGTCGCCGCCGCCCCGTTCGTCCGGACGGTTCGCGTCGTCCGGCGGCGCTTCGTCTAGGTTCGGTCGAGACCGAGACGTCGGAGGTGAAGGTATGTACGCACGCGTCGCGTTCTTCGAGGACCACGATCCGGCGCAGATCGACGAGTTGATTCGCCGCCTCGACGAGCGCTCCGGTCGGCACGCGGAGGTGCTGCCGGAATCCAAAGCTTTCCTCACGTTCGTGAATCGGGAGGCGGGCAAGAGCATCGGGATCACGTTCTTCGAGACGCTCGAGGCGATCGAGGCCGCGGAGCCCGCTCTGGCGAGCTTTCCGAAGGCGTATCCGGATTCGCTGAAGGGGCGGCGGGTGGCGGTCGAGGTCTACGAGGTCGGGGTAGCCGACCGGCCGGGCGCGATCGCGGCAGCGCCGCCGGGTCGGGGTTCGTGACCTTTGCGCCCACCCAAAAGGGGTGGGGGTTTGCGTTGGACCCGCCTCGACGCTAGCGAGAAAAGGCGTACGGATGAGCGCCGTGTGCGCGCCGATTCTGTGACGCCTTCGCCGCGCCGGCGACCCAGACCGCGACATGTCGAGGCGGCCGTTCGACTGCAACGGGGTCGCCGCACGTGGCTTGGAGCCGCCACGACGGTGGAGTAGGCTCGCCGCGTCAACGAAGGAGAAGGGAGAGACCCGATGGCGACCACGAGCAAGGCCGCAAGCCGCTCGTTCGACCAGCCCGACGAACAGGCCGAGAAAGGCGGCGTCAAGATTGACGTTGTCTACCTCGGCGACGTGAAGGTGAAACACGCCAGCTATCCGCCTGGCTGGAAGTTCTCGGAGAAGATGGGGGCGGACCGCTGTGGCGACACACACGTCGGCTACATGATCGAGGGGTCGATGCGCGTCAGGCTGGACGACGGAACGGAGCTCGCCACGAACGCGGGCGACGTCTTCATGGTTCCGGCCGGTCACGACGCATGGACCGACGAAGGCTGCAAGCTCGTCCAGTTCGACGAGTTCGACTCCGCTGCACGTCGCTTCGGGCTCTAGCCGGTTCGGTCGAAATGGCCGATTGGAATGTCGCGGGCACATATCTCGAGTTCTGCAGTTGCGAACCCGGCTGCGCCTGCAACTTCAAAGGCATCCCGAACTCCCCGGAAGGGAACTGTCAGGCCCTCCTCGCCCACCGAATCGACGACGGCACTTTCGACGGGCTCGATCTCTCCGGATCGAAGGTCGTCTGGGCGCTCTGGTGGCCGGGCGCCATCCATGACGGCGGCGGCCGCGGGCACGCCTACGTCGATTCCGAGTCCGACGAGCAGTACGACGCGCTCAGCCGGATCTGGCGAGGCGAAGAGGGCTACTCGCTCTTCGAGATCTTCAACTCGACTTTTTCCGAGCCCAGTGCCGTCGACCGCGCCGCGATCGACCTCAAGGTCGACGGTAAGAGCTCGAGCATCTCGATCGACGGGATCGCCGACGCGGTGATGACGGCGTTGCGGAGCCCGGTGAGCGGCGAGGAGAACAAGGTTCGGATCGTCAAAGAGGGCGGTTTCATCTGGTCCGACGGCCAGATCGCCACGAACGAGCGGATCAAGGTGAACGCGCCGGAGGTCAGTTTCGACCTTGCGGGGAGGCACTCGGTCTTCGCGCCCTTCGAGTACGCGAGCTAGCGAGCGCGAAGTAGCCCTCTATCTCCGCCAGCTCGAGGCCACTGACGCGGAGGCGCTGCTCGAGGTCTTGGTGCGCGACCGCGCATTTCTGGATCGGTGGGAACCGACGCGGCGGGACACGTTCTTCACCCTGGAGGTGCAGCAGCGCGGCCTCGCCAAGCGGCGCGAGGCCGAGGATCTTGTCGATTTCGGGATCCTTCTCGACGCCGGCGACGAGCTCGTGGGGCGGATCCAGCTAACGGGGATCTCGCGCGCCCCGTTCGAAAACGCGCACGTCGGCTTCTTTGTCTCCGAGCGGCACAACGGGCGCGGCTACGCGACCGAAGCGGTGCGGCAGGCGGTGGATGCAGCTTTCGGCGAACTGGCGCTCCACCGCGTGCAGGCAGCGGTGATCCCGCGGAACGTCGCCTCGATCCGCGTGCTCGAGAAGGCGGCCTTTCGCGAGGAGGGACTTGCGCTGCGCTACCTGCAGATCGCCGGCGTCTGGGAGGACCACAAGCTGTACGCGGTCACCGCCGAGGAGTGGCCGCCCAAAGCAGAGGCCGGTCCGCAGTGAGGGCCGTTCTGCCCGCGCCGACGTTTCGAGGGGTCTCGCCGGAGGAGTAGCGCCGTTCAAATATCCGAACTAAAAAGCCTCGTCGGGAAAGGCGAAACGGCCCCGCAGAAGCGGGGCCGTTTCGCTGCACGAGCTACCGAGACGCTAGGGCGTCGCGATCTTCCAGAGACCGCGGCCGTGCGTCGCGGCGATGATGTATGAGCCGTCCGGACTCAGCTGCAGGTCGTTAACGGACACGTTCGGCAGCGTGCCGTAACGCGACCACGTCGTCGTGGCGCCCTGGCCGGCCGACGCGACGAAGACACCGATGTCGCTGGCCTCGACGAGCTTGCCGCTCGCGGTCAGGACGATGTCGTCGCCGGGTGCGTCGGGCAGGTTGCCGCTGATGTCGGTCCAGGTTGTGCCGCCGTCGGTCGTCTCGAAGACGTGGCCCTCACCGGCGGAGAACGAGTTTGTCCACCGACGTGAGAAGCCGTTGAAGACGACGTACACGTGAGCGGGGTTCGCCGGATCGACCGTGACCGCCTGGATGAAGCGGTTCGGGAACGACGCCGGCAGGCTCAGCTGGTGCCACGTCCCGCCGTAGTTGGTGTCGATGCCGCGGGCGAAGCCGGCGGCGTTGCACGGGCCGCACCACGCGACGTACGTGGAGCCGTTGACGCCGATCGCCGTGATCGAGTGGCCTGCACCCGTGTCATGGACGATCTTCCAATCACACGCTGTTGCGCTGCAGGTCGTGTTCCAACCCTTGCCCTGGTTGTCCCAGACGAACTCGCCGCCCGCGACCCAGTGGGCCGGGTTCGCGGCGTCCGGCTCGAACGGCGCGATGAAGCGCGCATTCGGGTCGCACGGGCTCGGCGTGTACGTGAAGGCAAAACACGACGGACTGATCTCGCGGTACGCGGGATCCCCGGCTCCCGTTGACTTACCGCCGTTCGTCGTCAGCGCCATATCGAGGTCGACGTACTCGTTGACGGCGTGGTCGCCGTTCGTGTGGTCGACGATGTTGTCGCCGCCGTCGCCGCCGAACGGAGAGACCATCTCGGTCGCTCCAGGGCTCAGCAGCGAGACGCCGTTGTCCTGCAGGCCGCCCCAGATCGCGTCGCCACCCGCAACGGGGCCGGCATCCGCGTAGTAGTACTGGAGGGTGTCGAGGCCGACGTTCAGCGAGTCGAAGCTCGCCGTGCCGGCGTCCACGCCGCGGCTGTAGACGCCGCCGTCGTTGCCGACGTAGACCTTCCCGTTCCCGAAGGCGACCGCGTGCTGGTCAGGATGCGTCGTCGCCGGGCAGTTGTCGAGACCTGCGGCCGAGCACGGCAGTCCGAAGTTCCAGTACGGGCCTGCGGCTCTCCAGGTCGCGCCGCCGTTGAAGCTCTCGAACACTTCCTCGAGGCCGAGGAAGATGTGATTCGCGTTCGCAGGGTCGACGCCGAGGAACTGGTTGTACCAGGCCTGGACACCGGGGTGGTAGCCGTGCGAGGTGTTCCCGAGCGCCGAGCCGGTGTTGTTCTGCAGGTTCCGCCACTCGGCGACCTTCGTCCACGAACCGCCGATGCCGGTATCGGACTTGTAGATTCCCTGCAGGATCGTCCCGCCCTGGTCGGTGCGGGCATGGTTGAACATTCCGGCCGACTGGACGAGCGCGTAGACGTTCGAGCCGTTCGCCGAGTAGGCGATCGTCGTCCGGCCCATGTCTCCCTCGTTCAGGGCGCCGGTGACAGTGACCGGGCTGAAGTGCGCGCCGCCGTCGGTCGACTCGTAGATGCCGTTGCAGTTCGAGCCGGCCCGCCAGCCGATGACCGCATCGACGACGTTGCCGCCCGTGTTCGGCTTGACCGCCACGTCCGAGACGAAGGCGTGGTTCGAAACGCCGCCCGCTTGCGCACAGGCGCTCGGCAGCGGGGCTAGGCCCTCCTTCAGGACCGGAGTCCACGGTGCTGCGAACGTCGCCGGGCTGGCTGAGTGCCGGTAGAGGCCCTGACTCGTCGCCGCCAGGATCGCTCCGTTCGCGTCGACGAGGCGGCCGATCGTGTGGTTGTCCAGCTCGTTTCCGCCGACGCGCGAGAAGGTTGCGCCGCCGTCACCCGAGTAGAGAACGCCGATGCCGGCGTACGAATCGCTGTTCGCGTTCGCCTCGCCGGTGCCGACCCAGAGGCCGTGACTTGGATCGATCGCGAGAGCGCCGACGGAAAGCGTGGGCGCGTCGTCGGTCAGAGGCGTCCATGTGGTTCCGGAGCGCTTCCAGACGCCGCCGTCGGCTGCGCCTGCGTAGAGCGTGCTGCCGTCGACGGCGAGCGCGGTCATCCGTCCGCCGACGTCGCCTGCGCCGCCGCCGGAGTTCGACCAGACCGGATCGCGGTAGCCGTGCGCGTCGCTGTCGTAGGGCTTGTTCGTAATCTCGTCCCAGCTGCCGCCCACGAGCGGCAGGTTCTTCGCCGCGAGGTAGGCACCGCTGAACGCGCCTGCGTCGACCACGTCGGCCGGTGCGGTGCGCGCCTCGGCGTACTGGTCGGCCTGCTCGAGCACGTCGAAGGTGCCTTCGCCGGCGTCCTTCAGCACCCGCTCGGACGATTTTCCGTTGGAGGTCGTCGAGCCCGCGAGCACCGGTGTGACCGCGAACACGAGACCGAGCGCGGCGAGCAGCCAGAAAAGGCCGGCACGCGAGCGCCAGTGCGGATTCTTCACGTCTATCCTCCCATCCCTCGACTCATATCTGGGCGACGCAACGGCGCCGCGGCGGACGACGGTAGCACGAAATCGGCTGGTCTATATGAGAACTGCTACCAGCTGCGTTCGGCCTTGGGCGGATCTGGACTTCGGTCTGGCTCGAACCCCCCGGAAAGGGGACAACCGAAACGCGCTGACCACCGAATCTTTAGACATGACTGCGGCGGAAACCAGGCTCGCCCTGGACACTGAGCTCGACCGGATCGAGCAGTGGCGTGCGGAAGAGCTAGAGCGTGCAGGTTACCCGGTTGATGAGGCCGCCAGGCTGGCCGGCCGACACGATGTCGACCTCCATCAGGCGATCGATCTGATCCGACAAGGCTGCCCGGTTCCGGTGGCCGTCGAAATCTTGCTCTAGGCAGGCTTTCGGCCCGACCGGCAGAATGTCGCGCCGGTGACCCTGCTGCTCGCCTCGATCTCGTCGCCGCACACCGGCGTCTTCCACATCTTCGGCCGGCCGATCCACATGTACGGCCTGATGCTGCTGCTCGCGATCGTCGCCTGCATCTGGCTGACGTGGGTGCGCTGGAAGCGGCTCGGCGGCGACCCCGACCTGGTGCTGCGGGTGGCGGTCTGGGGCGTCGCAGCCGGCATCGTCGGGGCCCGCGCTTACCACGACATCACGAGCTGGAACCAGGTGCCCGACCACTGGTGGGGCCCGTTCGCGGTCTGGCAAGGCGGCCTCGGCGTCTGGGGCGGGATCTTCCTCGGCTGCGTGGTCGGTGCCTGGATCGTCCACCGCGCCGGCGCCGGCGTCTTCCTGTTCATGGACGCCGTCGCACCGGGGCTCTTGCTCGCGCAAGGGATCGGCCGGTGGGGCAACTACTGGAATCAGGAGCTCTACGGCAAACCGACGAGCCTGCCCTGGGGGCTGAAGATCGACATTGAGCACGAAGGCGATATTCCGCTCAAGTACCAGGGCGCGAGCGCCTACCACCCGACCTTCCTCTACGAGTTCGTCTACGACACGATCGGCGCGGGGCTGCTGATCTTCATCGGTTGGCGGTTCCGGATCCGGCCGCCGGCGCTGTTCGCGTTGTACGTCTCCTACTACTGCTTCGGGCGGTTCTTCGAGGAGCTCTTGCGGATCGATCCCGCGCACCACTTCCTCGGGCTGCGGATCAACGCGTTGGTCTCGATCGTGCTCTTCGTCCTCTCGACCGGGTTCTTCATCTGGTGGCAGTTCATCCGGCGCGAATCGGAGCCCGGCGACGTCGGGCGGCGCCGGGTCGAGCCGACCGGGCCCGCGATGGCAGTGCCCAAGGGTCGCGTCCGGTAGCGCCGCTAGTTTCCCGGCCGTGATCGTGCGCGAGCTCGAGCTGGACCTCGACGCCTTCGAGGGGCCGTTCGACCTGCTGCTGACGCTCGTGCTCCGCGAGGAGCTCGAGCTCGCCGAGGTCGACGTCGTCGAGATCGTGTTGTCGTTCTGCTCGCGGCTGGAGGAGCGCGGCCGGCTAGATCTGGACGCCTGCGGCGAGTTCCTCGTCTTGGTCGCGGCGCTGCTGGAGCTGAAGGCGCGGGGGCTCTTCCCGGAGGAGGAGCTCGAGCTCTCGGAGCTGGAGCCTGAAGAGGCCGCCGAGGAGCTGGCGCGGCGGCTCGCCGACTACCGACGGATGAAGGAGGCCGCGGCCTGGCTGAGTGAACGCCTGGAGGGAGAATCGGAGCGGTTCTTCCGGCTCGGGCCCGCGCCGCTCGCGCCGCGGATCGAGCGGCAGCTTGCGCCGCAGGACCCGGAGCGGCTCGGAGCGGCGCTGCGGATGCTGGCGGCGGAGCCGCCGTCGGTCTCGTTGGGGCACATGGCGCTGCGCTTTCCGCCCGTCTCGCAATTCCTGGAGCGGTTTCGAGCTGTGCTGCGCCGCCGCCGCCGGTTCGACTTCGCGTCCGAGGTCGCTGGGTTGTCGCGCATCGAGGCGGCAGTGGCCTTTCTGGCGATGCTTGAGCTGCGGAAGGCCGGCGAGGTCTCGCTGGAACAGGCGTCCTCGTTTGCTCCGATCAGGGTTACGCGCGCCGGCGTCGAAGCAAGAGAGCAGGAATGGATCGCCCGCTCCGCCTGATCAGCGCCAACCCGGTCGACCGCCTCGCGCGTATCGTCGAAGGACTGTTGGTCGTCGCCTCCCAGCCGCTCTCGGTCGAGGATTTGGCCGTGGCCGCAGACGACGACGCGGAGCGGATCGAGACCGCCCTGCGCTTGCTCGCCGATCGCTACGGCGAAGGCCGGAGCGGGATCGTGCTCGAGCGGGTCGCGGGCGGCTGGGCTTTCCGCGCGTCCCGGGAGGCAGCCGAGGCATGCGCCCGGCTGTTCGAGCGGCCGGTCGAGCGTGGACTTTCGGCCGCAGCGGTGGAGACGCTTGCGATCGTCGCCTACCTGGGGCCGTGCACGCGGCCCGACATCGCGCGGATTCGCGGGGTTGCCGCGGACTCGGTCGTCGCCGGCCTGGTCGAGCGTGGTTTGATTGCGGAGGCGGGTCGAGACGTCGAGGCGGCCGGCGCGATCCGCTACAAGACGACGCCTTTGTTCGAGCGCGTCTTCGGGCTCGAGTCCCTCGCGGCACTGCCGCGGCTCGAGGATCTCGGCGGCGAAACAGACGAGATCCGCGAGCGGCTCGAGGCAGTCGCCGAAAAGCGTCCGGCCTAGGCCATCAGCGAGGCGGCGGCGGACAGCACCTCGTCGACCAGCACGTCGAGGTCGCCCGAGGACGTGCGGTGATTCGTGAGGCACGCGCGCAGTGCGAAGCTGCCGTTGATGCTGGCGTTGGAGATGTAGACGCGGCCCCGCCTGTTCAGCGTGGTGAGGATCGAACGGTTGAGCTCGTCGACGTTCACCCCGCGATCCCCGCGTGCGCGGAAGCACACAACCGAAAGCTCGACCGGTGCCAGCAGCTCGAGCTCCGCGTGTTCCTGAATCTTCCGCGCGAGCTGCTGGGCCAGCTCGAGGTCTTCCACGATCGACGCGCGATACGCGCCCATCCCGTGGTAGAGCAGCGACAGCCACGCTTTCAACGCTCGGAAGCGGCGTGAAAGCTCGAGCGATTCCTCGAAGAAGGCGAACGCTTCGAGCGGATCGTCGGCAAACGCGGTCACGTAGTCGTCGGTGTAGCTGAACGTACGACGGGCGAGATCGCGATCGCGGAAGAGCAGCAGGCCGCAGTCGACCGGCTGATAGAGCCACTTGTGCAGGTCGAAGGAGATCGTCTCGGCGACGCCGAGGAGGCCGATTCGTGCGGGATCAGCGAGAGCGGCGAGTCCGCCGTAGGCACCGTCCACGTGGAGGTGCAGCTCGTGCTCACGCGCGATCGAGGCGATCTCGCCCAGCGGGTCGATTGCGCCGGTGTTCACGGTTCCGGCACTAGCGACGACAGCGATCGGCTGCTTTCCGGCCCGCAAGTCCTCGGCGATCGCTTCCCTGAGCAGATCCGCCCGCAGCTTGCAGCGATCGTCGACACT
>Ga0066697_10001315_pt1 | contig 10180 bp, 10 predicted proteins | sample GraSoiAngelo_146_FD_66451 | JGI IMG/M metagenome (GOLD analysis project Ga0066697, IMG submission 66451) | Grasslands soil microbial communities from the Angelo Coastal Reserve, California, USA - 14_1009_05_30cm | ecosystem: Environmental > Terrestrial > Soil > Grasslands | place: USA...
CAAAGATTGCCGAGGAAACGGAAGCTGTAAAGATGGCCAGCCTGTTATGAAGTGTATTTGTTGCGTAGCGCTTCTCGTGTTCGCTGCTTTCTCGCTGCTTGGAGCACAGCATTGTGAGTCGTTCCGCGACTCACGCGGGCGTAGCTCAATCGACTTCGCCCCGCTGCGGTTATAACGATGTGTGCTCACGCGATTTTCAATTGTGCGTGATGCTCACGCTAGGCTATCCACTAAGTGTCCAAACAATCGCGTATTTCGTTACAAACGCAGAATGGCAAAATATAAGGAGGGGAAGCACAAAGGATTCAGCCGCTATCTGATCGCTCAGCGCGCAGTCCGAACCTTGTCGAGCGAAAAGTTCGCGGATTTCAAGCATACGCCCGCTCGCAGCAAGGCACTGTTGCGGATCACTCCGAATCGCCGAGTCTCTTTGAACTTAAATGGCGCGTCCCACTCGGAGTGGTTGAAGAAAGTGCAGACTCAATATCCTATGGAACTGTTCTCAAGTTAGAGCATAAGAATCAAAGCGAACCTGGTTCAGACCTGCTGGCCGCGATTAACATCGCGCTTCAGGTTAAAGATGAAAGCTTGTCGCTCTACGTGTTTGATGTTGTGAAAGACTTGAGGGATGTCGCCAAAACCAAAGCACTCGCTAAGCATTGACTGCAGTGCATCAGAAACCAGAACGCGTGATCCCTATGTCCCCTGATGAGATATGCGCAAAGTGAATCTCAAAGAGATCCCGGAGCAGGAGCGAAAGTCGCCAAAGGGAAAGTTTGGCCGGGCATCGAAGAATATCTCGATTGCACTCGGGCGTGAACCGGAGTCGCTGGATCTGGCAAAGCGGCATCCATTCGATCTTGCGCTGGTGCGGATTCCGAGAGGTAAATCGCTTTGTCCGTATCATGCACACGCGGCTGAGTCGGAGCTTTACCTCGTTGTCTCCGGTCGTGGAAGCGTTCGTGACAAAGATGGATCGACAATCGTGACTGCAGGCGATGCGTTTTTCTTCCAACCAGGGGAAGCACACCAGCTCATCAACGCAGGCGATGAAGATTTTGTTTATTACGTGATCGCTGATAATCCGCGCAGCGGCGGGGCAACCGGTGATTCCTGTTACTATCCCGACAGCGGCAAATGGGCAGTCGTCAACGAGAGATTTGAAGAAGTGATCGTGAAGGGGAATGAAACTGATTATTTCGATGGCGAAGAGTAACTTTTGTTTCTATACAGGCAGCCGTGTCGGCTGCGCCCCGGAGACTACGGGCGACACGCCCGCCGCTACAGCGAATCCGAAATGCGTAAAGTAAACATCAAAGACATCAAAGAAGAGTCATGGCAATCGCCACGTGGAAAATATGCTGTCTCGTTCAAGGGAATCTCTGAAGCGCTCGGACGCGATCCGAACTCTCTCGATTTGTCCAAACGTCACCCATTCGATCTGGAATGGAATCGCGTGCCGCCTGGCAAGCATAATTTCCCGTACCACGCGCACTCCGCGCAATGGGAGCTTTACTTGGTCTTTTCCGGCAAAGGAAGCGTTCGTCACAAAGATGGCACGACTGAGGTTGTGCCTGGCGACGCGTTCATTTTCGGGCCTGACGAACCACATCAACTGAGCAACTCTAGCCAGGAAGACTTCATCTATTATGTGATCGCGGATAATCCGATCGGCGAATCGGCTTACTACCCGGACAGCGGGAAGTGGAAAGTGAACAAGTCATCAGCTGCGGATCGCGTCGTCGTAAAGCGTAAGGAAACTGATTATTTCGACGGCGAAGAATAGAAGGAATCATGAACCCGAACAAAGCTGCGCAGGAGTTTCCGTACAAAACTTGCCTCAACATTCTGTGCGGGCCGCTTGAATTAATCGATGTGCAGAAATTGACCGATGCCTGCACGGACAAGTGGTACAACCAGACGCTTTGCAAGGTAAACGATTCTGTCGTTAGGCTGGCGGTGATTCAGGGCGAATATCACTGGCACGAACACAAAGACATCGATGAATTCTTTTTCGTTCTCGACGGACATTTCCTGATCGATCTCGAAGATCGCGTAGTCGATCTCGCGCCGAAGCAGGGCTTCGTCGTGACCAAAGGTGTGCGCCATCGCACACGCGCGCCTGAACGAACGGTGATTTTGATGGTCGAGCGCGCCGACATTGTTCCGACCGGTGACTAAACGCGCCGAGAGGCAGGTGAAAATAATTTCCGGCGGACAAACAGGCGTGGATCGCGCAGCTCTCGACGTTGCACTGAAAAATGGAATCGACTGTGGTGGGTGGTGTCCGGCTGGGCGCCTCGATGAAGTTGGCCGAATTCCGGATCGCTATCCGGTCAGGGAATTGGAACATGGCGGATTCACTGAGCGCACGTTACAAAACGTAAAAGACTCCGATGGAACCGTCATTATTTACTCCGCCAAATTGAGCGGTGGCACTGAACAAACGGTTCGCTTCTGCGTTGAACAACAGCAGCCGCATCAATTGATCGACGCGTCAAAGATTTCCGCCGAAAAATCTGCGAGGTCGATTGCCGACCTTGTCCGCAAGCACAAGATCGACATGCTCAATGTGGCCGGCCCGCGCCAAAGCGAATGGCCGGAGGGATATGATTATGCATTTCGCGCGCTCGTGACCTTCCTGACGAACTTGTAGGGCGTTTGTGTCAAATGCCGAACTAGAGGCAGCGCTTGGCGCAAGCGCCTCCACAACTTCACTCGTAGCGCAGCGCTTTAACCGGATCGAGGCGTGCCGCAAAGTAAGCGGGAATCAAAGCGGCCAGTGAGCAGATAAAAAATGCGCTGATGCAGATGATGGCAACATCTCTCGGGATAACTTCCGCTGGGATCGCCGAAAACTGATAGACCTCGCGCGGAAAAATCTCGATGTGCAGTGTCGATGCAAGCCAATGGCTGAATTGGTTGCGGTAGCGGATCAACGTCATCCCGAGCGCAAGCCCCGTAAGAGTGCCGAAGAGGCCGACGACTGTTCCCTGGCCAAGAAAGACCCAGATGATTTGCGCAATGTTGGCGCCGAGCGCTTTCATGATTCCGATCTCGCGCCGCTTTTGCACTGTCACTGTGATCAGCGTGCTCATGATTCCGAATGCCGCGACGACCACGATGAAGAACAAGAGGAAAAACATCACCGTGCGCTCGAGCCGCACCGCTTCGAAAAACTGATGATTCATGTCGATCCAGGTCTGCGCGTATTCGGGAGGCTCGAGAAATTGTTGGATCCCTTGTTTTACCCGCTCGGCATTGTACGGATTGTCTGTCCTTACTGTAATGCCGTGCAACGCGTCACCCAGGCCGTATAACTCTTGGCCGACGTAAATCGGCACGAGAAGAAATTCAGAGTCGTGCAGATAGTGACCGGTTTCAAAAATACCGGTAACCGTCAGTTCCTTCGGCAGGATCACATCGCGCAACTCGTCCACTGCTTTTTTTCCCTCGCCTTTCGCGTTCTCGAGTTTTTTGATGGAATCGAGAATCTGGCCGAGATTGCCCGGCGAATAGACCGTCAGTTTGTCACCGACGTGAATCTGCAATTTACGCGCGAGCTCAACGCCAAGTACGGTCGAGTCGCCTTCCAGATCGAGCTTGCCGTATTTGATGAACTTTGTCAGGGGAATGACCCTTTCTTCCTGCGCGGGATCAACGCCGCGAATCAGCGGAGCGAGCCGCCGGTTTTGAAATTCCACGATCACCGGCCCCTGGATGTAGGGAGCCGTCGCGACGACGCCCTCCGTATTGTCGATTTTCGCTTTGAGCGTTCGCCAGTCGCGCAAGACGTCTTCTGTGCTCACGAGAATGTGCGCATCGAAATCGATCACTTTCTGGCGCAGCTCGCGGTCGAACCCGGTCATGACCGAAATCACGAGAATCAGCACCGTCACGCCGAGCATCACACCGAGCACAGAAATCAATGTGATGATGGAGAGAAATGTCCGCTTCGGTTTCAAGTACCGTAGCGCCAGAAAAAGACTAAACGGCAGTTTCAATTCGGCGACAACCTGAGCGCGATTCAATCCTTTTTCCAGAAGGAATAGGTGTAGCGGCGGTCTCTGACCGTCGCTTGCCTTCGATGAGGATGAGCAATGCCCGATGGGCGTGTCGTTAGAAAACAAGTGCGACAGTCAGCGACTGCCGCTACAAAATCAGCTCTTCAGCGCGTGGGCTTTTAGTTCTTCCAGCGTGACGAACTCGAGCGCGGAGGAATGAGTCGCTTCAAGATCGACGGGGGCTGCGCGATTGTGGTCGAGCGCTGCCTTCCAGCGCGTGACGCACACACACCATTTGTCGCCCGGGTTCAGCCCGGGAAATCCCCATTCCGGGCGTGGCGTGACCAGATCGTTCCCGTCGAGCACGGAAAAATCGAGAAATTCCTCAGTGACTTTTACGCAAACCGTGTGCAGCCCAACATCTTCTGGCCCGGTGCGACAAAATCCGTCGCGATAGAATCCGGTCATCGGATCGCGACAACAGCATCTAAGTTCACTCCCGAGAACATTTGTGGGCACGAGAGGAAGGTAGCGAACGATTCGCCCTTTCAATCAAAATCTCAGTCGGTGATTCGTCGAAAAGTTAAAATGTTGGAGCGAGCAAGCAAAGCCGAAGGTGGATTGTATTGAAGCGGTTCGCTATTCTTCTTTTCGGGATCGAATTCAATGAACCATGAGCTTCCGAGGACGCATACTGCCATTGCTTATTGGCTCACTCCGGCTGACCCGGCGCATACCTTCTTTGAAAACATGATTTGTGATCTTGCGCGGCAGTATGACGCGCCCGTTTTCGAGCCGCACGTTACAATACACGTCGGATCAAATCATGCGGAAGCCGCCGAAAAAGCAACCTCGCAAGCCGCGTTTGTTTGCGAGCCGATCGAGTTGAAACTCCTTGATGTGGGTCACTCGGGCGAATTTACCAAAACCCTTTTCGTCCAACTTGCGCTGAACAAACAATTGCGGCGACTGAATAAAATCATTCGTAGTGATGTGCAAAATTCATCCGATTACCAGCTCAAACCGCACCTAAGCTTGCTCTACAAGAAGATGCCCATTCTGGAACGGCGTCGCTTGGCGCTGTCAATCCAGTTGCCGTTTTCGGAAGTAATTTTCGACTCAATTAAAGCTGTCCGCTGCGCTTTGCCCACGCGTAACCGCGCCGACGTGGAGGCTTGGCGCGGTATCGCGACGAAATCGTTGCGCAGGTAACTATTTGATCGCGCGGGTTCGGCGCGGCAGGAAGCGGAACGACTGCAGCCGCCTCTCTATGAAACGCGTGGCGCGTGTTCCAAAACACCTCAGCGCCGTTCTTCGCACAGCGGAGCGGCTACAACAAAGGCGGAGTTGATGTCGAACTTGGAGTCGAGGTTGGGGTCGGAGTCGGCTCGGCAGGCGCGGGTGAAACTGGCGGCGATGAAGTTGCGGAAGCGGTGGCGAGTTTGGTTCTGGCTTCGTCGAGGAGTTTTTTTTCTTCTAAGTAAATTTTCGAATCGTCAGTTGTCTCAATGTACTCCCTTGCAGCGTCGGTTTGGTTTGCCTCGAGCAGCAAGAGCGCCACGTAAACAGCAGCGTGCGGATCGTGTAATTGATCGGTTGGCAATTTTTGTATAGTCTCCAGGCCCTCGGCGCTGCGGCCAAGACGAGAGAGGGAAAACGCGTAAGTCACGGCGCAATTGAGTTCGCTCGGCGCGCGGTCGTAGGCCTCTTTGGCAAGATCGTACGACTGTTTTGTATTTTGGTCGATGTTGAGGCCAAGTCGTGCGAGATCTGCGGTGATTGGTGCCTCGTTGGGGGAGCTTTCGTGCAGGCGCTGGAGAATGTCATAGAGTTTTTCGAGATTGTTGTTTGCGCGATAAAGGCGGCGAAGCGCGTCGAATGCCTCGCGCCGCATCGGCGGATTCTTCGCTACGCGCAGCCAAAGTTGTTCGGATTCTTTCTCGAGGTTCCATTTCGAAGCGAGGCGTGCCAAATCAAGGTCGCGCTTCGGTTGTTCGTTCGTCGCTTCTTCAGCGGAGCGCCAAAGCGTCTCGAATTCCGTGTCGGCCGCGTTTTGGTGTGATCGTCGAACCGCGATTGCCTGATATGCAAGGCGCAGGTATTCAGATTCCCCCCATGCTCCGACGTGCGCCCAGCGTTTCAGGCGCGACCAATTTCTTACGTTTGCATATGCATCTGCAACTGCGATGGAAGCGGGCGGAGAACCAAGTTTGTCTGGTGATAGCTTATCGATCCACTTTACAACGTCAGCGGCGAGTCCGTTTTCGTTCATCCAGTTCATAAGCGATGCCAGGTCCGACGGATTGCGCACAGCAAATGGCTTCACTCTTTCCAGCAAAAGACGAAACTTCTTCTCATCGAGCTTTCGATAAAAGTTCAGGCAGAGAAGGTAATCGCCGAATGTGACCTCCTGCGACATTTGGAGCTGTTGCGCGAAGTTATCCCCCGCAGTCGAGTCATTGCGTGCCACAGCGTCATTAAGCAACGCGCGCAACGCGCCACTGCGGAAGGGAGCGAGTTTGCTGAGTCGATCGAGCGTGTCACGTGCTCTTGCGCTCCTTTGCGGATCGCTGGACTGGATTTGCAGTGCCGCGAGATTGAACTGGTACAGATCGTTCCCAGGCTCTTTTTTAACGGCGGCAGCGAATTGCTCTTCCTGCTCGGCGAAATTTCCTTCCGCGCGGGCCAGCCAACCTGCAACCACGTGAAAAGCGGCTCTGTCACGATCGCTGGGGGTAACTTGGTCGAGCGCTTTTCGCGCGAGATCGAGCTTTCCAAAGCGCAAGGCCGCTGAGGCCAGATTAAGTTGACTGTCTGGATCCTTTGGAAGCAATCGAGTGATTTGTGCGCGCCACGAGACGGCTTCCTCAAGGTTTTGCTTTTCCGATGCTTCCGCCAGAATGTAATACGCCGGTAGAGAGTCAGGATCCAGCCTCACGACCTCTCGTGCAGTCTCCGCTGCTTCGTTAAATTTTTCCTCCTGCAGCATCGAGGCTGCCAGACGCAGCAGACGGTTTTGGCGCCAGTCCCTATACAGTTTTGAGCTGTGACTAAGGAAAGCAACGCCCAGGAGAATAGCCACTACGAATGCAGCAACTAAAAGGGCGAGACGGGTCGGCCAGAGTTGTCGCTGAAAGAAGGACCCAAGAGCGGGAAATATCTGGCCAGTTCTTCCGTGCCCGGCGTCTTTGATTTTTTCCGCCATTTTCGTGTCCTATCTCGTGGCGCGCGGCAAGAATTATGACTCCGCACGGGCCGAATCGCCCAACTGCAGGCTTTTTAAGGTTGTGTCGCCGCCTCGGATTTTTCGACCACAGAAAGATCCTCGATCGATTCCGCAACCTCCTCCCTCAAACGACGTCCCCAGACGTATCGCCCCAGCAAAACCTTGATGGTTGCTGTCAACGGCACGGCCAGGAGGGGGCCGAGCACTCCGCCGATGATGAGGCCCCAGACAAAGATCGACACGATCACTGTCATTGGATGCAAGCCGACATAATTTCCAACAATACGCGGGGCGTAGAAGATACCTTCGAGATTTTGTATCACGATGAAAATCAGCGTTACACCAATCGGGTGCAGCCAATCACCCCATTGAAAAGCGGCAATAAGAACGGCTGGCACCCAGCAAACGATTATCCCGATGTACGGGACCATCGTAAGGATGACGACGAGCAGACCAATCAGGGGCGCAAAATTGAGCCCGATAAGCGTTAGAGCGGTACCGATGAGGATGCCATCCACCAAACAAACAAGCAGCTGTCCCCGAAAATAAGCGGTGATGTACTTATTGATCTCTGACAATGCTTCCGCGACTTCGTCCTTAAGGGGTGACGCGCGCAGCGGCAGGTAATCTTTCCATCTCTGCTCGATGCGCGGCTTTTCGGTTAGCAAGAAAAACAAATAGATCGGAACCAGAATAAGGCTGAGCAAAAACCCTGTTACCCCGAGGAATCCACCGATGCTTTTCTTCAAAATTCCCCAGAACTTTTCCGTCAACGTCGGAAGCGCCCGCTGGATATTTGGAATTTGTTTTTCTACGTAAGCTTGGATGCGTTGGCGTTCGGCAGTCGAAAGCTTGGATGGACTAGGCGCTATTGTTTCACTCGGTGACGCGAACGCCTGCGGCGCGGGTGGCGAAGCAGGCACATTCCCGGTTGGTTGCGGATGAGGAGAAGGAGAGGCAGGGCCGATCAGCCAGTTTGTGAAACTCGTCGATGCTGACTTTCCGTGTACTCCGCCAAATAACCCGAACGTTTGGTCGAATCGATAGATAAGATCGACGATGCGATCGCGTGCTTTTTCTGTGTACGCAGGAACTTCCTTGGCGAAATTTGCGCTTTGGATTGAGATGGTTGGGACGAGCCAGGCAACCAATCCGCCCAATGCAAAAAAGGCAATCGCGAAGAGAAGAGCGACCGCTTTGGTGCGACTGAGCGTTCCTCTAGACACTTTCGTCACCAGCGGATCGAGGAGATAAGTAAGAATCATCGCGATGGCGACCGGAATCAAGATTGGCTGAAGAAAGCTGATGATATTGGCACCGGTCCAGATCACGGCGCCGACGATTATGATAAGGAGGACAACAAAGAAAGCGGTCAGGGCCGCCCACATCGTTTTGCGCTGCCAGGATGTCGGATAATCCCTCATGTGCACAGGCAGACGCCCCTCTAGTTTTGTAGAAGAGCCGCGCTCGCTCGACATTTTAATCACTGGGTGGGATTCGTCTTTGCTGGCGACCCTTTGGTGATCGTCGCCTTGGTACTCTCGATCTTCTCTGCGAGCTTCTTGTTTTTCGGATCGAGCGCCAGCGCTTTTTGCCATGCTTCCAATGCCTCTGGCACGCGATCCAAGTTCAAGTAAGTGTCGCCAATGTGTTCGAACACAACCGGGTCTTCACGGCCCATGCTTTTCGCAGCGCGAAGCAGATCGGCCAGGGCTTGATCGAATTGCCCCTTCCGGAACTCGGCCCAGCCGAGGCTGTCGAGGTAAGAGCCGTTGTTGGGTTCAATCTCTAGCGCGCGTTTGATCATCTCCTCGGCTTCGTCCAGTTGCATGTTGTGATCTGCCCACATATAACCAAGGTAGTTGTACGCTTCCGCCGCGTTTGCTGGATCGAGTGCAATTGATTTGCGAAGCAAGTCCGCCGCTTTTTCATACAAACCTGCCTGTTCGGCCGTTGCGCCATAGTTAAAATAGAATTTAGCGTTTACGATTTCATTGTCCTGATCGGCTTGCGCTTCGTGAAGGGCTTCCTCAAAGGTCGCTACCGCTTGCTGGGTTTGTTTCGCCTCGCGCTGAGCAATCGCTAGATAGTAAACGATCTCTGGCGCGCCGGGGAACCGGCGACGGACTTCTGCCAGCATTTTCACTGCGCGCTCCGGATCTTTGAGAGGGCCAAGCAGCAGCTCCGCCAAGCGCAAATATGTGCCAGCATGATTGGGATTAATCAGCAGGCTTTGCTCGTAGTTTGCGGCTACTTTTGCAAACTTGGCTTTAGCTTCGTCAAGACGGTTTGCGCGCTGAAGCGATCGTGCTTCATCGTCCAGCACCTGCGCAAGCAAATCATACGGCTGATATTTTTCCGGATGCTGTTTGATAATTTGCTCGAGCATCTCGACTGCTTTTCCACGCTGATTCGTCAAAATGAAACCAGTCGCCAGTTTTTCCCGCGCGTTGGCGTCATCTGGTTGTAGTTCCAGCACGCGAAGATAAAGCGGGATCGCCTCCTTGAGTTGTTGTGACGACGCGTAGTAATCCGCTATGTCTTTGAGGGCCGCAGGATCGTCGTTGGCGTGTTCCGCTGCTTTTTTGAAAATTTCGTTGACCCGTTTCAATTCATCCGATTTCGGCAATGAGTCAGGTTTGAAAAGAATGGCTGCGTAAAGTTTCCCCAGTCGAGTCCAGAAATTCGCGTCATCGCTCCGAACTTTTGCGGCGCGATCCAAAACGTCGAGCGCCTTTTTTTCTTCTCCCGCCGCAAACTCGATTTCGACGAGACGCTGGTAAGCCTCTATATCTCGCGGATTCAGCGCGACGGCGCGATTGGCATAATCGATCGCCTGGTCCGTTTTTTTAAGGTACTTCGCGTAAATGTAAGCTAGCTGGCGGTAAGGCTCGGCGTCGTTCGGATTTGCTTTGATTGCGTCTTTTAGAATGTCAATCGCCTGTGGAAA